>SPKZ01022300.1_pt1 | contig 16379 bp, 11 predicted proteins | sample 2456571 | NCBI WGS metagenome assembly SPKZ01 (sample SAMN11192286, study PRJNA482655) | marine metagenome | biome: ENVO:00000447; feature: ENVO:00000244|ENVO:00000211|ENVO:00000569|ENVO:00002023; material: ENVO:00002151; isolation source: ocean water from marine abyssalpelagic zone ...
GTGAGTTTTTGTTTCATCTCATTGAAAGTTAGGCCGGTCACGTTAATTGGCCCTAACTCAGGCACTTGCAACTGGCCACGACGAGAAATCGTTAGGTCATATTGATTGTTTTCTTTGCCGTAGAGTTGAATAGAGACTTGATCGCCGGGTCCCATAATGTATTGGGCTGGCACAGGGATGTCGCTTACGGGTGCGAATGTGGTTGGTTCGCCCGCAAACAAATCGTAACCGAAAGGTTTTAATGCTTGTTCTTGGTAGGGATTATTTTTCTGAGTAACTGATTGGTTAAACTGTAATTCGCTATTTTTAGTCGCACGCGGCTCAATTAACTCTGGCGTTTCCAGTGGTCCACTTTGTTGATTGATGCCACCGAGCATTTGTGGCGATAAGCCATATTGCTTCATTAAGCGCTGCTGTTCAGCTTTTGGTAACTGCTTAAATTGAGCTAGCATCGCTGGTGATGGCGTAATTGCATGAGCAACAGTGGGCATTAACATAGTTGATGCTGCGATTAGACCGGCAACACTAAGCGCTTTAAGCTTTAACAACACGAATTATTCTCCATTTATTTTAACTTTCATTTAGGCTTCAATTGGGCTTTGGATACGCTACCGCCCTAGGGTGGTGGCTCCCCATTTGCCTAAATTTTTAATATTTCGAGCTCAGTTACAACACGGTAATAGTATAACTAAACCAATTTTTTTATAATGTAATCATTTGTAATTACCGTTTAATAAACAGTAATTTTAATTGTTTTTTAAACCAAATTCGGTATTTTTTAATACCAATGTTGCCTGTTGCTCTAGCATTTTTATCAATAGTATCGAGCGCTCTAAACCATCACTGGATTGATAGATTGCGTCAAGCCCTTGGTAAATACCTTTATTGATCGTCACCGGCTCGCCAATTTTCGGCAAGTGGTGTTCATCACAGCCAGCCGAGTGTTCGACAACAGCCGCTTTTAATTGCTCAATAACGCTAGGTGATACCTGTGCATGTTGCAAACCAAAACGCACAAAACTAGCAATGCCACGGGTCGACCTAATGGCATTAAAATTTGCAGTTTCAGGATTTAATTTTACAAACAGATAGTTAGGAAACAGCGCTTCTTCTGTCGTGCTGCGAATACCTTTACGAAGTTTTTCCACTTTAATCGTCGGATAAAAAGCTTCGATTCCCTGGTTTTGTAGGTTGTTAAGTCCCCGCTGTTCCTCACGCGGCTTGCAATAAAGCAGGAACCAACTAAATTCATTATTCAAGATGGCACCAACTGCAAATTTTATATTCCGGAAATTGTAACATCTATTAATATTTTGTGACAAGCCTAATCAGGCTAAAGTATAAGCTGTCAGGCATAATGAAGAAGAAAAGGTCATAAAACATCAGTTTATGACCTTTTTTATTGATGTTATAAGTTGTTATCGAAGAAGTTAGCAATCATATTAAATTGATGAATCCGGGTATTTTTACCACGGATTGAATGTTTTTTTCCGGGATAAACCATGCTTTCAAACTGTAATGCTTTGTTTTGCATCATACTCATCAATTTGGTGGTGTTACTAAACAACACATTGTCATCGGCCATGCCATGATAAATTAACAGCTTGCCCTTATAACCATCAATGAACGGAAAGACCGCACTTTGCTCATAACCGCTTTTGTTAGTCGCCGGATGAGACAAATAACGCTCGGTGTAATGGGTATCATATAAGGTCCAGTCGGTTACTGGCGCACCAGAAACACCCGCTGCAAAATAATCACTGGCTTTAAACAGTGCCATTAGGCTCATGTAGCCGCCGTAGCTATGACCATAAATGCCAATGCGTTGTGGTGCGACAAAATCTAGGCTACGTAAAAACTTAACCCCTTCGATTTGATCTTCAATTTCGGCCACTCCAAGGTGTTTGTAAATTGCATTTTCAAATTTAGTGCCACGATGATTTGAACCACGATTATCTAACTGAAATACTAAGTAACCACGTTTGAGCATCACTTGGGTCCAGAGATTTTTATTGCTCCAGCTGTCCGTGACTATTTGTGCGTGAGGGCCGCCATACACCCGAACTATCACTGGGTACTTTTTAGTCGGATCAAAATCAACCGGCTTAAACAAACGATAATAAAGATCTTGACCGTCTTGCGATTTAATCGTGCCGAAACTTGGTTGCGCTAGCTGATCAAGATAAGGAGTGAGCGGATGATCTGTGTTTAAGGCATTTTTTTCAAGCCAAGTCACCCGGTTACCACGATCATCGTGCAAGCTCACTTGTTGTGGTCGCGAGACATTGGAATAACTATCGATATAGTTATGACCGTCGCTACTAAATTTGATGTGGTGGAAACCCGCACGCTTGGTGACTTTAGATACTGCAGTAGGTTTTTTGGTCGCTAAATTCGTGTAGTAAAGGTGCTGTTCAATGGGAGTATCAGCACGACCGGTGAAAAACACTTTACCGTTAAATTCATTTACCGCTTGTAAGCTATTGATTACCCATTGGCCATCGGTCAATTGCTTGTCCAATGTGCCATCGAGGTTATACAGATAAAGATGTTTAAAACCATTGCGCTCAGAAGCCCAGATAAATTTTGGCTGCTGGGTTAAAAAGCGTAAATCTTTATTAAGATTAACCCAAGTATCTGCTTGCTCAGTTAAAACTAACTGACTTGTTTTCTTACTCAGTGAATAGAAGAACAGCTTAAGGGTTTGTTGATTACGACTTTGCCATTGATAAGACAATCGCTTACTGTTCGGTAACCATTTAACCCGTGGTAGATAGATGTCTTGTTCACTGCCTAAATCAACCCATTGAGTGGTTTTTTTCTTCAGTGAATAAACCGCTAGCTTAACTAATACATTGTTTTGACCCGCCGCAGGATAACGCTGATCGATCAATTTGATGCTGTCGGCATAAATTTCGTTACGGGTGACTAATGGCACAGGTGTTTCGTCGATGCGATTAAACGCGATGCTCGATTCATCCGGTGACCACCAATAACCGCTCATTCGCCCCATTTCTTCTTGAGCAACAAACTCAGCCATTGCATTTTTTATCACACCGCCACCATCTTTGGTGATCATTCGCTCAATGCCAGTCGCAATATTTAAGATATAAAGATTTTGCGCGCGAACATAGGATACAAAAGTGCCTTTAGGCGAAAACTTAATGTCGGTTTCAAAGGCTGGTGTATGGGTAAGTTGCCGTGCTTTGTCTTGACCTAAGCGATAATAATAAACATCACCGGCCAAAGGAAACAATAAAGCTTTGCCATCTTTTGCCCATTGGTAACTCATGATCCCCGAACCAAAAATTCGTTGCCGTTCGCGCCGAGCTTTTTCTTCATCAGATAACATTTCAGGGCCGCTATGGAGCAGTGCAGAGTCAACTAATAAGCTGTTTTTACCGGTGTCCAGGCTGTACTGCCATAAATCGTAACGATTGTAGTCTTGGCTTTTACCTTGTAAATAGGTAACACGCGTGCCGTCAGGAGAAAATTTTAACTGTTTTGGTGATTTTCCGGCTAGGGCGGGATCGGAAAATATTCGTTCAATGGTCAAGGGCTCAGCTTGGACACTAACCATGGTGGTTAATGCTATAGCGAGCGCCAGAGTGCGCTTAATCATGTAAAATTCCTATTATAATTGTGCGGAGATTGTGCCTTAGCTTTACGGTGATATCAACTCAAACAGTTGGGGCTGAACAAAAGGGGCCATCGCTAAAGTAATTGCCTGAGTATAATTGCTCATTCGAGATTCTAAGCCATTGGTTAGTAAACCAATAGCCCCGCCCTTTTGCTTGACATTTTTAGTATTAAATAAGCGATCCATCACATGCCCGAGCTCTTCACCCTGTTGCAACGCTTGATACACCACCGATGGTAACGGCAACATCGCACTGCGACCCATCGAAGATTGGCTACCTTTGGTAATCACAATATAGGCAAAGGTAACGGGTCCGTCCGTTAGATTATCAACGCCACCTTCAATCGCAACATAGTAATCTGCTTGATGATGTTGCTGGCAATATTTGACTCGATTAATGGCACCTAATCGGGTTTCTTCACTGGTCATTGGTTGATCTGCAACCTGTGATGGCGCATTAACGCCGAGACACTCAATGTTCTGCTCGCTAAAAATAGCGGATAAAGCTTGGTTGACCGCACCGACTTTGACCGGATTTTTAGAACCGACGATAACGTTTATTGTTTGATTTGACATGAGGATTTATTGATTGAGGAATAATAAGCAGTATTTTAACAAAAAAAGGCTGATAAAAAATATCAGCCTTTGAAAAAAATCGCGACAACTCTATTATTGTGTAGATATCGATACATATTACGTAAACTCGCCGTAAATACATCCATGTAGGCTAAATTTTTCATCCCTGAAAAATAAGGTTTGCTCCACATGCACCAATATCTCTGGCATTATCGATACTTTATTTAAACCGCTTCAGGCCCAAAAGATCACTAAAGATTAACTAGATTTTACACTCACAAATTCAGGGTAAGCGTCTATACCACAGTCGGCGATGTCCATGCCTAAGTATTCTTCTTCTTCGGTGACTCGAATACCAATCGTTTTCTTGATCACTAACCATACGACGAAACTGGTGCTAAATACCCAACCGAAGATGATGACAGCGCCGAGTAGTTGGCTGCTAAAGCTGGCGTCTGCATTACTAAATGGCACCACGAGTAAGCCAAATAGACCAGCGACACCGTGAACAGATACAGCACCTACCGGGTCGTCAAACTTGAGCTTGTCTAATGTCACTATTGATAGCACTACTAGACCACCGGCGAATAGACCTATTAATGCAGCAAACGGTAATGAAGGAGACAGTGGATCGGCAGTAATTGCGACTAAACCGGCCAATGCGCCATTTAAGATCATGGTTAAATCAGCTTTGCCCCAAACAAATCGACACACTAATAACGCACTAATGGCACCAACGGCAGCGGCACTGTTGGTATTCACAAATATTTTAGCCACCGCGGTCGCGTTTTCAGCATCCGATATCAATAACTGTGAGCCGCCGTTAAAGCCAAACCAACCTAACCATAAAATAAAGGTGCCTAAGGTTGCCATTGGTAAGTTCGAACCAGGGATCGGGTTCACTTGACCATTCTTACCATACTTACCTTGACGTGCTCCGAGTAACAAGACACCAGCAATTGCCGCCGATGCACCTGCCATGTGGACAATACCTGACCCCGCAAAGTCGACAAAACCAAGTTTAGAAACAAAACCACCGCCCCAAGTCCAATACCCTTCTACTGGATAAATAAATCCGGTTAGTACCACTGAAAAGATTAGGAATGACCATAACTTCATTCGCTCTGCAACAGCACCAGAAACAATCGACATTGCCGTGGCGACAAATACCACTTGAAAAAAGAAGTCAGATTCTAATGCATGGTCGGCATCACTGGCTTGTTCGCCAATAAAGCCGGCGATAGTTGGTAACCAACCGCCTTCGCTATTGTCGACATACATGATGTTGTAGCCAACCAATAAAAACATGGTACAGGCAATCGCGTAGAGACAAATATTTTTGGTTAAGATTTCGGTGGTATTTTTAGAGCGCACCAAGCCTGCTTCTAACATCGCGAAGCCGGCAGCCATCCACATGACTAAGGCACCGGACATTAAAAAATAAAACGTGTCGAGCGCAAAACGAAGCTCGGTTACTGTGGTACTTAAAGTTGCTAATTCTTCCATTGTTGTTCCCTTATCTATTTCAGTGCTGCCAATTACAGTGCTTCAAAATCTGTTTCGCCAGTACGAATACGCACTGCCCGCTCAAGATCGTAAACAAATATTTTGCCATCACCGATTTTTCCGGTATGGGCAGCGCCAACAATCGCTTCAATAATTCGGTCAAGCTCTTCGGCTTTGCAGGCAATTTCTATTTTAACTTTAGGCAAAAAATCCACTTGATATTCAGCACCACGATAAAGTTCGGTATGACCTTTTTGACGACCAAAGCCACGGATCTCGGTCACTGTTAATCCTTCAACACCGATTTCGGAAATAGCTTCTCGAACATTATCAAGCTTGAATGGCTTGATAATCGCATTAATCATTTTCATTTTGTTTTCCCCTAATTATTATTCATAACTCTTTCATACTCTTTGCACCTTAACCTCCAATTGTTGTGCCAGAAATCTATTTAATTGTTTTGTAATATAAAAATGAAATAATCAATCGAAATAGCGACCACCAATGCGCTTGATTGGTGCGTTGAAAAAAACAGATGGTTCAAAATGGAACAAAGGTTATACTCGAAGTGCAACGTCGAAAAAATAATAAAAATAAGGAACAAAAAATGGAAAAGAAAATACCATTAGTACCCTCGCAATACACGCGCCGTAAATTCATTTCAACCTTAGTGATTAGCGCCAGCGCCGTCGCATTGGGCTCATTAACCGGTTGTGGTTCTAGCAGTAAAGGCTCAACGCCAACCACCACACCAACCACTTCAACCGGACTTCAGCCAGGACAACAGTTTTTCACTCAATCGGTGGTCTCGGGTGATCCAAAACCCGATAGCGTCATTTTATGGACCCGAGTTGAAGAGTCAGTCGGCGATATCACCCTTAAATTACAGTTAGCCTTAGATCCTGAGTTTAGTGATATTAGGGTTGACCAATCGGTAGATGCGCTGGCTGATTATGACCATTGTGTTAAAGTTAGAATCACTGAATTAACTGCCTACAGCCATTATTATTACCGTTTCATTTACACCAAAGATGGTGTCGACTATGTCTCGAACACCGGGCGCACTAAAACAGCGCCATTGCCTGATGCTGATCAGAACGTTAAGTTTGCCTTCGTTAATTGCCAAGATTATATTGGCCGTTATTACAATAACTATCTGTCATTGCTTGCTAACGATGATATTGATTTTGTAGTCCACTTAGGGGATTACGTCTATGAAACCACTGGCGATCCGCGGTTTCAAACAGTCGGTGGCCGTGGCTTCATGTTTGATGACCAAGCAGGTGCACAAGCCTTAGGCACTGGTGTCAATACCTTTTATGCCGCAAAAAGCCTGAACAACTATCGTCAACTTTATAAAACCTACCGCGGCGATAAGTTATTGCAAGAAGTTCACGAGCAGTTTCCAATGATAGCGATTTGGGATGACCATGAGTTTGCTGACGATAGTTGGCAAGACAATAGCACCGCCTTAAATGGGGCTATTTCAGAGCAAGACACCAAGCGTAAGCAAGACGCAGAACGTGCTTATTTTGAGTATATGCCCCTTGATCATGAAGCTGCTTTTGATAAGGACTCGAACCAAGCCACCAATCAGCTCACCATTAACGAGCAACAACTTTATCCAAACACCACTATTTATCGTGATTTTAAGTTTGGCCAACATTTGCATTTAATAATGAGTGATTTTAGAACTCACCGTCCGGATCATTTAATTCCAGAAGACGCGTTTCCAGCGACTATTGTCATGGATCAAGCAACCACCGCTATGGTAATAGCCCAAGCAAAAAACATTCCAATAAACCATGCAACCGCCTTTGTTCAAGCGACCTTTATGCCTTATATAGACATTGACCAGGCGCAACATCACGTGGTTAAGACATTTTTAATCGATATTGTCGCCAGCCTGTATCAAACCGAATATCAAACAAAGTTAGGGCTTACTGCTGCCAAGGCCTTAGTGAAAGCGCAAGAAAAATCAGCGCTAGTGATGCAAGGCAAGCTAACTATCGATTATTTAAATAGAGTCATCGAGCAAGTACCACAGTCATTACTCAACGTTTACAATATTAGCCCTTTTAGTAGCGATAACCTCGAACGTGGTATTGCTTACTTTACGTTAGGTAAAACCGCGGTATTTTCTGAGATGGGCAGTCGCTATATGGTGATTAAAGATGTGTTCGATCTGTATGCTGGTTATAAGGCGCTGCAAGATCCACAATCTCAAAATGCCTACGGTAACAAACAAGCATTATGGCTTGGTCAAACCATGGCGCAATCGTCTGCAACGTGGAAAGTCCTTGGCAGTTCTGTCTCTTTCACACCGCTGATCTTCGATTTAAGCAGCGATCGGGTATCCACTAACATCGCGCCCCTTGAGGCGATGCTCGACAGTGATGCAGTGCCAAGCTTATTTAAACAACGTTTTTACGTTAATGTTGACCACTGGGATGGTTTTCCTCAAGGCAAAACACAGTTTATTAATCAGCTCAGTCAAGCTGGGGTTATTTCGATCAGTGGTGACATTCATTCTAGCTACGTCACCGAGCATCAAGAAGTTGCAGGTAACCGCTCATTTGGCTTTACGGCCTCTTCAATATCATCGGCTACCATGGGCAGTTTTATTGAAGATGCACTGCAAGGGTTGGCCAGTAGCGTTGCACCTGAGTCGGCTGCCACTTTTAAGCAGCTTAGCCAGTTTTTCAATGTTCTCACGCAAACAGCGAGTCAACGAGATGATGTTGCGACCAATATTGCGATGTCTGAGTTATGGCAACATGGCTTAGGGATTGTTAATGTGTCTGGTGATGAGTTTAAAGTGACCTTACATCAAGTTCCGGCCACGGGTGACGTTGAATATATTAAGCAAAGCTATTATGACGACCGCAGCACCTTTTTAGCCGCGGTAAGCCAGTCTAGTTATTTGGTCAAAAACGGTACCCTTTCTAAGATATAAAACTTAACTAGTCTTGGTGCTTAACGGTGCCATGACTAATGGTTGCTTTTTCACCATAAAATCGACCAGTTTGTCATAGGCTAACGGCCGAGATATAAAGTAACCCTGACCATAGTCACAACCGAGTTGCTCTAAGTAATTATAATGCTGTAGGGTCTCAATTCCCTCCCCGACTAGCTTTAATTTTAAACTATGACCAATTAAGACCACGGCTGTTACCAACCTCGCATCCACTTGATCTTCAATCGCCCCACTAATAAATGAGCGATCGATTTTTAAAACATCAATAGGGAAACGTTTAAGGTAACTTAATGATGAATAACCGGTACCAAAGTCGTCCATATGAATAGCCACCCCTAAATCTCTAATCCCCTGTAAGGTATCGATCATTTGTTGGCTATTGTCCATCAGCAAGCTTTCGGTAATTTCAATTTTGAGGTAACTAGGGTCTAAGTCATAAACGGCCAGTACCTTTGAAATAATTTCACTAATGGGTTTTTGGCAATTTCGGTGACATTGTCGACCAGAAATATTAACGGCAACATGGAGTTTATAGCCCAAATTGTGGAGCGCTTTAAGATCAATAATCGCCTGTTGAATAACCCACTTACCAATGCCTTCTATTAACCCGGTTTCTTCCGCTAAGGTGATAAAATCATCGGGATAAATTAAGCCACGCCTAGGATGCTGCCAGCGAATTAACGCTTCCACCCCAATAATTTGATCCTCGGCCAATGCAACCACGGGTTGATAATGCAACACGAATTCATTGCGTTCTATCGCTTTTCTTAACTCTAATTCGAGTTTCATTCGCTCCGTCACTTTTTTATTCATCTGTGAAGTGAAGAAACTAAAGGTGTTGCGACCATTGTCTTTGGCTTGGTACATCGCGGTATCAGCATTTTTCAGTAGTTCCATTTCACTGTGAGCATCGGCCGGATAGAGCGTGATACCAATACTAGCCGACACAACCGCTTCGTGCTTTTGGTTCAAACAAAACGGTGCTGATAATGAGGCTATAATGGTTTCAGCAATACGTTCGGGATCATACTTACTCTTGATATCCGGTAAAATAATCACAAACTCATCGCCGCCAAACCTCGCCACGGTATCGGTTTTTCGCAAACATTCCTTTAAACGAATGGCCGCAAACTTAAGCAGTTCATCACCAGAGTCATGACCTAGTGTGTCATTGACATATTTAAAACGATCGAGATCAATAAACATCAACGCCAGTTTTTTATTACTGCGTTGACCCATTTTTATTTCATATCTCAAGCGATCTAAGCATAAATTTCGGTTCGCTAAACCGGTTAATTGATCAAAGTTAGCCTGATGCCAAATGTCTTGTTCAAACTCTTTATGTTTAGTAATGTCGGTAAACAAACTAATGTATTGTACCACTTTGTCATAACTGTCTTTAACCACGCTTATCGCTAAGAACTCTGGGTAGATTTCACCATTTTTGCGCTTATTCCAAATCTCACCTTGCCACGCGCCATTGTCATGGAGTGATTGCCACATATCTTGATGGAATTTATCATCATGGTGATCCGACTGTAAAAAATCAGGTGTTTTACCCACCACTTCTTCTTCTTTATAACCACTAATCTGAGTAAATGCCGGGTTGACGATTTCAATAACATTAGCGGCATTGGTGATCATAATAGCTTCAGAAGCATGTTCAAACACCGCAGCGGATACAATTGACTGCCCTTCATATTGCTCTCGTTGTTGTAGCATTTTATTAAACGCTATCGCCATTTGACTCAGTTCATCACGACCATAAACAGGTAACGGTTTATTGAAATCTTGCTCATTTTCCATGTAACCAATTGCGCCAGCAATCGCTTCAACGTCATGGACTAAACGATTAATCAATAAATAACCGATATAAACTGACACTAAAAATGTCGTGACCAATAACATTAGATTAAGCAGCAACTTTCGGATCGCTTCTTTTTCAGAAAGCGCAGCTTGTTCCAACATATCCTCAATCAAGTGACCTGATATAATTTGTAATGCATCAATTCGGCTAGTTGATAGTTGCAACCACTGCTGATTAGTAATCCAGCGCTTATTACTCTTTAATTTAAGTAATGACTCAATCGCAGCCGTGTCATCAATGCTGACCAGCTGATCAATTGCTGAAACGGCTAGGCCCTGTTTATATTTAAGTTGTGCCAGTTTCAAGGCATCACTATAACGGTTGATGGTGTTAATAATAATATTTAACTGATGTAGCTCATCACTAGTCACCGAAGATTGCTGCTTGAATTTCAACATGTTAGCTTGTAATTGTTCCAAGCTATGATTAAACAATGCAATATGCTTTTCTTCACCCCGTAGAATGAAGTTTTTAAAATGATGAATTAAGCCACCATAGCCCAAAATGTTTTGGACATCGCCCATCACATTATTGGCGGCAATCACTTTTTGATACCATGCTCTAACTTTCAATATTTCTTGATTATAAGGACTGCCAATTACATCGGTTAAAAATTGTTGATGGTGAGTATTAGCGGTGGTTAAAAACTCTTGAATAATCCGATCTTGACTCACCGCATACGAGAATACTTGCTGTAATTTATTGGAATCAAGATTTTCTGCTGTCAGTACCCGATTAAGCGACCCTCGCTCTAAATCAGACTTTTCTTCTAACCACAGCAAACTAATGTAGTTATTATATAATCGGGTTTGTGAGATGTTTTGAGAGGGAATTTGAATTTGTTGAACTAACTCTAGGATATTGGTGATAATAGCCGAGTAATAATTAAAGTAATCTTTGGGCTTCAAGTTGTCAGCGGCTAAGCGCCATGTTGATAGCAGATCAAGTTTAAACCGGATATTTTTAATACTATGGGCAATATTTATCGCATAGGATGAATCATGATGGGTGATCTTAAAATAGCCCAATAATTCAATAAAAATTATCACCTTAGTATCGGTCGTTAATCGGGTCTTATTTAGCAGTTCTTGATAGTGCTGCCCCTTAACTGCAATATAACCTTCCGTGAGGCCACGTTCTTTTTGCAGCTCACGAATTAACAGTTCTAACTCAATGGATAAGTCAATGGCATGGCGACTTTGCTTCGCATGCACTAAATGCTCATAGTATTCATAATTAGAACTCATCCCAATCATTAATAATGAGGCTAATGGAATGACTGAGAAAACAAATAATTTAGTTCGTATTTTTAAATGATGAAAAATGTTAGGTAGCCAATGGACCCAATGAATGATTTTTTCCATGATAAAATATTTATTCCATTAAATTCTACAACTTAGGATGATTTATCGCATATCACCCTCTGTAAATCAAGCTAAGCCTTTATCTTCGGCACAAAAAAAACGCTAACATCCCGCTAGCGTTTTTGTTTTGTCATTAATTAATTCGGTTAAATTAGGTCAATTTACCGTGACATTGTTTGTATTTTTTACCAGACCCACAAGGACATGGTTCGTTACGGCCAACCTTGGGCTCATTACGAACACTTGGCGCTGTCAGTATTTGATCTTGTGGGGCTTCGCCACCAAGCGCTTCAACTTCTTCATGTTGATAATTGTGCTCAATATTTTCAGCTTGACGACGCTGCTCTTCCATTTCATCAACGTCGGACTGTGCTTGTATTTGTACTTTCCCTAACAACACAACGACATCCGTTTTTAATGAATCAAGTAGCTCTTGGAACAATTCAAATGATTCACGCTTAAATTCCTGCTTCGGATTCTTTTGCGCATAACCACGTAAATGGATACCTTGGCGTAAATGGTCCATTGCGGCTAAATGCTCTTTCCACAATGTATCTAATGTTTGCAGCATCACGGCTTTTTCAAATTGACGTAATACGTCAGCACCGACCATTTCTTCTTTCAATTGGTAAGATTTTTCAATCGCTTCAGCAATTTTTTCACGTAAACTTTCTTCGTGAAGCTTTTCGTCTTCTTTAAGCCATTGAGTAATCGGTAAATCGATAATAAAATCGGTACGTAAACGCTCTTCTAGTCCTTCAATATCCCACTGCTCTTCCAATGACTGCATTGGAATGTATTGGTTGATTGTATTGGCAACAACATCGGTACGAATGTTAGTAATGGTGTCAGAGATATCCGTTGCATCCATCAGTTCATTACGTTGCTCGTAAATCACCTGACGCTGATCGTTGGCGACATCATCATATTCGAGCAATTGCTTACGAATATCGAAGTTACGCCCTTCTACTTTACGTTGAGCATTCTCAATGGCCCGGTTAACCCATGGATGTTCGATGGCTTCGCCTTCTTGCATCCCTAGTTTTTTCATCATCCCGGTCATGCGCTCAGAGGCAAAGATTCGCATTAAGCTATCTTCCATCGATAAATAGAAGCGTGAGGCACCTGCGTCACCCTGACGACCTGCACGACCACGCAGCTGGTTATCGATACGACGTGATTCATGACGCTCGGTGCCCAGAATATATAAGCCGCCAGCCTCGAGCACTTTGTCATGCTCCACTTGCCACTTAGCTTTAATCTCATCAATCTGAGCTTGGCTTGGATTATCAAGCTTATCGATTTGCGCTTGCCAATTACCGCCCAGTACAATATCTGTACCACGACCGGCCATATTGGTCGCAATTGTTACAGTACCAGCGACACCAGCATTTTCGATAATCTCAGCTTCTTTTTCATGAAACTTAGCATTTAATACTTGGTGCTTAATTTTTTCCTGATTAAGCAATACCGACAAATATTCAGACGACTCAATCGAGATAGTACCGACTAATGACGGCTGACCACGTTTTTGACAGGCTTTAATATCTTCAATAATTGCTTGATACTTCTCAGCCGTCGACAGATAAATTAAATCAGCCATATCATTACGAACCATCGGACGATTGGTTGGTAAAACGACGGTGTCCAAGCCATAAATATGTTGAAATTCGAAGGCTTCAGTATCAGCGGTTCCGGTCATGCCCGACAATTTGTCGTAAATGCGGAAGTAATTCTGGAACGTGATTGACGCTAAAGTTTGGTTTTCATTCTGAATGTTAACCCCTTCACGTGCTTCAATCGCTTGATGCAAACCTTCAGACCAACGACGACCCGGCATCGTACGGCCAGTGTGCTCATCAACAATAACAATCTCATCATTATTAACGATATAATCAACATCACGTTCAAATAATATATGCGCACGTAATGCGGCATTAACATGGTGTAATAAGCTGATGTTAGCCGCGGAGAATAACGAGTCATGCTCATCCAGCAAACCACGTTCTTGCAATATTTGTTCAACGTAAATTTGACCGGTTTCAGTCAAGTGGACTTGTTTTGATTTTTCATCAACGGTGTAATGCTCATCACCGGTGTAATCTTCGGTGTCTTCTTTTTCTTGCTTACTTAGTAAAGGAATAACCGTGTCGATTTGACGGTAAAGCTCTGAACTATCTTCGGCAGCACCGGAAATGATTAATGGTGTTCTAGCTTCATCGATTAAGATTGAGTCAACTTCATCGATAATTGCAAAGTGTAATGGTCGCTGTACGCGCTCTTCTGGTGAAAAGGCCATGTTGTCACGAAGGTAATCAAAGCCAAACTCATTGTTAGTACCATACGTTACATCACAATCGTAGGCCGCTTTCTTTTGTTCGTGTCCCATTCCTGAGATAGCAACACCAACACTCATGCCTAAAAATTCAAATAATGGACGATTCCATTCGGCATCACGAGTCGCTAAGTAATCATTAACCGTGATGACATGAACACCTTTGCCGGTTAAGCCATTAAGATAAGCCGGTAACGTCGCCGTTAATGTTTTACCTTCACCGGTACGCATTTCTGCAATACGGCCCGATTGTAAGACAATACCACCAATAATTTGGACGTCGAAGTGGCGCATATTAAAGACACGCTTACTCGCTTCACGTACCACTGAGAAAGCTTCAGGTAATATATCATCTAAAGTCTTACCTTCAGCGAGTTGTTCTCTGAAGTATTGTGCTTTTTGTTTTAGTTCATCATCAGAAAGGGCTTCTATTTCTTGCTCTAATTGATTAACCAAAGCAACAACTTTACGCATCTTTTTAACGGTGCGATCGTTCTTGCTACCAAATATTGAAGTAAAAATCTTTGTTAACATCTAATTAGCCATTTCATGAGTGCAGCGCTGTGCAATTATTAATAATATAATTCGGCGCTTATTATTATGTATTTACACCTTTTTTGATAGCCCAAACTGGCTATCAAACAAGATATTTATGTCGGTTTGTTGATTAACGGTAAATATACTTGCGAGGATCGATCTGTCGGTCTAGTTTTAGCACTTCATAATGAACATGGGGACCCGTTGAGCGCCCGGTATTACCCATTAATGCAACTTCTTCACCTTTGGCGATAACATCACCAATATTGACCAAAATTTTACTTGAGTGAGCATACCTAGTTTTTAAACCAGCGCCATGATCTATCTCAACTAATAAACCGTATCCATATCGCTCTGAGGCCCAGCTTACAACACCAGCGCCAGTAGCATAAATCGGAGAACCATCCTTACCTGCAAAATCAACACCTTTGTGCATTGATAGTCGACCACTAAATGGATCGTTCCTCATTCCATAATAAGAAGAAAGCCACCCTTTACTTATTGGTCGTCCAGCAATTCGACTGTCATCTTCTATATGGTGACTCAACATCACAGTTTCAAGTACTGATAGCTGTTGTTGTTGATTATCTAAATGTTCGAGCATCTGATCCATTTGTAAAAATAACGCGGCCAACTCGGTTTCATTGGCTTCCTGATTGTATTGTTGCGGACCACCAATACTTGGTAAAGTCGTAAAATCAAACTCGTCCAACTTAGAACCCGTGGCTAAACGTTGCCCTAATGAGTCAATTCTATTCATTCGTGCGGTTAACACGCCCATCCGTTTAGCCATCACTAATAATTGTTCGTGAGAAGCTTGGCTAAGGGATTCAATTTGTTGCTGTTGCTTAGTGATCGCATGAGATTTGGCACTAATATTCGCAGTGATCTGCTGCGGTATGACAAAATATTGATAGGTAAAATAACCACAACCACCTAACAACAATCCCTGTAATACTAATAAAGAAAAAAGCTTCGTTGCGTTAAATCCCAAAGGACGCCCTTTTTCTTTGTCACTACACTCGTTAATTGTTACACTCATCAATATACTCTCTGTTTCACTCTCTAGATTTTTTGCTTTTAGCTGTAGGTACTTATGACCCAACGACGCACCCCAGACTCAATCAACAAACTGCTTAGTCAAGGGTCTGGAAAGTTAGCCAAGTTACAGCATAAAGCATACCAATTACAAGTTATTAACCGAATAATAACAGCGGAACTGCTCCCTGGTAGTGAAGAGTATTGCCGGGTCGCTAACTTACGTAATGGCACTTTAGTGCTCGAAGTTGCTTCTGGCGCTTGGTTTACCCGTTTACAATCGATGCGAATTAATTTACTTAATCAACTACGAGAGCGCGTATCGTCATCACTTATTAGTATTGAAGTGAAGGTTAATCCCGCCTTATTTGTAACGAAACCAGAACCGAAACCTAATCAACGAAAAATTTCTGCCCAAACCGCCGAACATTTATCCGCACTAGCGCAACATTCACCGCCCGAGCTGGCTGAAATACTATTACGCCTAGCTAAATTAGCTAGGCGTAATGATTAATCTGATGACAATAACTTAAGGTTAA
>SPKZ01007786.1_pt1 | contig 16378 bp, 19 predicted proteins | sample 2456571 | NCBI WGS metagenome assembly SPKZ01 (sample SAMN11192286, study PRJNA482655) | marine metagenome | biome: ENVO:00000447; feature: ENVO:00000244|ENVO:00000211|ENVO:00000569|ENVO:00002023; material: ENVO:00002151; isolation source: ocean water from marine abyssalpelagic zone ...
AAAACTCCTAAAACAATTCTTTTTCCAGGGCAAGAAATCCCTTTTAATAATTTTAAAGAGTTGTGTAAAAACATTGTGAACCAGAACGGGAAAGAATATCGCTTTGGTGCTTGGGTGTTTGTGTTTCTCCAATACGTCGTCGAAACATATATATACGAACTCTCCCTCCTGGCTGGACAATGTGCCTTACACGCCAATCAACGTAAAACCGTAAGAGCGGCCGATTTTTATTTGGCGCGGAACCTTCGGGGCTGGTAAAAAAATGTGGTATTTTTTCTTCTTTTATACAGAGAAGAAAAATCCCGAGGTTTATTCGCAGAACTTTACTTTCGTTTCCGGTGCGGGGATTTTCGTTTTTTACTTTTACCCTCGTATTTGTAATCGTCGCCCCCGCCATTGGCTCCACCGCCGCCCCCGCCATTGGCTCGGCATTGAGGTAAACGAGCGCCGTAGCCTGCATCGAACAAAAACAGCAACGTCGTATTGTAGGCTTTTCGATTAAAGACTCCGCCGGCGCTGGTACAACACACCGTAAGAAATGCCGTGATAGCAGCGCGCGACGAGTGAGCCACCAAATCATATAAATCTGTCAAATTATTAATCCCGGGGTGTGTATTCTGAAAATTTTGTTCTATAGTAGCCGAGACGTAGGGAATCCGTCGCAAAGAGTTCGCGGGGAAAGACGACCGTTGTTCAATATATTTCCCAGCACCGTACCCTATCCGCACGCACTGTGCAGGTGTCCCTTTGGCGTGTTGGTAGTATAACTTCCGCCCCCCTGGAAAGTCCGCCGGAATATCACCATTTCCACAGTAGTAGGTTCGATCGACACACCGACTCGGATCAAAACCTGCCATTTATTATTCCTATTATTGTTTATTTACATTATTCAAAATTTCCACATAAAACCAATCAAAATAAAAGACAACACTAAAGTATACCCCCCTAAAATTTCTAAAGGCACGCCGTCCGAGTATCGATTGTGGAGAAATGATAATCCTAAATGTGCCCAAAAGTAAGCCACAAAAATTGTTATTATGATTAAAAGTACTGTTTTTCCTGTAATTTGAATCGTCGCAGGCGAAGTAGAAAAAGATTCTTCAACTTTGGTTTCCCCTGCCGAAGGAATATATTTTTCTCGCTGAGGGGTAAGAGGCTTAGGGAGAGGAGGGTTAGGGAGAGGATTAGCGCCGCCGGCATCCAGGTATTCAATATTATCATTATTGTTAAAGGGTTCAGGAGGGGGGTTAGGGGGCGGCTGATTGCCTAAAAACTGAGGAGACATTCCGACCGGCGGTTGTGCATAGTATCCTCCCGGCCCAGGGGCTCCAGGAGCCCAGACCTGCGATGCTGTCGGTCCGGTCGCGTACAAAGACCCGGTATTGCCGTAGACTGTCGCCGGAGGTTCATTCCCAAAAACATCCCAATTACTCCCCCCCTCTCCATAAAACCCTTTTGTCCAATGGTGGTGAGTAGAACTCACGCCGCCAGGACTTTCGACCACCATTTGGTTAGGCACTTCGTAATCGTATTCGAGACCGTCGTACTCAGGAATTCCGTAGACAGGCGAGTCCTGAGAATTAAGAACTTGGTAATTAGGATCCATATATATTGTTTCAAAGAAACAAATTATTTTTCTAAAATAATAGGATCGTTTTTCAAAAACGTTTCGGTCTTTCCCGACCGGAAAAAAACTTTTAAGGATTCAAACCCGAGGATACCCGGAGTTGTAGGAATTCCGTAAAAATTTCGACAGGGTCCGGCAAACTGAGCCACGGCGTGCGTCACCGATTCTCCATCCTGTTTTTCAATCCGAGTATAAGCCGGCGGCCCAAACTGCCGTTTAAAACGAATTCGGTACGGGGTATGATTGAGAAGGAACGAAAGATCCACGTACCCTTTAACCGCGGCCTCGGAAAATTTACAGTGGTATCCACAGAGTTCCGCCACCCATTCTTTTATATGGGTAAGGCTATATAAAAGATTAATTATAAAAAAGGAAAACTCTTGTGCCATAAAGTTTTATTTCCACGGGATTACTTTAAACTATAAAGAGGATTCACTCCCTGTAGGTTGTTCCTGGACTATCGACGAACAGGTGTACATATAAGGGCGTTTAATATTGGGGGTTTGGACATATTCGAGTTTTCCAAAAGTTTGGCGAAATTCATCAATCGTAAGATGTCCGCCGTAGGCTTTCAACAACTTCCAATGAGGTGCCCCGGGGATTGCGTTTGTAGTGCGGTTGGTGAGTTTGGAATATAACAGAAGAAGGAGAGTCAAAGATTGATGGTACTTAATTTCGTCGCAGCAATCGCTGATGAAGGCTTTACAACACGGAAACGAACAAAATAACCCGTCCGTGATAAAAAAATCGTTCATGTCGAGGGAGAGGTTCGCTTTCGTTAAAGCGGCTTCGCGAGCGATTTTTTTATGGGATGAGGGTTCGTGGGAATAATATTCTATGGGAAGACCAATAGGACACGAAATGAAACTATGTCGACACCACCAACAAGGTTTGGACGTATAAATAGGGAGGGAACCGTAGTCGTGTACGTCGACCATACTCACCAAGTATTTTGTCACATTTTTGTGGGGATCAATAAAATAAATCACGTTTTTAGAGTTGTCAATCGTTGAATTGTTTCGGAGAAGCGTTGTACAGTTTTCTTCTTTCAATTCGTAGTAGTAATGATGAATTATATCAAGAGCGTTGATATGTTTCAATACGAGCCGGCGGCTTCTTTTTTTTGGCATTCTACTTACGGTGCCCGGCTTAAAATAAAAATTTACAGACGTTGGAAATTGGAATACGTACAAATCGCTTTACACGCTCCGAGTTTACTTTCGCATAAACTGTAGTCGGTTAAACGGGTGCTGCGGAGACAATCGTAAAAATAGTTCTCGCAAATTGTGTTACACTCATTCTTAGGAATTCGCCGAAGAACTTTGACAGGCCCCCCATAGGATTCGCGTTGGGATGTTGTCCCACTTAGGAGTAAAAGAATACCTAAGAGGAATATAAAAATAATTATAATTGACGCGCACTTCATTATATTTTCATAGGAAAATATAATTGCATTTCAACGAATATGCTAAATATTTTTTAATATGGTATACTAAAATGACGGATACAATTATTAAGGAAATCTACGAAGACACGCTTAACATAGTACGCGACGGGTTTCAATATAATGATTTTATTTTAACTATCGGGATAATCATGCGGCTTTGTCAACTCCGCCAAGATTTAAAAGGGAAAGGGCCTCAAAAGAAAGAAATTGCCCTTGGCGTTTTTAAGTTATTTGTAACTGAAAGTGGGTTACTCAGTGACAGTGAGGCCGAGGCGGCTGGAACGTTTATTTTAAGCACGCTCCCTAATCTCATCGATACGCTGAAAAACATTTCTAAAGATATTGCCGACGCTGCGTTACAAACCAAAAACCGGCTATGCTGGTGCTTCTGAGGGGATTATCATTTTCTTTATACCGCTAATCCCGCGCGCTCCAAACTGTTTCGAGGAGGTCCAGGTTCAACGGGAGTCCGGCACAAAGGACAGTGTAAATTTTTCTGTAGCCATTCGTAAATACACGAAGGGTGGTAAAAATGGTCGCACGAGAGCACCGAGATGTTTTCATCTGGTTTAAAGAACTCGATACAAATCGAACACAACTCGAGTTTTCCCGGCGTATTTGGGCGAAAAGGGATTTCCGGGAGAGTAGGCGGGGCGGGAGGCGCTTCATTTCTCGACTCCCGAGTCGGCGCGATGGGTTTGCCCCATTCGATGACCAACGACATACTCAGAATCAAAGCCCCGCCCCCGACCGACCAATACAAAAGGGGGGCCAGGGTCATACACGCCCGAGCACTATAAAAAAGAAACATGGCGTAAAGAACCCACCAAAATTTCAAAACCAAAGATAAAAGGTTTCCCAAATATACGGGTGGAAAAGGGACGGTTCGTTCTAAAAGAATATAAAACGAACAGATACCCAACCAAGCATGAAGGATGCATTGTCCGTAAATCCACAATCTTAGTGGCGCAAAACAAGTGTCTTCCTCAATTCTATAGTAATAAAAAGTCAAAGCAATATCGAAACTGACAATACTTAGATGCCCTATTGGTTTGAAAACCGGATAAATATTCCGGAGATACTCCATTTTTATTTCGAATTCTTGTGTCTAACCTATAAATTCGTGCCGGATTCCGAGTCCGACCGGAAACCGGGGTATTTTATCGGCGCTCAGTCCTTGGTATTTGACAGTCAATAAATACCCTATGTATTGGGGCCACTCTTTGAACTGGGCCCGCCTTTCAGTAATCGATGCAGCCGGCCGGCAATCAAAGGTCGGCTCTCCCTTTTTCCGGCAAATCCAAACGACTGCCCCGTTCTCTGTCCCTTCCCCTGGTTTGGCGCCTATTATCGTAAATTCGTCTGTGTCAAACCGTTTGTATTTACGCATTTTGAGAGACCGGCGTTGAGGGGTGTAAACCAAAGTTTTCGCGCGAAGGATTGCCCCTTCGAACCCTGATGCGACAAACCGGTCGTGGTAACCGGACGCTTCCTGTGGGCTATTAATAAGGTATGATGGTACTCTTACGACTCCCCCCCTCCTCTTTTGAAGGTTGAAAACGCTGTCGAGAACTGCAAACCGTTCCGTCTGAGTCTGATCGTAGGCGGTGTCGATACAGTCAAAAACATAAAAGGATAGTTGGTCTTCGTAAGGACACGGGGAGACCCGGTGAATGTTTGCCGCACCTGAAATCGCCGCAAACCGTTCGGCGCCTTCCAGTTCTCTCCCTTCTTGAATAAACGACTCGCAATAAATTTCGCCGTCCAAGCCCCGAAACGAGGAAGGGAGTGTGGCCAACAACGGTTCCAGATCTTTACGAATTTTTTGAAACCAGGGAAACGGTTTCCCTGTGCGGCTCGAAAGACTGACTGCCCCGTTTGGCGACCGGGTCGCGACACACCGAACCCCGTCCAATTTGGGTTGAATGTAGGCCCCTTGGGTTATTTCCAAATGTTTATGAAGACACAGGTTGGTTTGTTCGTAAACGCTAGCATGCATGGGAAACAACGGGTTTAGTGTCCCCGTGTCCGATTTCTCCGTATTTTTCTCGGAAGAATAGGTGCTTTTGACTTTTCTGTCCCAAGCCCTTTGGGCGTAGAGGCGGGCTTGTTTGTCGGGCGAACTTTCTAGAGCCGTTCCCGCGATTGTCCGCCCGACAGGGTCGCGCAACTTTCCGTCGACCCTTCCGTACGTCCGGTACACTACGTTGTTCTGGACCCAAATCTTCCATACAAGAAGATTATCATGGGGGTCGCGGGTATAAAGGGGTGGCCACGTCGTTACAGTCGGGTCGGTCACTAAAGGTTCTTCCATTTTGAAATATGGGTATAAAAATGAATGTTTAATTCATTTTTTTAGATAAAGAATTATAAAGAATTATACTAATATATGTCGTCCCCATCCATCACTTTCGGCGTCCTGTCTCGTACCTCCTTTGAACAAATGATTAGCAACATCTTCCCCCCTCAAGAGAGACGCGCGGTCTCGTTGCCAGTGCCGCCGGGCCCCAATTCTACCCCCCCTCCTCTCTCCCCTCCTCCTCCCCCCCCTTCCCCGGAACCTAATAATCGCGAACGCTGTAAAGCGTTTACTTTAGAATCTTCTCAATGTAGAAACTGGTCCAAACCTACTCTGTCGTATTGTTATACCCACCGGGGATTAAGTTCTACTAAAAACAATGAATGTCCCATTTGTTTAGAAAAGTTTTCAGACCCCAATGAAATATTTCTCCTTGCCTGCGCTCACCAACTCCACAAAACATGTATGGTTCAACTCCGGACGGACACCTGCCCAGTATGCCGGAGCCGATTAACGAACTTACCGAAAGACCTTAACGCTGAGATCCGGACGCGACAAATTCAAGATACGACCGAGCGCAACGAAGAAGAGTTGCAGGACGCACTCAATCGATTAGGTCAAGGGGTGAATGTGTTTTTCAGCCCCTTTTTAATGGCGTCGCGTGAAGAACGCACGGCTGGCCCGCAGATCCTTTGGCCAGCCCTTCTTTCTTCGTATCCGTCTTCTATTTCTATGTCAGATATTTTCGAAGATTTTATTGTTCGGCGAAACGCCGTAATTTCTTCATAGGGGTCACCCGCCCGCCGAGGATTCCTCTCTGTTCGAGAAGAATCGGATTGCCGAATTAAAACAACGTACTCGTAATGGTGTTCCGTTTCGTTGGGAGAAACCGGTCGTCCAAATAGTTTGCCGCCGCCTCGTCTTGGGGGGTCGGAGTTTCCGTCAAGTATCTCCACTGAGGGTTAGGGACTTGATAGTAGTATTCTGGTCCATTCGATTCTTTCAAAAGGAGCCACAGGACACAAAATCCCAAAACAATAACGATACATAGACCGGGTTGCATTTACTGTCATCTAAAGAAAAAAGAGAAACCGATTTAGGATTTAAGAAAATATATCTGATAAAAACTTTACAGTGTATGGATTTCCAAAATTTTCTCCGGCGGGGCGCGCGTTGGCATAGGGGTTATAGGGAGGGTAGATTATATCGGCAGCGTATTGAGGCCGGGGTCCGATACCCTCGGTTGCATAGAGGTTATGGGGGTCGGTCGCCGTCCCCCCGCTAAAATGGTATTCGCGGTTGCTTGCCATTTTATTAGATCCTTCCAAAACGAGCCACAGAGCGATAAACCCCAAAACGATAATAAGGAACAGACAGACGGGTTGCATTTACTGACACCTAAAGAAAAAAAAGAGAGGAATTTCCAATTAAACAAAAGTGTTAAACACGAGTTTCTACGAACCAGATGAATGTTTCGTATTTGACCCGGTTGCGCGAACAGATAGCCGAAACCAAAAAAAAAGCCGACCCTCCTCTGCCTTCCGACGCCTTAATAATACTCCGAGTAACTCGGACTCCGGGATTTTCAAAGGGAGGGTGGGAAACCCAAGTAAGCGATGTTTTCCAAGATGAGGGGTGGACACGGGGAGGGGTCGACCCCCCTAGCCTTGCGTTTATCTTGAACGAAGAAGGCCATTTTTATTTTCGTCGTCCTCAAAATTCAATGAACGCGCTTATATCGACGGCCAGTTCGATTTGTACGAAAGTCGATACAGACTCGCCTGTCCTGTATCAATGTACAGCGTCCCACTTGACAAATGTCGCCGAAGTGTTAGCCTATTTTGTTTTAGAAACGGACCATGTCCTTCGGTCCCAAGCCGAAACCCTGATAGGAACTCCTCTTGACCATATGACCGAAAAAGAGTTTTGGGAAACTATTACTCACTCCCAAACCCCATACTGTTCAGAACAAGGCATTTTTTACAAACTCCGTAAATCGGACAATAGCCGATTAAAGGGTTGGACATGCCTTACCAACGAAGAAAACCCAATAGTCAAAATTTCTACACCCCTTTCATTTGATGCGTTTGAAGAAAACATTTCGCTTTTATTCAATAGGAGTTAAAACAAGTGTTTTCCACCACTACAATGAACCGCCGCGATTGCATTTTTTACGGAGAAGTGGTCAAAGGGTATATTATAAAAACGTTAGTGGATGTGCTGGTAGGGAGTTTTAATCGCACCCCGTTTTCTATAACTGAAAACGGGGTTTATATTCGAGATTGCGATAAGAACCGGAGTATTCTTTTTAACATTGAATTGTATCGAGAAAAATTTATAAAATATAAATGTGAGCAAGATATTTTTTTTAGTGCCAATGTCAAACATATTCAACGATTGATCCGGAATCTTAAGAAAAAAGATTCTCTTATTCTCGGAATCCGGAAATCCACTCCGGACATCTTGTGTATTATGATTTGCCCGGCTCGAAAAACAGAAAATACTAATTATCGGAGTGAAACTGCCGATATCCGAATTCAGTTAGAGTCTGGTCCGAATCTTGTGGATATTCCTAATTCCCAGGTCTACAACTTCCCCTACGTTATCGACGCATCCGAATTTCAGAAAGTTAAACGCATTTCTTCCGTGGCTAAAATTATTAAGGTGATTATTCAAGGAGATAGTTATTTGGGGTTTATATGCGACAAGGAAATTTATTCGACCGCCCTCCATTTTGGCGATCCTCCTTCTCTAGAAGAAAAAGAGGGGGACAGTTCGGAAGAAGAAGATTCGGAAACCGAATCGCAAGACGACTCGGGGAATTTCGAATCGTCTTGCGATTCGGTTTCCGAATCTTCTTCTTCCTATATCTACAACGCTCAATTCAATTCGTCTCTTTTTAACCATTTGGTAAAACTCCCAGGATTGTGTACCCAAATGCAGTTTTACGCTCCGACCGAAGACTTATTTCCTTTACGGATTCGGATGGAAGCCGGACTCTTGGGGGTTGTAGATGTTTATATTAAGGACACTAAAACTCTCGAATATGATGAAGAAATCGCCCGCCAACATCTTTCGGAAAATAATTAATTTCCCTAACCCTACAAGAATTAAAGGATGGTTATAGACTAGATCGTCCGAATTTTTCGCCTTCTTCGCATTCGTTTTTGGCGACGCATTCGCTTCTTTTTATGTTTTATTCTCATACTGTGTCGGTGGGCTTTCATATAAGGCCTCTTTAAATAGTAAAAAGATAATTTTAAATTATTTCTGTATTTTATATTTAATTTTTGCCGTAGTCTTATAAAAAGAATGGTTTTCACGATAAAATCGCAGTATATAGATCCTGTAGGAAAATTAAGAATCATTTACGGGGTTTTTAATTCACACGCGATAAACCTTCTTACCTTCCCGTCACCGCCTCTCGACAAAATTCCTATTGAACCTGTCAATAAGGTTGTTCCCGTTGAGATTAATGATGCATTTATTAAAAATTTTAAAGATGAACTTGGAAGCGACCAGATTTGGAGAACCAACACTGGCGTTTGGTTTAAAAATTCCGTGTTTCCCCCCTTTGTATTTATCCCTCTAAACAGAAAACAACAAGTACAACAGGCGACCCCCCCTATTCCATTCCCTTTAATGATCCAAGAGGATCCACAGTCAAGGCTCGACGCTTATAAAGAACAGTCCCATAAGGCTAATATTTTTAAACAGTATGTCCTTTTTCTCTATTCGTGCGACCCCAAAAAATATAGTTTAGAATCCTCTTTTGTTATAAACGAAAATCCTAATTATGATTTTGAAAAATGGAATCCCCCGAATTGGTTGTCGTTAGAAAATAAAAAAATGTTTGTCCTCCATGCGCCAATTTCCCCGGCTTTTAAGGCCCCACTTTTATCCAAGTTGACACCTGACATGTTTCGTCATTTAAATGCCGAACGGCTTCAAATGTGTTTTGAAGCCGGAAAAGGGGAATGCAAGACTGATAATTTGCCGAAACCTACGGATCGGGATAAATGGACGGAATATCGAAGTCCGGGCGGAGGCCATTGCTTGTTTCACACGATTCTACGTGCGGATGCTAAACTTAATCCTGATAAATACGAGCCGGAGGTCGATTTTGATACGTGGGATATTAATAGGATAAACAAAAACAAAGTAGACCACTGGAGTAATATACACGCCCTTAGGTACTCAATCGAACCAGACGAAGACAATAAAGGCGTCGACGATGCAAAAAGAAGATCATCTGAGAAGGATGTGGAGTCTCTAGATGCAAAGGCACACACACATTTTTGGGGAACGGATAAGGACATCCAAGCCCTTGCTAACAGATTAAAGATATGTATACTGGTATTTTCTAAACATATTATTAACAAGCAACCTTATGAGGAATGGCAAGTTTTTTCTCATCTTGAAGAAAATAGTGTAAGTGCCAATCTACGCAATTGTCCCCCCGACCGGGCAATTTTTATAAATAATGCGAGTGGTAGTCATTATAATCTCCTCGTGCCAGTGCCACAAGAAGATGAATCCGATGAAAAAAAGACTAATATTCAGTTAATTGTTCCTCATGAGGAGTTTAAGAAAAGGCTCGACTTTTATCTTCAAAGGGAACTCCAACTCAATAAAGAAAGGGTAACGAATCAGAAAAATAGAGAGACGATCCCCAACTTTTATAAGTTTAAAACCTATTTTACGAAAAACGACCATATTAATATTTTTTCGTCCCGGGAAGGGGTAAAACAATGGGTCCGTTATAAAACCACTTCAAAAGAATACCTTAAATGTATCGTTTCTTCTATATTTCACCCGTCGGGTGCTGATTTGGCACGTCTCGACTTCCTCGAAAAAGAGAAGAATAAGTCCCGGCCCGCTGCTGCCGCTATCGGTGCTGCGGCCAACCGTTATTTCGATTTTCAAAAAGAACTGTTAATACCCTATTTCTTTTATCACTACCAAATAAACGATAAAAACTTGTCGTTAGTTCAAAACGTGGTGAATGATGAAAAAACGTTCGATAACAATTTATTTCAGGCTCTTTTGGTATCGCGACTTTGGATTCTTTATCAGGTTAATTCCCCCGTTGAAGACCTCGGCTCTCTTCCGGATTTGAAATGGAGGATTTCCCCCGAAAAATTGAAAATAAAAATTAAACCGGATAATGAAGAGAGTATATTTAAGGAATATAATGTGGCGGTTTACTCTCCTGAGGGGGAGAAACTCAGGGATACAAATGAACCTCCGGAAGCCCATCTTATTCAATATAAGAATGGGTACGCCGCCCTCCTTTTTGTTTCCCGGGAAATTCTTTAAGGACAAGGTTTTCCGTAAATCGTCAAATTGAGTGTCGAAAAACTTTTCTATCCTTTTTCGAATCGGTGGGCCGTATTTTTCCTCTTCAAAAAAGAGGAAAAAAAACGTATTGTAAATAAGTAGGTAGATGGCTTCTATTGCTAATCGCTTTTGTAGCATATGTTTAGATACAAAACCAACCGACAAATTTAATGTTCTTCCCTGTCTTCATTGGTTTTGCCGGGGGTGTCTAGGCCAAATAGTGCAGAATGTATGTCCTTTATGTCGGTCGCCTTTTGGCAACGAAATAGACCCGTCTTCGGTACCGATCAATATCGAAAGTCTGTCTCGGTCAGCCCCGTCTACCGGGGCGAGAATGCCTTCTGTCCCTCCCCCCGCTATTTTATCGCGGTCGGTGGGTAGTTCGATAGAAGATTTCGAATCGCTGGTTACCTTTACTAGACTTCAGAACATCAACTCTTTGTCGCAGGTCCTTACCGAACTTGAAGTAAGAGAACGGTCGGGGCGGCGGAAACGCCGCCGGCGGAAACAGCGCCGCCGTTCTTCGCCGCCCGCCCCTCCCCCCCTCTCCACACCTCCGGCTCCTCTTTTTTTTCAGTTTGATGATGACACTACGTCATAATTTACTACAGTCTATGTATTTTGGTGACAACAAAAGCGTTCACATTTTCCCGTTGACCAGCATTGACGCTAACCCCTTTAAGAAAACCCTTTCTCGTTTATTTCTTTAAGTTCGTCGAGGATAATGGGAAATAGCCGCATTAACTCAGAGTCGTATTTTTGTTTTTGGATATTTTTAAGAAAGAATATAGATTGATCGATTATTTGTTGACTCATAATGTCACGATTTAGATAAGATTTCTTTTTCCGGCGAAAATCCTGGTATTTTAGGGGCATGACTCGCGGAGTCGTTTCATCGAGATGTTCGATTTGAAAAATAGAAGGTGGACCAAAAACCAAACTGTTTCGAAACTCTTTTAATTCTGCCTTCCAAAGTCTTTTGCGAGTTTTTCTTTTAGTAAGAAGATAATAATTCCAGTAAAGAAGTCGATTGAGATTGTATCGGATGGTCTCGTCTGTTTTAGATTTAAAACTGGACGGGACACTCGGTTTAACTTCTTCTAAATCATATTTTCGATCTTCTTCTTGTGACGTTTTTTCGATTGAAAAGTGTTCAAAATAGTTTAACACCTGTTCAATGGCTTCGTAACGAAGTTGAGCCTTATTATAGAGTTCCCGGTCAATCCCTCGGTCTTCTTCCTTGTTGAAACTCGTGACGGACCAGTACCGCCACACATTTACTTTTTGTTTATTCAGGGGGAGTATCGTGTGAGACTTGTACCGGGCAGACCGCCCAATAACTTGGCGGGCCCGGCCCTCGCGGAGATCCGTTTCGAGAATATGAAGATGTTGAACGGCCGTTAAATTCATCCCTTCCGATCCGGCGAAGGAAAATAGGAGCACTTTAATTCGCCCGCCGTCCTTATTGTCGGGAGAATTATACTCGGTTAAGATTTGGGTTCTTTGTTCGTCGTTTTCGTCGCCGGTGTACAGCCGATAACTAATGCCACACATCTCAAGAAACGTCCCCATCAAATAAAGACCCCCCCGGGTTTTAAAAAAAGAAAAAATCGCATGCTTCCCTTCAAAGTGGGTGGAAATGTTTTGAAGAACGGCAAAGAATTTCTGGGAATAAGTCTCTAGTTGTCCTTCGAAATCCCGTTTATCGATCCACCCCTTCGGCATAAGTTTATCCGGTCTATGGGTGTTGGCTCGGACGACGACATCAATCCTCTCTTTATTGGGGGGGAAGGTAATCCAGCCTTCAATATCATTGAATTTTACCTTCCAGCCCCGAAGAAGGGGCTCGGCTTCGCGGTTCGAGATACCGTTAGGGCGGGTTACGAATGTCTCGCCTTGCTTCAAGTGAGTTACTTCTTTGGAGTCATCCTCTGAAGTCATATTTAGGCCTTCTCTGTCCACTACTATATAACGGTTGTCCGCCGGAGACGGCGGGCCGAGAAACCCTACAATCAATGAGGCTGAGGCTCCGTCGAGTTTGTCTTCCAGGACCGCCTGTATTTTCTCCAATTCGTCCCGAGAATGTAATTCTTCGCGAGTCAAGAGGATACCGGCCCACGACGGATAACAAAAATTTGAAGCCCGCCGGGTTCGAATGTAACGTTGGGCTGTCCTAATGGCGGCATTAAATGCGCGATGTGCGGGCACGTAAACCGGGTACTTGAATTTAAAGTTCCGAATCCTACTTTCTGCGTCTTTGATCGAAAGAAAATTATCTTTTTGCAACGGCGACATTTGGCACTCCATAATGTGTTCAACAATTTGAGGGAAATCTTCAGTATTGCCGGCCACATAAGAAACTAGGTTTTGAATTAGGGATTTAAACTCGTTAGGCCGTTTCAATAACTCGTCGATGTCTTTTTCAGAGCCTAAATCCAAAGACGGTTTCAGCAATTTAAAAAGAATACCCACTTCGCGGGGTCGAGAGTAAATCGGGTCTCCCGAAAGAGCAAGAATCTTTACATTCTGGGCATTATTGAGGTTGTTAATTAGTGTTTGGGCAACCGATTTTTTGGTATCTGTTTCAGCATTTATATAGGTGTTTATAAGATTGTGGACTTCGTCGATAATTACGACACTATTCTCAAAATTTGGTATTTGAGAGGGGTTTAGATTACTATAATTATAACTAATAAACGTATAGTTGTCTTTAAAATCGGCGACATATTTTCCGCAGACAAAACAGTATTCGTGGTGAAAATTACGTCTCAAATTACCGGGAGTTAATACCCAAACATGATTAAGGTTGTTTTTTTCCTCACTTAATAAGTAATCGGCTATTAGAATACTGGTACACGTTTTTCCTGATCCGAATTTATGATACAATAGGATGCCCCGTTGATCGTTTTTTAGTTCTTGAAAAATTTCAAGCGCTTTCTTTTGGTGGGGTTGGGGTATAAACGTATTGTTTCTGAGGTGTTGACACTTAAGAGTGTGAAAGCCGCTCGGCAACTTCTCCCCGGCCAACGAAGCCGCTAGAGCACTGGATTCTTTTACGTCGGAGGCAGACATTAGTCTTCGGTTCATTTTATTAGATACAATAAAATAATTACTTTACATTAAGGAACAATGGGGTACATTTTTTTCATATACAATGGTTAAGGGGGTGCAAAGAAACGTTGTGACCAGTGAGGCCGGGTCTCGGCCGATTTTAGCCACAAGGCACTTGTTGATTTCTTCCCATTCGAAAGGAGTTCGATACTCGACAAGAGAATATATTTCGAGAGGCAAGAGGACGGGAATATATGCATCCATTTAATGGAGCGGTAGAATTACTAGGACGGGTTTTCCTTTTTTGTACGTTGGAGTATATAGGTAATTGTGATTCCGATGAAAGTTATTAGGAGGGCATAAATCCACGGACCCCCCTTTTTCAAATAAGGAACGTTTTCAAATAAATTTTGAAATGCTGAATTCCAGGCGAGTGCGGTTATGAAAGAGAGCGAGGCTATAACTACTGTTTGGATTTGTGACAATATTCTACTGGCCATCTTTTTTATCTTTGGAAAAGAAAATTGAAAATGTTTAAATACTAATAATATAAAATTAATAATGAACCCAGAAGACGCCTTTCGAAAATATTCGTTTTTTCCGATTGAGCATGATAATTTGCTCAAATACTATCGTCTCCAGTTCGATATGATCTGGACGCCGCAAGAAATTGATATGAGCCAAGACCGCCATGACTGGCAGTCTCTAGACCCAAAAACGCGACGTTTGATCAAGTTTGTTCTTTGTTTTTTTGCACAAGCCGATGGTCTGGTTATTGAAAATATTTCGAAACGTTTTCAAGATGAGTCAAGCGATCTTTTGAAAGAAGCGGGGCATTTTTACGCAGTACAAAATTTAGTTGAAACAGTCCATAATGAAATGTATTCAATAATGATTGATGTATTTATTACAGACCCAACCGAACGGGATCGGGCGTTGAATGCCATTCAACACTATCCGAGTATTCGACATATCGCTTTGTGGATGAAAAAATGGATGGAATCCGACCGCCCTCTCCGAGAACGAGTTGTTGCGTTTGCTTGCATCGAAGGCATTATTTTTGTGGCTTTGTTTGTCGCGATCTGGTACGTCAAACGCCAGAACAAATTACCTGGCTTGTGCAAAGCGAATGAATTCATCGCTCGTGATGAAGCACTCCACGCTCTCTTTGCCGTGGAACTCTATCATACGCTTAAACTGAATACAAAAGATTGGCCTGGAGAAGTTGAAGAAGAAAAAAGTGTCCTTGATATTGTCAAAGACGCAGTTGCCATCGCGGAAGATCTTATTAAAAAATCGCTTGAACATGACTTGGTGGGGCTTAAGGCGGAAGATTTGGTTGAGTACGTCCATATGACTGCAGATAATCTTGTTACTCAACTCGGGTTTAAACCCCCGTTTCGGGCTTCGAATCCTTTCGAATGGATGGTGGCCATTGGCATCCCTAATCGGACCAACTTTTTTGAACAACGGGTTTCGGAATATTCGAAATTAAGATCACAAAGCACACTCGAGTTTGACACAACTGTTGAATTTTAAAATTTTGTTTGTTTTTTTTTTCTTCTTCTTCAAAAAAAGAAGAAGAAAAAAATACTAGATACTACTACTACGATCTTGCTTCGGCGGAGCGAAAAACGGAGTGCGGTTAAAACTTCCGACAAGCCTAGAGAACATAGTAAAGAGGGGGACATACAGAGGGAGGTTAGAAGAGAAAGTAGCGATGTGGCCCACACCGAGAACATCGAATCCGGGATCCCGACCAGACGGAAAAGGGGGAAAGATACTGAGCGAGGAAGTCTTGATTTCACAAGGCATAAGAAAGAGGGGGGAAGAGGGGTCGTACACAGGGTGGTGGGACATTGAACCCGACGTGGGTCGAGTGGCTAATGGGATACCCAACAGGGTGGACCGACTTAGATGTTTAGGAAATAGCCTTATTCCTGATATCCCATATTACATTGGATTGTCGATTTTAAAATGTTAGTCTATGATTTCCTCTCGTCAGAGAGGAAATTTTTATTTTCTATGACGAGTAAAAATGAAAAGAGTTTTCTCAATACAAACAATTTGAGAAAATGCCTTGTATCCACGGAAAAAGACCACCCGATTTCCTAATGTCGATTAGGAAACTTAACGAGTAATTTCTACGAAATTTTTACAAGTCGCGAATCTTTTTTGTATTCTTCCCTGAAGTTCAGGGAGTTCACGCTGGAATTTTAAAATTAATTCTTGTTGGTCCGCCTCGATCTTTGCTTCTTCTTTCTCCCGGCGTTTTACTTCCAACAGATCCTTCTTAGCCTCCTTAAGGGTTGCAGTTAGGGTATTCTAAATTAAGAGAAGTTTTAATGAGATAGTCCATGTACTCCCAGTTCTCTTCGGGGTATACACAGACCGGGGAATTGTGTTTGTCGTTAATTTTTTCATCTCTTTTGGAGGGGTCTTTGCCGTTGTGAGCAGTTCGGTAATATTCGGCCATTTTCTTCCCTATAAGGGATAGTTGTTTAGAAAAATTTTGAGGGTCGTGGTTCATGTATTTGATTCGGTCTTTGATGGAATGCAAAATTATAGGGTCTGCCGTACTGCGCTCGCGGGTGAGGAAAACGCGGACGTCTTC
>SPKZ01006306.1_pt1 | contig 16372 bp, 15 predicted proteins | sample 2456571 | NCBI WGS metagenome assembly SPKZ01 (sample SAMN11192286, study PRJNA482655) | marine metagenome | biome: ENVO:00000447; feature: ENVO:00000244|ENVO:00000211|ENVO:00000569|ENVO:00002023; material: ENVO:00002151; isolation source: ocean water from marine abyssalpelagic zone ...
CTTTTGAGCGATGTAAACTTTAGCCATTTTCACGATACCTGAAGGAAGTTCGTCACCTACTGTAACAGAGAATTTCTTTCTTCTGTACTCACCTAGTTCCAAGTTGAACTTAACATTATAATTATGAAGTAATTTCTTAATTATATTGTTTTTATCAGAATCAGTAGTCCATTTGCTCGAATCGATATCTGCGTATTCAATTTTCTGAAGTAATTTTTGAGTATACTTAGTACCCTTTTTAATTATTTCTTCATTAAAGTGATTTACAACGCCTTGAGAAGTTTTACCACTTACAATGGTAAATAACCTATCAACTAACAAGTTTTTCAAGTCAGCATTAGCTCCTTCGTGCTCAGCATCCAAGGTATCGATAAGTGATTTCTCTTGCGCCTTGAACTTTCTTTCTTTGACAGCTCTTGTAAATAGTTTTTTACCAATTACGGTTCCAACTACAGATGGCGATACTTTTAACGAAGCATCTTTAACATCTCCAGCTTTGTCACCAAAGATTGCTCTCAAAAGTTTCTATTCAGGAGAAGGATCAGTTTCTCCTTTCGGAGTAATCTTTCCAATAAGAATATCACCTTCTTTAACTTCAGCACCAATTCTGATCAATCCGTTTTCATCAAGATCCTTAGTAGCTTCTTCACTTACATTAGGAATATCTGGTGTTAGCTCTTCCAAACCACGTTTGGTATCTCTAACATCCATTGTATACTCATCAATGTGAATAGAAGTAAAGATATCCTCTTTAACAACTTTCTGCGATATTACAATTGCATCCTCAAAGTTATACCCTTTCCAAGGCATAAAAGCAACTTTTAGGTTTCTTCCTAAAGCTAACTCACCATTTTCGGTAGCGTAACCTTCACAAAGAACTTGCCCCTTTCTAACCTTATCACCTCTTACAACAATTGGATTAAGGTTAATACAAGTACTTTGATTCGTTTTCTTGAATTTAATTAAAGCGTAAGTTTTAATAACATCACTAAAGCTTACCAATTCTTCTTCTGGAGTTCTATTGTATTTTACTCTAATTTCATTTGCATCAACGTACTCAATTACACCGTCTCCTTCCGCGTTAATTAACACTCTAGAGTCTTCTGCAACTTTCGCCTCTAAGCCAGTTCCAACAACAGGAGCTTGTGGCTTAAGTAACGGAGTAGCTTGACGCTGCATGTTAGATCCCATCAAAGCCCTATTCGCATCATCATTCTCTAAGAAAGGAATAAGTGAAGCTGCAATGGAAGTAATTTGATTTGGAGCAACATCCATTAAGTCAATAACATTGGGCTCAACTACTGGGAAGTCACCTTCAAATCTAGCTTTAACCATACTATTAGTAAACCTACCTTCTTCATCCAAAGGTGCATTTGCCTGTGCAATAGTATGAGAATCTTCCTCTTCCGCACTTAAGTACATAACAGGAGTTTCATAATCTACCTTACCATCTGCAACCGCCCTATATGGCGTTTCAATAAAACCAAGTTTATTGATTTTCGCATACACACAAAGTGAAGCAATCAAACCAATATTTGGTCCCTCTGGAGTTTCAATAGTACAAAGTCTACCGTAGTGAGTGTAATGAACATCTCTTACCTCAAAACCTGCTCTTTCTCTTGATAAACCACCTGGTCCAAGTGCCGATAATCTTCTCTTGTGAGTGATTTCTGCAAGCGGATTGGTTTGATCCATGAATTGAGAAAGTTGGTTCGTTCCAAAGAATGAGTTGATAACGGACGATAAAGTCTTAGCGTTAATCAAATCAATTGGAGTAAATACCTCGTTATCTCTAACGTTCATTCTTTCTCTAATGGTTCTAGCCATTCTAGAAAGACCAACACCAAATTGAGTAAATAATTGCTCGCCTACCGTTCTAACTCTTCTGTTACTTAAATGGTCAATATCATCTACATCAGCTTTTGAATTAACCAATTCAATTAAATAGCTAATGATAGAAATAATATCTTCTCTAGTAAGAGTTTTGGTATCAACAGGCGTATCAAGATTTAACTTCTTGTTAATTCTATATCTACCCACTTCACCTAAGTCATATCTCTTATCTGAGAAAAACAACTTATCAATTACGCTTCTTGCTGTTTCCTCATCTGGTGGCTCAGTATTTCTCAACTGACGATAGATGTATTCTACAGCCTCTTTCTCAGAGTTTGTAGCATCCTTTTGCAACGTGTTATAAATAATTGCAAAATCTGATGTGTTTACATTCTCTTTATGTAGAATGATTGATTTTGTTTCAGATTCGATGATTAGATCAATGTGCTCTTTTTCAATCACAGTTTCTCTATCAATGATCATTTCATTTCTTTCGATAGAAACAACCTCACCTGTATCTTCATCAACAAAATCTTCGATCCAAGTTTTAAGAACTCTTGCAGCCAATTTACGCCCAACTGCTTTTTTAAGAGCTGCCTTGCTAACTTTAAGTTCGTCTGCTAGATCAAATATTTGAAGTATTTCTTTGTCACTTTCATAACCAATTGCTCTAAGCAAAGTAGTTACCGGTAACTTTTTCTTACGATCGATATAAGCATACATTACGTTGTTTATATCCGTAGTAAATTCTATCCAAGAACCTCTAAAAGGAATTACTCTTGCAGAATAAAGTTTGGTACCATTTGCATGGAAGTTTTGACCGAAGAAAACCCCAGGTGATCTATGCAATTGTGAAACAATAACTCTCTCTGCTCCGTTTATAATAAACGAACCTTTGGGAGTCATATAAGGGATGGTTCCCAAATATACGTCCTGTACAATTGTTTCGAAATCTTCGTGCTCTGGATCCGTACAATAAAGTTTTAGCTTTGCTTTTAGTGGCAGACTATAAGACAATCCCCTTTCACAACATTCTTCTAAAGAATATCGAGGGGGATCAATTGAGTATCCCAAGAATTCCAATACAAACTGATTCCTAGAATCTGTTATAGGGAAATTCTCAGCAAAAACTTTATAGAGACCTTCGTTGTTCCTTTTTTCAGGTGCAGTATTGATCTGAAAAAAATCAGTATAAGACTGAATTTGAACATCAAGAAAGTCGGGGTAAGCCAACTTATTCTTTGTTGATGAAAAATTAATCCTCTTTTCTGTAGCCATGTAATGTATTATTAGTTAAGAAATATAACTCTGAAAAAAATCTCAAAATGCGAAACAAGAAATAGGCCAATCCACGAATGGATTGGCACTAGAATTAAAGTTGAATTATTTTAATTCAACTGAAGCTCCAGCTTCTTCAAGTTTTGCTTTAAGAGACTCTGCTTCGTCTTTAGATACTGCTTCCTTAATTGCTTTAGGTGCACTATCTACCATTTCTTTTGCCTCTTTAAGACCTAATCCAGTTAATTCCTTAACTAACTTCACTACTGCTAATTTAGAACCACCCGCAGCTGTTAAAACTACATCGAATTCACTTTTTTCTTCATCTGCGTCACCGCCGCCATCTCCTGCTGCTGGTGCTGCTGCAACTGCCGCTACTGCTGGTTCGATACCGTGCTCATCTTTTAAGATGCCAGCCAATTCATTGACTTCTTTTACTGATAAACTAACTAGTTGATCTGCAAACGATTTTAAATCTGCCATTGTATTAAATTTAATTGTTGTTGTATATAATTATTCTTGTCTCTCCCCTAAGGTTTTAACAATTCCCGATAATATCTGTCCTCCTGATTGGAGAGCAGAAATAACATTTTTAGCTGGAGATTGAAGTAATCCAATAACCTCTCCAATAAGCTCATCTTTAGACTTGATGCTACTAAGCATTTTCAAGTTCTCATCGCCAATGTATACTGATTCTTCTAAGAATGCAGCTTTAACTTGAGGCTTGTCGTCTTTCTTTCTGAATTTTGTAATCACTTTAGCTGGCTCACTTGCGCTTTCACAAAACATGATTGCTGTATTGCCTACTAATACTTCATATAATTCAGAGTAATCCTTTTCACAGTTTTCCATTGCACGTTTTAACAACGTGTTTTTAGTTACTGTAAGCGTTACACTTTTGTCGTAACAAGATTTACGTAACTTACTTGTTTTAACCATGTTCATACCTGACACATCCGCCAAATAAAAATTGGAATTATTCTCCAATTCAGTAGTTAACCTGCTTACTACTTGATCTTTTTCCGCTCTTGTCATACTAACAATTTTCTATCTAAATAATACTATAGTGTCTTCGTATCAACTTTAACCGATGTACTCATCGTGCTAGATATTGACAAACTCTTAATGTAAATTCCCTTTGTAACAGCTGGTTTCAACTTGATAATAGTTTGAATCAACTCATTTGCATTCTCAGTAAGCTTATCTAGATCGAAAGAAGCTTTACCAACTGCTGCATGAATAATTCCAGTTTTATCAACTTTGAAGTCAATCTTACCTGCTTTAATTGCAGTTACTGCTTTACCAACTTCTAAGGTAACTGTACCTGTTTTAGGGTTAGGCATTAAACCACGTGGTCCTAATACTTTACCTAAAGCACCTATTTTACCCATGATACTTGGCATGGTGATGATAGAATCAATATCTGTCCATCCACCTCTAATTTTCTCGATGTAATCATCCAATCCTACGTGATCTGCACCAGCTGCTTTAGCTTCTTCTTCCTTATCAGGAGTACACAATACCAAAACTGTAACATCTTTTCCTAATCCGTGAGGTAGAGATACATTTCCCCTAACCATTTCGTTCGCTTTGGTAGGATTAACATTTAATCTAATAGCTATATCAACTGTAGAGTCAAAATTAGTATTAGCAATGTTTTTTATTATCTCTGTTGCTTCATTCAAAGGATAATGCTTTTCAACATCATACTTTGTAAGCGCTTCTTTTTTCTTTTTTGTTAATCTAGACATCAGAATTCTTTATTAAAATGGTTTTTTTCCCTTCACATTAATACCCATGCTTCTCGCAGTTCCAGCAACCATTTTCATTGCTGATTCAATTTTGAATGCGTTCAAGTCAGCCATTTTCATTTCGGCAATAGTTCTTACCTGATCCCAAGTAACAGAACCAACTTTGATTCTATTTGGTTCAGCAGATCCTGACTTCAATTTCAACACCTCTTTTAATTCTACCGCAGCAGGAGGAGTTTTTATTACAAAATCGAATGATTTATCCGAATAAACAGTAATTACAACTGGAACTATTTTCCCCTTCTTGTCTTCGGTTCTTGAATTAAACTGCTTACAGAAGTCCATTATGTTCAACCCCTTCGCACCTAACGCTGGTCCTACTGGTGGAGATGGATTCGCACTGCCTCCTCTAATTTGTAATTTAACTAAACCTGATATTGCCTTTGCCATTTTATCTAACTATTACGATTCTTTTTCAACCTGCATATAACTCAATTCGATAGGTGTTTTTCTTCCGAAAATCTTCACCTCTACCTTGAGCTTTTTCTTCTCTTCATTAATTTCTTGTATTGTTCCTGAGAAAGTGTTAAACGGACCATCGATCACTTTAACAGACTCACCAACAATAAAAGGAATATTCATTACTTCGGCAGTTTCTGCCATTTCATCAACTTTCCCTAGTATCCTATTCACTTCAACCTGTCTCAATGGAACTGGGTCTCCTCCCTTTTTCCCACCTAAGAATCCTATTACATTGGTAACGTTTTTAATAGCGTGAACAATTTCACCTATTAACTCCGCTTCCATTAAAATATATCCAGGAAAAAAGTTTCGCTCTTTACTCACTTTTTTTCCTTTACGAATTTGGTAAACCTTCTCCGTCGGAATAAGAATTTGACCAACATATTTAGTCATTTTCAAATGCGAAATCTCAAGTTCTATATGAGCTTTCACTTTTTTCTCTTTTCCGCTAATAGCACGTATAACGTACCATTTTTTATTGGAGGACTCTATTTTAACTTCTTCTGTCATCAAAACTCTTCTTTAGCTCATCATGTCGTAAAAAAACTTCATCGTCTTACTAAACACTGTATCCATTAACCAAATAATGAATGCAATAAGTGCAGAGGCAACCATTACTAGAATAGCACTACTCTGTAACTCTTGCCAAGTTGGCCATGAAACTTTGTTCACCAACTCATCCCACGTCGCTTTAAAATAGGCATTTAACCTCATCATCCTTTTATTCTTTGCACGGGTGGCAGGACTCGAACCTGCAACCAATGGTTTTGGAGACCACTACTCTACCAATTGAGCCACACCCGTACATAAAGTTAGATGGACAAGCCATCTAACTTCAGTACTAGTTGATCAATTACTTAATGATTTCCGTTACTTGACCTGCACCGACTGTACGGCCACCTTCTCTAATCGCAAATCTTAATCCTTTACTAAGCGCAACCGGAGCAATTAATTTAACGTTGATAGTTAAGTTATCTCCAGGCATTACCATTTCTCTACCTTCATCTAAGAAGATCTCACCTGTAACGTCAGTTGTTCTTAAGTAAAACTGAGGACGGTACTTGTTGTGAAATGGTGTGTGTCTTCCACCTTCTTCTTTTTTCAAGATATAAGCTTCAGCTTTAAACTCAGTATGTGTGTTCACAGTACCAGGCTTAACGATTACCATTCCTCTTTTGATGTGTTCTTTTTCAATACCTCTTAAAAGAAGACCAACGTTGTCACCAGCTTCACCTCTATCTAAGATTTTTCTGAACATTTCAACACCAGTTATAGTACTAGTTAATTTCTCAGCACCAAAACCTAGGATATCAACAGCATCACCTGTGTTAATAATTCCTGTTTCGATTCTACCTGTAGCAACTGTACCTCTACCTGTAATAGAGAATACATCTTCAACTGGCATTAAGAAATCTTTGTCTACTTCTCTAATAGGAAGTTCGATGAAGCTATCAACAGCATCCATCAATTCCATAATTTGTTTAACACCATCATCAGTACCTTCTAATCCTGCTAATGCAGAACCTTGAATAACTGGGATATTGTCACCATCGTAATCGTAGAAAGAAAGTAATTCTCTTACTTCCATCTCAACTAATTCTAATAATTCATCATCATCAACTAAATCTACTTTGTTCATGAAAACAACAAGATTTGGTACACCTACCTGACGAGCTAATAAGATGTGCTCTCTAGTTTGCGGCATTGGACCATCAGTAGCAGCAACAACTAAAATCGCACCGTCCATTTGAGCAGCACCAGTAACCATGTTCTTTACGTAATCCGCGTGACCAGGACAGTCAACGTGAGCGTAATGTCTTGCGTCAGTAGAATACTCAACGTGAGCAGTATTAATTGTAATACCTCTCTCTTTCTCTTCAGGAGCATTATCAATTGCATCAAATGCTTTTAATTCCGCTAAACCTTTAGAAGCTAAAACTGAAGTTATAGCTGCTGTCAAAGTTGTTTTTCCGTGGTCAACGTGACCAATTGTACCTATATTAAGGTGTGGTTTTGACCTATCAAAATTTTCCTTTGCCATGATCTTAAATGTTTATTGTTAATGTTACTTATTACTTAATTACTCTAATTTCTCTATTCTTTCTTTCTACCTCTACTTTCCGCGCGCCCTTTAATAAGAGCCAATGAGGGGAATTGAACCCCTGACCTCTTCCTTACCAAGGAAACGCTCTACCCCTGAGCTACATCGGCTTACCTAACCGATATTATTTTTGAGCGGGAGACGGGATTCGAACCCGCGACCCTCAGCTTGGAAGGCTGATGCTCTAGCCAGCTGAGCTACTCCCGCAATACCTTATAAGTGGGGAGAGAAGGATTCGAACCTTCGAAGGTAAAACCAACAGATTTACAGTCTGTCCTCGTTGGCCGCTTGAGTATCTCCCCTACTCTTTTTATTTCAATCTATAAAAGAACGTGAGCCGATGGAGGGAGTCGAACCCCCGACCTGCTGATTACAAATCAGCTGCTCTAGCCAGCTGAGCTACATCGGCAACGTATTTTCCATGCTTTTACACATACTTTCCCCTCAAAAAAAGGAGTGCAAATGTAATAAAGATTTATATATAACCAAAGCATATGAAATTAATTTGAGACAGATCATGAAAATAATTTCATCCCCTTGGATGTGCTTGCTTGTGTACATTCTTTAAACGTTCTATAGAATTACTCGCATATACTTGCGTTGCGGCTAAATTTGCATGACCAAGTAACTCCTTGATTGCGTTTATATCAGCGCCATTATTTAACATGTGTGTTGCAAATGTATGCCTTAAAACATGTGGACTTTTCTTTGACAATGTAGTCACCATATTAAGGTATTTTGTAACAATTCTATAGACTTTTTTTTCGTATAATTTTTTTCCTAAAGCGTCAACAAATAAATATTCAGGGTCAATTATTTCTATTTCCCCTTTTTTTAATTCAAAATCCCGGATCGATTCGAGCAATAATTTGTTAATCGGGATGATTCTTTCCTTATTTCTTTTTCCTAATACTTTAATCGATGAGTTAGCCTGATCAACATTTATTCTTTTTATGTTTATAAGTTCTGAAAGCCTAATTCCTGTTGCATAAAATAATTCTAAAACCAACTTATCCAAAACCCCATTAAAGTCGTCAGCAAACTCCATTTCTTCAAATAGCTCTTCCATTGCCTTTTCTTCTACAAAAACAGGCAACCGTTTCGACATTTTTGGTGCAATTATCTTGAGCATCGGATTCAACTCAATTTTTTGCTCTTTTAATAAAAACTTATAGTAAGTGTTTAACGTCGCGATTTTGCGATTTACGCTTTTTGTTGAAATCTCATTTTCTATGAGTTCAACAATCCAACTGCGAATCATCATGTGATTAACGTCGGTGATTTCTTCCGTTTCGAAGAAATCTTTTAGATATACTTTAAACTGTCGTAGGTCGGTTCCATACGAAACCAAAGTGCGTTCAGAATAACGCTTCTCTACTCTTAGGTACTCAAGGAACTTTTCTTGATGCATATAACAAAATAAGGAATACTTTTACTAAAGTACGCTATTCCTCGTTTTGTCTCAATTGCTGTACGTATGCTGCTTTAGCTCTTTGCTTTCTTATGATTACAGACTTTTTTGTGAATTGCTTGCGCTCTCGCACTTGTTTCATCACTCCAGTCTTCTCGAATTTCTTCTTAAATCTCTTTAAGGCTCTTTCTACTGGTTCTCCTTCTTTTACTGGTATAATTAACATATCTCGTTTTTTGAGTGGCGCAAATGTAATATTTTTTCAAGACTTTCTACTAGTCCTTTAATATTTGTTTAGCAATTACCATTTTTTGTATTTCTGTCGTTCCTTCTCCTATTGTACACAATTTAGAATCTCGGTAAAACTTTTCTACAGGAAACTCCTTTGTATAGCCATATCCTCCAAATATCTGAACAGCTTCGTTGGATACATTTACTGCCGCTGTACCACAATAGCATTTAGCAATTGCTGATTCTTTAATCACTATTTGTCCCCTATCTTTTAAATCTGCAGCCCGATATACTAATAGTTCGGCAGCTTCGACTTCCATCGACATTTCGGCCAATTTAAACGATATGCCTTGAAAAGCAGATATTGGTTTACCAAATTGCTCACGTTCTTTTGAATATTTAACCGCAGCCTCGTATGCACCCTTTGCAATGCCCAATCCTAGGGCAGCAATTGAAATCCTGCCTCCTTCAAGTAATTTTAATGCCTGAATGAATCCTTCGCCTACTTCACCAATCACGCTGTCCTTATGAATTCTACAATCGGTGAAAATCATTTCAGAAGTTTCCGAAGCCCTCATACCAAGCTTATCCAATTTTTTCCCACCTGCAAAGCCTTCAGTTCCTCTTTCAACTACAAAAGCCGTCATAGCATGAGAATCTCCTTTTTCTCCCGTACGCATAATAACAACCGCAATGTCGGATGAAATACCGTGAGTGATAAATGTCTTAGTTCCATTAAGCACCCAATGATCTCCATCCTTAACTGCTTTCGAGATCATTCCACCAGCATCGGAACCTGATGATGGCTCGGTTAAACCCCATGCACCAATCCATTCGGCACTTGCCAACTTAGGAAGCCAGCGTTTCTTTTGCTCATCATTTCCGAATTGATAAATATGACCTGAACACAAAGAATTATGGGCTGCTAATGACAATCCTATAGATCCACAAATTTTAGATACTTCGGAAACAACGGTTACATATTCTTTGTAATTGAATCCTGATCCACCATATTCTTCGGGTAATACCACGCCCATTAAGCCTAGCTTTCCTAACTCTTTAAATAATGGAATAGGAAATTCTTGTGCTTCATCCCATTTCATAATATTAGGACGGATATGTTTGTTGCCAAATTTTCTAATCATGTCGGCAACCATGAGTTGGTTTTCTGAAAGTTCGAAGTTCATTTTACGGATTGAATGTTGTAGATACTTACTGCTTAATTCGGAGAAAGTTACTATTAAGATTTGACTATCAATAATTCATTTTCAACAAAATGAGATAGAGAATGTTCTCCTATTCTTTTCAGCCCTTTTTGCAGCATTCCTAAAAGTCTCACTTCCTGACTCATCGGAGCAATAGATGTAACTTCCAAAGGTGTTGAATTTATTACAGGCTTGTCGATAATAATTATTGGCAAAAATTTCTGAATCGTTTTCCAATAAGTGCATGTTTGCATTATTTGGTGAACACGCTTAATCAATATGTTTGTTTTCCCATAGTTAGAAAGACTTCCCATTGCTTGGTTAATGTTTGAACTAATGTTCTTTCTACTTGTATTGCGCATTTTGTTGTGTATGCCCTTTTGACTCTTCAAAATCATTGTTGCATTTCTTTGAATCGAATCTAAGTAAAGTGAAGTTTCTGCAATTCTCCTTTTAACAATAAGACTCAACATTTCTATATCTGAATTCATCATAATAATTTATTTTAAGTGTAAGCGGTATAAATTATACTTGGTGGATTATTGATTGGGAATTTCCGAATTGAGAATTCATTTGAAGAGTAGCTCCAAAATTTTAGTCCCTACGCACTTATACGCTCCTACAAATTCATACGTAGAAAGATGCTGTTTGTTGTGGTACTAGTTGATTATCTAAGGATTGACTCTCCCCCTAACCTCCCGAAGTTTCGGGACACCAAGCCTCTCTACTATATAGCAGGGAATCACATTTGTGTTTATATCAGCTTTGTTACCACCCAAAATCCTAAAGAACAATTACATAATAGAGTTCACTTCAGGCTTATATATGGCTTCATTCTTTCAAATGCCAAGCTGTCGATAATTACGATGTTGCTCAACTCAATAACATTGACCATTTCCGAATGAGCTTGAAAATAGTTATAAATCGCCCTTGATTGGTTATAGTTTATATATGGATGCTTAGATAAGCGCTTGATATCAGTTTGGGCAATCTTAATCATTTCTACTTTATCAAGATCAACATGAAGGCGTAATGATATTTTATTCACTAAGCCTGAATCTAAACCATAGATTTCGTTGAGCTGGCCTAAGCTCCTAAATCCTCCCAAACTCTCTCTGTATTTTATTATTCGTTTCGACAAAACGGGACCAATCCCCCTGAGAGACTGTAATTGATTTGTATCGCAAGAATTTATCTCGAAAATTTCAAGAGTTTTTTTCTCTTTAACAAACTTTGGTTTGGTATTATCGACATATTTTGCTCTCTCTTTTTCTACTTTGATATTGATATAAGGCAGTAGTTCAGCATATTTCTTATCTGAGATGCAATACATTTTTTTCACATCTAATTCACTTCTAAACTTCCCTCCTTTGCTTTCATATCTTTTAATAACAGCAGCTTGCTTTTTCGACAGGCCAAGTTTCTGCCAGTTTTCAAGAGATAACCCATTCGGATCAAACATAAAAAGCTCTACCATTTTCACTTCTGGCTTCGACTCTTTTTCCTGATATGAAGCAAGCGTTGCTTCTACTTTAGGCTTTTTCTGATCTTCATCAATTATAATCGTAATCGGTTCTGCCTCTCTCTTAAAGTACAACACAACAATTAAGAATACGATTAAAAATAGAAGTACTTGAATTCCGCTTTTTTCCCTTTCGGAATAGAAAAAATACGCCTTAAGAAATTTATTCGACACGTGAGATGAGAGTTTAGTGAAATGAAAAATATGAGATGAGAGATCGAAGAATGTTATTTATAGGTTTTTATCTCTCCCGATTTAATTCGTGATAAAAAACTAGAGAGGTCATTTTTAATACCTGGAGATAAAATTAACATACCAAATATATTGGGAACGCACATTAAAAATATCATTGCATCTGAGAAACCGACCACAGCACCTAATTCCATTGAAGAACCAATTACGATTACCACACAAAAGACAAACTTATATGAATACTCCACAATTTTCGATTCGCCGAATAAGAAGGTAACGCATTTCATTCCGTAATACGACCAAGAAATCATCGTAGAGAAGGCAAACAGTACTACTGCAATAGTAAGCACCCCTTTAAACCAAGGGAAGACACTTTCGAATGCACTTGATGTCATTTCAATGCCTCCCATTCCTGATTGATCATCATAAACTCCAGTGATTACAATAACAAGAGCTGTCATAGTACAAACAACTACAGTATCAATAAATGGTTCGAGTAACGACACTAACCCTTCAGTAATTGGCTCTTTAGTTTTAACCGCAGAGTGAGCAATTGCAGCAGAACCAATACCAGCTTCGTTTGAAAAAGCGGCACGCCTAAACCCCTGAATCATCACTCCTACTACTCCACCTATTACCGCATCATTACCAAATGCTCCACTAAATATTTTCCCCATAGCAGAAGGGATTTCTTCAAAGTATGCACCTAACACTATCAATGCAGCTAAACAGTATATACCACACATAAAAGGAACAATCTTGTCTGTTACTTTAGCGATACTTTTAATTCCACCAATAATAACAACCCCAACAATTAAGGAGATAATTAGCCCTACAAGCCAAGTGTTTTCTGCTAGGTACGTACCTTGAATCATTGGTAAATCAACGAATTGTTTGGTGGCCTGATTAATCTGAAACATATTTCCACCACCAAAAGAACCACCGATCCCCATTACTGCGAAGAACCCGCCTAATAATAATCCTGCTCTTCCCCAGTTCTTACCTTTCTGCGCAAATCCCTTTTTCAAATAATACATGGGACCACCTGAAACTTCCCCATTTTCATTGATCGTTCTATACTTAACTCCCAAGGTACATTCAACGAACTTTGAAGACATACCAAGTAATCCTGCAATTATCATCCAAAATGTAGCACCCGGCCCACCTATTGAAATAGCAATGGCAACTCCTGCAATGTTTCCTAAACCAACTGTTGCCGACAGTGCTGTTGTTAACGCCTGAAAATGGGATACTTCTCCTTTATCATTAGGGTCAGTATATTTCCCTTTAACAACGTCTATGGCTAATTTAAACCCCGAAATATTAATAAATTTTAAATAGAAAGTAAAAAATAGTGCACCTAGAACTAGCCACACCAAGACAATTGGAATTTCCATTTTCTCATCTTCACTATCTCCCTCAATTGTATAGATCGGATAAAAAACGTATTTCTGAATAATATTAGAAACAGGGGTAATACTTTTGTTAATTCTGTAATCTATAGAGGTGGTATCGACTGTATTTGCCTTCTCATCTGCAACGGCTAAACTCGTATTGAAAATAAAGGCGAATAAAAAAAGGTACTTAATTGCTTTCATAAATGCTTGTTATTTCTTGATGTTCAAATATATGACTTGTTCAAGAAACTATATAGAGAGTTGTTTCTTATTTAAGTTGATTGAGTACAATGTCAAGTCCTTCCTCAAAAGAAACAGGATTGTAATCCAATTCCTTTCGTGCTTTATCTAAGATAAAACCAGTTTTAGGCGGCCTTTTTGCCGATTGATTAAGACTTTCTGAAGTTATACATGATACATTTTCGGTATTCAAATTATAATGAGCACCAACCCGATTTACCAAATCTAAAATACTCATCATGTCTTTCCCCGAAATATGAAAATAACCAGTGCATTCGCGCTTTACAATTTCGATACATGCTTTCGCCAAATCTTCCGAGAGGGTTGGCATCCGAAACTGATCATCAACCACATTCATTGCATCGCCTTTTTCTAAACCGCCTTTAGCCCATAAAACCACGTTCGATCTGCTCATATCCTCAACAACGCCATAAACCAACATTGTTCTTACAACAGCCCATTTTAAACCGCTTTCCCTAACGAGATTGTCGGCGTCATTTTTCGTTTGGGCATAATAGCTTAGTGGATTAGGAATATCGTCCTCCTTATATGGGCCATCTTCACCATCAAATACAAAATCGGTTGAAAGGTGAACCAAATGACAATCCCACTTTTTGCATGCATCAATAAGGTTTTGAACTGCAATTACATTTAGTTTTTTCGCACCTTCACGATCATCTTCGCACTGATCAACATTTGTCATTGCGGCAGTATTGATAACTGCAGTTGGCTTATAGCTTTCAATAACCTTGTTTACTTCGGCTGCATTTGTTATGTCTAATGGGCTATAATTAAATTGAATCGACGTCATTCTATTAGCACCATTACTGGTGGCCAAGAAATCAAACTCGCCTTCTGCACTTAGTTGACTTATTATTTTTTGACCTAAAAGGCCATTTGAACCTGTTATTAGAATTTTTCCTTTCAAGTTATTCAATTTTAGATTTATAGAAAGCCAACCCAAAGTAAATTAGAACAGGAACACCTAACCCGCATATTACGGCAACCAAGAAGGCGATTCTGACATATCCTACATTCACGTCGAACTTTCTGCTCAACCAAACGCAAACTCCTAAAATTTTATCGTCATACATGCTTCTTCAATCCAAAGATGTCATTCAACTGCTTAATTTGATCTGGATTGCCAAGTACAAACATTTTTGAATTGGGCAGCAATTCGGTGCTCGCGCCTGGATTGATGATAAACTCGCCATCACTCGATTTAAATCCAATTATACTTGTTCCCGTTTTAAACCTCGTTTCAATTTCTCCCAATGTTTTATATCCAAAGTCTTCCGGTAATTCTTTAAACGAAATTTCTTCCAGATTTACCTCTGCATCTCCTTCTAAAGAAATATGATCTAAAAACTGAACGATATCAGGAGTAAGAACTAATGATGCCATATGAGCTCCACCAACTTTACTTGGCATAATAACGTTATCTGCTCCAGCAATTTTCAATTTCCTAACCGAATTATCCTCGGCTGCACTACTAATTATATTTAACCGAGGATTTATCTCCCTAGCTGTTAATACAACAAATAGATTATCTGCATCCTTAGGAAAGGTGGTTATTAGAGCTTTGGCATTTTGAATATTTGCAGCATGTAAAACACTATCACGGGTAGAATCTCCTTTAATAATATTTTCATGGCCTTCTTCTTGAGCTCGTTTAATTTTTTCTGGTTCGTTTTCTATAATAACGAAAGATTGGTTGTGCACTATTAAACTTTGAATTGCACGACCGCCATTTCGACCAAATCCGCATACTATAACATGGTTATTAAGTTTTGACATTTTTTTCTTCGATTTATTTTGGGCGAAATATTTTCTAAACTCGCCATCAAGCATGTATCGTGTAATAGACGAAATAGCAAAGGCAAATGTACCAAAACTGGTTAAGATGAGAAAGATTGTAAATATTCTTCCGTTGTCACTAAGTGAATGCACTTCGTTAAACCCTACACTCGACACGGTTATTAAGGTCATGTAAATGGCCTCAAGAAATGTGTATTCTTCAATAAGCATATAGCCTATACAACCTACACCAATGATATTTAGAAGCAGAAGCAGGGCGATGTATAACTTACCAAAATATTTCCAATGCATACTATTTACTTATAGATCCCAAAATGTTCTGCGTCTTCTGCCAAAGAAACTTTTATGATCTAACAAAAAGGCGAAAACGAGATATATAATTAACGGAGACCCCAAAGTTACAAATGAAAGGTAGATAAAATACAATCGAATTTTAGACGAATCAATTCCAAGCCTGTCACCAATCCATGAACAAACTCCAAACGCCCTTTTTTCAAAAATATCTTGAATCTTATCAATCATGATCCATGTGATTTATTATTTGATTGCCTATAGCGCAATCTAAGCATTTTTTCTCACTGCAATACGCTTTCTTAAGTTGAAGCAGGGCCTGACTATCGAATGCAGATTCCGCTCTCATACCCAGTCCTTTCATTTTATCTACAATCGAATTTTTTTCTACATCCACGTTCTGAAGGAGGTCTAACGCTCTTTCCTTAAACTCATCATTTCCTTTTTTTATGCCGTACACAAATAAAAATGGGGCGATGGTATTGATAATTAAATTATCGATTGATTTTTCGCCTATTCTTTTAGGCTTGTCGCATTTCACTTTTTTATCAAATGTGAAATGCCCACTCCAATAAGCAGA
>SPKZ01007809.1_pt1 | contig 16369 bp, 12 predicted proteins | sample 2456571 | NCBI WGS metagenome assembly SPKZ01 (sample SAMN11192286, study PRJNA482655) | marine metagenome | biome: ENVO:00000447; feature: ENVO:00000244|ENVO:00000211|ENVO:00000569|ENVO:00002023; material: ENVO:00002151; isolation source: ocean water from marine abyssalpelagic zone ...
CATGCTCTTTCTGCTGGTGCTGCTGCCCTTCACCTTCATCGAGTTCTTTTACGAGCCGTGGATGCGAGCACAGGCCGAGCGCCGGGCGCCACGCGAACTGCCTGAGGGCACGCGAGATCACGTCATCCTGACCAATTACGACGAGGTGACTGTGGCGCTGATCCGGCGGCTCGAACAGTTCGCTTACGACTACGTGCTGATGGTGCCCGATCTGGATGAAGCCCTGCGTCTGCACGACATCAGAATCCGGGTCGCCGTGGGCGAACTGGATGACCCCGACGCCTACAAGCAGATGCGCGTCGAACGGGCCGCCCTCGTGGTCGCCACCGCCAACGACACTCTCAATACGAACGTGAGCTTCACGGTTCGCGGCGTATGCGAGAAGGTTCCCATTATCAGCACGGCCAGCGACGAGGCGTCGGTCGACATCCTCGAACTCGCGGGCAGCAATCACGTGCTGCGTCTCGAACAGATGCTCGGACAATCCTTTTCTCGGCGCACCATGGGGACAGACGCAGTCGCCCACGTCATCGGCCAGTTCGACGAGCTGCTGATTGCAGAGGCCCCGACCAAGCGCACGCCGCTCGTGGGGAAGACGGTTCGCGAGAGCCGCCTGCGCGAGAACATCGGGGTTGCGATCCTGGGGGTGTGGAGCCAGGGCGTGTTTCAGCCCGGCGCCGCGGATACCATGATCGAGGACAACGCGGTTCTGGTACTCGCCGGCTCCCGGGAACATTTCGACCGCTACAACGAGATCTACCTGATCTACAACGTTTCGACATCGCCGATCCTGATCATCGGTGCCGGCGGCGTAGGCCGCGCGACCGCGCGCGCACTTGCGGATCGCGGCATCGATTACCGAATCGTAGAGCGTGTTGCGGATCGGGTTTGGGACCACGAAAAGAGTGTCATCGGAAACGCGGCAGAACTCGAGATCCTGAAACAGGCGGGCATCGACGAGACGCCGACCGTCATCATCACCACGCATGACGACGACATGAACGTGTACCTGACGGTCTACTGCCGGCGTCTGCGGCCCGACGTACAGATCCTGAGCCGCGCCCAACTGGAGCGGAACGTGCGCACCCTGTACCGGGCCGGGGCGGACATCGTGATGTCCTACGCCTCGATGGGCGCCACTTCGATCGTCAATCTGTTACGGCGCGGCAAGACCCTGATGCTGGCCGAGGGTCTGGATCTCCTGCGGGTGGCCGTACCGCCGGCACTGGTCGGGAAGACGCTGACGGAGTCCTCGCTGCGCGAGGAGACTGGCTGTGCAGTAGTCGCGATCCGCACCGGCGCCGGAATGGAGATCATCCCGGACCCGCAACGGCCTCTACCCGAAGGTGGAGAGTTGCTCCTGATCGCATCGACCAAGGCAGCCGAGGCGTTCTTCGATAAGTACCAGGCCAGGCCGACCGACGCGGAACCCCAACTCGGCGAGATCGCGGCCTCCCACGGCTAGCAAGACGTTACGACGGCGGCCACAGGCGCAGGCGCGATCATCCGTCACCTGCGCGGCCGGCGGTCTCCCGAGGCCGAGGCCGCGCACGCAATCTTCTGTGAGGCGGAGCGCGACCTGCACGCGCGGATCGCCGACTGCGTCTCGGGACGCGAGAAGCGGCGACACGGATTCGAGCGCGACATCGAACTCGCCGCAGCGCTCGAGCTCAGCCGCGGGGCGCCGCTGCTCCGGGACGGCGCCTACCGGGCCTGAGCCGCGCTCACCGCGGCGATCGAAATCCGAGAAGAGAACGCGATCGCCGCGTCAGCTACCCCAGGTCCGCGAACTCATCTGCGTGGCTGCCGATGCCTGTCTGCGGGTGGGACTACCAGCCTCCCAGCACGGCCGCCCGCTCGCGGTGCACCCGCGGAGCACCGAGGAAGGCGCGGTCGAACATGGCCCGCTTGAACAGAATCTGCACGTCACACTCCCAGGTGTACCCGATCCCGCCGTGAACTTCGACGCTGTCGCGCGCGGTCTGCATGAACACCGAGGTGGCGTGGGCCTTGGTGAGCGCGGCCGTGCGCTCCGACTCGTCCGGCACGTGATCGAAGGCGTGGGCCGCGTACCAGACCAGGAAGCGGACGGGGTCGACCTCGATCGCCATGTTCGCGAGCTGGTGCTTGATCGCCTGGAAGTGACCGATCGTAACGCCGAACTGCTGGCGCGTCTTCGCGTACTCCACGGCCATCTCGAGGCTCCGGGCTGCCCCGCCGTAGGCGTCGGCGGAGAGCAGGATCAGCCCGGCGTCGCGGACACGGCCCGAGGCCTGCGGCCCGGCCGGCAGCGCCTCGCACGACGCGCCGTCGAAACTCACGTGATCCAGACGGCGCGTGCGATCGGCACCGTCGACCGGCTCACTCTGGACGCCGTCCGCCGCAGTCTCGACCAGGACGAGTCCGCCGTCGGCGGTGCCCACGACGATCAGATCTGCGAGCGAGCCGTAGGGCACGTGCTGCTTGGTCCCGCGGAGCGTCCCGTTCGCGCGCAGCGTCCACTCGTTCGGCTGCCAGCCGGAGCCCTCCTCGGCGAAGGCCACGGTCCCGAGCGCATCCCCCATCGCGAGCCTCGGCAGCCAGGATTTCTTCTGCTCCTCGCTTCCCGCAAAGAGCACGGCCAACCCGGCCAGCGAGTGACCCAGGAACGGGCCCGGTACCGCGGCGCTGCCCAGGCACTCAGCCACCAGCGCGAGGTCGAGCAGTTCGAGTCCGGCGCCCCCGAACTCCTCGGGGATCGCCGTGCCGCCGAGGCCCACCTCGACCAGGGACTTCCACAGCTCGGGATCGTGGCCCGAGTCGCCGTCGAAGATCTCGCGCACCCGCGTGAGCGGGCACTCGTTCCCGGCCAGCTGTCGAACCGTCGCCTGGAGCAACTCCTGTTCTTCCGAGATGTCGAAGTCCACGGCTACTTGCTCCTCTGTGCGGCCCAGTCGCGAGGCAGCCCGAGGCCGCGTTCGCCGATCACGTTGCGCTGGATGTTGGAGCTGCCCGCGGCAATCGCGCCCCCCAGCGAACCCATGTAGCTCGAGACCCAGCCGCGATTGTCGCTGGGACGCTCGCGCATGCCCAACTCGCCGCCGCCGGCCAGCAGTCCGTCGTCCCCGATCAATTCCATCGCGAGTTTCGCGACCTCCTGGGTGATCTCCGAGCGGATCAGCTTGGCCATGAGCTGGATCCGGCCCGCGTCCCGGCCCTTCCGGCCCCGGGTCGCCCGGTAGTAGAGCGCGTACTCGTTGGCCTTCATGTAGCCCTCGATCTCGGCCAGCTTCTGCCGGACCTCGGGATCCTCGACCGCCGGACGTCCATCGCGCAGACTGCGCCGGGCCAGCTTCACCAGCGCCGGTAGCTGACCCGTCGCCTGCCCTACATTCATCAACCCGCTGCGCTCGTGCTTGAGCGTCGTGCGCGAGACGAGCCAACCCTCACCGCGCTCGCCGACGATCCAGTCCTTGGGCGTTCTGGCGTCAGTGAAGAAGACCTCGTTGAAGCCCGAGTGTCCGGTCATCTGCCTGAGCGGCCGGACCTCGACACCCGGCTGGTGCATGTCGATCAGCATGTACGAGATCCCGGCGTGCTTCGGCTGCTCGGGCTCGGTGCGTACCAGGCAGAAGCAGTAGTCCGCGATCTGGGCACCGCTGGTCCAGATCTTCTGGCCGTTGATCACCCACTCGTCGCCGGCGAGTTTCCCCTTGGTCTGTAGCGAAGCGAGGTCGCTGCCCGAGCCTGGCTCGCTGTAGCCCTGACACCAGCGGATGTGGCCACGCAGGGTCGGGCGGATGAACTTCTCCTTCTGCCAATCCGTCCCCCTCTCGAGCAGGGTCGGAACCAGCAGACCGACCCCCAGGCCAACGGGGTCCATCGGCGCGCGCAGCTTGCGGAACTCCTCGCCGATCACCGAAGCCCTAAGGGCGTCGGGGGGCTGCTCGGAGCCGCCGTACTTGCGCGGGATCGAGCGGGCCAGATAGCCCGCGTCCACGGCCCGGTCGCGAAAGCGATCTACCTGGTCCTTGCGCGGCAGCTCCGCCGCTTCCGCGCGCGGGGGCCAGTTCTCCGCGAGGAACGCCTGCACTTCCTTGCGGAATGCCTCGTACGCTTCGCCGTAGCTCAGGTCCATGCGGAACTCCTTCAGCGCCAGACCGACGGGCGGCCGGCGGAGTGGCGGACCGGGCCAGGATCACAGGAGTCGATCCTCGCCCCGAAGATTCTCACTATCCGGACGCCCGTGACAAGCGGCGCCGCCCCGACCGCAGAAAGGCGCCCTGCTCCGGGCGCCAGAGGCGTCGGGGCTCAGGTTCCGAGCTCGAGCACCGCGGCCCCGCGGATTCGGTCGGCCTTGAGGTCCATCAGCGCTTCGTTCGCCTGCTCCAGCGGATACGCCACCGTGTGCGTGCGGATCGGGATCTCGCGGGCCAACTCGAGCAGGGCGCGCGCATCTTGCCGGGTATTGGCCGTGACGCTCCTGAGTTCCCGTTCCTCGAACAGGTGGCGCTGGTAGTCGAGAGGTGGGATCTCGGTCAGGTGGATCCCGGCGATCGCGAGCGCGGCACCCCGGTCGAGGGTCGAGAGTGCCGCGGGGACGAGGTCTCCCACGGGTGCGAACAGGATCGCGGCGTCGAGGGGATGCGGCGGACGCTCTCCCGCCCGGCCGACCCAGGCCGCGCCGAGTTCTTCGGCGAGTTCGCGGTGAGGACCCCCGCGCGTGAAGACGTGGACTTCGCATCCGAAGTGGTGTGCCAGCTGCAATGCGATGTGCGCCGATCCCCCGAACCCGAACAGACCCAGGCGGCCGCCGGACTGCACGCCGCTGCGCCGAAAGGCGCGGTAGCCGATGATCCCGGCGCAGAGCAGCGGTGCAAGCTCGCGCGCCGAGGCCCGCTCTGGAAGCGGGTGGACGAAGTCCGCCAGCGCGGTGCAGTACTCCGCATAGCCCCCGTCGGCGTGCCAACCCGTGAAGCCGGGCGCAAGGCAGAGGTTTTCCCGCTGGCTCTGACAGAAGCGGCACACACCGCAGCTCTCACGCAGCCACGGGATTCCTACGCGGCTCCCGACGGCCAACTCCACCCCCTCGCCACAGGCCTCCACCCGGCCCACCACCTCGTGCCCCGGCACGATCCGCGGGCGCCGGGGGGCCAGGTCGCCCTCGACGAGGTGCAGATCGGTGCGGCAGACCCCACAGGCCTCGACATGAACCCGGACCTCGCCCGGACCCGGAGGGCTGCACTCCCGGGTGCCCTCGCGCAGCGGCCGCGTCTCCACGGGCCCAGGCCGCTCGAGTTCCATGACGCGCACATCCAGACGGTGCACCAGCCCGGGGCGGCCTGCCACGAACCGGCGGCCGAGTCCAGCAAACAGCGGAATCTCGCTTGCGGTTCCGATGCTTCAATCCTCTGACGGACAGCTGCCCCAACAGCGCTTGTCGGGTTCGAAGTCCGGGTCCAGGTAGCCTGCGTGGTGTTCCTCGAGGGTCTGAACGAGATTCCTGCGATTCAGTTCCCGGGCTGCTCGAAGGCGTTCGGGGTCCCCGGCCCGCGGGGACCGGGCGGAGCCTCGCCCGCATCGTCGGTATGGCATACTGCTCGCCGTCCCGAGCCGCTTCGCGCCCACGGAGACGCGCGTGATCGACCTCTACAGCTTTCCGACGCCGAATGGTCACAAGGCCTCCGTCACGCTCGAGGAACTCGAGATTCCCTACGAGTCCCACGTCGTAAACATCGGGGCCGGCGAACAGAAGCAGGAGAGCTTCCTCAAGCTCAACCCGAACGGCCGGATCCCCGCGATCGTCGACCGCGACGCGGGCGGCCTGGCGGTCTTTGAGTCCGGTGCCATCATGATCTATCTGGCCGAGAAGGCCGGGCGCCTGCTGCCCTCGGAGGGTTCCGAACGCGCGCGCGTGATGTCCTGGCTGATGTTTCAAATGGGCGGCATCGGTCCCATGATGGGCCAGGCGAATGTTTTCTTTCGCTACTTCCCCGAGAAGATCCAGCCTGCCATCGATCGCTATCAGCACGAATCACGCAGGCTCTTCGAAGTGCTCGAGCGCGGGCTCGCCGAGAGCAGCAGCGGTTGGCTCGCGGCCGAGTTTTCGATCGCCGACATCGCGAACTGGTGTTGGGTCCGGATCCACAACTGGTCGGGCGTCTCGGTCGATGGCCTGGAGCGACTGCAGGACTGGATGGGCCGCATGGAAGAGCGACCCGCCTGTCAGCGCGGGCTCGAGGTTCCGTTCAAGATGCCGCGGCCCAACGACGGTGACGACGACGGTGACGCCGATGCGAAGAAGGCCGTGGAGACCGCCCGGAGCATCCTGCAGCGCTGAGGCCCCGAACTCATGCTTGCGCTGCTCGGTTCCAGCATCCGGATCGCCGCGCGGAGCGATTGGCAGGCTGAGAAGCGACTGCCTAACCTCGTCGGAACGACGGAGCCCGGAGCGTGTTTCGGGTACCTCTGTCCGGCCGGGGAGGGGATGCAGATGAGCCGACAGACCCTCTGCGGAGCGGGCGGATGCTCGGGGCGCCGGCCGCACGCGCGGGCAGGTCGCGGTCGAGGGGCGGCATGAATCCGCCGGAGCCGGCTGAGAGCACGGCCCGGCCCGGTGGGGCAGCCCCCGCCGGCGACAGCCAGACGGCGCAGGAACGCAACCAGGCAGCCCGCCTCGCGCACTGGAACCAGGTTGCAGCAGAGTTCAGCGGATCGCGACGCTGGAGCGCCTACTACCACCGGCGACTGGCAGAGATCTACCGGCATCTGATTCCGCTCGGTTCGCGCGTCCTGGAACTGGGCTGCGCAGAAGGCGACCTGCTCGCGGCGCTCGAACCGGAGGTCGGCGTCGGGGTCGACTTCTCGGAGAAGATGCTGGCCCTGGCCCGCGACCGGCATCCGGAACTCCGACTGATCCAGGCAGACGTCCACGATCTCGAAATCGACGGGACCTTCGACGTCATCATCCTTTCGGACCTGGTGAACGACCTCTGGGACATCCAGGCCGCGCTCGAACGCATCCTTCCGCTCTGCACTTCGCGAACACGCATCATCGTGAACTGCTACAGCCGCGCCTGGCAGCTTCCCTTCGAGTGGGTGGGACGACTCGGGCTCGCGCGTCCCACCCTGGCCCAGAACTGGGTCACCGCCGAGGACCTGTCGAACCTGCTCGACCTCTCCGGGTTCGAGGTGCTGCGCAGTTGGGGCGAGATCCTGTGTCCCCTGCGCGTCCCGGGCCTCAACGCGTTCCTCAACCGCTTTCTCGGAAAGCTCTGGCCGATTCAGTGGGCATCGATGACGAACTTCATCCTTGCGCGCCCGGTGCCGCGCCCGGAAGAGCGCCCGGCCGAGCCCCTGGTGTCGATCATCGTGGCGGCACGCAACGAGGAGGGCAATATCGCCCAGATCTTCGAGCGCACCCCTGAACTGGGAGGTGGAATCGAGTTCGTGTTCGTCGAAGGAGGCTCCAGTGACGACACCTTCGAGACCATTCGACGCGAACTCGAGAAGCGTCCCGAGATCACGGGCAAACTCCTCAAACAGCCGGGCAAGGGCAAGGGAGATGCGGTGCGCGCGGGCTTCGCAGAGGCCTCCGGCGATATCTTCCTGATCCTGGACGCCGACCTGTCGGTCGCGCCCGAAGATCTTCCCAGATTCGTCGAGGCCCTGCGGAGCGGCCGCGGCGAATTCATCAACGGCGTTCGACTCGTGTACCCGATGGAAGAACGCGCCATGCGCTTCTTCAACCTGCTCGGCAACAAGTTTTTCAGCCTCGCCTTCTCGTGGCTGCTGGGACAGCCGATCAAGGACACCTTGTGCGGAACCAAGGTCCTGTGGCGCGAGGATTACGAGCGCATCGCAGCCAACCGCAGCTATTTTGGGGAATTCGACCCGTTTGGCGACTACGACCTGATCTTCGGTGCGGCCCGGCTCAACCTGAGAATCGTCGACGTCCCGATCCGCTACCGTGAGCGAACCTACGGCGCGCCCAACATCAGTCGCTGGCGCGACGGTCAGCTACTGTTGCGGATGGTTCTCTTCGCGGCGCGCCGGCTGAAGTTCGTGTAGCGTCCCCCGAACTTTCCGAACCTCGTCACCCGCCGCGCCGAGTGAGGACGATCCTGGCGAAGGTTCCGAGCGTCCCCATCGCCGGCTCGAGCCAGCGCTCGAGCCGGCGCCAGGCACCGAAGCTCCACCCGGGGGCCAGGCTGCGCAGGGACACGCCGCCCGAGACGAGATAGCGGAAGGGCAGCCCGACCTGGATCGAGGCGATCGCCCAGTCCGGCAGGCGGGCCTCGAACTTCGCACGGTCGCGCGCGAACAGGATCCAGGGCAGCGCGCTGTTCGCACCCGAGAGCGGGCCGCTCGACGGAATCCTCCACGAGGACGCCTCGGGAGCAAACGGTTCGTGGTGCAGGCGACCCCAGACGAAGCGCGCCCAGGCGCTGACCCACGGCTCGATCATGACCAGCACCCCGTGCGGCCGGACACAGCGCGCCGCCTCGCGCAGGAAGCGCTCGGGGTCGGGGATGTGATGCAGGACCTCCGTCATCGCGATCGCGCGCAGGCTCGCCGAGCGAAAGGGGATCTCCCGTCCGTCCAGCACTACGGAAAGCCCGGGGACGCGGATCACGTCGGACTTGATCGCACCGTCGAGAAACTCCTCGAGGAAGCCCGCGCCCGAGCCCAGTTCGAGGACCGGACCGTCTCCCTCGGGAAGTGACTCGCAGATCTCCTCGTACCACTCCGCGTAGAGCTTTCGAAGGAAGGGCTTGCTCCGGATGATGGTCCGGCGGAGCTCCGTGGTTCGCGGGTCGTCCAGGTCGAGGCCGCGCGTGAGCGGATGAGCCAGCAGCGTCTTGATCACGGTCCTGTGCCTTCCATGGTTCCCGGCCCCCGCGGGAGCTTTGCTGCTGCGCTCGTCCCGTGCTCATCCCTCGGATCGTTGCAGCGTCAGGTTAACGAAAAGTCCGTTCCCGAGGGCATTTTCGATTCGCAAGACCGCGGAGGTTGCCGCCGTCACGATCGGATGCCCATCCATCCGGCCGCGCAGGAGCCGATCGAACCAGAGCTCCTGGATCCGGAGCCCGGCCTCGCGCGCCGCCAACTCGAGGCCGCGCCTGGTAAAGAAGACGAGATGGTGCGCTTCGTGGGTCCGCCGCATCGGGTAGGAAAGGCGTCTTCCCGAGATCCGGTAGAGCGCCCGGCCGATCGCCGGGACCAGGCTCTGCTCGTGAATCGTGACGATGTGGATCGACCCGCCGGGAGTCAGGTGCGCGGCCAGTTCTCCGAGCAGATGAACCGGCGCACGCACATGCTCGAAGACATCCCAGAGCGTGATCAGGTCGTAGCGGTCAGGAGACCCCGGCAAGATCTCGCCTGCATCGCCCATCTGAATCGCGGCATCCGGGTTCCGCGCACGCGCCTCGCCGCCGCGGCTCGCGTCGATCTCGATGCCAACGCACCGGATTCCGGGGCAGGCTCCGGAGATCCATTCCAGGAAGGCACCCGTCCCGCATCCAATGTCTAATACCGAAGCGGGTACACGACTGCGATCGCTGAGAGATTGCAGGAGCGCCACCCACTTGGGCCGATCCAACTCCGCATTTTCGAAGTAGCTCATAGGCTCGAACGAGGTGGCGGCTCCGCGCTCGAGCGCATCGCTCGACCAGCATCCGCAACTTCGACAGCGGAAGAGCCGGTAGTCGGGGAATACCGCAGCGGAAGAGGCCACGGAGCCGCAGACAGGACAGAGTTCCCCACCCCGCGTCGTCAGCGATTCGACCGGAAACGTCATCTTTGCCGGTCCCCCTCCGCGTCGATCGAGCCCCTCTGGACGCGAGCATCTCCGAGCCGTTCCACGCCGGACCTAGGACCGAAGCTCATACGCTTTCAGGCCGCCCTGGTCGAGTAACAGCGACAGTCCTTCGGCGGGTCGGCGCTTGAGAATCCACTGGAACCTCAAAGTCCAGCGTGACTTCGGCTCACGCAGGACGACGGTTGTAAAGCCGAGTTCACGGAGCGCCCGGGCGGCGGAGCGATCCGGAAGCTGATCCACGAGCTCTTCGAGTTCAGCGCGACCGGATCCCCGGTAGGAGCCAAAGCAGGAAGATACTCGACGCCGATGGTAGGCGGAGAGAAGAATATGCTTGGGCGCCTTCATGGAACGAGACAACCCCTTCGTCAGAGGCAGTTCCAGGATCGGGCCCTGATTGCCTAGCTTCTCGAGCGACTCGAAGAAGCTCAATTCCCCGGGGTCGGCCGCAACCTCCACGGCCACCCGGTCGTGAGAAGCAAAGAGCACTGTCAGCACGGCGATGCCGATCAATGCGCACCCCACGACCGGCGTTCGCAATGGCACAACCCTGATCAGCCATGCCGACCCTATGCCGGACAGAATGCAGAGCGTGACCAGCATCACGACGCCCAATCGAAATACGACCCGAATCGAATCGAGGCCCGGAATCAGCTCGGTCAGAGGGGAATAGAAGTCTGGGATCCGGATCGGGGGCTCATCCCAGATTCCCTCCAGAAGCCAGTTATTCAAGGGTCCGGCCGCGATCACGCTAACCACCAGGGCTCCAAGAATGAGCGCCCAACGAGGATCTCCTTGAATCGCAGGGGTCGCATCCTTGCGGGGGATGCAGAGGCCCAGCGCCGCGAGCAGAAGGGCGGCCCACCCGAGGAAGAAGGTACGACCCGGGAGAAACGCGGACCATGGGAGAAAGAAGAAGGTCGTCCTCGCTCCGATCGTTCCGGAATTCCGTGCATCCAGGTAGGGGCCGAGCACAAGATAGGCGGTGACGCCGATCGAAATCGCAACGAAGGCAATCTGTGAAGGGCGGACCTTTCGGAGTCGATCGCGAGCCAGCAACCACAGCGCGAAGGGAGGAGAGAACAATGCCGCCGCCGCCAGCGGGTACATGCTGGCCGCGATCTGTAGCGAGCAGGCGAGCGCCAGGCCGACGGCGTCTCTCCAGCGCCCCCGAGCCGATAGGCGCTGCGCGAAATAGAGAGCGAAGACCATCCAGGCGATGTCGTATACAGATGGGTGTTCGGCGTTAAGCCCAACTCGCCAGGCACCGAAGGCGAAAAAGCTACCCGCCACAATTCCCGCTGCGGCGGACCCGGTCCAATCTCTCACAAGCAGGAACATCGCCAGCGCGGAGGCGATCCAGAGCATCAGGGTCGAGAAGTTGTAGGCCAGTGCGGGATTGGGCGTCACCAGGGCAACCGGTGCCGCGAGCAGGCCCATGGTGATCATCGGAATGCCCAGCGTCAGCGTCTTCGCGGCCGGCGCACAGTGCTCCGTATCGAAGAGAGCCGTAGGGCGACGCACAAGTGTGCGCCCATTCCTCGCGACCAGCCAGGCCTCGAAGATCACGTCGCCGTGCACGATATCGAGCACGCGCCCGCTACCCGAAGCCAGCGCGGAGGAGCCAATACCCGCTCGCCATACTTCGAGGGAACTGAGCAGCGCCAGGAGCAGAAAGACGGCCAACGCGAACGCCGTCCACCCGTTCACGCGGCCTCGCCGAACAGTCCGCGCCTTCTCGGCTTCGGCGATCCCGTCCAGGGGTTCACTCACATCGCCTGCCCTTCCCGCTGCCTCGAGTCACGCGCACCCCGGAGCGAAGCCAGGGCAGCAGAGTCTGGCAAACACCTGTTTTATTGACAAGAATCGGGTGATTCGACAATCATCGAGAGGACCGTTCGCCGGAGTTCCAGTTCATCGGGGAACGCTCGGAAGAACCCGGCTTCCGCTCAGCCCGAGTTGCTCCGCTCGATGCCGAACGGGTCGAATCGTCGCATTCCGGCCGAAACTACGAGAGACTCACCGACCTTGCCCAGATACGACCAAACACGATCTCCGTATGTCCTGGCTGCCTTCGCACCCGAACTAACTGTCTCGCCCCTCAGGACGCTGGCGCAGAAGTGACGGTAGAAACCTCCAGGTCCTCTCAATCAATCGCTGTGGTCGTTCCCTGCTACAACGAGGCCGCGACGGTCCAGAAAGTCGTCCGAGATTTCCGGACCGCCCTCCCGGAAGCAACGGTCTACGTCTTCGACAACAACTCGACGGACGCCACCGGAGAACTGGCGGCAGCGGCCGGAGCCCGGGTCGTTCGCTCTCCGCTCCAGGGCAAGGGCAACGTACTCTCCCACGTCTTTCGCGTCGTCAAAGCCGACGTCTACGTGATCGCGGACGGGGACGATACCTACCCCGCCGCCGCGGCCCCGGAAATGATCGAGAGATTCAATCGAGACGAACTGGACATGCTCGTCGGAACGCGCCTGAGCCGCTTCGAGCGTAACTCCTTCCGGATCTTTCACCAATTCGGGAACCGCTTGATCACGGGCCTCATCAACCTCTTGTTTCGCTCGAAGCTCAGGGACGTTCTCTCGGGCTACCGCATCCTGTCCCCGTCCTTCGTGCGCCTCGTCCGGCTACGCCGGAGGGGATTCGAAGTCGAAACCGAAATGACGCTACAGGCGCTGACGAAACGCCTGTCGATTGGCGAGTTCGCGGTCGAGTACGGTTCGAGACCGCAGGACAGTCCCTCTAAGCTCAGCACCTGGGGAGACGGCTGGCTGATTCTCAAGTGCATCGTGCTGCTGTTCAAGGACTTTCGTCCGCTGGTGTTCTTTGCCGCGATGTCCGGCCTGCTGGCCGTTTCCGCCCTCGTCTGCGGCAGCGCACCCATCCAGGACTTCATCGAACACCAATACGTGTATCACGTGCCGCGCGCAATCCTCGCGGCGGGTCTGGGGATCCTCTCCTTGATCTTGCTGACCGCCGGGCTGATCCTAGATACGGTCGTGAAACTTCACGCGGAGACGGTCGAGTTCTGGCGTCAGGGGATGGACAAGCGCTGATGGACTCGGATCGGGCCTTCGAGGCCCCGGACCTGATCGAGGTGATGGATGAGGCCGTCCGCTACAACGCGTTCCTGCTCCGCGAACTGGAGACCTGGGCACGGGATGCCTCTCCCTTGCTCGACTTCGGAGCTGGGAACGGTCGCTTTTCAGCAGCGCTGCGCGAGCGAGATGTCGACGTTTACGCGGTCGAACCGGATCGAACCCTGCGGGACAAGATCGAGGCGAAGGGCGTGCCGACCTATGAGAGCCTCGATGCGCTGGGTGACCGACTCTTCGGCGGTGTCTACAGCCTGAACGTCCTCGAACATCTCGAAGACGACCAGGGCGTTCTGGAAGCCTTCCAGCGGGCGCTTCGGTCCGGGGGTAAGCTCTTCCTCTACGTGCCCGCCTTCCAGTTGATCTTCTCTGCCAACGACCGGCGCGTCGGACACCAGCGCCGATACAGGAAGGGGCCGCTGGTCAAGCAGGTCGAGGCAGCTGGATTCAGGGTCGAACGGGCAACCTACATCGACTGTATCGGGTTTCTCGCTGCGCTCGCCTACCGTTTCGTCGGAGATTCCGACGGCGGACTCAGCGTCCGCGCCGTCCAGTTCTACGACCGGTTCCTGTTTCCTCTGAGCCGGGTGCTGGATTCGATCTTTGGTCGAGTACTGGGAAAGAACCTTCTGGTCTTGGCATTCAAACCCGCGGCCCCGGAATCCCCCTCCAGCGCTGGCCTGAACGCCTGACCCACCGCGGCGGCTGCGACCCGCCGATGGACGTTTGGAGATCGGGGTTGGGCTGGAGAACTCCGGGCTCGAGTCGAGCGAGTTCTCGATTGCAGAGGACTCGCACTCCGCCGGATCCCTCCCGATGGCGATGGCTTACTTGATCGCCTGTGGGTTGATTGGAGAACCCACCGCGCCCGTGATCGCGAGCGGCGGCGCGACGAACATGAACTCGTAGACACCGTCCTGGGCACAGTCGGCCGCCAGCCCCTCGAGGTCGAAGATCTCCCCGACGAGCATGCCCATGTTCACGATTGCGACGCAGTGGAGCGGCTGGAAAACGTCTTCGGTTTCGTTCGGAATGACCTCGGTCCCCCAGGTGTCGGTCGCGTAGCCCGCGATCTCGTGCTCGGCCAACCAGCCGGCACAGCTGAGGCTCAAGCCAGGCGCCGGGCCGCCCGCGTACTGGCCCCAACTACCCTGCGAGCGGACCTGCGCGATCTGACCGGTGCGGATGAGCGCAATGTCTCCGGTCCCGACCTGGATCCCGGCGGCCTCGGCCGCAGCATCGAGATCGGCGGGATAGATTGCCTCTCCGGGCTCCAACCAGTCCTTTGCGCGCTGCCGCGGGATGTCGAGCAACACCCCGCGCGAAACGATCTTCTCCTTCATCTTGTCGATCGAGTTCGCCTGGGCTCCGTTGCTGTTGACGAGTTCAGGTCCGCGGTCGTTGTACATCTTGCCATCGAAGTAGATGTGCGAGAGCGCATCCCACTGGGTCGCGCACTGCAGCGGCATCGACACCGCGTCGTCGCAGTAACGCAGCCCGGGGAGATAGTCCTGGGCCCCGGAGGCGACGTCCCCGCCGTCCTGCAGCATGTAGTGGACCGGGTTGGTCCGGCCCCCGAAGCCCGTCTGGGGTCCGTTCGAGTCGAACGCGATCGACAGAGACAGAACCCTGCCCTGCTTCACCAGCCGCGCCGCCTCTACGACCTTTTCCGGCGTGACATGGTTCAGCGTGCCCAGTTCGTCATCGGTCCCCCACCTGCCCCAGTTGCGGTACTTGAGCGCGAGTTCACGGACGGTTTCGATGTTCATCTTCTCGGCCATTCGATTCTCCTGCATGCGGGTACGCGCGCACGCGTCTGCCCCTGGAGTTCTCCCGCTGGACGGGCGGCTGAGCCTGGCCCGCGGCGATTTCGGGGTTCTCGATCTGACTCAGCCCGCCCCCGGGAAGACACTTCCGCCTCGCTTGATGTCCCGCCCCTCGAACGGGCATCCTACCCGGCGATCTTACTTCAGCGCGGGCGTGGAAGAGCGCTTGGACCTCGAGGAGGGTCGGTTTCATGGAAATCCAGAATCGGATCGCGATCGTGACCGGCGGCGCCAGCGGCATCGGCCGCGCGGTCGTGGAGCGCTTCCACGCCGACGGGGCCCGGCACCTGGTGGTGGTGGACCGGGACGAGGCCGGCGCCAAGGCCGTCGCAGACCGGGTCGGAGGGAGCGCCGCAGCGCTGGACGTGGCCGATGAAGCCGCCGTCCGGGCACTCGTGGAAGCCGTCGAACGCGAGCGCGGACCCATCGACGTGTTCTTCTCCAACGCCGGCTACGCGACGCTCGGGGGGCTCGAAGCCCCGGTCGAGGATCTTCAGCGCATGTGGGAGGTGCACGTGGTCGCGCACCTGTACGCGGCTCGGGCCGTGATCCCGCGCATGGTCGAGCGCGGCGAGGGCTACGTACTGAGTACCGCTTCTGCCGCGGGCTTACTCTCCCAGTTCGGGTCGCTCCACTACGCCGTGACGAAGCATGCGGCCGTGGCGCTGGCCGAGTGGATCGCGATCACCCACGGGCACCAGGGCATCAAGGTCTCGGTCCTGTGCCCGCAGGCCGTCGCGACGAACATCGGACGGAACAGCCCGGATGCCGACAAGCTGCGAGCCTCGGCCGAGGACGGGGCCGGAGTCGCGAGTCAGGACGGTGTGCTCCAGCCCGAAGAAGTCGCTGGGATCGTCTGCGACGCGATGCGCGAAGAGCGCTTCCACATCCTGCCCCACCCCGAGGTGAGCGAGTACATAAGGCGCAAGAGCCTAGATGTCGACCGCTGGATCGGCGGCATGCAGCGTTGGCAGGGCAGCCTGTTCCCGCCGGAGGCTCACCCGGCAACCTGGCTCACAAAGCGTTAGGCGGTCGCGCCGACCTCGCTGGACCGGTCTCGCGAACGCGGACTCAGGCCCCGGCGAAGTTCCGTGCCTGGCCGTCCAGGTAGCGAAGCGCCACAGCCGCGTGCAGCGCGATGCCCTGCACCATGCCCGCCTCGTTCAGGACCATGCGGTTCGAGTGGCAGGGTGCGGGTTCGGCGTCTTCCGGCCGCACGCCCAGAAACGCCATCGCACCCGGCACGCGCTGGAGCACGTAGGACCAGTCCTCGGCCCCCATGGCGGGGCTGGGTTGCTCGATCACACACTCCGGGCCGAGCAACTCGCGCGCGGTCTGCATTGCAAAGTCGGTAAAGCCAGGGTGGTTCAGGGTGACCGGATACCCGGTGACCAGGGTCACGCGTGCCTCGAGACCATGTGCCACGGCGATCCCCTTTGCGAGCTGCTGGATTCCCTCGTGCACCCGCTGGCGCGTGCGCTCGGAGACCGTCCGAATCGTGCCGCTCAGCGTGGCGGTTTCGGGAATGACGTTGCCGGCTGTTCCCCCCTGGATCTGGGAAACCGTCAGCACCGCGGGATCAAACGCGTCCACGCGCCGCGTGACGAAGGACTGGAGCGCCTGCACGAGCTCGCAGGCAACCGGAA
>SPKZ01012834.1_pt1 | contig 16366 bp, 15 predicted proteins | sample 2456571 | NCBI WGS metagenome assembly SPKZ01 (sample SAMN11192286, study PRJNA482655) | marine metagenome | biome: ENVO:00000447; feature: ENVO:00000244|ENVO:00000211|ENVO:00000569|ENVO:00002023; material: ENVO:00002151; isolation source: ocean water from marine abyssalpelagic zone ...
ACCCCCGACACGGCGGATATGAGCCGCCTGCTCTGACCGACTGAGCTACACCGCCGGCTGCGCCCGCGGCGCGGGAGCGAGGCAGATCCTAGTGGCTTCAAACCTTGCTCGCTATGGCGTTTCGTCGTCTTCGGCCGCGGACCCGAGGAGGGGCCGGCGGCAGGACGCGACCGCGATCCCCGATCACGCCGGAATCAGCAGCAGCCACCCGGCCGGCTCCACTCTATAGACGCGCCCCGGGCGGCGCGCTGCCGGCGCCGGCTGGCTGGGCATCCGGGTCCGGGCGCCGCGCGTGATCTCGGACCAGCCCCGGTCGATTCGCAGCAGCCAGGCGCAGGTCACGGGCCCCGCGAGGCCGAAGACCGGGAGCGAAAACGTCCCGGCCCAGAAGCCCATTGCATCCCGCAGGCTGCGCAGCCAGGGCACCGGGGTGGATCGCAAAGGGCGTGCGCGCCCGGCCGCGGCGAGCGAGCGGACCTGCGGAGCACCCGTTGCGGTCGCTTCGCAACCGGTGCTCCGCGAGGTGGGCCGGGCCCACCTGAAATGGCGCCGTGGATCGCTAGGCGGTCACCATCGGAGCGGGCAGCGCGGCTCCGAGCCTCGCCACCGCCTGCTCCTGACCGGGAAGGTCACTGGCCGGGATGCGCCACTGCTTCCCGATCCGGACGGCCCCAATCTGGCCCGATTCGATCAGCCGGTACACGGTGCGCGCTGAAATGCGCAGATAATTTGCTGCTTCTCGAACGGTGATCAGATTCTCCGACATGGTCTTTGTCCCCCAGTTGATTGAATTGGTACCCCCCAGGTGTCTGTCTGGGAGGTTCTGCCCCCTGCGCGGCGTCCCTCGATCAGCCGCGCCTCTTAGGCACTGTTTCGACATCGCAGACGTGCACTTGATAGGTCAATAGGTATATTTTCCGATGATTCAAATGATTCATCAGTCAGAACGAGGGGAGCGAGCCGGAAGGGCCCTGGTGTTCGATCGGGAGCCCCTGGTGCGAGAGCGGGCCTCCCAGCTGCTGGCGCTCGAGGGGTTCGAGACCTGTACCGTCGACTCGCCGGCCCTGTTCTCGGAGGTGCGCCGGAGTCTTGAATTCGAGCTCTACCTGGTCGGATTTCGCTCACGGACCGATGCCGAGGACTTCGTGGCGCTCGGCCAACCGCCCGAGCCGCTGGTCCTGCTGGTGCCGTCGGCGCTTGTGGCCGATGCGGCGCACCTCTTGGTCGCGTTTCCGCTCGCGCGTCGGGTGGATCGCCGGCTCCGGGACCCAGGTCCGCTGGGCGGCCAGAGGCTTCCGGATCGAGCCAATGAGACGACCGGCGTTCGGCTCGAAGACGCGGTCCGGCGGATGTTCGGCCCCTTCGGCATGTCCGAACGGCAACTGGAAGTCCTGGCGCGGGCGCTTCTGGGTGAGGGCACCAGCGCGATCGCGCGCCGACTCTTCATCAGCGAGTTCACGGTTCGCAATCATCTTCACGCGATCTATACCCAGGTGGGGGTAAGTGGGCGCCGCGAGTTGGTCGGGCGCTTCGTGCGGGGTCTGATCGATGCCGAGGATTCGACTCCCGCCGAGGACCGCCCGGGCGGCGAAGGACGGCCTGAGCCGTCTAGAACGGCCTGAGCGGTCTAGAGCAGCCTGAGGTACGCCAGCAGGCGGTGAAGTTCCTCGGAAGACAGCCGGGGCTCGGGCGCGTGCCCGGCTGCGCTCAGGGCTCGCTCGAGAGAACTCCAGCGGCCGTCGTGGCCGTACGGGCCGGAGACCGAGACGCCCCGCAAGGTCGGAGCGCTCCACTGGCCGTCGCTCGCCACGTCGAAGAGTCCTGGACGGGTGTACGCGGGGGGCGGGTGGCACTCGGGGCAGCCGGCCTCTCGAAACAGCTCGAAGCCTCGCCTGCTGGTGAGGGTTGCCGGCTCTCGCGGGGCTCCGTCCGGCGCGATGCGGCCCCGGTCGAAGGGCCGGATCGACTGCAGGTAGGCTTCCAGTGCGACTGCGTCCTCGGGCCGGATCGTCCCGCCTCGCATCTCGACTCGCAGCATCCGATCGATCGTGGCGCGGAGCGTTTCCAGGGATCCATCCCAGAGATAGGGCGCCGTCTGCCAGAGGCCGCGTAGCGGCAGGCTGCGGCGCCCGCCCTCCGCGCCGATCGCGACCTCTACCCCCTCCCGGTAGATCCGATAGTCGCTGCCCCCCCCCGGATGGCAGCCGGCGCAGCTCCGGGTGCCGTCGCCCGAGAGGCCGGGATCGAGAAACAGGAACGCCCCGCGCTGCACCAGATCCGGGTTCGGGGCCGGTGCTGCGGGGACCGGTGCCGGCGCGGGTGCGAGCGCGCGGCAGGCGACGAGCGCGGCAGCGACCAGGAGCACGTGGCTAGTTCGAGGGCGTTGCCGGGAGCGCGTGCTTGCGGACCTTGCCGGTGGCAGTTCGCGGGAGTTCGGCCAGGAACTGGACGCTGCGCGGGAGCTTGTAGCGCGCGAGCCGCTCCGCCGCGAACTGCAGAAGTTCCTCGGGATCCAGGTCCTCATCGAGCGGTACCACGTACGCATGTCCCGCCTCTCCCCACTCCCGGTCGGGCCGGCCCACCACGGCCGCGGCTGCGACCCGGGGATGCGTTTCCAGGACGCGCTCGACTTCGGCCGGGTAGACGTTCTCTCCGCCACTGATGTAGAACTCCGCGCGCCGCCCCACCAGCGTGACGAAGCCCTCGCGGTCCATCGTGCCCAGATCCCCGGTTCGATGCCAGCCGGCGATCCGGGACTGTGCGGTCTCTTCGGGGCGGCGCCAGTAGCCGCTCATTACGATCGGGCCTCGCACCACGACTTCGCCGATGCGGCCCGCGGGCACGAGGTTCCCGGCCTCGTCCGCGATTTGGACCTCGCCGTAGCGGACCGGGCGGCCGACCGAGCCGGCTTTGCGCAGCGCATTCTCCGCGTCGAGACAGCACAGGATCGAGGTCTCGGTCTGTCCGTAGCCCTGACGGATCACGACTCCGTGCTCCGCAAACGCCCGGATCGTCTCGCGGTCGAGCGGAGCGCCGGCGCAGAACGCGACGCGGAGAGCCGCGAGTCCATCGCCCTCGAGCCCGGCTCGGAGCATCCGGCGGTACATCACGGGCACGGCCCCGAGCAGTGTGCCTCGGTGCTGCGCAGCCGTGTGCTGCAGTTCGCTCGCGTCGAAGCGGTCGACCAGAACCAGCGTGGCACCGCAGAACAGCGTCGGTACCGACAGGATCTTGAGGCCGAAGGAGTGGAAGAGCGGCACCGGCACGATGCTGACGTCGTCTTCACGAAGCCCGAAGTAGAGTTCGGCGTTCAGCGTGTTGTAGACCGTCTTTCGATGCGGAAGCAGGGCCCCCTTTGGGCGGCCGGTGGATCCGCTGGTGTACATGAGCACCTGCGGAGCTTCGCCGCCCGGGGCCAGTTCCACCGGCTCGGCGTGCTCCGGAAGGGCGGCCACGAAAGCGTCGCGCTGAATCAGCCGGGTTGCCGTCGGCCCGGGATCCCGGATCGGGACTTCGGGGGTCCGGATCACGATGCGCGGCTCGGCATCGGCGAGTTGCTCGTCGAGTTCGAGCCCGGTGAGCCGCGTGTTGAGCGGGATCAGGATCGCGCCGAGCCGGGCGGCCGCGAAATAGAGCGCGAGGTAGAGGGGCTCGCTCCGGAGCGCCAGGGCGACCCGATCTCCTGCGACCACGCCGAGCTGCTGGAGTGTATGGGCACAGCGATGACAGAGCTGCGCGAGTGCGCGGTAGGACAACTCCCGCCCGGTGTCGGCGACCCGAATCGCGGTCTTCTCCGGACGCAGGGCTGCGCGCGCGTCGAGCCAGCCTCCGATGTTCGCATCGGCACGCCTGTCGGGTCCCGGCACGGCCGGATTCTACCGCAGCTGCGCGAGGCTACGGGCTGGGCGGTTCGGGCTCGGACGCGCACCCCTCGGAGCTCTCGCGTTTCCCCAGAAACGCCGCCAGCGCCTCCCTCATCGCTTCCGCAGTCGGATAGCGCTCCTCCGCTTGCTTCGCGCAGGCGCGCCGGATGATCTCGACCAGTTCCTGGGGACACTCGGGATTCAGCGAGCGGGGATCTGGCAGCTCGTGATGAAGTTGCTGGTCCACCAAGTCTTCGCCGATGAAGGGCCGGCGTCCCGCGGCCATCTCGAACATCGAGATTCCGAGTGCGTACAGGTCGGCGCGGCCGTCGAGCGGACGGCCCAGGAGCTGTTCGGGCGCCATGTATTGCGGAGTTCCCTTGGCCTGGGTCTGTTCCTCTCCCCCAGCCTCGAGCAGCTTGCTGATTCCGAAGTCGGTCAGTTTGACCTGCCCGCCGTCGGAAATGATGATGTTGGCTGGCTTCACGTCGCGGTGGATGATCCGCTGGGCGTGCGCGTAGGCGAGGGCCGTGCAGGTCTCGTGTGCGATCTCGGCCACCTTCCGGGGCTCGAGTGGGCGCTTGCGCTTTCCTCCCGGGTGTCGCTTGCGCATCAGGTCGCGCGCGGTCCGGCCGGAAACGTACTCCATCAGGATGCAGTGTCGGCCGCTCAGAATGCCGACGTCGTACACCTGCACGATGTTGGGATGATTCATCGCCGCCGCGGAGCGCGCTTCCTGGCGGAACATGCGCAACGCCGCGCTGTCTGCGCCCAGTTCCGGCGGCAGGAACTTGACGGCAACCAGGCGCCCGAGCTCCTTGTCCTGCGCCACGTACACGACTCCCATCCCGCCGCGGCCGATCTCCTCCTGCAGTTCGTAGCGGCTGTCGTAGATGCCGGTCGGGGGGCAGGTATCGGCCAGCGCCTGGTCCTGGAGCCGTTCGAGCCGACCTGCGGCGTTCTCGAAGGACTCGTCGATCTGGACGACCTGCTCGAGGGCACCGAGGGCCAGCGGGATTTCGCCCGAGCGTTCGTACGCCTCGGCGAGCAGCGAGAGGCAGGCGAGCTGGTCCTTGGGTTCGGCTGCCGGATCCTGGAGGGCTTCGAGCTTCTCCTTCCCTCGCTGGTATAGACCCTTCTCGACGAAGATTCGGCCGAGCAGCAGGGTCGCCTCGCGCGCCTCCGGTGACCCGGGTGCGATGCTCTGCAGGGTTTCGATCGCGCGTTCGTAGGAGCCGAGCTTGTAGTAGCCGCGTCCGGCATCCAGGAGCCAGCCGATCTGGCGCGCGATGTTGGCGGAACGCAGCAGGTCGCCGGCGCGCTCGTAGTTCGTGCGAGCCTCCGGGAAGGCCTCCGCTTCCTCGTAGAGTGCGGCTGCGCGGTCCCAGTCGCTCGCGTGCTCGTAGGCCTGCGCAGCCAGCGTGACGGCCCCGGCCGACTCGAACAGTTCGGCGGCGCGCTGCCAGTCGCCGGCGGCCGCGAAGCACTCTCCGGCGCGTCGGGGCTTGTCTCCGGTGCAGAAGAGCTCGCCGGCGCGCCGCAGCGTTTCGGGTTCCTGGCCAGAGGCCTCGAGCAGCGTCGCGGCGGCTTCCGCCGTATCCCCCGCTCGTTCGAACAGGCGCGCCGCGTTCTCGGTATCCGCGATGCCGCGCAGAAGCAGCGCGGCCTTGCTCAGATCGCCCGCGCGCTCGAAGAGTTCCGCTGCCTCGCGCGGTTGTCCGAGGCCTTCGTGACACTCAGCTGCGTCGCGCCAGGCCCCGGCTTCCTGGTAGTGATGGGCGGCCTCCGCGGTTCTGCCGTCCTCGCGATACAGGTCCGCGGCGCGCCGGGGTTGGCCCAAGCGCAGGTAGCACTCTGCGGCCTTCTGCCGGTTCCCGCTGTGCTGAAACAGCGCGAGCGCCTTTTCGAAGTCTCCCTCGCGCACGCGGCGTTCGGCAGCTTCCGCATATTGATTGTGGTCGATCAGGTCCTGGATCGACGGTTCCCGGCTTCCGGGAGCCGAGGGCTGCGCGGACCGTGCGCGCAGGACCAGCCAGAGCGCGCTGCCCCCGAGCAGCAGCGCGGCCAGGATCACAAGGAGTTCTCCGAGGCCCTCGACCGGCCCGGGCAGGAGACCGGCCGCGAGTTGGGGAAGTTCCTCTTCTGGGCGGTTTCCGGACACGCGTCCTCTCGTTTCCGCGCGGTCGGTGTCCGGCGGGGGGGTGGAGTCTCGGGCGACTTTCAACGTTTTCGGCGCCGATGGCTGCGGGATTGAGTTGCCCCGGGGGTGGGAGGTGGCGGCACGGGGCCTTACCCTTGTGGCGTGGACCGGGTCCATTTGACCATTTCCGAATTCCTCCGCCGCCACGCGGTCTCGAGATCGCACCCGCTGCTTCTCGCGGTGTCTGGCGGCGGCGACTCCGTCGCCATGCTGCACGCCCTCTCGGCCCTAGGGCAGTGCATCGCGGCGGCACATGTGCACCACGGGCTCCGTGGCGCAAGCGCCGAACTCGATCTCGAGTTGGTGCGCGAGCGTTCGGCGAAGCTCGGCGTCCGGTTCCTGGAGGCGCGTGTCGATGTCCGAATCCCCGACGGACGCTCGCCGGAGGCGCGCGCACGTGTGCTCCGTTACGCTGCCCTCGAGCGACTGCGGGCCGATCACGGGTTTGCGTTCATCGCGACCGGGCACACGCTCGACGACCAGGCCGAGACGCTGCTGTTGCGCGCGATTCGGGGAACCTCCCCGGGTGGGCTGAGCGGGATCGCCGCGCGGGCGGAGACAGAGGCGGGCGCGCCTGTTCTGCGGCCGCTCCTGAGCCTGAGGCGGGAAGCACTGCGCAACTACCTTCGCACGCGTGGCCTGACCTGGCGCGAGGATCCCGGAAACTGTGACCCTGGCGTTCCGCGTAGCCGCGTTCGACGCGACGTGTTGCCGGTCCTGGAGCAGATCCATCCCGGGGCGACGGAGCGCCTCGCCGCGCTCGCGGGTCGAGCGCAGAGCGACGAGGCCTGGCTGTCGCGCCAGGCCAAAGAGGTGCTCGACCGGGCGGTGCTGTCAGCGGGCTTGGACGAGCCGGGTTCCGACGCCGCCGGCTTCCGCGTGCGGATCGCTCCGCTCGCCGGCCTCGATCGGCCGCTCCGACTGCGGGCGCTCGCGCAGGTGCTCTGCCGCGCCGGGCTGGTGGAGCGTCTCTCGGGCAGCCACCTCGACCGGCTCGACCGATTCATCCGCGGGGCCGGTGGGGGCCGGTCGCTCTCGCTGCCTGCCGACTCGCTGGCTGTCCGAGATTCCGGTTGCCTGGTGATTCGGCGTGACCGCCAGCCGTCAGCTGTGCGCACACGCGGCAGCGCCCGCTGAGAAGCGGCGGAAGTGTCTCTTTCACGCTGCGCAGCAAGCTGCTAAATTGTGGTGATCCCTGGGGTTTTCGGCCCTGCTTGGCGGAGTCGCGTTGAACCAGTTCTACCGGAACATGATGGCCTGGGCGATGGGGCTGATGGTGCTTCTGGCCATCGTCACGTTCTATTCCAGCGAGCCTCCTGAGACCAACGAGGTCCCATACTCGCAGTTCCTGACGCATGTCGACCAGGGCGACGTGGCCGAGGTCGAGATCCGGGGCGATCTGATCGAGGGCACCTTCCACAGCGGGCAGACGTTCAGCACACAAGGTCCGGCAGGGCACGAGTTGCTGCTGTCGAAGCTGCAGGAACGGGACGTCAAGTGGGCCTATCAGCCGGCCGAGGATACGGGCCTCTGGCAGGGGATCCTGGTGTCCTGGCTCCCGATGCTGCTCTTCATCGGCCTCTGGTTCTTGCTCTTCCGGCAGCTCCAGTCCGGGGGTGGCAAGGCGATGAGCTTTGGCAAGGCCAAGGCCAGGCTCCTCAACGAGAATCAGAAGCGCGTGACCTTCCAGGAGGTGGCCGGCGTCGAAGAGGCCAAGGAGGAACTCGAGGAAATCGTCTCTTTCCTGCGGGACCCGAAGCGCTTCACGCGACTCGGTGGCAGGATCCCCAAGGGGGTGCTCCTGGTCGGGGCGCCCGGCACGGGCAAGACCCTGCTCGCGCGCGCCGTTGCGGGGGAGGCCGGGGTCCCCTTTTTCTCGATTTCAGGCTCTGACTTCGTCGAAATGTTTGTGGGCGTAGGCGCGAGCCGCGTCCGCGACCTGTTTACCCAGGGCAAGAAGAACGCGCCCTGCATCGTCTTCATCGATGAGATCGATGCGGTCGGACGTCATCGGGGCGCCGGGCTCGGCGGCGGTCACGACGAGCGCGAGCAGACCCTGAATCAGCTGCTCGTCGAGATGGATGGCTTCGAGTCGAACGAGGGCGTGATCATCATCGCCGCCACCAATCGGCCGGACGTGCTCGATCCCGCGATGCTGCGCCCGGGCCGTTTCGACCGTCACGTCGTCGTGAATCGTCCGGACGTGAACGGCCGGGAGGCGATCCTCAAGGTCCATGCCCGTCAGGTCGTGATGGATGATAGCGTCGATCTGAGCGTGATCGCGCGCTCGACACCCGGCTTCTCGGGGGCCGACCTCGAAAACCTGGTCAACGAGTCGGCGCTCCAGGCCGCACGGCGAGATGCGGAGTCGGTCGAGATGAACGACTTCGAGTTGGCCAAGGACAAGGTTCTGATGGGGGCGGAGCGCCGGACGCTTGTGATGACCGATGAGGAGCGTCGGTTCACGGCCTATCATGAGGGCGGGCACGCGCTGGTCGCGATGCTCGAGGAACATGGCGACCCGATTCACAAGGTGACGATCATTCCGCGCGGCCGCGCGCTCGGTATCACGCAGACGTTACCGACCGAAGACCGCTATACCATGACCAAGAAAGAGCTGATCGCGCGGCTCACGCACATGATGGGGGGCAGGGCAGCGGAGGAGGTGGCGTTCGATCACTTGTCGACGGGGGCCGGGAACGACCTGGAGCAGGCGACCTCGCTCGCGCGCGAAATGGTCTGCGACTACGGCATGAGCGAGGCCCTGGGGCCCGTAAAGTACGTGGGCGGTGGCGGCGATCCGGTCTTTCTCGGCCGTGACTTCTCCAATCACCGTGAGCACAGTGAGGAGAAGGCGCGCCAGATCGACGAGGAGGTCCGGTACTTGCTGACCGAGAGCTACGACCGCGCAAAGAACCACCTGCTCGAGCACCGCGGCGCGCTCGACCGGATCGCTACCGCGCTGCTCGAGCGAGAGACCCTGAACCGGGAGCAACTCGAACTCCTGCTCGAGAACCGCGAACTCCCGCCACTCGCCCCCGTGGAACCCGGGCGGCCCGCGAGGCCCGAAGGCGAGGCCGAAGGGAAGGAGCCTCAGTTCTCTCTAGGGGACAAGGGAATCCCCGACCCCGAGCCGATGCCGGGCTAGGGCGCGTGCGCGGGTCGGCTGCCAGACTCCCCTCCCAAAGAAGTGCGGACCCACGCCGGGGTTCGGCCGGCGGTCGAGGGTCCCGTCCGCACGCCGGGGCCGAAGGGCGTGTGCCTAGGACATGATCACCTGGATCTATCAATGGCTGGCCGATGCCTGGAACAACCTGTCGGACAACTACGATCCGGTCTGGGACACGCTCGACATCGTGCTGGTTTCCCTGGCCGTCTACTGGCTGCTGCTGCTGATCAAGGGTACGCGCGCGGCTCAGATGTCGCTGGGTGTGCTCACGGTCGTCTTGGTCTGGCTCCTGGCCGAACAACTCGAACTCGCCACCCTGGGGTTCATCCTCGACAACTTTCTTCGGTGGGGCGTGTTGATCGTCATCGTCATCTTCCAGCACGACATCCGCCGCGCGCTGGCGCGGATGGGGCGAGGGTTCCTCCGGACGGCGCCTCGCCAGCAGCTCCAGTCGATCGAGGAAATCGTGCAGGCGGTTCAGTCCCTGGGTCAGCGACGGGTCGGCGCCCTGCTGGTCATGGAGAGGGAGGTGAGTCTGGAGGATCACCTCGAACTCGGAACGCACATCGATGCGGCAATGACCCGGGACCTGCTGATCGCTCTGTTCCTGCCCTACTCGCCGCTGCACGACGGCGCGGTCGTGATCCGCGAAGGTCGCGTGGTCTCGGCTCGCTGCATCCTGCCGCTGGGTCTCAGTTCGAATCTCCCCGCAATCCTCGGGACTCGTCACCGCGCAGCCGTGGGGATTACCGAGGAAACGGACGCGATCGCGATCGTGGTTTCAGAGGAGACCGGAAGGATTTCGCTGGTGGCCGCCGGTACAATCGAAGAAGCCCTCGACGGTCCGCAGCTTCGTCAGCGATTGCTGCGCCTCACAGGCCACATCCGAGAGCCCGAAGCGCCCGCTCTTCCGGTCGAAGAATCGGCAGCGCAGAGTCCCAAAGATCCGGCGGGCGGACAGAAATCGCCGGACCCGGTATCCGATCCGGTTCGAGTCCCGGAGCCGTCCTCCTGAGCCATGCGGATTTTCAACAACGCGCTCTACAAGATCGTGGCCCTTTTCCTCGCAGTCTTGCTCTGGATGGGCGCGCAGGGGTTTCGTTCGATCGAGCAGAGTCTCGACATTCCGATCGCGCCCGAGAACACACCGGCGGACGTCGTCGTAATCGCGCAGTCGGCACGCGAGGTCAACCTGCGTCTGAACGGCAGCCGTGCGGCGCTTCGTCGTGCGGCCAAGCAGTTGGTCCGCTACCCGATCGACCTGTCCGGAGTCCGACCCGGGGAGGCTCGCTTCGCGATCGAGGTCGAGCGGCTTCAGATCCCACGGGGAGCCACCGTCTCGGCGCGCTCGCCCTCGACCGTCACGCTGACGCTCGACTCGCGTACGAGTAAGCGTGTTCCGGTTCGCGTGGATTGGTCCGGCGAACCGCGGGAGGGTTACCGGGTGCTCGGAGTTTCGGTCGAGCCAGAGGCCGTCAACCTCGAGGGCGCGCGCTTCGCGATGCGGCGAATTCGCGACGTCTTGACAGACCGGATCGACGTGAGCGGGATGGAGGAGAACGCAGTCATCGAGACCCGCCTCTCTCTCGAGAGTTCAGACATCTGGCGGGTTGAGCCGCTGGACCCGATTCGCGTAGAGGTTCTGATCGAGGGCCCACCGGCCGATGCGGAAGCGGAAGGATCGCAGACGGGGGGCGTGGAGGACGAATGAGGAAGCCAGCCGCAGGCGGCACAGAGACCGGCTCGGGGTCCGGGCGCAAGCTGTTCGGAACCGACGGGATCCGTGGACGAGCCAACGAATACCCGATGCGCGGGGAGGTGATGCTCGAACTCGGCCGTGCGCTCGCCATGGTCTTCCAACTCGGTCCGGCACAGGTGCGCGAACACCGAGTCCTGATCGCCAAGGATACGCGGCGCTCAGGCTACATGCTCGAGGATGCGCTCGCTGCCGGGATCTGTTCGATGGGCGTCAACGTACTGCAGGTCGGACCGATGCCGACGCCCGGACTCGCCTTCCTGACGGCCGACATGCGCTGCGATGCGGGCGCAATGATCTCGGCTTCCCACAATTCCTTCGAAGACAACGGAGTCAAGTTCTTTTCCGGCGACGGACTCAAGCTTCCCGACAAGGTCGAGGCGCGGATCGAGTCTCTCATGTTCTCGGAGGAGCTCCAGAGGGCGCGCCCGGTGGGAGCCGACATCGGCCGGGCCCAGCGGATCGACGACGCCTCGGGGCGCTACATCGTCTTCTTGAAGAAGACCTTCCCTAAGGAGTTCGATCTCGAGGGCCTGCGGATCGCGATCGACTGTGCGAACGGTGCGGCCTACCAAGTTGGACCGATGGTGCTCGAAGAACTCGGAGCCGACGTGATTCCGATCGGGACCTCGCCGGACGGGACCAACATCAATCTCGAATGCGGGGCATTGCATCCGGAGAAGATGACGGAAGCCGTCCGCACCTATCGGGCCGACCTCGGCATCGCGCTCGATGGTGACGCCGACCGCGCGATCATGTGCGATGCCAAGGGTGCGATCGTGGACGGGGACCATGTGCTGGCGATGCTCGGGATCGATCTCCACAAGAACGGCCGGCTGGAAGGATCGACCGTCGTCGGGACCCAGTACAGCAATGCCGGGCTCGAGATCGCGCTCGAGCGCGAGGGGATCCGCTTCGTGCGTGCGCCGGTCGGGGATCGTTACGTGCTCGAGGCGATGCAGCGGGAGGGGGCAAACCTCGGCGGCGAGCAGTCCGGTCACATCATCATGCGCGATTGGATCTCGACCGGCGACGGGATGCTGACCGGACTCCAGGTGCTGGCCCTGATGCGGCGGACGGGGCGTCCGCTCGAGGAACTGGCGGCGGCGATGGAGTCGCTGCCCCAGGTTCTCGAGGATGTGCGCGTGCGCGAGAAGCCGCCGCTCGAGACCCTTGCCAGTGTCTCGAGCGCGATCAGACGCCTCGAGCCCTCACTGGAGGGCGGGGGCCGGGTGATGGTTCGCTACTCGGGGACGGAACTGCTCGCACGCGTGATGGTCGAGGGCGAGAACCAAGCGCAGATTACGAAGGTAGCCGCCGAGATCAGTGCCGAGATCGAGAAGGCGATCGGGGAGGTCGGGCGGTCATGACGCGACGTCTAGTCGTGAATGTCGATCACGTGGCAACGGTGCGGCAGGCGCGCGGGATCGCCGAACCGGATCCCGTGGCGGCTGCCGTGCTCGCCGGAGTCGGAGGCGCCGACGGCATCGTCGTACATCTGCGCGAGGACCGGCGCCACATCCAGGAGCGCGATCTGCGCCTGCTCCGCGAAACCGTGCCCGGCTATCTCTGCCTCGAGATGGCGCCGGTCCCGGAGATGTTGAAGCACGCGCTGGAAGTTCGGCCCTCGTCGGTCACCCTGGTTCCCGAGCGGCGCGAGGAGTTGACGACCGAGGGGGGACTCGACGTGGTCACGCAGCGCGGCAAGCTGCAGGAGATTCTTGGTGCGCTTTCCGAGGCCGGTTTGCGCATTTGCCTCTTCGTGGATCCGGCGCTGGAGCAGGTGAAGGCCGCTCACCGTCTCGGAGCCGATGCCGTGGAGATCCATACCGGCTGTTACGCCGACGCCGTTGCGGACTCGGGCTCCGCCGGACAGGAACTCGAACGCGTCTTTGATGCGACGCAACTCGCGGCGCGCCTGGGACTCGATGTCGGAGTGGGGCACGGGCTCGACTATCGCAACGTCGCTCCGCTTGTGGCCCGGGCCGAGATCGAGGAGTTCTCGATCGGGCATGCGATCGTGGGCCGCGCGATTCTGGTCGGGATCGAACGCGCGGTTCGCGAGATGAAGGCCCGTGTCGGCTGAGATCTCGGGCCTCGGCGTTGGCCTGGTCTCGGTTCCGCACCTGCAGCGGGTACTCGACCGCTTCGGGCGGCGATTCGAGGAGCGGATTTTCTTGCCGGACGAACTCCGCTACGCGGCGCGCAAGCGAAATCGCGCACACAGCCTGGCGGCGCGCCTGGCGGCCAAGTGTGCGGGACGTCGGGCGCTCGCGGGTGTGTTGACCGGGCCCGTTCCGCTGCGCGAGATCGAGGTCGCGCGGCTTCCGAGTGGCGAGCCGACGCTGCGGCTCACGCGCGAGACGGCGCGGACCCGGGGGTTCCAATTCGGTCTCTCGCTCACACACGATCCCGATTTTGCGGTGGCCAGCGTCTGGCTGGAGCGGGCGCCGGTCGCCCCGGAGCGAGACTGAGCATGGATCGCGCTCTGCTCGCCGAGCGTGGCTGGCCCTGCCCGACCGCAGACCAGATGCGGCGCATCGACGCCCACGCGATCCGGGAATGCGGACTTCCGGGTCGGCTGCTGATGGAGAGTGCGGGTCGGGCCGTGGCGGTCGCGGTGCGGCTCCGCTTTCCCGAAGTGCGCCGGCCGCTCGTGGTCTGCGGCGGCGGAAACAACGGAGGCGATGGCTATGTCGTGGCCAGGACGCTTCGAGATTGGGATGCGCGGGTTGCACCCATCGTCGTGACCCTTGCCGAACCCGGGCGCCACTCCGAGGAGGCCCGGGCCAATTTGGCGCTGCTCGAACGAGCAGGGATCGAGGTCGTGTCGCGCCCCACGCCGGACCGGCTCCGCGAGCTTCGCTCGGCATCGGACCTGGTGATCGACGCGATCCTGGGCGTCGGGCTCACGCGCCGGGTCGAGGGCGAGCTGGCGCAGGCGTTGGAAGCGCTGCGCGGCGGGCCCCCGATCGTGGCCGTCGATCTTCCCTCGGGTCTGTCGAGCGATACCGGAGAGCCGCTCGGCGCCTGGCTTCCGCCGGATCTCGTGGTCACGCTCGGATTTCCCAAGCTCGGCCTCGCCCTGGCCCCGCTGGAGGCTGAAGTCCTCGTGGCCGACCTGGGGTTCCCGCGCGCTTCGCTCGAAGCGTCCGGCGTACGGCAGTTCCTGCTCGATGAGGCCGCGGCCGGGCGGCTCCTGCCGGCGCGACCGCTCGCCGGGCACAAGGGAAGTTTCGGACACGTGCTCGTCGTGGCCGGCTCCACGGGCAAGACCGGGGCGGCCTGTCTGGCCGCCGCTGGAGCGCTCCGGGCAGGCGCGGGTCTGGTGACCGTGGCCGCGCCGCGCGAACTGCACGCGGTCTACGAGGAGAAGCTGACCGAGGCGATGACGCTTCCGGTCGAAGACACGGGCACGGGTGCGTTCGCGTCGATCGCGGCCAAGACCCTGCTCCGCGAAGCCGAGTCACGGGAAGCCCTGGTCGTGGGACCCGGGCTCGGTATTCACCCGGAGACGGTGAGCGCCGTACAGGAACTGCTCGACGGACTCCGGCTTCCGTGCGTGGTCGATGCCGACGCGCTCAACGCCTTTGCCCGCACGCCCGAGGGGCTCCGCGGTGCCGGGCCGCGGGTGCTGACGCCGCACCCCGGGGAGATGGCGCGCCTGCTCGGCTGCCAGACGCGGGAGGTCGGGCGGGACCGCGTGGCCGCGGCGCGCGAACTCGCGTCCCGGACCGGCGCGGTGGTGGTGCTCAAGGGCGCGCGCTCACTGGTGGTGAGTCCGGATGGAGAGCTGAGCGTGAATCCGACCGGAGGCCCGGCGCTTGCGACCGGCGGCACGGGCGACGTGCTGGCGGGCGTGATCGGGGCGCTTCTGGCTTCGGGCACGGCGCCGTTCGAGGCGGCGGCCGTGGGTGTGTATCTGCACGGGATGTGCGGCTCTCAGCCGTTCGCTTCGGCCGCGGGCGTCGGGAGCATGGCCGGCGAGATCGCGGACCGCATTCCGGCGGCCTGGCAAGCCCTTGCGGGCTCGGAGTCCCGGGCGGAGGAGCCGCACGGTGACCTTCTGCGGCGATTCCCCTAGTCCGGAGCAGACCCGGAGCCTCGGGGCCGCGATCGGGAAGTCGGCGGAAGCCGGGGACGTGATCGGGCTCGAAGGCCCGCTCGGGGTCGGCAAGACCTGTCTCGTCCAGGGGATCGCGCGCGGCCTCGGTGTGGACCCCCGCACGCCGGTGACGAGTCCCAGCTTTACTCTGGTCGGTGAATACGCCGGTCGCATCCCGTTGCGGCATGCGGACTTCTACCGGGTCGAGAGCTACCGCCGCCTCGAAGATGCCGGCTTCGACGACCTGCTGGATGGTCGCGGCGTGCTCGTGGTCGAGTGGCCCGAGCGGTTCCCCCGGGCCCTCCCGAGCGGGCTGCTCTTGATCGAACTGGAGTTTGTTGGAGAATCGTCCCGCCGGATCCGGCTTTCGGCCCCCGGCGGGCGAGCGATGCAGCTTCTGGAGCACGCGACGAAGCAATGGCCCTGATCGTTCAGAAGTTCGGAGGGACCTCGGTCGGGGACACCGACCGGATTCGCGCGGTTGCGAATCGCGTCGTCGAGGCGCGCAAGCGCGGCGACGATCTGGTGGTGGTGGTTTCCGCGATGGCGGGCGAGACCGATCGCCTGGTCGCTCTCGCGAATGCGACCTCTCCCGACCCGGACCCGCGCGAGTTCGACGTCCTGCTCTCGACCGGCGAGCAGCAGACCATCGCGTTGCTGGCGATCGCGATTCGGGCGCTCGGAGTTCCGGCGCGCTCGTTCACGGGGGTACAACTCGGCATGCGTACCGACTGCTCCCACGGGCGCGCGCGAGTTCTCAGCATCGATGCGAGCCGGATTCGCCGCGACCTCGACCGGGGGGCGGTCGTGGTGGCGGCGGGTTTCCAGGGTACGGACTCTGACGGCAACATCACGACGCTCGGACGTGGGGGATCGGATACCAGTGCGGTCGCGCTGGCCGCGGCGCTCGGCGCCGATGTCTGCGAAATCTACACCGATGTACCCGGGATCTTCACGGCCGATCCGAACGTCGTCGCGAACGCGAGAAAACTCGACCACATCGCCTATGACGAGATGCTCGAAATGGCGAGCCTCGGGGCCAAGGTCCTGCAGTTGCGCTCGGTCAGTCTTGGCAAGCAGTACGGCGTGCGGATCCACGTCCGCAGCACCTTCGAACGCGAGGAGGGTACCTGGGTGATTCCGGAAGAAGAGGTGATGGAGCGGCCGGTCGTCTCCGGCGTGACCTACAACCGCAACGAAGCCAAGGTGACGATCTCGGGGGTACGCGATACACCAGGCGCCGCGGCCCGGATCTTCCGGCCCCTGTCGGAGG
>SPKZ01009155.1_pt1 | contig 16359 bp, 15 predicted proteins | sample 2456571 | NCBI WGS metagenome assembly SPKZ01 (sample SAMN11192286, study PRJNA482655) | marine metagenome | biome: ENVO:00000447; feature: ENVO:00000244|ENVO:00000211|ENVO:00000569|ENVO:00002023; material: ENVO:00002151; isolation source: ocean water from marine abyssalpelagic zone ...
CGGCCGATCTGCTTGGAGGTCGTCCCGGACGAGACCAGCCCGTGGAAACCCGAGATGGCCCCGCAAGCAATGGTGATGAACAGGAAAGGCAGCAACGGCGGCGAACCCTCCGCACTCAGGTTCAGAGCCGGCGCCACGATTTCGGGACGCAGCACGAAGATGCCCGCTCCCAGCAGCAGCAGCGCCAGGATCAACTGGTGCGAATTCAAGTAGTCGCGCGGCTGAAGCAGGACGCGAACCGGCAGGACCGAGGAGACGAAGGAATAGACGAGTAGCAGGATCGTCCAGGTCAGGACCGAGACTCCGGCCAGCGAGGGAAACACCCGCACCGACCATTCACCCAGGAACACCGCGCAAAGGAGAATTCCGAAGCCCGCCAGGGAGGGCAGCAGAATCGGGACCCGGAGACGGTAGACGAGCCAGCCGAGAGCCAGGGCCACCAGGATCTGGATGTTGATCGGAAAGATCGCCGACGGAAACTGCACGAAGAGCGTGGCGATGATGTAGGCGAAGACTGCCAGCACGATCCAGATCAGAAAGGAGATGACCAACAGAAACAGCGTCCGGGCTCGTGGGCTGACCACGCTGGCCGCGATGTCGGCAATCGATCGGCCCCGGTTTCTGAGACTGATGACAAGGGCCCCGAAGTCGTGCACGGCGCCCATGAAGATCGTACCGAGCACCACCCAGACGAGAGCGGGCAGCCAGCCCCAGATCACGGCCAGGGCCGGCCCGACGATTGGCGCGGCGCCCGCGATCGAGGTGTAGTGGTGGCCCCAGAGCACGTGCAGCTTGGTGGGGACGTAGTCGATTCCGTCTTCCTGCTCGCGAGACGGGACCGGCTCTTCGCGCGCCAGACCAAAGACACGCTGCGACAGAAAGCGCGAATAGAAGCGGTAGGCCAGCAGATAGGCGGCCAGTACAACGACGACCACGACGGCTGCGTTCATCTGACCCGGATCCAGCTACCGGTAGTTGGGATTCGACAGTGCGAGGCGTTCTCGAACGCTCGCAGAAAGATGCTGCATGACCCGCTCTCGCCAGGGGCCCTGGTCGGCATCCCCGGCACGAATGCGCTCACACAGCTCCCGCTCCAGCGCCTCGAGCGAATTCGCGAGTTCCAGGGGGTCGGAGGGCGCCGGCGCGGGAGTGTCCAGAAGCGCCCCGAGCCGCGCATGCCGTCCGCCGAGCGCGGCTTCCCCTTGTTCCAACTCGCGGATCACGATGCCGAGCACGTTCGAAGCGACGCGCGCATGAAAGCGCCTCACGCCCGAAAGCTCGGGCAACAGGTCGCGGTCCACGAACTGCCGCACCGCCCGCAGCAACTCCGTCTTGTCCGGGGTATCACCCATCCCGAAGCCGCACCATAACAGAGGCGCACGCCGGACGATGAAGGCGCTCCGGCGAGATCCGGGGCCGAGTGTCTTAGCGCTCCTGGGCCAAGTCCGCTTCGCGGAGGATCAGGGTCGCGCCCAGGCTCGACAGCTCGCGCATGGCGCGCACCGCCGTGTCGCCGTCGCGGGCCGTCACCGCATACGCCAGACGCTTCAGGTGGGGATACAGGCGGCGGCGCTCGATCCCGCGCGCGAATTCCCGCGCCGGCGGGCGCTCCAGGAAGCGGCCAAGGGCGTTCCCGAGCATGACCACAACCTGATTTCGGGTCATGTGAGCGATCAGGCGCTGAGCTTCCCCCACGACGCGAAGGTACTCGTCGGCCGAAATCTCGGGCCGACAGGCGTTGTCGAGCAACTCGGCGAGTTCTCGAAGCTGCTCTTCCTCGGCTCGCTCGATCGCGAGCCGAAGCACCCCGATCACGAAGACCTCGCGGAACTCCAGCAGATCGCGCAGCAAGCTCAGATCGAGCCGTCCCGCAGCCAGCAGCATCTGGGGGATCAGTTCGAGGCTCGCTCCCTCGAGGTTGCGAACCCGGATGCCGGAGCCCTGTTGGATCCGCACCAGCCGGAGTTCCTCGAGTTTCTTGAGCGCCTCGCGAACTGAGCTGCGGTTGACCTTCAACTCGAGCGCGAGATCCCTTTCGCCGGGCAGGCGCTCACCCTGGCGATAGGTGCCGTCCAGAATCCGTGCCTGAATCCGCTCCGCGACGGATTGCGGCCTGCCTTCCGACGCGACGCTCACCTAGGCGCCCCGCACCGCCGAATAGCGACCCTCTTCCACCTCGCACACACGGTCATCGCGGAGCAGCCTCGCAATGTGCTGCGCCATGCTGCGCCGTTCGACAGCCTCCGCGATCGGAACCAGATCGCCCGGTCGGTAGACGAAGCGGTGCGCCGAGACCTCGTCGAGGCTTCTGGGCTCCCGCAGAAACTCCAGAAGACGGGTCTCGCGCTCGACGATCTTGGCCTCGAACCGCCCGAGGCGAAGCAGGAACGCGTCTCGCTCGAGCACGCCGATATGGTGGAAGGTGGCGTAGTACCGAGCCTCGATCCCCCGCACCAGCGCGAGGCTGCGTTCGAAGTCCTCGAGATCCGACCAGGCATCTCCGTAGTAGGGCCCGAAGCTCGTCAGTTCGATGTCGCCCAGGCACAGGATCTCGTCGGGCTCGATGTAAAATACGGAGTGGCCGCGCGTGTGCCCGGGTGCGTGGATCACGCGGATGCGCGCACCCCCGAGGTCGAAGACATCGCCGTCCCGGAACTTCTCGACCTCGGGTCGCGGAGCGTAATGGAAGCGTTCACGCACCACCTCCCGAAACTGGGACAGCATCGGCTCCGGGTACCCGTAGATCTCCATCATGTGGTCCAGAGAGCGCAGGCCCACGGCATCGAGCTCGTGGATATGCCAGGGTCGATCAGGAAACAGGTGGTTCCCGGCGATGTGATCCTCGTGACAGTGGGTGTTGAGGACCCGGTCCACCCGGCTGAGTCGCTTCCGGCGCGAGAGGCAGCCCAGCGCGGGATCGATCAGGACGGTCTCTCCAGAGCCTTCGACGAGTAACGCGTTTCCATCGGGATACTTTCCTCCGTCCTGACCGAAGAGCACGGTCACGGCGCCGAGTTTTCGCTCCTCCAGACCGTCCGCCGCGTCGACTTCCTGCATCGCCAGGATTCTACACACGGATGGACACGATTCCCGAGGCTTGAACCGCGATCGGCCAGGGCCCAGAATGCGGCTCGAACCGCGGAGGAGGATCCACTCATGCCCGAGGCTTTCTCGATCACGGCGGAGGCGATCGCAGCAGAGCGGGCTCGCGTCGCCGACGACCTCGACCAGTTCGAAATCAGCCGGGTCATCAAGAAGGACGATCTGGAACTCCGCAGCCTCGGTCCGCAGGACCTCCACCTGAGAATCCTGGCGGTCTCGGTGGAGCACAACGTCGACCACGCGGCACTCGCCGATACCACGAATATCGCGGAGGCGCGGGGAGGAAAGATCTATCCCGGGAACAGCGCGGTCGCCGAAATCCTGGAGACGGGTGCCCGGGTCGACCGCTTCAAGCCGGGCGACATCGTGATCACCCACTGCAACGGCGAACCCGACATCTACGGCTACCCGATCTACATCTGGGCCTACGACGCGCCCGACTCGATCGGCTGGTACGGCCGCGAGGCCGTGGTCGGCGACTGGCAGGTCGTGTCCGCGCCGCTCGATTGCGGACTCAACCTCTGGGAGATCGCGGCGCTACCGCTGCGTGCGCCGACCGCCTACCACCTGTGGCGCCGCGCACTCGGCATCTTTCGCCTCAAGGTCCCGCGCGAGCAACTGGCCACTGCGCAGGTGCTCGGTTTCGGGGGCGGGGTCTCCGAACTCTTCCTGATGCTCGCACACCACGAGGGTCACCACGCGATCTTCTGCGCGGGCTCACCCGAGCGCCGAAAGCACCTCGAAGGGCTCGGCATCGAGACCATCGACCAGAAGGAGTTCAACCGTTTCGCGAGCCGCGACGACACGAAAGGCTTCATTAGGCGGGTTCGGGAGATGACAGGCGGCGTGGGCGCGCACATCGTTTGCGACATGCTGCGGGGCCCGATCTTTCCCGCCGGGCTCGCGGTCTGTGCGCGGGAGGGGGTCAACGTCTCGGCGGGCTGGCAACTCAGCATGAACGTCCAGTACAACTCGGCCAGCCTCTCGATCAAGCAGATCACCCTCGACCACACGCACTACGAGACGGTCGACGGCTGCGGCGCAGCCACGGAACTCTACGGCTCGGTCTTCAGACCGACCGTACATTCGGAGATTTACGCATTCGAGGATCTACCCCGGGCCGTGCACGAGTTGCACAGGAACACCCAGACCGGGATTCCGATCGTGCGGGTCGCGGACGAGATGCCAGCAGCAGTCCAAGCGCTCATCCCCTAGATGCCGCCCGCCCGGCGCTGCTACTGGCTCGTCAAGTCGGAGCCCTTCAAGTACTCGTGGGACGAGTTCCTGCGCGACGGCTCGACCTACTGGGACGGCGTTCGCAACCCCGAGGCCCGTAACAACCTGGTCGCGATGAAGCGCGGCGACCTCGCCCTCTACTACCACTCGAACGAGGGCAAAGAGGTCGTCGGGGTCGCGAGGGTGACGCGCGAGTCCTATCCGGACCCGACCACGGACGATCCGCGCTGGGTCGTCGTCGAACTGGAGCCCGTACGGGCCCTGCAGACCCCGGTCTCACTACAGCAGATCAAAGACGAACCCGCACTCGCCGACCTGGCCCTGGTCCGACGGAGTCGACTCTCGGTCACCCCGGTCTCGCGCAGACACTTCGACAAGGTGCTTCGGCTGGGCGAAACCCGTCTCTGAGGGCCCCGGTCGGACCGCGGGCCATTCTCGTATAATGGCCCCGGGCCAACCGGCGCCGATGACCGATCGCGGCACTCCTTCTCACTCGGGAGAATTCGATGCGACCCGAATCCCGAATCCCGCTGGACGAAGTCGACCTGTCGAACCTCGAGTTCTGGCTCAAGCCTTGGCCCTATCGCGAGGCGGCCTTCGAGACCCTGCGGCGAGAGCGCCCGATTGCGTTCTTTCCGGAGCCGCAATTCGGGCCGATCCTGCCTGGCAAGGGGTACTGGGCCGTGACCCGGCATGCCGACATCCTGGAAGTCAGCCGCAGGCCCCAGACCTTTTGCTCGGGAAAGGGAGCGACCTCGATCCCGGATCTACCGCCGATGTTCCTCGAGGCATTCGGCTCGATGATCAACCTCGACGACCCCGAACACATGCGGCTCCGAAAGCTCGTCTCCGCGGGCTTCACCCCGCGACAACTCGGCCTCGTCGAGCAGGACGTCGAGCGAGCCTGCTCCGAGATCCTGAATTCGGTCATCGAGCGCGGAGAGTGTGACTTCGTGACCGACATCTCCGCACCGTTCCCGATCCGGATCATCTGCGACATGCTGGGGATCCCGAAGAGCCAGCACGACTTCGTCTTCGAACGCACGAACATCATTCTCGGGGCGGGCGACCCGGAATACGCTCCGGACCGGGAGAGCGTCATTCCGACCCTGCTTCAGGCCGGGAGCGACCTGATCGAACTGATGAAGGACCTGCGGAAGCACCGCCTCGAACACCCGACCGACGACCTGACCTCGACGCTGGTTCACGCCGAGATCGATGGAGACCGGCTGACCGAACAGGAACTCGGATCCTTCTTCGTGCTGCTCGCGACCGCTGGAAACGAAACGACCCGAAACGCGATCAGCCACGGCATGCAGGCGCTTCACGACCATCCAGAACAGCGTGCGATCTGGGAGGCCGATTTCGAGGGCGTCGCCTCCACCGCAATCGAAGAAATCGTCCGCTGGGCTTCCCCCGTGATCTTCATGCGACGCACCACCACGGAGCAGACGAAACTCGGCGACCAGAAGTTCGGCGAGGGGGAGAAGCTGCTGCTCTTTTACAACTCGGGAAACCGCGACGAGGACGTCTTCGAGGACCCGTATCGCTTCGACCTGCGGCGGAGCCCGAACGAACATCTGGGCTTCGGCGGGCCCGGGCCACACTTCTGCATCGGAGCCAACCTCGCACGCAGAGAGATCAAGGTGATGTTCAGAGAGCTGTTTCGCCGGATGCCCGGACTCGAGTTGACGGGTGAGCCGGAACGGCTCGCCTCGAACTTCATCCACGGCATCAAGCACCTGCCCTGCCGCTTCGCAGCCCGGCCCGTCGACGGCTGAGCTCGCGGGGCCTCAGCCTAGCGTCCGCACCAGCGCAATCGACTGACGCGCCAGGCGCTCGACCACCACTTGAAAGCCGCGGACATCCGCGTTGGCATCGCCCATGACGCCCTTCTGGTAGCGCGCGGCTACGCCCTCCACGATCGCTGCCAGACGCCAGATCTGGAAAGAGCGGTAGTAGTCGACGTTTTCGAGCACGTGCCCGGTGCGCTCCGCGTAGCGGCGGAGAAGCTCCGAGCGACTCGGAAACCCTCCCGCCGCAGTGGGTCCCACGGCGTCGTCCGGATCCTCGGGCTGAGGCCAGTGGTTGAGCAGATAGCCCACGTCCGCAAGCGTGTCACCGAGGGTGCAGAGTTCCCAATCGAGCACGGCAGAAATGCTGCCGTCGGTGAGCGAGAGCATATTGCCGAGCCGGTAGTCGCCGTGGACGATGCCGGTGTAAATCTGGTCGGGCTTTGCGGCGAGCAGTAAGTCGTAGGCCTGCTCCATCTCGGGAAGCTCCCGCGTCTTCGACTTCTCCCACTGGGTGCGCCAGCGGCTGAGCTGCCGATCGAGGTAGGCCTCCCGTCGGCCGAGATCGCCGAGTCCGACGGCCTCCGGATCCGCGAGGTGGAGCGCCGCCAGCGTATCGAGCACCCCATCCGCGAGCCGGTCACGCAGACCTTCGGAGGGGAACAACTCGCGCACCTGGTCCGCACTCTCGAGCACGTGGCCGTCCGCGAAGTTCATGACGTAAAAGGGAGCTCCGTTGACGCTGACGTCTTCACACAGGCCCAACGCACGCGGAACCGGAATCGGAATCCGGCTGGCCCCGCGAATGATCTTGTGCTCGCGTGCCATGTCGTGCGCGGTCGCGAGCACCGCGCCGAGCGGAGGCCGACGCAGCACGAAGCGCTGCCCGGCGCGCGCCGTGACCGCGTAGGTCAAATTCGAGTGCCCACCCGTGATCAGAGAAAACTCGAACGGAGGCGTGGCTCCCGGCACGTGCTCGGCCAGCCAAGCGCTGACCGCCTCGCGCTCGATACCTTTGACCGCTTCCGGCTGAGACATGGGAAGGCGATCTTACCTCAGCGCCGCCCGGTCCTCGCCGTCGAAAGCTGCTAGAGTCCGGCGGTGATCGAGACGGCTCCCTTCGGAGACACCGGGCACGAGAGCACGCGCGTAATTTTCGGGGCAGCTGCGCTGGGAGCGATGAGCCAGGCGCGCGCCCACCGGGTTCTCGAATCTCTGCTCGCGTATGGAATCAACCACATCGACACCGCCGCCGCGTACGGTGAATCGGAACTGCGTCTCGCGCCCTGGCTCGCCGTCCACCGTAAGCGCTTCTTCATCGCGACGAAGACCGGTGAGCGCACCCGCATGGGCGCCAGAGACAGCATCGAGCGCTCGCTCGAGCGGCTCGGCATCGAGAGCCTGGACCTGATCCAGCTTCATAATCTCGTTGGCGAAGAAGAGTGGCAGACTGCACTCGGGCCGGGCGGCGCACTCGAGGCCCTGATCGAGGCGCGTGAGCGAGGGAGGGTCCGCTTCATCGGCGTGACGGGCCACGGAACCCGCGTCGCGGCCATGCACCTCCGAAGCCTGGAGCGCTTCCGCTTCGACTCGGTCCTGCTCCCCTACAACTTCACGATGCTCTCCCAGCCCGACTATGCGCGCGACTTCGAGACACTGTCCGAACTCTGCCAGGAGCGCGGGGTCGCGATCCAGACGATCAAGGCGGTCGCGCGCCGGCGTTGGCGAAATGGCAGCGAGCCTCGCTTCAGCTGGTACGAGCCCATCAAGGATCCGGCCGCGTTGCAGCGCGCGGTACGCTTCGTGCTCTCGCAGCCCGGTCTGTTTCTGAACACCTCCAGCGACGCCACACTGCTTCCGGCGATCCTCGAGGCCGCGTCCGGCGAACCGGAGCGGGTGAGCGATGCCGAACTCGCCGGGGACGTCGCACGCTTCGAGATGGAGGCCCTGTTCAAACCGGGCGGCGCTGAGGGGATCTGAGTCTCAGTCGAGCCCGCCGTCCAGATCCAGCCCATCCATGCCCGCATTCTTGCGGGCGCGCTTGACCAGATCCCGGACCGCGGGCCCGATCGCGGTCGGGTCCTCGACGGGCTCAGCCGTCGGGCCGCGGTGCCAACCCTCGGCGACCGACAGGATCCGGCCCGACGATTCGAACACCCGGCCGGTCACGTCGCTCGACTCCGAGCTGGCGAGCCAGGTGACCAGCGGCGCGACCCAGCGCGGGCTGCGGCGTTCGCGCTCCTCATCGCTCACCTCGCCCGGCATCAGATCCTCCGTCAGGCGGGTGAGCGCCCCGGGTGCAATCGCGTTCGCGGTGACGCCGTAACGACCCAGTTCGCGCGCGGCGATGATCGTGAACCCAGCGATGCCCATTTTGGCCGCACCGTAGTTCGTCTGACCCGGATTCCCGTAAATTCCCGAGACCGAAGAAGTGTTGATCAGCCGCGCGTCGACGGGGTTTCCGGCCTTCGACTGCTCCCGCCAGTAGGCGGCCGCGTGGCGGGCCGGTGCGAATGTACCCTTGAGGTGCACACGGATCACGGCATCCCACTCTTCCTCGCTCATATTGACGAGCATGCGATCGCGCAGAATGCCGGCGTTGCTGACGAGCACATCGAGTCTTCCGAAGGCATCGATGGCCTGCCGGACCATGCGCTCGGCACCGGCCCAATCGCTCACGTCGTCACCGTTCGCCTGCGCCTCGCCACCCGCGGCCCGGATCTCTTCGACCACCTGCTCGGCAGGACCCAGCGACGCGCCGGCACCGTCGCGCGTGCCGCCGAGGTCGTTCACGATCACTTTCGCGCCGTGCTGCGCGAGCATCAGCGCGTATTCGCGCCCGATCCCACGCGCACCCCCGGTGATGATCACGACCCGGTCTTCACAGAACGTAGCCATCTTCTTTTCTCCTCTCCTCTGACCGAATGCTTCGACGGGCAGCGTGGCGTGTCGCTCGGGAGCAGACGCCGCCGCTAATTGCGCGGGAGCTGCACCAGCTGCCGCGCCATGATCACGCGCTGGATCTGGCCGGTGCCCTCGACGATGTCCATGGCCTTGACGTCACGGTAGAGCTTCTCGATCAGGTGGTCGCCGCGCGCCCCCACCGAGCCGAGCAGTTCCATCCCCAGGCTCGTCGCCTCCTGCGCGATACCGGCCGAGATGGCCTTGGACATCGAAGCCTCCATGATATTGGGCGCCTGGCGATCTGCGAGCCAGCCCGCGCGCAGACACAGCAGCCGTCCCATCCGGAGTTTTCGCGCCATTCGTTCCAGACGATCGCGCACCCGGGAATCTCCCAATCGATCACGCTCGCGCGCGAATCGGATGGCTTCGTCGAGCGCAGCGCGTCCGATTCCGACGGAGTTCGCCGCGATGATCGGCCGCCCTGCGTTGAAGGTGCGCATCGCGGTCTTGAAACCCGCGCGCTGCTCGTAGCGCGCCTCGCCCCCGAGCAGGTTCGCGGCGGGAACGCGGCAATCCGAGAGCGTGAAAGATGTCGACTCGTACGCCTTGAGACCCATCTTCTTCTCGATCTTGAACCCAGCGAGTCCCGGCGTGCCCTGCTCCACGAAGAACGCGCGCTGCGCATCGCGGCCCTTCTCGGGATCGATCGTCGCCTGTACCAGGATCCAGTCCGAGCGGCTGGCGTTTCCGATAAAACACTTGGCTCCGTTCAGGATCCAGTGGTTCCCGTCCTTTTTCGCGTGCGTGCGGATCGCAGCTGCGTCCGAGCCCGCCCCGGGCTCCGTCATGCCGAAGCAGGCCCAGCGCGGTTTCCCCGGATCCAGGAAGGGACCCAGGTACTGCTCCTTCTGCGCGTCGGTCCCGAGCGCGAGCACGTTCCCCTCGGGCAGGCCCGGCCCGGGATTCGCAACCATCACCCCGCGGTCCCAGTAGGCCCACTCCTCGCTGAGCAGCAGTGTCATGGTGACACTGCGCAACGGGTCGGTGGTTCTTCGGCCCGGCTTCGAGTCCGGACCCGGCCAGCGGGTTCGGCCTTCGCCGCGCGCGATCAAGGCCCCGAAGTAGGGATCGTCTTTCGGAATCGGCCGGCCCAGGCGGTCCGCGACGAGCCCGATCGGACGCATCTGGTTACGGCCGTGCTCGCGCGCCTCCTCGATCCGCTCGTGCATGGCCTTGTCGATGGTGAACTCCATCAGACGATCTCCAGTTCGGAGAGGGCGACCGGATCGACCGAATCGCAGAGGGCCCGTCCGGCCTCCTCGCGCGCGGCATCGATGCCACCCAGTACGAGTCCGAGCACACGCGACTCGCGCATGTACTTCTCCACCGGATAGTCCTGCATGAAACCGTGCCCACCCAGGATCTGCACCCCGTTCGGGCCGACGAAGCGGGACGCGTCCACGGCCTCGATGAATGCGCTCGCCGCAAGGACCGTGCTCGCCGGCCCGCGGTCCATCTGCGACGCTGCCTCGTGCAGGAGCAACCGAGCGCCGTCGACGGCTGCGCGCATGTCGACGATCAGAAAGGCCAACGCCTGGTGATGCGCGATCGGCCGTCCGAACGCGACGCGCTCGAGCGCGTAGTCGCTAGAGAACTCGCACGCCTGCCTCAGCACCCCGAGCAGCAGCGACGCCACGTAGAGCCGGGCACGGGCGAGGGCCCGGCCCGCCTGCTCGCGGCCCTCGAAGCGCGCGACGATGGGCGCATTGTGAAGCCGGAGCGCGGATGCCCCGGCGGCACGCAGACCGGCGCCTCGCAGGGCCTCGGTCTCGATCCCGGATCGGAGTACCAGCGCGCATTCGGAATCGAGCACCACCATCAGATCCACACGGTCCGCCGGCACCCAGGGGACCGTTCCCGAGACCGAGTCGGAGCCCACCTCGAGTTCGGCGTCGGCGGCCGCCACCAGGACCGCGCGCGCGCCTTCGCGCGCGAGCAGCGGCAGCGCCAGTTCCTCGATCGCCGCGGGGCCCCCGAGTTCGAGCAACGGGTAGAGCGCGGCTCCGAGAGGATCGAGCGCGACGGCTGCGCCCGCATCGCCGGCCGCGAGTTCCTCGTTCACGAGCACGCGCGCCAGCGAACCCAGCCCTGCACCGCCGGAGGCTTCGGGCAACTCGAGCCCCGCAAAGCCGACCTCGGTGAAGGACGCGCGGACCCCGGGATCGAGCTCACGCGCGGACTCCGCCTCGCGCAGCCGCGGCAAGAGTTCCTCGCGCGCAAAGCTCCGGGCCGTCTCCACCAGCAGCTCGAGTTCCGGGTCGAGCTGGAAATCGAACATCGCTCGGATCCTCCCAGGCAGAACGGGAAGCTTACCCCGGGAGCTGCACGGCCGGGAAGCGCGACGACTCGGGAACAGGCGCCCCGGAGCCAGCCCTGCCGGGAGTCCTAGTCGAGCAACGCGCGGAAGCGCTCTCGATCGATGGCAACGAAGAGGCCCTCGGCCTCGGCGCAAAGGAGTTCTCCGGCATACAACTCACCCCGGGTGATGGTCTTGCGCCCCTCCACCCGCTCGACCCAGGCTTCGAAGCGAAGCTCCAGCTCGAGTGGCGTCGGACTCCGGTAATGAACGGTGAGACGACCCGTCATGCCCGGATTCTCCGCGAGCGACTGGGCGTAGCCGAGCACCTCGTCGAACGCGGCGGCGATGAAGCCGCCGTGAACGTGGCCCGGAGGTCCCTCGTAAGCGCTTCCGAACCTCACCCGCCCGAAGGCGCGGTTCTCGTCGATCCAGAGTTCGACCGGCGGAGACAGCGGATTCGAGAGGCCGATCAGAGGACTCATGTCGAAGAACTCTGCGACGTCTCCGGCGGGCGAGGTTTCTCCAAAGCCTTCGCGTCGCAGCAGCCTCGGGTGTGTCTCGAGGTGCTCGGCATAGCGCTCGAGCGCAACCGCTGCCTCGCGCAGCTCATCTTCGGGGGCGCCACTTGTAACGAGCCGTTCGATCACCTCTCGCATCGCCGTTGCCAGGCGTCGCCGCTGCACCCAGGCGCCGCTCGCCTTCGTACCGGGAGAATCCCAGTGGCCGGAACGCCCTTCCCCGTCGCTCACGACCTATCGCTCACAACCAGTTGCTCACGCGCGCTCGAGCTTCTGAAACTTTTCAATGCGACGCTCGTGGCGTCCGCCATCGAACGCTGTCTCGAGCCAGATCCGCACGAAGCCGAGCAGATCCTGCGCGCTGAATTCTCCGGCCCCGAGACAGAGCACGTTGGAGTCATGGTGTGCGCGCGTCATGCGCGCGGTGTGTTGGCTGTACACGAGAGCGGCCCGCACGCCCGGAATCCGGTTCGCAGCCATCGCCATCCCGATGCCATTGGTACAGATCAGAATCGCGCGCTGGTTCCCGCCCGCGGGGACGGTCTGAGCCGCCGGGATCGCGAAGTCGGGATAGTCACAACTGGCTTCCGAGTCGGTCCCGAAATCCTCCACCTCGTGGCCCAACCCGGCCAGGAACGTCGCAAGTGCTTCCTTGAAGGCATAGCCCGCGTGGTCGCTGGCGAGTGCGATCCGCATCGCGCTACCAGCGCTCGGGCCAGTGCGGGTGCCAGGGACACGCCCGCTCGAACGCCGCAGCCGCTCTCAGCACCAGGTCGTCGCGGTGGCGGGGACCCACGATCTGCATGCCGATCGGGAGGCCGCTTCGCGAGAGCCCGGCACGCACGGTCGCGGCGGGATGCCAGGAAAGATTGAACGGAATCGTGAACGCCGCGACCCCGGCAACCCCCTGGGGCCGGCCCTCGGTCTCGCTCGGGAAGGGGCCCCTTGCGGGCGGTGGGTCGTACGGGACGGTGGGCATCACCAGCAAGTCGTACCGCTCGAAGCTCTCGGCGCACCAGCGATTGAGCTGTTCACGAAGCTCCGCGAGCCTCCCGGAGCGCTCGGGATTCATGTTCCAGGCGGTCTTGAGACCCGCGAAGAAGCTGCGTCCGAAGCTCTCGGCATGGTCCTCGAAGAGGGGGTGAAGCTGAGAGGCGAGTTCGAACGATCCCAGCAGACCCCACTCGCGGCCGAGATCGGGCGGCCCGGCCGCGAAGCTCTCGACCTGGTGGCCGAGCTTCTCGAGCACGCGCACGCTGCCCTCGACCGCTTCGGCAACGTCGGACTGCACCACCGCATACCCGAGGTCGGGCGAATAGCCGATCCGCAGACCGCTCGGAGCTTCACCGCGTACGGCTTCCAGATACGAGCTGCCGGGATCCGGCAGGCTATGCGGATCGAGCGGAGAGGCGCCCGCCACCTGGTCGAGAAACAGCGCCGCGTCCTCCACAGTGCGCGTGAGTGGCCCGTAGCATGCGGTGACCCCGTAATACCAGCGCTCGCTGGGCCCGCGCGGGATCCGACCGTAAGAAGGCTTGAGCCCGAAGGCGCCCGTGAAACTCGCCGGGATCCGGATCGAGCCGCCTCCGTCCGACGCGGTCACGAGCGGCAGCAGCAAGCCGGCGAGTGCGGCTGAAGAGCCGCCGCTCGAGCCTCCGGGCGTCCGCTCCAGATTCCAGGGCGAGCGCGTCACCCCGTGGACCAGATTCTTGGTGATGGCGGTGTAGCCAAACTCGGGCGCGTTGGTCTTGCCGACCACGATCGCGCCTGCGGCACGCAGTCGCGCGACCTGGGTCGAATCTCTCACAGCCAGGTTCTCGCGAAAGGGAAGCGATCCCTCCGAGGTGACCAGGCCCTCTGCGTCCTCGAGGTCCTTGACACCGAGCGGGATGCCTTCCAGAGGGCGCGCCTCCCCCCTCGTGACGCGAGCGTCGGCCGCGCGGGCGTCCGCATAGAGCGCTTCCGGGTCGCGCTGCGCCACAACCGCGTTCAGATCCGGGTTGGCCTCATCGATCCGGTCGAGCACGGCCTCCATCAGCTCGACCGACGACCAGCGCCGCGCGCGCAGGCCTTCGCTGAGTTCCACGAGTGCGAGACCGAGAACTTCATTCACGGCCGGTCCTCCTCGGACCGGGATCTTAGCCCGCCTACGCGCTCGCGTAGATATCCATCACCTGGTGGAGCAACTGGATCGCTTCGGTCTGCGGCCGCTGGAAGGAGTTTCGCCCGATAATCGAGCCAAAGCCGCCCCCTTCCGCAATACCGCGGATCTCGTCGAGCATGCCCTCCCGGTCCCGGGCCGCGCCGCCCGAGAAGATCACGATCCGGCGGCCGTTGAACGCACTCTGGACCACGTGGCGAACGCGGTCGGCCAGCGTATCGATGGCGATCCCTTCCTTCTCGTAGACCTTGCGCGCCGCCTCCTGCTCGATGTGGGCGCTCGGCGGCTTCACCTTGATCAGGTGTGCGCCGAGTTGTGCTGCGATCTGGGCCGCGTACGCGACCACGTCGATCGCGGTCTCTCCCTCCTTGGAGATGCCCGAGCCCCGGGGGTAGGACCAGACGACGACCGCGAGTCCCGCAGCCTTCGCCTCCTCGCCAAGTTCGCGGATCTGCTCGTACATCTCGTTTCGGAGCGCCGAGGCCGGGTAAATCGTAAACCCGATCGCAGAACAGCCGAGACGAAGCGCGTCTCCGACGCTGCCGGTCACGGCCGGCGCGGGATCACTACCCCCGTACAGCGAATCGGAGTTGTTGAGTTTGAGAATCAGCGGAATGTCCCCCGCGAACTCCGCGGCTCCCGCCTCGAGGAAGCCGAGCGGAGCCGCGTAGGCGTTGCAGCCGGCCGCGATCGCGAGCTCGAAGTGATAGCGTGGATCGTACGCAGAGGGATTGACCGCGAAACTGCGCGCGGGCCCGTGCTCGAAACCCTGGTCGACGGGCAGGATCACGAGCTTGCCGGTCCCGCCGAGACGCCCATGGCCGAGCAGGTGAGCCAGGTTGGCGAGAGTTCCGGGGCTCTCTGACGAGTACCAGGAGAGAATCTCTTTGATGCGCTTCGAGTTCGTGACCATCGTGTGCTCCCTCAATTGCCGCGCGATCGGCGCCCGATCGCCTCGCGGCCGCCCTCGGCCCCGCGGCCGTCTTCCGCTTGGCGGCCGGCTTCCAACTCCGAGCCTCGGGTGGCCCAGCGCGGTCCGATACTACACTACGAAAAGCGGACTTTGAAAAGCTGAATCGGACTCTGTTACTTTGGAATCCATGTCCCCCAAGCCCCGCCCGCTCGTGACGCTGCTCGACTCCGACCCCGCAGAGATGTCGAAGGTCGAGCAACTCAAGTCCAGAAGCGAGGGGCTCTTCTTCGTCGCACCCCCGAGCCGTGACGCCGAGACTCACCCCTTCCGCGACGAGATCGACGCGATGACCGCGGGCGAGGCCGACACGATCGGCAACGAAGCCAAGGAACTGTCGAAGCACTTCGGGATTTACAAGCAGCAGGAACGCGGCGAACGGGGCCGCAAGACCGGCGACTACATCTTCATGGTCCGACTCAAGCTCCCCGCGGGAGGAGAACTCTCGCCCGAGCAGTGGGCGGCACTCGACCAGGCCGCGGACCGTTTCGCGAACCAGACGCTTCGGCTCACGACACGCCAGGGGATTCAGTTCCACTACGTGCCGGGCCGGAAACTCGGCCCCCTGGTCCGGTACCTGAACCAAGAAGTCCCCGACCGTGGCTACCAACTGACGACGCTCGGGGCCTGCGGAGACGTGAATCGCAACACCATGTGCAGCCCGATCGACGATCTCGATCCGGAGTTTCCACTCTCCTCACGGGAACTCGCGCACGAGATCGCGCAGGAACTCGCGCCACGCACCTCGAGCTACTACCAGATCTTCCTGACCGATCGCGACGGAAGCTCGCTCGCTCCGATGACTTCGGAGGAACCCATCTACGGTAGCCAGTATCTGCCGCGCAAGTTCAAGGTCGGGATCGCTCACCCAAACGACAATTCGATCGACCTCCTGACCCAGGACGTCGGTCTTCTCCCGATCGTGGCCGGCGGTCTAGAGCGTGGGAGGGCCGCGAGCTACGACCTCTACACCGGAGGCGGACTCGGGCACACGCACAATCAGCCGCAAACGAAGCAGCTCCTCGGGATTTACCTCGGCCGTATTCCACGCGCACAGGTCACAACCGCGGTACGTGCCATCGCCACGCTGCAGAAGGAGCACGGCGAGCGCAAGGACCGCAGGCAGGCGCGCTGGAAGTACACGATCCGGCGTCTCGGCCCCGAGCGCGTCAAGGAGCTGCTGCGAACTCGCTTCGAGCTCAAACTCGACGATGCAGAGCCGCAGCCAATCCCACCGGTCTGCTACCACATGGGCTGGAACCGCGAGGCAGGCAAGGATGACCTCTGGTGGCTCGGCCTTCCGGTCCAAAACGGAC
>SPKZ01015009.1_pt1 | contig 16341 bp, 4 predicted proteins | sample 2456571 | NCBI WGS metagenome assembly SPKZ01 (sample SAMN11192286, study PRJNA482655) | marine metagenome | biome: ENVO:00000447; feature: ENVO:00000244|ENVO:00000211|ENVO:00000569|ENVO:00002023; material: ENVO:00002151; isolation source: ocean water from marine abyssalpelagic zone ...
CCGGCCCCCGTTCCAAAGGCGATTCCAGCCCGGGTGAAGAAGCCTCGCCCAGCAGCCAAAGCCAAGCCCAAGTCCCGACCGAGAGCGACACCCAAAGCTCGGCCAAAATCAAAGCTCAAGACCTACAAACCGGCGCGGAAAAAGCCCGCCAACCGGAAAAAATCGTCCACCAGCTCTCGCGGCGGAATCGTCCGCGACAGCCCGTTCTGACATAATGCGCCCCTATTCCGCTTCCCTCCGTTGGAGATCTCATGACGCCTAGTGCCCGCTTTCTTTGCTCTCTCACTCTTGCTCTCGCCACTGCGCTCCCCATGGCGGCACCGTCGACCGCGCAAGCCGACAGCGCGACCACCCAGGTTGCCCGCGAGCGTTTCCAAGAGGGAGTCGAGCTTTATGATCAACGCCAATTCGAAAAGGCGCGGCTGGCCTTCCTCCAAGCCTACGCACTCAAGCCCCACCCGGCAGTTCTTCTAAACCTGGCGCAAAGTGAACTGCGCGGCGGACACACCGCGGACGCCGCGACCCATTTCAACAATTTCCTGTTGGAGAACAGCGGTGGCAGCCCGGATCAAATTCAAGAAGCCGAGCTTGGACTGGCCGCCGCCTCGTCGAAAGTCGGTGTCCTGAAGCTCACGGTCGACAAGAGCCACGCCGAGATTTTCGTCGATGGCGAGTCCGTTGGGCGCACACCGCTGGCGTCACCGATTTACCTCGAGACCGGCGCTCACAAGATCGAGGCCCGTTCGGGAAATCTTCGTGCGGAGCGAAGTGCCACCGCGGTTGCCGGCGAAAAAATGAAGCTGTCCCTCACGCTCACGGAATCTTCCGGCGTCCCCGCCGCAGCGCCCAGCAGTGCGGTGGAACCCGAAGAAACTGTGTTGGAGTCAGATGAGGACCCCGAGGACCCCGATGATCTATCCGTTAGCACGGGGGGACGGAGAAACATCATCGACTGGTACCTCGATACGCCGCTGGCCTGGTACCTCAGCGGAGGCGGCTTGCTGGCCCTCGGCGGCGCCGGCTTCTTCGCCGTCAGCTCAGAAAATAGCTACAACACCGCCAACGATTACGCGGCTCAGATTAAGGCCCAACAAGCTGCTGATAGTGTGTTGTGGGGGCCAACGTCAGAGGCCACAATCGCGAGAAACATTGTCGGTGCGGCGCCCGGGGCCGACTACAGATCAGCCGGTGCTTGTGGGCACGATGTCACACTCAACGACGACCAACGCCATTTGTACGAAATCTACATCACCGCCTGCGATTCGTTTAACGCAGCGGCCAACGACGGTGACAACTACTACACCACGGCGGTTGTGCTCGGAGTCGTCGGCGGGCTCGCTATCGGCGGAACCGTCGCCTACTACTTCATCGACCCCGCCGCGAAGGACGACCCCGATACGACGGAAGATACGGCGGACCGCTCGCAGCGAAACACGGCGACGGTTCGCGTCATCCCGGTGACCAGCCCGGACTACAACGGCATTTCGATCCTAGGCCGGTTCTAAAGCCGTTTCTGAGACATCGCTGGACAGCGGTAGCACTGCGGATCTAGGCACTGCGGATCTAGGCACCGCGGGTCACCCCAGCCCGCAAACTCGTGCGGTCAGCACGGCATCAACGGGAGTCACGCCAGACTCCCAGCGCTGACGTCGTCCGACTCAAGACCCGTGTCGGCTTCGACCTTGCGAAGCCACGCTCGGAAGGTACTGCGGGGCACCCTGGCGGCCCGTGCGGCGGCGGCAACGTTTCCGCCGTGCAGTTTCACGAGATCGACGACGCTGGGACGATCGCCAGGATCGGCGTTGAGGGTAATCGGCAATGCGGCGTCCACGTGAACGCCCTGGATCTCACTGCCGGTCGCCGCTACGGCCGCTCGGTACAAGACGCTAGATAACTCTCGAACATTGCCGGGCCACGAGTGAGCCACGAGTCTTCCTAACGCCCCGCTGTTGAGTTGTTTGCTCCCGATCTGTGGAGCGAGCCGCTCTAACAGAGCCACGGCGATCGCCGGGATGTCGCTCCGCCGAGTGCGCAACGCCGGAATGTGAATACGGGCCGTCGAGATGCGATGAAACAGATCTCCTCGAAACCTCTCCTCGGCTACCCGTTGCTCCAAGTTGGCCCAGGTTGCAGACACCACGCGAGTGTCCACCACGAAGGACGAGTCGGCCCCCACCCGTCGTATGCGACCGTCCTCAATGACACGAAGCAATTTAACTTGAATTGGCATCGGAAGATCCGCGATCTCGTCGAGCAACAGCGTGCCGCGATGAGCTTGTTCAAACGCACCGGAGCGCTTGCCTACGGCTCCGGTGAACGCTCCACGTTCGTGGCCAAACAGCTCGGAATCGGCAAGCGATTCTGCCACCGCCGCGACGTTGAGCGGTACGTACTCACCGCGCCGTCCGCTCAATTCGTGGATAGCGCGCGCCACAACGTCTTTGCCACTACCGGACTCCCCCTCCAACAGCAGGGGGGCGGAGGTACGCGCGTGAGCGAACACATCGCGAGCCAGTCGTCTCATCGGTTCGCTGTTACCGATGACTCCGGGTAGCTGCGGCGCCGAACTCGAATCTACGTCCTGCTGGGCGGAGCAAACGGTCACCGTCGACCGCCCGATAACGAAACTCAGGCTTTCGCTAACAAGAGACGCCGCTTTGACCTTCGCTGAGCCGACATACACGCCGTTGCGAGAGTCCAGATCCACCACGTCCAATCCTCGATGCCCCGCTCGAATCGCAGCGTGTTCTCCGCTCACGGCGGCGTCTTCGACTCGCATACCCGCAGACCGCCCCCCACCCAGGACCATCGACTCCCCCGCCCGCAATATTTGCCGCTGGTTGCCGCCCGGTCCTCCCACTTCGACGAGCCAGGGGCCCCTCGGAGGGCTAACCGATATTTCAGTGGTGCAATCGCGATCCGTTTGTAGCTCTTTCATGCCCAAGGCTTCGGTCGCCCGCAGCGAACAGTTGCTACAATTGTGTCGAATCGTGGCGCACCTCGGGGAAGTCACCCAACTCGCGACAAAACCCGGGCATCCTCGATGCATGACTGCGGACCTAGCCCGCCTGTCCCGGCCAGTTGCGGTCCCACAAGACACCTCGTCACTCGCAGCTGCACCGGCGAGAACGGCAGGCTCTCGTCCCCCAAAGAAAAACGGCCCCCGAGGGGGCCGTTTTCTTGAGTTGCGGCAGACCGCTCCGACTATTATTCCGCCGAGATGGCGGTGCCTAGAGCGGAGCGGAGCGCGGAGTAGTGCTCGCTGACGCTGAAGACCAAAAGGTCCTTCATCTTCTCCGCCGGCGGCAGATCCGTAGGGCCGCCAGTTTCCGCACTGAGGAGCTTCTTGGCAATCTCAAGATCCCCCGAGATCAGAAGACCTGCACGGGCGCTGGTGAACTCTGCACCATGATTCCACTTCTTGATGTTGGCCTTGGCGCCCTCCTCGATGAATCGCTTCACCACGGTGCGCAGACCTTCCATTTGACGCGGTTGCATGAACTTGGCGAGTGCCTGCGCCGTATCTTTCACCTGTTTGGTTATCTCCTTAGGCAACGGTGTGTTCGGCGCAGCGATGATCACTCCCGCGAACAACATCACGGTCAGCTCTGCTTGCGTCGGGAACAGGTTGCGCATGTACAACTCACCCCGATAGCCGGCGAGATGTTTGCCACAAAGGAACGTCAGTTCCTGCGGTTGGAAACCGCTCAGCACGCTTTGCCCAGCCACGGAAGCTGGCGGCGCAGAAGGAACCGCCAGAATCCCTCCAGCGACGTCGTTGCGGACGTACAGATCCGGCAGCTGCACACCAAGGACTTGCCCGGCCCAACCGAAGGTCTTGGCAAAAGTAACCGTCGAAGTCGCGGGATCTTGCTTGAAGCGCTTGTCCAATGCGGGGAGTTTCCGCTGCGCGGTTAGCAAAGCAATCTTAGCCTGAAGGGCCGCAGGGGCAATCATCTCGAAGATCTTTGATACGTATAGGTTTTGCCCCGAGTGGAAGAGGTGCTTGACCCACAGCTCGTTGCTGACACGGCCCTTTACTTGCAGCATGCCTTCGGGACGATAGTCCTCAAAGAAACGCTTCTCTTCTTCGTTAGACTTGCGCATGAACGCAATCGCGGACGCCACGCACCAGGCCTCATCGTAAGCCTTCTTGTGCAAGTAGAGCCGGTAGAGGTGACGGTACGCGTCAACCTTCAGCGGGTCCGATGCCAACACGATTCGCTGCTCAGCGATCGCGTCGTCATAGCGCTCTGAGGTCTCGTAGAGCTCAGATAGAATCTGGCGCTCCACCAAACTCTCCGGTTTAGCGACGGAGGCCATCTTGAATGCCTCGATGGCGCTCTCCTGTTCTTCCATGCGATCGCGGTAGACCAGACCCAACTGATACCAGAGCATGTGCTCCAGACCGGCGTTGTCCTTGCCTGCCACGCGGTGGAGCATCTTTCGGTAGTTTCGCTCCAACTGCTTCCAATTCTTTTGAGCGGTAAGGATCTTGTTGATCCGCTCGAAGGCCTCCAAGAAATCCGGAGCCAGGTCGAGCGTCTCATTGAAGAGCTCCACTGCGCGCCCCTCGTCATCCAACTTGTCGCGGCAAAGCTGCGCCATGGTGTAGAGATAGCGAGACTTTTTTGCCGGAGCCGACTCAAGGTCGCCAATGACCTGCAGGGTGTCGACCATTTTCTGCCAGTCACCCGCCTGCTGATATAGCTGGAGCAACTTGTGCAACAGCACGTGGTTCTCAGGCTTGATTTCCTGGGCTTCTTCGAGCGCTTCCACTGCCTTGTCGAAGGACTTCTCTTTGTCGCCCCAAACCTCACCGATTTCGAGTAGCAGCGCGTAGCGAGGCTCGTCGTCGAACACACTGTCGAGAATCTGACGCTTGTAGGAAGCGACCTCCTTCCAGTCGTTCGCTTTTTCGTAGATGGCAACCAATGCTTCCAGCGTCGCTCGATGCTCGCTGTCCAGTCCGAGGGCTTTCTCGAAGTTGTTGATCGCCTGTTTGGATTGTCCCTGCTCACCCTTGATGCAACCCAAGCGGTAGTAGACGTCCGTACGCTCGTCGACTTCGTCCTCACCCAGTGCAGTGAGCACCTTCTGATAGTTGGTGAGAGCGCTGGGCCAATCCTTCAGGCGGTAAGAAACGTCCGCGATTCCACGAATAGTCTCCTGATCCGTCATGTCCAACTGATGAGCTTGGGTATAGGCCTTCAGAGCCTTCTCATCAGCTTCCTGCGCCGCCAACACACGGCCGTACAGCTTGTACAGCAGGTGCTGGTCTTGCTTTTCCTGCCCCTTGGACTTCTTCACCAGCAGGGCTGCCAAAGGTTCGGCATCGTCCCAGCGCTCGGCGTCCATGTAGCTCTTGACCAGCGGCAACGCAGCTTCTTCGCATTCCGGATCGCTCTGGATTGCCAACTCGTAGGCTTGAACTGCCAGTTCCGGCTCGTCGAGCATCTCAGCTCTGACCCGACCCAGCTCCACCAGTAAGCGAGCCCTCGGTCGAGCCTGCTCCGTATTGGACTGCTCTTGCTCAAGGTATCGAGCAGCACGATCCCAATCGCCTTCGTCCACAGCAATGGTGCGAAGTGCGGCCAAGCAAGCCAGGTGCGCCGGATCCAAGTCCAGAGCCATTTCAAAGCGCTCTTGGGCCGCGACACGATCTCCGAGCTTGTCCTCGAAGGCCTGACCGATTCGGAAGTACATCTCCACGCGTTGCTCACCGTCGGTCGTGAGATCGGCAACGCGAGTCATCGCGTCGATAGCTTGGGAGGAATCCCCCTGCTTATCGTAGAGCTTGGACAACGCATCGAGTGCGACAATGTTGTTCTCGTCGAGGTCGACGAGGTTCTGATACGCGGAGATCGCTTGATCCGCGTCCCCGACCTCATCAGCATAGACCTTGGCGATCTGGCCAAAGAATTCAATCTTGTCTTCTTGTTCGGCGGCGTCACTGATGTGCCGCTCGTAGGTCGTGATGAGATCCAACCATTGCTTGAGACGCCGATAACAACGCTCCAGCCCTTCGTAGGCGCCCACCTCCCCTGGATTGATTTCCAATGCTTGTTCGTAGCGCTGGGCGGCTTCTTCGGACTTCAGGAACTGCTCCTCCTGAATTCCGGCGACCTTGAGCAATACATCAACTCGATCGCGTTCAGATTCGACGACATCCAGCTGCTGCTCAAGCACCTGAACGAGTTCGCCCCATCGCTGGAGTGTCTCATGAGCGCGTTCCAGGCCACGGAGACCTGTCAGGTTCGCAGCTTCTAGTTCGAGCACGCCGGCATACACAGTGGCGGATGCCTCGAAGTCTCCGAGTTCTGTCTCGTACAACTCTCCCAACCGAATCTTCGTGACGACAATCGCGTCGGTGTCGGTGAGAGCCTCCACCTTCTCGGTCAAGATACTGGCAAGCTCCCTGTGCTCTCCACCGGCGGCGTAAATACGCTCCAAGGCTTCGAGTGCTGGCACGAAGTGCTCGTCCACTTCCAAAGCGCGCTTGTAGTAGCTGATGCCTTGAGCGGCCTGGTCCATCTGGAGCTCAAGCAACTCGCCCAGATCCACCAAAATGGCTTTACGATCATCGTTGGCCACCGCGACATCCAAGCCGCGCGTGAGCATCTCACCCATCTTTTGCCAGTTGGAGCTCAGGCGGTAGATGTTCGCCATCTGCCGTAGAACCTGAACGTTGTTCGGCTCCATCTGCATGACCTGCTGGTAGTAGGGCTGCGCGTACTCAGGATGACCCAAATCCTCGCCGTACCACTTTCCAAGTCGCAAGCAGAGCTGGATCTTCGTGCGCTCTTCGGTCTGCTCTTGCAGCCAAGCGTTGGCCGTATTGATGAGTTCGCCCCATCGTCCTGTCGACTGGGCCAAGGCCTCCATGTACACCACAGTGACGTCGTCGCCGTAGTCCTCCGCGAAGGCGTTCACCAAGGCATCAAAGGCCTGATTTTCATCGTCCAAGCTCTTCTCGAACACCGATGCGATGCGCCGTAGCAGGTCCGCCCGCTGGGGAGCGTCTTCGAGCGCGTCCAGTCGGTTCAGGTAGAGCTCGACCAGAGGCTCCCATCGCTCCCCTGCATTGTGGAGTGTTTCCAGCTCCGCAAAGGCGTGCTCGTGCAAGCCATCCACCTCAAGAATTTTCTCGAATGCCTCTGTCGCGGAGTCGTACTCCTCGACAGTCGTCTTCCAAATTTCCGTGACCTCAAGGAGTTCACGAATCTTCTCTTCGGGTTCCTCAAAGGCGGCGGAACGTTGGATCTTGACCTGAACCACATCGGGCCAGCGCTCGTCGGCGCGGTAAATCGCTTCCAACTCCTGCATCGCCTCAAAGTCGCTCGGCTCAACCTCCAACAGCTGCGTCCACGCTTCCGAAGCTTCAAAGGGCTGCTCGAGGACAGTTCCGTAGGTCTTGCCTAGCTCCCGATACACCGCGATGAGCTCTTCGCCCTCAATCAAGGCGGCGGCTCTCTCCACAATTGCGTGCAAAGCGGTGACCAATTCCGTTGAGTCTTCCTTGCGACGCCAGATTTCGGCGACGGCCCGCAGTGCGATGACATTGCTGAAATCAATGTCTAAGACGCGATGCCAAGCGTCATGCGCTTCATCGTCCCGCCCCAGCTTCTCTGTGAAGAGCCGGGCACGACGGGTGAGTGCATTGACACGTTCTTCGTCTTCTTCGGCGATATCAAAGTGGCGTTCGAGAACGTCACTCAGCTCGGCCCACTGAGACTCTTGCTCGTACAGATCCGCCAAGGCCACCAAGGCCTCCGGATCCTCTCCACGCAAGTCGAGCACACGCTTCCAACCTGTCACGGCGCCCTCGACGTCGCCGAGATGCTTGGCCGCGATGTTGGCTAGTTTTGCCCGGGTTTCCGCTTCTTCGACATCGCCGACGGAGTTCTCAAGCTGGCGTTCACATACTACCTTCAACTCGGTCCAGGCTTCGCGCCCTTCGTAAATGCGGGACAGCGCGAGGATAGATTCTTCGTGAGTGGGCTCCAGCTCATCAAACACAACTCGGAAGACTCGAATCGCATCGTCGATGCGCTCTAGTTGCTCCTCGTAGACTTGACCGACTCTCGCGTAGAACTCCACCTTGTCAGGAACTTCTTCCGCCGTCTCTGCCCGCAGCTCCAAGATTCCGGCCAGTTCAGTGAACTGATCCATCGAGGTGTAGATGCGGTCTAGATTCTCCAGGGCATCCTGTTCCTTCGGCGAGACCGTCAATACGAAGCGGTAGGACTCTTCCGCCTTGTCAGCATCAGCCAGCTCCTCTTCAAAGAGTCGAGCCAGACGTTTGCCGGCGAGCACCTGAGTTTCAGGGGATACGCCTTCGATACTCATGACGTCGGCGTAGGTGTTGGCCAACAGTTCCCAACCGCCATCGTTCATCGAAGCCAGACGCTCGATTTCCTCACCGATGCGTTCGTCTGTCGGAATCTCTTTGATGGCTCGCGCGTAGATTTCGAACGCGCGGACCGAGTCCATCAGGCGCTCCTCGGCATCTTCAGCGATCCGGTAGTACATCGCGACGCGCTCTTCTGGCTCCGTCGTATGCGTCAGCTGGGCCTCGTGGACCTGGATGAGCTTCTCCCACTCGGCAGAAGCCTGGTAGAGGGGCTCGACGATCTCGGCAATCGCCTGTTGCTTGACCCCTACAGCGAACAACGACTCCAACGCCGCCAACGCCTCTTCGTGCTCAGGAGCAGCGTTGATGACCTCACTGTAGGCTTCGATTGCCTTATCGACATCGTCCAGACGGAGCTGAAAGACCTCGCCAAGGCGGTACTTAAAATCGAGGATTTCATCCGGGCTCTGCCCGATATCCGCTTCACGGATGAGCACCTCAGCCAGGTCACTCCAGCGCTCGGCGGAAGTGAACAATCGATCGAGTGCTCGAACAGCGCCCTGATTCTCTGGGTCGTGTTCCAATGCCGTGCGGTATCGCGCGACGGCGTTGTCGACGTCCTCTAGCTGAACTTCATAGACCTGAGCGACTCGCATCACCAAGGCCACCAAACGGTCCGGCTCTTCCTCTAGTTTCGCCAGTTCTGAGTCGTAGAGCTCTGCGACCTGGGGCCAGCGCTCTATGGTCATCGCGAGCCGTTCCAAGGACCCCAAGGAATCCTCATTCTCGCTGTCGACCGCGACAGCCCGGCCGAAGACATCAAAGGCGCTAGCTAGATTGCCCAAGCTCTCCTCGTACAGAGCGGCAATGCGGTGCAACAACTCCACCTTATTGAAAGAGTCTTCGGAGCAGCTCGCCTGAACCTCCAACACGCTGATGAGGCGATCGTATTCGCCCATCGCGTCGTAGACGGTCTCCAACACGCTCGCGGCAGCGAGCGCGTTTTCGCCATCGGTCCCCTTGATTCCCTCAAGGGCCGCCAGAGTGGGCTCGTGGTCGGCCTGAATGTTCAAGATGTCGCGATACAGCTCGACCGCTCGCACAACGTCGTCTAGACGCTTCTCGTACAGCTCCGCGATTCGGTACTGATAGCTAACCGCCTCAGCGGGGTCTGCCGTCAGTTCCGATTCTTGCGTCAACACGCTGAGCAGCTCTGCCCAGTTCTCTGCTGACTGGTACAAGACATCGAGCCGACCGAGGGCGGTCAGATCGTCCGGATCGAGTTCAAGCACTCGCTGGTAGGTGTCGATAGCATGCTCGACATCACCAAGTTCGCGCTCATATACAGCGCCAACCTGGTAATAGATCGCCTTCTTCTCATCCGGATCGAAGACCAGATCGGCCTTCTTTGCGTAGACATCGAGCAGTTCAGTCCACGTTTCGGCCGCTAAGAAGAGACCGATCAACGCATCGATGCTCTTGACGTCTTCTTCGTCGATCTCCAAGACCTTCTTGTAGATCGCCACGGCCATCTGCTGACGCTCCAAGAGATCTTCTTCCAGCGTGGCAGCCTGGTAGAGAGCGGCTTTTTGCTCGTCCAAGTCCTCCAGCATGTTGGACTTCCGCTGTAGGATTTCGGACATCTCCGCGTATCGTTCAGTGGTCTGATACAGCCCCTGCAAGGACTCGGCGGCGGACAAGTTGGTCTCGTCGACGGTCAGAACGCAGCAGTAGAGCCGAATCGCTCCCTCGATGTCACCCATATCGTCTTGCACGACCCGGGCAGCCGAAGAGTACAGCGCACTGCCCAGTTCCGGATCCTCCTGCTTGGCTGCGAGCTCTTCCAACACCTTCGCCATATCCGCAAAGCGATTGGTCAACCTCGCCAAACGGTCCAGGCCCTCTTGGCTCATCTCGGAGGACGGATCGGCGGCCAGCGCGCGTGCCGTTGTGTCGAAGGCAGCACTCGGATCGCCGGCTGCGTCGTCATAGAGCACCGCAATTTGGTGCAACAGCTCCACCTTGGTGTTCACGTCGTCGGCACGTCGTACCTGGACCTCGTGGACGCCAATTAGCTTCTGGTAGTCACCTTGATTACGGTAGTGGGGCTCCAGGATCTCCGCGATGACGAGCTCTTGCTCAGCGTCCGTTCCCAGTCGTTCGAGGGAGGTCAGCGCTGCCTCATTGCTCGGGTCCCGATCGAGAACTTCGCGGTAACCCTCGATAGCCGCTTCCGCCTCACCCATTTGCTGTTCGCGCAACGACGCCAAACGCAACATCAGCTCGAGCTGCTCGGCATCCTCCTCTGCTAGGGCGAGACGAGTCACCAGGTTCTCCGCAAGTTCCGGCCACATTTGCTGCCGCGCGAACAACCCATCAAGCGCGGTGAGCGCTGCCGAACTCGTCGGATCCATCGTAAGGACATCACGATAGGCAGCGACGGCCTCTTCCGGCTTATCGAGGCGCTCTTCGTAGGTGGTAGCTAGCTGGGCGTAGTACCCCTCTTTTTCTTCACCTTCATCGGCGAGGTCGATACGTCGAAGGAATACGCTGATCAAATCTTCCCAGCGCTCATTGCTTCGGTACAAAGTATCGAGGGCAGTGAGCGCCTCCGCATCCGCGGCGTCGAGCTCCAAGATCTGTTGGTAGCTTGCTGCGGCTTCATCGATCTTCCCCAACTGCTCTTCGATGGCGGCAGTGCGCAGGAAGTAGTCACGGGCCAACACGGGGTCGCTGAGTTCTCCGGCTACCTCATTGTACAAGGCGATCAATCGTTCCCACGCCGTTGCCTGCTCCGCGAACTGTTCCAATTCCAGACGCGCATCGCTGGAAGTCGGATCGGCCTTTACGGCACGCGACTGTGCTTCAAACGCGCGACCGACGTCATCCAACTGCATGGCGCAGGTTCCGGCAACTCTCCGCAACAATGACACTTGCTCGTCGGGCTCAGCACCGAGAACCAAGATGTCCAGCGCTCGAACCAAAGACTCCCAATCCTCGCGGGCTTCATAGATAGCCTCAAGAATCGCTGCCGCATCGCCCCGATGCTCCTCGTCGTCTAGCATGCCTTCCAAGGCCTCTCGGGCCCCTGCATGCTCTTGATCGAGGAACAGGATCTCTCGGTAGTTCTCCAGCGAGGCACTCGCATTGGACAAGTGTTTTTGGTCTGCCTGACCCAGTCGGAATTTAAAGTCGATCAGCTCAGCTTCTGTGGCGTCGAGCTCGATCCGTCGCCTCAAGATATCGGCGAAGGGGGCCCAGTCTTCCGTCTGTTGATACAAGCGATCGAGCGCGGCGAGCGCGGTCAAATCCGCAGCATCCTCTTCCAGAACAGCGCCGTATGTCTCGATGGCGCTCTTGAGATCTTCGACCTTCGCCTCATGGAGCTTGGCGATCTCGAACAGTACAGGCTTGCGCTCCTCGGGATCAGATATCAGATTGCGCTGACTCTGATACACACCGAGCAAGTCCGTCCAACGCTCGGTCTCTCGATAAAGCTTTTGTAGCGCTTCGAGAGCCACTTGGTTCTCAGGCTCGCTCTCCTGAACAGCGCTGTACTCCGCCAACGCTTCGTCGACGTTTTGGAGCTCCTCGACCAGAACGCGACCGAGAGACAGCCGAAGCATGCTCACGACTTCAAAGTCCGAGGACTCCTCGGCGACGACGATCTGGGCACGGTATTTCTCAACCATGGTTTCCCAGCCAGCGGTAACGCCCGCTGCACGTTCGGCATCGCTCCGGGCCTGTTCGTCGCTAGGGGCGATGCTGAATGCCTCGAGGTAACGTTCGAAAGCTTTTTCCTTGTCGTTGATCCGCCCCTCGTAAAGCGCGGCGACCTCACGTAGCAGCTCAAGTCGTTCGTCTGGATCTTCCAGATGCCCCAACTTCACTTCGATCGCGCTGCCGAGCCCCTTCGGGTTGTTGCCCGACTGGTAAATCGGAATCAGCGACTGAGCTGCCGCTAGATTCTGCGGGTCGAGACCTAGCACCTTTTCGTAGGCGCGCGACGCCCGGTCCGGCTTGCCTTTCTGCGTCATCCACAATTCAGCGATCTTCATCAGCATTCCAATGCGCTGCTCGGGATCCTTGTTTCTGCTCTCGTTGCTCTCCAACACGCGAATGAACTCATCCCACTTACCGCTATCCGAGTAGAAGTCCTCCAACTCATCCCACCGACCGAGCGCTACGTAGCGCTTCTTCAGTTGCTCCTGAGCGCGACGGTCATCGGGCTGCAAGGTCAGCAACATGCGGTAGGCATCCACAGCGCGAGCGTCGTCCTTGAGACGATCTCCGGTGACCTGCCCGAGCTTGGTCAGAAGTTGAACGCGTTCGCCGATGTCGTCGATGTATTCGACGAGCTTCTCGATAACGTCCGCGAACTTTTCATAGTTTCGTGCCCGCTCGTATAGCTGGGCGAGAGCCTTCAGCGCGTCGTAGTCGGCGTCATCCGCTTCGAGAACCACCGCCCACAGACCAATGCAAACATCCGGCTTCTTGATGCGCTCGGTTGCCAGCAACGCAATGTCCTTATAGGCAGCCAGTTGCTCGGGGCCTTCCGGCAGCGCGTCGGCCTCTCCTTGGCGGAGACGGATGAGCTTCTCCCAATCACGCCGTTTCTCGTACATCTGCCGCAGATAATCGATGGCAGACTCGCTGGTGGGGTCGACAGCAAGAACCTTCTCGTAGGTCTTGACGGCCTCGGCCTGGTTCATGAACTTATTAACGTAAAGATCACCAGCTTCAGCCAGCAGCGTTAGCTTCTCGTCAGCGTCGGGGACCTCTGCTGCCAAAGCGATCAGGGTCTTGACGTATTCGTGCATTCGCTTGGCGGCCTGTTGGGCAGATAGCTTCTCTCGGAGTTCAGCGACTTTGGCAGCGTCCACCTCCGGCGGGGCCTCCGCTTCCGGTGCAGCTTCGGCGGCTTCCGCCGCTACTTCGTCGCCTGCCGCCGCATCGGCGGCCTGCTCTATCTCGGACTCCGGTTCTGAAGCTGATGCTTCAGCAGACTCCGATTCGTCAGAGACTTGAGCGTCTTCTGTCGTTTCCTCGGCGGGAGCCGTGCCAGCCTCTTCTTCGGCCTCAGAATTCGATTCGCCACCACTGTTTTCGGACACAAGTTTCTCCCCGATCAATGCCTCAAACTGAGCCACTGCCGTGTGTTCTGGCGAGATCTCCGCCAATCGCTGAAAATATACCCGCGCGCCGTTCACGTCGCCGACTTCGCGCCATGTAATGAGCGCAGCGTGAGCCAAGAAGCCGGCACCTGCGGACGACCGCCCCAGCTTGTCGGCTAGCTGAGCCGCCAATGTAACGACTTTGCCCCAGTCAGCGTCTTTGGCGCCGTAGAGGTCACGCAAGTACGCAAAGGCCGCATGGTTATCAGGAACGAGCTCTAGTGACTCAGTTACGAATCGTTCGCCGAGTTCCCGATTTTGGTGTCGCAGCGCCCAGCGCGCGCCAAATACGAAGGCCAGAGCTGCCTTGCTTTCCCGATCATCTATTGCGGACAGCGCCGACGTCTGCGCATCCACGATTTCGCTACCACGGTCAGCGGCGATCAGCTGTCCCTCGAAGAGAGCCGCCGCGGACGCGGACGATGGATCGGCCGCGTAGGCTTGTGCCAGCAGTCCCTCTTCGCCGAGGCCCTCTCGTCCGCGGGCAACACGCGCTGCGCGAAGCCCGAGGTCGGACCGCGCGGCGGGGTCCGTACCCGCGTTCAGCTCAGCCACTAGGTCCGAAATTCTGTTCTCGGCTTCTTCGTCCGAAGCTTGGCAATCCTGTAAGCGGTCACTAATTCCTAGCGCCTCGGCGTCGGTCAGCGACATGCCCTGGGCATAGGCGCGGGACGCCCTCTCCCGATCGCCAAGGTCTGCGGAAACGTCACCCAGATCGCGGAGCGCGGCGGCGCCGCCGTCCACTCCGTTCTTCAGCTGTAGCTCCAGCAGCTTTTGCACCATTGCGAGCTTGCCGAGGTCCCAGTAGATTTTGCGAGCCTCGACCAATGCCTCAGCCAACGCCGGATTCAGCTTGAAGGCATCTTGAAAATGCTTCAGCGCCTTCACCCCTTGAAGGAACTTTTGACTGAGGACACGCCCCAACCTCAGATGTAACTCAGCCTGCGTTTCCGCGTCAGAAGCCTCCGCGATCCCCTGTTCAATGATCTCTAGGACGGCATTCCAATCCTGTTCAGTCTCAAGCTTCGTCAGACGCTCTTCAAATTCCATGTTTCACCAAAAGTCGGGCAACCCGCAACAAACCAATATTCCGCAAAAAACAACTAGGACTTAGCTCGAACGCTTACTGACTCAACTTTTGGAGCAGTGCTTTCGCTGTGACGCACTGGTCACGGTACTTCTCGGCATTCTTCTTCTGTTTTGCGCCGCAGTTTCGCTTGTCAAAAGACTTGAGCAAGCGAAGGGCTTTCTCTTTCTTCGGCGGCGTCATCTTCGCGTAGGTACTGCCTAGGTTGTACGCGATCTCCGGATGCGTCTTGCCGCCCACCTCTTGGGCCTTCTCCAATGCGGTTACCCTTGCGGCCTCTTCGTTCTTGGCCTGGTGGACGTTGGAAAGAAGCGTGTACATCCCATACAAGCTGTTCGCGTTGTCCTCGATCCGAGCCACGAGATTCGTGCCCTCCTTGAGGACCTGTCCTGCCTGCTCATAGAACTGGAGAGCGATGTAGAGCTCTGCAAGCCGGGGGTAGAAGTACGCCACACTCGGCTCGTGCTCGATGGCCTTGGTGAAGTTCTCGATCGCCAACTGGTCATCGCCAGTCCACATGAACGCCTCGCCCAGCTCGTGATAACACTCAGCATGGTTGGGATCCTTTTCGATGCACTTCTTCAGCGGCTCCTTCGCCTCTTCGTAAGCGTCAGGATTTCCGTCTGCTGCAATCTTGCTGAGCGCGAATCCGCGTCGGTAGTAATAATCGGCATTGTCCGGAGCCGCTTGTACCGCCCGAGCCAGCGTCGAGGACATGTTGCTCCAGTCCTCTTTCTTTTGATAAGCCCGCGCTAGCTTCCAAAGAATCCGATGATTCGACGGGTCGAGTCGCGTCGCCTCTTCATACTTGTGGATTGCACCCTCCACGTTCGTCTTGAGCGACCGGTCACCAGAGTTGGCGAGGTTGATCGCTTCGATGTGATCTCGACTACAGCCGACGCTCGCGACTGCCAGTGCTGTGACAAAAATACCTGACTTCAAAATCCCTAATGTCTTCATAGCGGCTCACCCTTCACGAAATGCTCAGCGCCGTCTGGTTCAGGCGTCTGAGGTTGCTGGCTACATTCGGACGAATGTCGTCCCTGGCAGCCGCCATTTGGCGGCCTTTGCGGAATAGTTCCACGATAGAATGTGGGCATGACAAGGGTGTCAGCATACGCGGACGCATGTGACGAAGTAAAGCCGCTCGAAGTCCGCCTTTGCCCTATTTTTGATGGATTTCAGACGCCGCGACGACGCCCACACTGGCGCTGCGTCGAGCCCAATATCGCGCGCGCGACAACCCCCTCGCCGCTTCGGCTCAGCCACGACGCACCCCCGCCACAACGCCTCAGGCGACGCCAATGCTCACGTCGCAGGCGACCCTGCGGCGCACTCGATTACACCGACGGACTAACCGCCCGGTGAGAACATAATCGGATACACAACGGTCACGATTCCACCCTCGGGCGGTGGGAAGCTCAGACCATAGTATGCCCGAACGACACACGATACGACGCCTGAATCCGGGATATCCGAACCACCGTTGCCGACGTTCGAGACTGCACCGTTTCGCCCAATAACGAAACGAACCGCCACGCGACCTTGAAGGTTCGGGTTCTTCTGTAGACCCTGCTCGTAGCAGAGGCGAAAACGGCCGTAGTTCTGACGAACGATTCGCTGAATGACCTCTTTGGGCAGTCGACCACTGACTTGAGTCGCACCCATGCGTACGCGGGGTACCTTCGTTTTGTGACCGCCTCCAAGACGGCCATGTCCGCTACCAA
>SPKZ01003999.1_pt1 | contig 16321 bp, 15 predicted proteins | sample 2456571 | NCBI WGS metagenome assembly SPKZ01 (sample SAMN11192286, study PRJNA482655) | marine metagenome | biome: ENVO:00000447; feature: ENVO:00000244|ENVO:00000211|ENVO:00000569|ENVO:00002023; material: ENVO:00002151; isolation source: ocean water from marine abyssalpelagic zone ...
CCAACAGCCCCCCTCGCGGAGAAGACCATGACCGAAACCGAAAGCGTTGAGCCGAACCCCACAGAATCAGGCGGAGTCGATCTCATGAGTCCGGAGGCAGCCGCTGCCCCTCAAGACATCTACCGCCGAATGCACAAGCAGTGTCCAGTAGCGCACTCTCTGTCCCACGGCGGGCACGTCATCACCCGCTACGAAGATGTGCTGCAGTCGTTTCGCGACCATAAGCTTTTCTCTTCGGAGATGGCGCTGCACATGGGCTTGGGCACCGAACGCCCTATGATCCCCCAGCAGATCGATCCGCCCGAGCAAACTCGTTACCGCAAGATCCTCGACAACCAATTCTCGCGCAAGCGCATGAAGGTGTTGGAGCCGATCATGCGCGAACAAGCAGCGGAGCTACTCAGAACCTTCGCCGACCAAGAGACCGTCGAGTTCAACAAGGCCTTCGCCGTCCCGTTCCCGTGCCGAGTGTTTCTCAGCCTGATGGGCCTGCCTCAGGAAGATCTCGATCTCTTTTTGGAATTCAAGGACAACATCCTTCGCTCCCAACAGATCGAACCGGATGCCACGAAGGCCTACTACCTCCGTGCAGCCACGGGCAAACGTATCTACGCCTACTTCGACAAGGCCTTCGACCGCCTCAGTGAAGCCCCGGAGGAAGACAGCATTCTCTGCTACTTACTGACGGTCGAGCTGGACGGTAAGAAACTGACCCGCAACGAGTTACTCGACATCACCTTCCTGTTCTTGCTCGCTGGGCTCGATACCGTCACAGCCTCCATCGGGTGTTTTGTTTCCTTCCTGGCCCAGAACCCCAACAGGCGTCAGGAACTGGTGGACGATCCCAGCTTGATCCCCAACGCGGTCGAAGAGTTGCTGCGCTGGGAGACCCCGGTCATGAGTGTGCCAAGGGTCACCAAAAGGGAGTGTGAGATCTCGGGAGTGACCATCCCCGAGAACACCATGGTGTCGCTCCAGTGCGGAGCCGCCAACCTCGATGACGAGGAGTTCGTCGACGGCGACACGGTTCGTTGGGATCGAAAGTTCAACCGACATCTCGCATTCGGCGGCGGCGTGCATCGCTGTCTAGGCTCGCACTTGGCGCGAATGGAGCTCCAGATCATGCTCGAAGAGTTGCTCAAGCACATGCCTCAGTTTTCCCTCGAGCCGGGTAAAAAGCCCGTCTACAGCCCCGGCATTCGGGAAGTCCAAGTCCTCCCCCTCAAGATCGGCTAATCCCCATGAAGCTTAAAATCGACTTAGACATCTGCCAAGGGCACGGCCGTTGTTACGATCTCGCCCCCAAAGTGTTCCGTGAAGACGACCGCGGCTACGTGGAACTGATCCACGAAACCGTCCCGCCCGAATTGGAAGAAGAAGCGCGTAAGGGCAAGGACAACTGCCCGGAACTCGCCATCGACTTCGTCAACTGACGGGCACCGACATGCAGACCGGAGGGTGCTCAGTCAGCGGGCACCCGCTCTGATTGCCGCCCGCTCTATTGGGTACCCAGTCTATTTGCCGCGCAGCACGTCAGCGATGGCGTACATGCCGGGCTTCTGTGTCGGCAAGAATCGCGCAGCGCGGATGGCGCCGTGGGCGAACAAATCGCGATTACTGGCACGATGAGTCAGCTCGATGCGCTCGCCGGGTCCGAATAGGTGCACGGTGTGGTCACCGATGACATCACCACCGCGGACACCGAACACGCCCACTTCATCGTCAGTCCGAGCGCCGACCAAACCTTCGCGGGCGTGTAGCTCACGGATGTCGGGGCGGGCCTCGCGGACAGCGGTTGCTAGACGCTTGGCGGTACCACTCGGGGAATCCACCTTGTTGCGGTGATGAACCTCGACAATTTCAGCGTCGAAGCCCGACCCCAAGCGGCGCACAGCTTCGGTCACCAGCTCGGCGAGGACTTGAACGCCCAGGCTCATATTCTGAGCCCACATCACGGGGATCTTCTCCGCCGCGCGTTCCAAGGCAGCGCGCTCGGCGTCCCCAATGTTCGTTGTGCCACTGACCACCGCAACGCCTTGTTTAGCAGCCAGGTTAAGCAGATTGGGCACGGCAGCTGCGATCGAAAAATCCACCACCACATCCGCGCCGAGCAGGCTGCCCCCTACGTCGGGACTCACCGCCACGCCGACGTTGCCGCAGCCCGCGATCTCGCCGACATCCTGACCGAGCAGGGGGTCCTCACCGGCCGCCGACGCTCCAACGATCTGCCAATCGTCAGCTTCGCCCGCCAACCTGGCTACGGCACGGCCCATACGACCTGTAGCGCCATGAATCGCAATCTTCATTGGTCTGTTACGCCCTCAGTGATGGCCGCGATGCGGCTCGCCGTCTCCGCGCTGGCCGCCACGAGCGGCAGCCGTACGTTAGCCTTCATCCATCCGCGTGCGGCCATGGCGGCCTTTACCGGCGCCGGATTCGGCTCCAAGAACAAAGCTCGATGCACCGGTAGCATTTCAAAGTGGCCCACCCGAGCGTCGGCAAGACGCCCCTCGTTCATCGCCACGATGATGTTGCTGATCCGTCGCGGGAACAAATGGCTAGTCACGCTGATCACGCCCGCCGCGCCAACACTCATGAGCGGCACCAGTAGCGGGTCGTCTCCAGACATGACGTCGACTCGGTCTCCACTTTGGCCCAGCAGCTCTTGGCAGTACTGGACATCGCCGCTCGCGTCCTTGAGACCAACGACGTTGGGGCAGGCGTCGAGGACCCGCAGCAAGCTCGTGACTTCTAGTGACACCGAAGCCCGACCGGGAATATTGTAAATGACCACAGGCAGGTCCACGCTTCGGGCCACCGCGCTCAGATGTGCCACCAAGCCGTCCTGAGAGGGTTTGTTGTAGTACGGTACAACGACCATGACCGCTTGAACGCCGGAGGCCGCCGCCTGCTTTGCGTCAGCAACACTTGAAGTCGTGTTGTTGCTGCCTGTTCCTGCCATCACCGGTACACGACCGGCCGCCACTCTTACAGCCCGACTCAGGACCTCGCGCTTCTCAGCCTCACTCAGGGTGGGCGACTCGGCAGTCGTGCCGCACACCACCAGGCCCGAAATGCCGCCGGCGATTTGGCGCTCTATTAGGGCGTCAAATGCCTCAAAATCGATAGCGGTCGAGTCCTCAGAGAAGGGCGTGACAAGCGCGGTCATCGCACCGCTCAGGGAAAACTCAGTCATAGCAGCGCGCCCGGTTTGGCGCGTCCGGCCGCGGGACGCAAGGCCCGTGCACGAGCTCCGTGCACGCCGTCAGCTATTCAGGGCGCGCGCCGCCTAAAACTCGCGACAAAGTATCCGTCGGTCCCATGGCTGAGCGGATGAAGTCGCAGGGAGCAAGCCCCCTCGGCGAGCTCGGCGAGCTCCGGCACGTCAAAGGGTACCGGCTCTAGGAGCTTCTTGACCTTCTTGACGACGTCTTCGCATTCGGCCGTGAGCACGCTGCAAACCGCGAACACCACTCGCCCAGCTGGTTTCGCTCGCGCTGCCGCGCCCCGCAAAATGTCCTCCGAAAGCTTCGCGATGCGCGCCGGGTCCTCTGCCTTCAGCCGATGGGCGATCTCGGGCCGCCGACGGAGGGTCCCGGTGCCGGTGCACGGCGCGTCCACTAGCACTCGGTCAAAATCGCTGGGCGTGGTCGCGACACCTTGGGTCCAATCCACCGCGACCGTCTCAGCTGCAGGCAGTTGCAATCGAGTGAACTCCTCTTGCAACGCCTCGAGTTTTGCCGGGTACAAATCGCAAGCCCAGACCGAACCCTCGGGCCCCACCTGACTCGCCAACAGCGAAGACTTCTGACCGCGACCCGCGCAGGCATCCAGCACCTTTTCTCCGGGTTGCGCCCCCAGAGCGAGAGCTATGACCTGCGCACCCTCTTCCTGAACAACGAAGCGGCCCTCGGCGTATCCCGTATATGTTCTCAGATCCCCCAGTCGCTCCATCCGGCGCGCCATCGAATTGATGCGCCCGGCTTCCGCGGAATAGATCCGGCGATCGACGTTTTCTGCCGTCGCCGAGGGCTGCAGCCTGACGCTGGCCCCCCCCAGATAGGGAGTCCCGGGGTCAGCACCCAGCAAGGCGTGAGCCGCGGGCTCTCCGACGCTCTTCGTCAGCTCAGTCAGCAGCCAGCCGGGGGCCGACTCCAAACGCGCCGCCGGCAGATCCCGATTCAGCTCGGACTCACACAGTTTACGCAGCACGGCGTTCACGAAAGAACCCATGCGTTTGCCGCGAACACGGGAGACGGATTCCACGGCGGTGTCCACCACCGCAAAACCCGGCACACGATCGAGAAATCGGATTTGATAGGCGCCCACCAACAGATGTAGCCGCACCAAGCGGTCCGTCTTTTTAAGTCCCTGGGTCGCGAAGGGTTCGAGACTCGCCAACAGACTGCCCCGGGTGCGCAGCACGCCGTACACCAACTCCGTCAGTAGTCCCCGATCCCGCGATTCGAGCCCTGGATGGGCCGACAAGGTGGAGTCCAGCGCCGCCGCAGCGAAGGCCGCATCCTTCTCCACTCGGACCAGCACCTCTACAGCCAAGCGTCGAGAATCCAGCGGCAGCGCGCGTCGTTGTTTGGAGCTCATGAGCATTCCTCATGGCCCAGCTCCTAGCCCCTGGCAACCGTCCGTTGAACAGCTCATCCGAAGCGCTCAGCCGACCAGCTGTTTGAGTTGGCCCAGAATGACATCCCAGCCGCCCAAATCGTTCCTAAAAGCCAGCACCATGAGCAGAAATATCAGCGCCATGCCCAACAGGTGCGCCACTTCCCGCACCCGCACGGGCAAGGGACGGCGCATCACCGCCTCGAGCGTGAAGAACATCAAGTGCCCGCCATCCAGCACCGGAATGGGCAGTAAGTTGAGCAAGCCCAAGTTGATGCTCAGCAGGGCCATCACCCACATGAAGTAGTCCGGACCCTTGCGTCCTTCTTCGCCCGCCACCTCATAGATAGTGATGGGACCCGAAAGCGAGTCGAGACTGATACGCCCCTGGGCCAGCCGAACCAGTCCCACCAAGATGAAACGAGTCACGTCCGCGGTCTCGCGGACAGCAGCTCCCAGGGCGTAGGAAATCGGCGACGGGTGATCGACGAATTTTTCCGGCGCCAATACGATCCAGTGCCGCACCCGAAGCACATATCGCGAGAAACTCGTGCCATGTTCGTCCGTGAAGTCCTCGCGGCGCATGCGGAAGGTGCCTGACCGCGCGCGCCCCCCGCGAGCCGGTAAGTACTCGATATGATGGGCCTGATCTGGAGCCGCGAGCACGCGCTCACGGAACGTAGACCAGGCGGGCACAGGCTCGTCATCCAGAGTGAGGATCTTGTCGCCGGAGCGCAGACCCGCTTTGTACAGATAGGAATCATCCGGCACGACAGCGGCGTAGAGGTCCGCCAGCTCCATGCCCGTACGCTGTTTCAACGTACCGCTGCCGGCTAGCGGAGTGAGCGCGACCACACCGCTTTCGTAGACAGCCATATTCGCCAAACCGCCCAGAGCGTTCTCCACGTTAACCGGACGCCGGTAGGCGATGGGCACAGTCTCGCCGCGATTTTCAGCAATGGCTGCCTCAAGATCCATAAAACGCCGAACTGGTTTGCCCGCGACGTGGGTCACCACATCAAAGGTTCGCAGTTGGGCACGATGAGCCGGCGAGTCCGGATCCGAGACACCAATGACCGCTGCTGGTGCGCTGGGTTGCACTCCGATGGTGCCGATGCGTTCCACGATGTCCAGCTGCTGATGCGCAAGCTTCTCGTCGATTTTTTCGTCCGTAACGATGGGCACTTCAACGTGTTCGTTGTCGCGAAAAACCTTAAAGATAAGTTCCGTGCTGGGATTGCGCCGAACCTTGCGCTTGACTTCGTCGAAGGTACCCACGTCTTCGCCATCGATCGCCATGATGCGATCGCCGGGTCTTAACTTTCCTTCAGCCGGGTGTCCCGGCAGCACCACACCTACGGTTGGCGCCAAGAACGGACCGGATGTCACGAAGACGGCAAAGTACAAAATCACCGGGAAGATCAGATTCATCATCGGACCTGCCAGAACAATAATGAGTCGTTTGATGATGCTCTGGGACTCGAAGGTGCGATGCCGGTCTTCGAAGTGGACCACAACACCCTTGGACTCTTCGAGCATGCTGACGTAGCCGCCCAGGGGCAACAGTCCCACGCAGTACTCGGTCTCCTGTCCACGCAGGCGTAGGATCTTGGGACCGAAACCCAAACTAAAGGTGATGACCTTCACGCCGAACAATTTCGCCATCACGAAGTGGCCCATCTCGTGCACAAACACGAGAGTGCTCACTAGGATGACAAAATAGAGGAGGTCCATGAGCGAGGCTGCCGGCGGCGCTAATCTCTCCCTGGCGACCGGCTGTTGGCAAGTTCCTATGCGAGAGGGGCTGTAAGCGAAGCTCGCAGCCCCCGAAGGGATCGACACAAACCCCGGCGATCTGGCTACTTTTCCAGCCCGTGATGCCGCGGCGAGCACCGCGGCCGATTGCAATTCGAACTCCAGTTTGGGAAGTTATGCCCATTCCAGGGAGGGATATCTGTGAAAACCAAAGCCGCCGTCGCCTACGCAGCAGGCCAAAAGCTCAGCATCGAAACCATTGATCTCGAAGGACCCAAAGAGGGACAGGTCCTCGTCGAAATCAAAGCTACCGGCGTTTGCCACACGGACGCCTTCACGCTCTCCGGCGAAGATCCCGAAGGTCTGTTCCCAGCCGTGCTCGGTCACGAAGGAGCCGGCATCGTGGTGGACGTGGGTCCCGGCGTCACTTCCCTCAAGAAGGGCGACCACGTCATCCCACTGTATGTGCCCGAGTGCCGGCAGTGCAAATTCTGCTTGAGCGGCAAGACCAACCTCTGCGGCGCGATTCGCGAGACCCAAGGCAAAGGCGTCATGCCCGACGGCCAGAGTCGTTTCTCCTCGGGTGACAAGACGCTATTTCACTACATGGGCACGTCCACGTTTTCCAACTTCACCGTGGTCCCTGAGATAGCTCTTGCGAAAATCCGCGAGGACGCCCCCTTTGATAAGGTTTGTTACATCGGTTGCGGTGTCACCACTGGGATTGGTGCCGTCATCAACACAGCGGGTGTCGAACCCGGAGCGAACGTGGTGGTCTTCGGCCTCGGCGGCATCGGGCTGAACGTCGTGCAAGGCGCCCGTATCGCTGGTGCCGACAAGATCATTGGCGTCGACATCAACCCCAGCAAACGAGAGCTCGCCGAGAAGTTTGGCATGACGGACTTTGTCAATGCCGCCGACGCCGGCGAAGAGCTAGTGCCGCACCTGGTGGCATTGACTGACGGCGGTGCAGACTACTCCTTCGAGTGCATCGGTAACGTCAACACCATGCGACAAGCCCTGGAGTGCTGCCACAAGGGCTGGGGCGTAAGTGTCATCATTGGGGTGGCAGGTGCGGGACAGGAAATCGCAACCCGGCCGTTTCAGCTGGTTACCGGGCGCAGCTGGCGAGGCACCGCCTTCGGTGGCGCCAAGGGGCGCACGGACGTGCCCAAGATCGTCGATTGGTATATGGACGGGAAAATCGACATCGACAGTCTGATTACCCACGTAATGCCACTTCAAGACATCAACCGAGCATTCGAGTTGATCCACGCCGGCGCCAGTATCCGCAGCGTCATCACTTTCGACTGAGCTTTCTCTCTCAAGCTATCGGCCCCCCTCGTACCGAGCGCGTTTCGCCGAACTGACGCAAGACAACGGCAAGTCGCTGGCCCCCCCCACAGCGCCCCTGTTCGGACACGCGCGCCCGCGACAAAAATTGATGCACGGTAAAAAAACCCACAGCAACAGCGCGGGCGAGCGAGCGAGCGAAGTCGCGGCGTGGTATTATCGCGGTCTATGCTTATTCGATAGTTGGGACGCTGCATCGCCGTTGTGGCCGCCATCACGACGGCGCTCGCTTGTAACACCACCACGTTCAGCCTGACCGACAACGAGGTCGGTACGGATGCTTCCGACGACAGTACCACCGGAAGTACCGGCGGCGCCAACGGTACCGATGATCGCAACAATCCTCCCCGAGGCGGTACGAATAGTGGCAACGGCACCGGCGGAGTCCTCGGCGGCAGCGCCGGCACTGACACCGGCCAGAAGGCGGCAGCGGCGACGCGGCTACCATCGCCCATGGTTGTGCGCCCACCCAGCCCGAAACCGAAGAACCCTGCGGCGACCTGAACAGCGGACGTGCCTGCACCTACGTGACGATCCCCGCGCCGGCTGCCGGACACTGGTCGTTTGCGACACCGAAACGCTCTTGTGGACCGTCGCCGACACCCCACCCTGTCCGCGGATCAGCGACTCCTGCGGAGCCAGCTCCTCTGAGGCGCCAGAGTGCTCCTCAGCCAGCGCCGAAAGCGCCCCCGTCACGTGCACCTACCCCGCCAAGGGCAACTACTGCGTCTGCGAGAACGGCGAAGATTGGCGCTGTCAGGGGCCGCCGCCGGAACCGTGTCCGGTACTGCTACCCAATCAGGGATCCGTCTGCGACAATGCTGAGCTGACCGAGTGCGACTACGGCAATTGCGCCAGTCGAATGGTCCAAGCCTCCTGCGTCTACGACGTCTGGAGCTGGGCTGCTCTCTGCGACTAAGCGGGCCGGCCTAGACCAAGGCAGCGGGCTCACGCTCGGGCGCGCCAGAAAGAGCGACAGGCCTCTTCGCACAGCTCGTCGAGAGAGAAACGTGTACTGCCGCCCACCGCTTCCATGCCGGCGGCCAAGCTCACCAAACCTTGGGCCGTCACCCACGCCAAGTTGGCGAGTTTTCTAGGGTGAGCATCGCTCACTAGGCCGCCCGCATCGCGAGTGGCGATCAGTTTCTGCTCCAGGCGGTCGTTCAATTCTGCCACCAGGGGATACACACTGCCGGTCAGGACTCGTTGCTGGATGCCCAGCACCTGGGGCCAAAAGTACACCAGCCGGAATCGCGAAAGGTCCTCTCCATAGTACTTTACGTAAGCCTGAATCATCGCCACCAGAGCGTCCACTCCGTCGCCGTGCTCGTCGATCGCGGCACTCAGTATCTCTACCTCGGCCCGAATGCTGTCCGCCGCCATGTCACTGATGAGCTCTTCTTTGGAGTCGAAGTAATAGTAAACACTGGCTTTGCTCACGTCGGCACGGGCGGCGACCTTGGAGATTTCAAACTCCGCGATGCCTCCGTCGAGCAGCTGGGCCCGGGCGGCTTCCAGGATGCTACGTCGCCGATCCGCCCGGCGGCGGTCTCGGCGATCCTCCCGGGCGCTGCGCTCGGGGTCCCCGTCGCTCAAGACTGCACCCAGCTGAGTGCTTCGCTAAACTGATCGGGCCCGGTGTTTTCCGCCACCTCTCCATGAGTGAGACACACTCGCTCGAAATCCCACTTCAAGATCTCATCGACCGATACACGCAAGGCGGCGGGGTCCTTCGTCATCGCTCGCATCAAGCGGCTCGAAGCGAGCCGCTTGTTGACCTGAAACATCTTGCGGTAATTGCGGCTCCACCAGTGCTCGGTGGGACCGTAGTTGAACACCAGATCCGTCACGATGAGGCTCTTGCTCTTCTTGTGAAACATCGCCAGTTCGTTGAACATTAGCGTGCCCCCGTAGGCGACCGCTTCAAAGACCGACCCAAGCTCGTCGGGCAGATCCGGCGTGAGCTCGCCGGTAAACTTCAGATCTTTCCGCTTTTTCGCGAGGCCGGGAACTCCGTACAGCCGGGCATCAGGAAACATCTGCAAGGCGTCAGACAGGAAAGAATGGTGGAAGAGATTCGGGGCCAAAAAGTAGCCCACACCGCCCAATTGGGAGAGCTCAGCTTTCATCTGCGGGTAGGCGGGTACCACCGAGTGAACCGCCAGTTTTCCCGAGGGACAGCGAACCACGGTCATGCGCGTACCAAAGTGGGTGCCCATCGGGCTCAAATCGCCGTCGCCGACCCATATTTCGTCACCAATTTCTCTGAGCTGCATTTTCTCGTTCCTTCCCGATCCCACCGATCTTCGGAGCTGCCCGGAGCGCGTCTCATGCACTGCATGTCTGGCGCATCCCGAGCCACTCATATTTTACCCTTAATTACAGTACGTTATGAGGCAGCAGCCCACGCCGAGCGAAAGACCTGCCGGGAACTCGTTCGACGCCACAGCACAATACTGACTACAAGTCAGATTCCCGTCAAGGAGTCAGTCAAAGTTTGACCGAACTCGTTGAATGGGCCCTGGCACGGTCCCCCGCGAGGCATTAGCTTCCGCGCCAGAACCCCATGTTTACCTGGCTAGCAAGCAAGATGTTCGGCACCGCCAACGAGCGGGCAATTCGCCGAATGAAACCGCGCGTGAATCAAATCAACGCGCTTGAATCCAAAATCCAAGCACTAAGCGACGCTCAACTTCAGGCGAAAACCGCCGAGTTCAAGGAAAAGCTCGATAACGGCGCCACCCTGGATGACATCTTGGTCGAAGCATTTGCGGTCTGCCGAGAGACCGGGCTGCGAGTACTCAAGATGCGGCACTACGACGTGCAGCTGATGGGCGGCATGGTGCTGCACAACGGCTCCATCGCAGAGATGAAGACGGGCGAGGGCAAGACCCTGGTGGCCACGCTGGCGATCTATCTCAACGCGCTCGAGGGCAAGGGCGTGCACCTGGTGACGGTGAACGACTACCTCGCGACTCGCGATGCCGAGTGGATGGGGCGGCTGTACAATTTCTTGGGGCTGAGCATCGGCACCATCGTCAACCAGCAAGGAGACGCAGAGAAGCGCGCCGCCTACCAGTCGGACATTTGTTATGGCCAGAACAACGAGTTCGGCTTCGACTTCTTGCGCGACAACATGAAGTTCTCCGCGTTGGAGTACGCCCAGCGCCCGCTCAACTACGCCATCATCGACGAGGTTGACTCCATCCTGATCGATGAAGCGCGTACGCCGCTGATCATCAGCGGAGCAGCTGAGTCCGCCAGCGATAAATACCGCACGCTCAACGACATTATCCCGAAGCTGCGTAAAGACCAGCATTACCACGTCGACGAAAAGGCCTTCAGCGTCACGCTGAGTGATGAAGGCGTCGAACTCATCCAGAAATTGGCCGGCGTCAGCAACCTCTACGATCCCGTGCACGTGTCCGAACTGCACATGATCAGCCAGCTGCTCAAGGCCCACACCCTGTACAAACGGGACGTCCAGTACATGGTCTCACCCGAGGGCAAGGTGATGATCATCGACGAGTTCACCGGGCGCATCCTGCCCGGGCGTCGTTGGAGCGACGGCTTGCACCAAGCAGTAGAAGCCAAAGAAAACGTGAACATCCAGGAAGAGAGTCGCACCATGGCGACCGTCACCTTCCAGAACCTCTTCCGCACCTACGGCAAGCTCGGCGGCATGACGGGCACGGCCCTGACCGAAGCATCGGAATTTCACTCGACCTACAAACTCGACGTCATCAGCGTGCCCACGAACAAGCCGCTCGTCCGCGTGGACGACGAGGACATCGTCTACAAGACCGAGCGCGAAAAGTTCACGGCCTTGATCACCGACATCCTCGAGCGCAACGAGGAGGGTCGCCCGATCCTTGTCGGCACGACCAGCGTCGAAAAGAGCAGCGCTATCTCGCGGATTCTCAAGAAGAAAAAAGTCGCGCACAACGTCCTGAACGCCAAACACCACGAGAACGAAGCCACCATCGTGGCCCAGGCCGGCAAGGCCGGGGCCATCACCATCGCGACGAATATGGCTGGTCGTGGCACCGACATCGTGCTCGGCGGCAACCCCGAGATGCTCGCCAGCCTCGAGTTCAAGGCAGCCAATCGGCTGCCGGCAGCCGAGCCCGACGAATACCGCACCCTCGTGGATCAGTACGAAAAAGACTGTGCAGCGGAACATAATCAGGTGCTGGAGGCAGGTGGTTTGCACATCATCGGCACCGAGCGCCACGAATCCCGCCGCATCGACAACCAGTTACGTGGCCGCGCCGGACGTCAGGGCGATCCTGGCTCTTCGCGTTTCTATCTGTCCCTCGAGGACGATCTCATGCGCATCTTCGCCGGCGACAAAGTGAAGAACTTGATGGATCGCATGGGCATGCCCGATGACGAACCGATCGAACACCCGTGGGTGACAAAGAGCGTGCAGAACGCTCAGCACAAGGTCGAGGAACGTAACTTCGACATTCGTAAGAACGTGCTCGAGTACGACGACGTCATGAACGCCCAACGCAAGACGGTGTACTCCCTGCGTCAGCAGCTACTAGCCGGCAGGTACCGACCTGAAGAGCGTGACGAACTCGGCAAACTGACCGGAAAAGAACGCCTGATCCCGGTCAACGAAAAAGTGCGCGTCACCGCCGCACGATTGGTTGCGCAACTCTTGCTAATGTTCGCCGAGGGGCTCCAGGAGAGCGACACCGAAGCGACCCTGGCGCGTGTCGCCGACGATGCCGAACCCGAGACGGCCCGTAAAGAGGTGGAGAGCATCACGAAACTCGCCGAGCTCAAGCTCCTCCAGAGCGAGGTGTACCAACTCTGGGGCGTCAAATTCGAGCTGGACGATCGCCGTGAGCGGACTCCGCTGGAGGTCTACGACGATCTGGTCGACCTCATCGCCCACGGCCTCACCGAGCAGCGGGAACGCGCGCTGGACCTCATCGATCGCGTCGTCAGCGCGGTGGTCGAGGAGTCCTGCCCCCCCAACCTGCAAGCCGAGGACTGGGACTGGAAAGGCATGCATTCGGCCTTCCGCGAACACTTCAAGGTGGAACTGGACTCCAATGTCGATGATCTGGGCGACGTGGAAGAGGTCGTCAGCACTGTTTACGCCCGCGCGGAGACGGCCTTCCTAGACAAAGAGGCCGAGTTCGGTGCCGAGCACTTGTGCCGCATCTTCCGCCACTTTTACCTGGAAGAAATCGATCAGGCGTGGGTCGACCACCTCACGAACATGGAGCACCTGCGCGACGGCATCGGCCTGCGCGGCTACGGGCAAAAGGATCCGAAGCAAGAGTACAAGCGCGAGGGTTACGACATGTTCGTCAACATGGTCGCCAACGTCTCAAGCAGTGTGCTTACCAAGCTCTTCGAAGTGCAGCCCCAGGTCGCTGATCACATCGCCGAACTGGAAGCGGAAGCCGAAGAGCGACACCAGGCCGATCTCGCCGCCGCCGTCGCCAAACACCTCGGTGATATCGATTCCAGTGGTGACTCGGATCCCGCCGGGCTATTGGCCGCCATCCAAGCAGAGGTCGCCGCCGCCGAAGCCGCCGCTGCCGCACCCGCACCCGCACCGAAAGCTGCCGCGCCGAAGATCGGACGCAACGACGAATGCCCCTGCGGTTCAGGCGAAAAGTTCAAGAGGTGCCATGGGGCTACCAGGGAAGACTCCGCAGAAGTCTAGCTCCGCTCTCATAGCGGAGATGATGAACTTTCCGGAGGCGATGAGGCGATGAGCTCATTGCGAGAAGGGCTCCAGCAGGAGCTCTTTTCCCTGACACTGTCAGCGGGATTCTTCGGATTCTTCGCTCACGCGGAAGTGTTGTCGGCCCTGGAGGATGAAAAACTGCTGCCCGCTGCCATAATGGGCGCTAGCGCCGGCGCGTTGGTAGCCCGAGTCTGGAGCGCCGAACTCCCGTCGCCGGAGATCCGAGAACTGCTTTTCTCATTAGATCGCGACGAATTTTGGGAGCCCGCTTTCGGTCCCGAAAGCTGCGAGCAGAGCGCTTCCGCGAACGGCTCTCTGCAGCCTGGCCCGTGACCCCCTTCGACCACTGCCACGTTCCCTTGTCGCTGTCGGTCTTCGAGTTACGCGGGCACCGCACCCGGGTGATTCGACAAGCTACGCTAGTCCCGGGCATCTACGCATCCTGCCCGGTTCCACTTCTGTTCCAACCTGGAACCATCAACGGCAAGCTCTACGCCGACGGCGGCATTGCAGACCGGGGCGCCGTGTTCGGGCTGCGCCCGGGGGAACGAACCCTGTCCCACCATCTGCAATCCCGATCGCCCTGGCGGCGACGAGGCAGTCCGGCTCAGCTTGTTCCCAAGCGAGACGGGCTCTGCGCCCTGACCATCGATCGACTGCCGCGTGTTGGCCCCCAGCGCCTCGCCTTCGGGCCCAGTGCCTACCCACGTGCTCGGGAGGCCACCCTCGCCGCCCGCGACGGGCCCCAGGCGGCACATATCACCGCACCGGCCCAAAACCGATCCCAGATGCTGGCAGCCTTCAGTGCCCCAATCCCGGCCCCCGGTTGCCCGGTTGCCCGGTAACTGGCCCCGTAGGCGGGTGTATGGCATCGACCAGAATTGGCCACGCCCTCAATATTTTTTCGGAATCGCCGCTCTACAGGTTGAGACGAGTTGTCTCCATCCCCCCCCTCATGCTGGCCGAACGAATCCTCTTCGTCGACCACGACCCGTTGGCTCGCAAAGCCTTTGCGCGTGCCATGCGGCAGAAGCGTTTCATCGTCGACATTGCCAACGATGCCGAAGAGGCGCTCGAGTTAGCGAAGCACTACCCCTACGCGGTCATCGCCTCGGACTGGCGCATGCCACATACCGACTGCATGCGACTGATTGAACAGGTCCGCGCCAAAACCCCCGACGTCAGTTGCATTCGGATAACCGGCACCTGCCACGAAATCTCGCCCCAGGCGATCATCGAAATCGAGATCATCGCGTTCATCCAGAAGCCCTGGGGCAACGACGATCCAGCGGATGCCTTATCCCGCGCTACACGGATCCATCAACGACGCGTTCGACACAGCATGATGTCCATGAAGCCCCCCAACGGGCAAACGACAATCCTGTTGGTGGAAGATAACCCAGCGGACGCAGCCCTCGTTGAACGGCTGCTTTCCCGATCGGACGGCAACTACGCGGTCACTGTGCGGTCGAGCCTCAGTGAGGCCTAAGAGGAGCTGAGCAAACAAGCTTTTGCCGCCCTATTGGTGGATCTATCCCTTCCGGACGCCCAGGGCGTTTTCACAGTGCAGGCGCTGCGTCCCCTGAGCGGGCCGGCACCCATCGTCGTGTTGACGGGTAGGGACGATGAACAATCAGCGAGGCAGGCCATGCTTGCCGGCGCTCAAGACTATTTATGCAAGGGAGAAGTCGACTCCCGCAGCCTGCGCCGAGCTGTGCGCTACGCCATCGAACGCATACGCGCCGAAGACCGCTTGGCCCACATCGCCCATCACGATCAGCTGACCCAGCTAGCCAACCGAACGCTGCTGTTGGAACGATTGAATCAAGCCATCTCCCGTGGACGGCGTGCCAAGAGTCCCGTAGCGGTGTTGTTCCTCGATCTGGACCGCTTCAAGGCCATCAACGACAGTTTGGGCCATCACGTAGGAGATCGGCTGCTCACCGAGGTCGCCCGGCGTCTCGCCGGTGCTGTACGTGATGCCGACACAGTCGCCCGATTGGGCGGAGACGAATTCGCCATTGTCCTGGAGGAACTCGCCACTCCAGATAACGTCACCTTGCTCGCGCAACGTTTGCTCAACTCCTTCGCGACTCCGTTTTCCTTGGACGGTATCGAGATATCCACTAGCACCAGCATCGGTATCGTCCTCCATCCTCACAACGGCGACGACACGGACCAGATGCTCAAGGCCGCTGACTCAGCGGTGTACCGGGCGAAGGAAACCGGGCGAAACAACTATCAGTTCTTCAGTTCGGAATTGCACGAACGAGCGGTGGTTCGCGCCAACCTCGAGCAAGAGTTAGAACGCGCGCTGACTGACAAGTAATTCATTCTTCATTTTCAGCCCCAGGTGCTGCGCCCGCAGATGGGCATCAGCGCTCGAGAAGCACTGATCCGTTGGAAAAAACTCCGGCGGCACGATGGTTTCGCCCTTGGACTCCATTCCTGTGCTGGAGGAGACCGGGCTGATCGTCGCGGTCGGCGAATAGATTTTGCGCACATCTTGCTACCAATCCACCATGTGGTCGCGACACATGGGCGAGCCGGTGCGGGTCGGCGTGAATATCTCAGCCCGCCAAATCGAAGCGCCAGAGTTCTTTGACATGGTCGAACAAACCCAGGCGGACTTTCATCTTCCGCCGTCACACCTCGAACTCGAGGTCACCGAGAGCATCATGATGGCGGATCTCGAACGCGCCACCACTGTGCTGCAAAAACTCCGTAACTTGGGCGTTCGAGTGGGCATCGACGATTTTGGCACCGGATATTCATCCCTGAGACAACTCAAACGACTCCCCATTGACACCCTGAAGATTGATCGCTCGTTCATCAAAGATCTACCTGGCGATCGCGCCGATGCCTCCATCGCCACCGCCG
>SPKZ01000710.1_pt1 | contig 16320 bp, 13 predicted proteins | sample 2456571 | NCBI WGS metagenome assembly SPKZ01 (sample SAMN11192286, study PRJNA482655) | marine metagenome | biome: ENVO:00000447; feature: ENVO:00000244|ENVO:00000211|ENVO:00000569|ENVO:00002023; material: ENVO:00002151; isolation source: ocean water from marine abyssalpelagic zone ...
CCCAAGCCGAGGCATTACACGCTAATGCAACAATTATTGATGGCTTAGTTATCGCAAAATGGAATCGCGCCTTGTTTGAAGACATGGCTAAAGGCGGTTTAACGGCGGCTAATTGTACCGTCTCGGTGTGGGAAGGTTTTAAAGACACTATTGACAATATTACCGAGTTTAATCAGTTCTTCCTCGACAATAATGACTTAATTATTCCTGTGTATACCACCGCAGATATTGCGGCGGCCAAAGCACTGGGTAAAACGGGGATTATTCTTGGCTTTCAAAATGCTAATGCCTTTGAAGATAAAATTGGCTATGTCGAAGTATTTAAAAAGCTGGGGGTTGGTATTGTCCAGATGGCCTATAACACGCAAAATTTGGTCGGCACTGGCTGTTACGAACGTGATGGTGGTTTATCTGGTTTTGGTCGTGAAATTGTTGCGGAAATGAACCGTGTTGGCATCATGTGTGATTTGTCCCATGTCGGGCCACAAACCTCAATCGAAGTTATCTTAGCCTCAACGAAACCTGTGTGTTATTCCCATTGCTTACCTTATGGGTTAAAAGAGCATCCACGTAACAAAAAAGATGAGGAACTGCGTTTTATCGCCGAGCATGGCGGCTTTATTGGGGTGACAATGTTTGCACCTTTCTTGAAAAATGGCATTAATTCTACGGTCGATGATTATATTGAAGCCATTGATTATGTGATTAATATTGCCGGCGAAGATTGTGTTGGTATTGGCACCGATTTTACCCAAGGCCATGACCAAGAATTTTTCGACATGTTAACCCATGATAAGGGTTATGCCCGCCGTTTAACGGATTTTGGCACCATTATTAACCCAAAAGGCATTCGTACTTTGGGGGAATTTCCTAACTTGACCGCGACTATGTTAAAGCATGGTTGGTCAGAATCTAAAATTAAAAAAATCATGGGCGAGAACTGGGTTCGGATCCTAAAAGACGTTTGGGGAGAATAACAATGAGCAATCAAAACACCGTTAGCACGACCAGCCACAGTCCAGAAATGCCAATCGAAGTCGATAGTGAAACAGGGGTTTGGACCACTGATGCTTTGCCGATGCTATATGTACCTCGTCACTTCTTTGTCAATAACCACATGGGAATTGAAGCCGAAATAGGTGCCGAAAAGTACGCCGACATTTTATATAAAGCAGGCTATAAATCGGCTTTTTATTGGTGTGAAAAAGAAGGCGAAGCCCATGGTATTAATGGTGAAGCATTGTTTGAACATTACATGAAGCGATTATCACAGCGGGGCTGGGGTTTTTTTATTACCGAAGCACTGGATCTTAAACAAGGCACTGCCAAGGTACGATTAGAAAACTCAGCCTTTGTTTATCAATATGGTCAGGTTAATCGTAAGGTTGATTATATGTTTACGGGTTGGTTTGCCGGTGCGATGGATCAAATTGCAGCGAGCTTAGGCTACACTGTAAAAACCCAAGCAGAGCAAACTCAATGTGCCGCCGAAGACGGTTGTGACGTAGGTTACTTTGAGGTTTCACCACTTTAGGGGAGCTATTACGTAATTTATTGAGTCAGCAAAACCAATTGTTAGCAATATAGTCAATATAAAAAATATAATAATATCAGGAGCTCATCATGGCGCAGTTCGACGCATTATTTCAGCCATTAAAAATTAACCAGCTAACCATTCGTAATCGAATTGTTAGTACTGCCCATGCCGAGGTTTATGCAACCGATGGCGGCATGACGACCGAACGATATGTAAAATATTACGAAGAAAAAGCCAAAGGCGGCGTGGGGCTATCGATTTGTGGCGGTTCAAGTGTCGTGTCAATTGACAGTCCGCAAGGCTGGTGGAAATCGGTTAACTTGTCGACCGATCGGATTATCCCGCATTTTCAAAACCTCGCTGATGCCGTGCATAAACACGGTGGAAAAATCATGATCCAAATTACCCATATGGGCCGACGCTCGCGTTGGGACGGTGGTAATTGGTCAACGTTAGTTAGCCCCAGTGGTATTCGTGAACCAGTGCATCGCGCCACGTGTAAAACTATTGAAATCGAAGAAATGCAGCGGATCGCTGGTGATTATGCCAAGGCGGCAGGGCGAGCGAAAGCGGGTGGTCTCGATGGCATTGAACTGTCGGCGGTACATCAACATTTAATTGATCAATTTTGGAGCCCTCGGGTGAATCAACGAGATGATCAATATGGCGGTAGCTTCGAAAACCGGATGCGCTTTGGGATGGAAGTGTTACATGCAATCCGCGACGAAGTAGGTCGTGATTTTGTGGTTGGTTTGCGGATTTGTGGTGATGAGTTTCACCCTGATGGCTTAAACCACGATGACATGAAACAAATTGCTGCTTATTACGATGAGACCGGATTACTGGATTTCTTTAGTGTGATTGGTTCTGGCTGTGATACCCACAATACCTTAGCCAATGTTATTCCAAACATGAGCTACCCCCCTGAGCCTTTCTTGCATTTAGCCGCTGGGATTAAAGAAGTGGTTAATGTGCCGGTGATGCACGCGCAAAACATTAAAGATCCTAACCAAGCCCAGCGTATTTTAGAGAGTGGTTATGTCGATTTTGTTGGTATGACGCGAGCGCATATTGCCGATCCGCATTTAATCGCCAAAATTAAGTTAAATCAAGTAGACCGAATTAAACAATGTGTCGGTGCCAACTACTGTATTGATCGTCAATACCAAGGGTTGGACGTGTTATGTATTCAAAATGCGGCAACGTCTCGTGAATCGACCATGCCACATATTATTGAAAAAACCATGGGTCAGATCCGCAAGGTGGTGATTGTTGGTGGCGGTCCGGCAGGGATGGAAGCGGCGCGAGTTTGTGCCGAACGTGGTCATGAAGTGATCTTAATTGAAAAAAACAGTGAGTTAGGCGGTCAAATTACCATTGCGTCAAAAGCGCCACAGCGAGATCAAATTGCTGGTATTACCCGTTGGTTCGCCTTGGAACTGACTCGATTGGCGATTGATTTACGACTCAATACTGCCGCGGATGAAGCGATGATCCGTGACCTGAATCCCGATGTCGTTATTTTAGCCGTGGGTGGGAAGCCATTTTTAGCCCAAAACCCACATTGGGGTGCCGATGAAGGCTTGGTCGTTAGTACGTGGGATATCTTAAATGGCACAGTTGCTCCGGGTAAAAACGTGCTGGTTTATGACACCATTTGTGAATTTAGTGGCTTGTCTGCCGCAGATTTTTTGGCTCAAAATGGCTCACTCGTTGAAATGGTTACCGATGATATTAAGCCAGGTGCAGCGGTTGGTGGCACGACGTTCCCGACCTACTATCGTAGCTTGTATCAAAAAGAAGTGATCATGAGTTCTGACTTATTGCTGGAAAAAGTGTACCGCGAAGGCGATAAGTTAGTCGCGGTACTGGAAAATGAATATACCGGACAGCAAGAGGAACGGGTGGTTGATCAAATCGTGATTGAGAATGGCGTACGTCCCGACGAGCAAATTTATTTGCAGCTCAAAAGTGACTCACGCAATAAAGGACAAATCGATATTGAAGCGCTGTATGCCGCTAAGCCGCAACCTGCTCTCTTAGAAGAGCAATCGGGTTATCTGTTGTATCGAATTGGTGATTGTGTGTCACAACGTAACACGCATGCCGCGATATATGACGCATTGCGTTTATGTAAGGATTTTTAAGCTAGTTGGTTCATGCCTCATTGCATTGCAATGGGGTATCGCTAGCGAAAATTAATTAGGTATTGTTATGTCCTCATCCGAATTTCTTTCCCAATTCTTGCTGACGCTGATCTCGTGCTCACTCTTGTTGATGTTGATCGGTGCAGTAAAGCGCATGTTGTTATGGTCTCAAGGGCAAGCATCGCCGATACATTGGCGTGGTTTGTTACAGATCCCACGGCGCTATCTTGTCGATTTGCACCATGTGGTGGCTCGCGACAAATATATGTCCAATACTCATGTCGCGACCGCTGGCGGGTTTGTGTTATCGAGTATTCTGATTGTGTTGGTTTATGTCGTACAACTGCAACAACAATTGTTAAGTTGGGCGTTACTTGGTTCATCTCTACTGATGTTTATTGGCAGTATTTTTGTGATGCTAAGACGTCGCAAGCCCACCGCTAATTTATCATTGGGTCAATGGCAGCGTTTGCCAAAAAGTCTGATGGTGTTTTCATTGAGTTTCTTTATCACCACCTTACCGGCAGCAGGTGTGCTACCACTTGATACTGGTGGTTGGCTGTTGGCACTGGTGCTGGTCGCTGGGATCATCTGGGGCGTTGGGGAAATGTTTTTTGGTATGACCTGGGGCGGACCGATGAAACATGCTTTTGCCGGTGCACTGCATTTAGGGTTGCATCGTCGCCAGCAACGTTTTGGTGGTGGTCAATCGACCGGATTAAAGCCGATTGATTTAAGCGCGAAAAAGTTAGGGGTTGAAACTCCCTCTGATTTCAAATGGAATCAGCTGTTAAGTTTTGATGCCTGTGTTGAATGTGGTCGTTGTGAGAATAATTGTCCCGCTTTTGCGGCTGGTCAGCCACTTAATCCCAAAAAGCTGATTCAAGATATGGTGATTGGGATGGCTGGTGGTGATGATGCCAAGTTTGCCGGCAGTCCCTATCCGGGGATTAAAGTTGGTACGCATAAAGGCGGTGCGATTATCCCCATTGTCAATATGTTGGTGGAAAGTGAAACGCTATGGTCATGCACCACTTGTCGTGCTTGTGTTGACGCTTGTCCGATGATGATTGAGCACGTCGATGCTATTGTCGATATGCGCCGTTTTGAAACCTTAGAAAAAGGAAAAACGCCGGGTAAAGCCAATGAAATCCTAGAAAATCTTAGTGCAACCGACAACCCTAATGGTTTTGCGCCGAGTAGTCGGATGAATTGGGCGGCGGATCAAAATTTGGCGGTGTTTGGCCAAAACGAAATCACCCGAGCCGATGTTCTATTATGGATTGGTGATGCAGCCTTTGACATGAGAAATCAGCGAACCTTACGGGCGATCATTAAATTGCTGCGGGCGGCTCAGGTCAATTTTGCAGTGCTTGGCGATGCGGAATGTGACAGTGGCGATTTAGCGAGACGCCTTGGCGATGAAGCGAATTTTCAGCGTTTGGCCAAACAGAATATTAGCACCATGAGTCGCTATCAATTTAAGACCATTATCACTGCTGATCCCCATGCTTATCATTGTCTTAAGAATGAGTATGGTGATTTTGGCGGTGATTATGATGTCGCACATCACACGGGTTTTTTTGCCACATTAGTCCGTCAAAAGAAGCTGACCTTGGACAATCGCAAACCATTGGCGTTGACCTATCATGATCCTTGCTACCTTGGACGTTACAATGGTGAATATGACGCACCACGTTTCCTACTTGCTAGCATGGGGGTGACGATTAAAGAAATGACCCGTAGTAAATCGACCGCTCGTTGTTGTGGCGGTGGCGGTGGTGCGCCTGTGACCGATATTCCGGGGGTGCGACGGATCCCCGATATGCGGATGGAAGATGTAGTGGAAACCCAAGCTGAGATTGTTGCTGTCGCTTGTCCTCAATGTAACTTAATGCTGGAAGGGGTGGTCGAGCCAAGACCCGAAGTTAAAGATATTGCCGAATTAATGCTTGATGCCTTAATTGACGAGCCAATGGGGGGTGAGTCATGAGCGATATTTTTCGCCGTGATCCAAGGGCACAATGGATAGCGCGTAATCGATTGCATCCATTGCATCAAGCCGTAGCAACTGGACCTGTTTATGGACCCTCAGGCTTATTACGTAAAAATCCACATTTGGTCGGATTTATTGGTTCTAATGGTCTTAAACGGATCGATCGTTCCGGTGTCTCTGACCATGGTGAATTAGGCGGACGCCGTCAAGCTGCCAGTACAAATGTTGTGAGTTTACCCTTGCATCAAGTGCCTGAACCCGCATTTTATATCATGGTGGTATTAGATCTGGTGTCGGGACGCCTGAATGGTCATGACAAAGATACACTGGGACTCGCGCAGCAGTTGGCCAATCGACATCATGGCGACGGCGCAGTGGTTGCGGTGGCTTTTGGCGAATTAAAAGAGCAATCGTTAGCGCAAGCGGGCGTTGACCGATTAATTCATTTTAACAGCGACACTTCTAGTCACTATAACCCGGAACAACGCTGCCATGACTTAATCACGGTCGCGGCCAAATTTGATCCGCAACATATTTTATTACCCGACAGTATTAATGGCGGCGGTGATTTAGGGCGTCGTTTAGCGGTTAAGTTACAACAACGACCGGTTTGTGGGATCTGGAAATTAAATGGAGACACAGTGATTTGTCGTGGTAGCGCCGGAAAAAGTGATATTACTCGAGCCTTGAGCAAGGTGATGTTGGTACTAGAAGAATGTAGCGAACCCATTAGCGAAACCCTGCATGAAAATAGCCTAATTCCCTTTGGAAGTGATGAGCCTATTACAACTAAATTGCACGATCGGGGCAATATTAGTGTCGACCCTAACGCGATACCGTTAGCCGAAGCTGGCTTTATTTTGTCAGGCGGTAATGGCATTAATGATTGGGCGCAATTTCATCATGCGGCTAGTGTGTTACGAGCAACCGAAGGTGCCAGCCGAGTGGCGGTTGACGATGGCAATATGCCACGAGAGCGACAAGTTGGGGCGACGGGTACTTGGGTTAGCGCTCAGGTGTATATTGCAGTAGGTATTTCTGGCGCGATTCAACATATGCAGGGCATTGGGCAATGTGACAAGGTGATCGCGATTAATACCGATGACGGTTGTGACATGGTCAAACGTGCCGACTTAAGTGCCATTGGTGATAGTACTGAAATATTAAAGCGTTTAGTTGAGTTAGTTGAACAGCGTCAGCAGGAGAGTAGTAATGAGTGATGATAATCTCACGGTAATTTCATTGGTATCGATTGGGCAGCATCCTACCTCTGGCCGATCTCGGCGTGCCGAGCAAGATGCGCGAGCTGTCGAGCTCGGGCTGAAATTAGTCGATGATAACCTGCAAGTCATTCATGCGGGAAAAATATCAGATGATCCTAGTGAAAATGCGGCTTTACGTAGTTACTTAGGCATGGGGTTAGCTGAGATTAACCTGCTAACAGTGCCCGATGATGCCGATGTTGCATTAATTATCGCTGGGCATTTACGGGAACAACAACCCGATATTATTCTCACAGGTGTACACGCTGAAAATGGTGAATCTTCAGGAATGTTGCCTTATTTACTGGCTGAGCAGTTAGATCTAGCGTTGGTTAGCTCGATAGCCGATATTTTATCAATCGATTATGCAAAGCGGCAAGCGCAAGTATTACAAGCATTACCGCGAGGTCAACGTCGACAATTAATCGTTGATTTACCCTTTGTTGCCAGTGTTGATATGGCGGCAACGCAGCCGAGACAAAGTGCTTTCGGTCTGGCTAATCGTGGTTATATTGACCCCATTTCACCAGCGTTATTTGTCGATAAAGAACGTGCATCATGGCAGATATCGCCAGCTAAAAAACGTCCGAAGCGACTTAAAATAGTCAAAGCTAAAACCGCGGCCGACCGCTTTAAAGCAGCCACTGCGAAAGCTTCAGGTGGCGGTGGCAAGGTGGTACATGGCGTTGAAGAGTCTGCTCAGGCTATTTTTGAACTGCTAGTGGCAGAAAAAATTATTTAATGACCGATAATGCTAAGGGTCGAAATGTTGACGATTATCAATGTTTTGACGCTAATTATAGGAGGAACAACTAAGCAGCTGTAATCTCGTAGTATTACGTTGTGATTAATTTCCATGCAATCAACTGATGTTAACCCGCTACTTCCTCTATTTATAATCGCGTTGCACGACTATTAATAATATAGAGGTAAATATGGTTAATTTTAAGCTCAATAGTTTATTTAAATTAAATTTAATAGCAGTGACGTTAGTTTTATGCTCAGTATCCTCCACCGAGGCAAGAGATATCGAAGGCGATCGCCATGATAATTGGTTAGGCGGTAGTTCTGAAGATGATAATATTCGTGGTTATCATGGCGATGATTTTATGTGGGGCTTAGCTGGTCATGACTCGATGTTCGGTGGTGCAGGTCACGATGTCATTCAAGGTGGTTTGGGTAATGACACATTATCCGGTGGTCTAGATAATGACTCGCTCTTTGGTGGTAAAGGCAATGATTCACTCTATGGCGATGAAGGTGAAGATCATATCAATGGTGGTTTAGGCCATGATCTCTTAGTCGGTGGCGCTGGCGATGATATCCTTAAAGGGGAAGCAGGCGATGATGAATTTGAGGTCGGTCTTGGCAGCGATATCACTTATGGTGGTCTTGGTTGGGATTTGGCTAGATTTACGCTTCGCCCTGTCGATTATTCTTTTGAACAAGTTAACGGTAAGCTCATTGTTACTAATAGAGAAAGTCATGAATTAACCACATTACATAGCATTGAAGAGCTTACTTTTAATGATTATGAGGGAGCTTATTACGAACCAACTGATCTGTTAGATAATTCACTATTAGCCGACCGCAATGACATTATGCTTTACGGCGATCCTGCTCAAGGTCGTATTGTGGGTGTACAGTTATCCACTATGGAGCAGGTGTTTGATTTACCTGTAGATGGCAGCATTGTTTATTCTTCAGATATTATTAATCCTAATAAATCATACGTTTATGCTCGTGGTACTCCTAGTTTAACCGTGTTATCACGAGACGGTGATGGTGAATTTTCGGTGAGCCACACCATCGAGTTACCTTTCAAGCCTCGTACTGGTGCCATTAATCGTGGTAAAGGCGTGACATTATTAACCGGATCGGAAAAAGCGATGTGGGCCTTGGTTGATATTAATACCGATAGCGTTATTGCTCAAGGCGGACGTAATGAATACACCAAAGATGACGACTTAAACCATGGTGGCCATTGGGCCACTGGTCATGGTGTATGGCTGACAGATAACTCGTTTGTTATCTCAGATCGCGAAGCACGCACGTTAGAATATTTTGAAGTCGACTTTGACAGCCTAGAAGTGACAGCCATTAACACGATTAGTATATCCAGTTCAGCCCATACCGTGATTGGCAAACGAAATAATGGTGAGCGAATTTACTATGCGGTAACAGAGGGGGCTGATGATGCAAGACCCGGACTGACCGAATTAAGCCTAACCGCGAATGGATTAGCGAAAGGTCGTGAAGTGTCTTTACCGGGTGATGATATCTCAATTATGACCAGTCACCATGCGAAACCGTTAGCCGATGGTACCCATATTTATATGGGCTCGTCAGAGGGTAATTTGTATGTGATTAATCGCCATGATATGACGGTTGTAAGCAGCATCACTGTTGGTAAAGGCGCAGGTCACACGATCTTATCACCCAGCCGTAACATAGCAATAGTGACCAATCATAAGGATACGTTCGTTTCACTTATCGATACACGGACTCACCAGAAAATTACTGATATAACGGTCAGTGAGGAACAGATGGCTGGTACAATTTTACAATCGCACACCACGCGCTTAAGTCCAGATGGTAAATATTTTTATAATTTTGCGACCGATAACGGCTTTTTCTTTAGTATTGATTTAGACCGTTTAATCATGGATCAAATGATTGATACTGGTGGTACTCCAATCCAAGGTTCACAACCAATGTAGCGCTAAATGCGGCTAGCTTATAATCGCTAGCCGCGCCATTTTTACTATTGATAGGTGCGACCTTGATGCTTTAACCAGCCATTAATATGACGGCCACCGGGATCGTGATGGGTCCAATGGACTATGCCGCCTTTAGCACTCCACTCATATTCACCATAAAATTGAACCGTATCACCTTTGGCAATTGAGTTTATTCTTGGTGCTAAATCTATATTATGGGCGATTAAAATCGTTTGTCCCGATGCCATCTTAAGCAGAAACTTTTGATGTCTAGCCCCTTTATTATCATCTCTTAATAGACGAACAACGGTCCCTTTATCTTTGACTTGGACATCACTTAAATGATGGCTAAACGCTGACTTTACCGTCGCAGCTGTCGCTAGCGCTGGACATTGCCATAACAATAAACAGATTAAAATTAAGATTGGTAGCTTCCGCATTTATTTACTTTCCATGTAGGGTTTTGGTTTTTTAATGGAAGATATTGTTATTGATGGGATCATAAAGTGCAAGTGTTGCGAATAGATGTATCCCCGCAAGAAGCTAAGAATAGCTTTTTTCGGGGATATTTTTAATGATATATGCTTGAGCTGGCTAAATTATTTAGCTGCTTTGCTCATTGTTTGCTTAGCCTGTGCCACTAACTCATTAACCACTTGCGTTGACTGCTCGCTGGCTGCAGTTATCGCTGACATGACTTCTTTGTTTGATGAAGTAATTTGATCAGTAACATTTTTACCGAACTCTTCAGAGATCTTTTGGATGTTAGAAAGATCTTTTTGTTCAGTTAATTGCTTGTTAAAATCCAAAGTAGAAGCGATAAAGCTATTCACTAGCTTGCTTTGCTGTGCCATAGCTGTTTCAAGTACTTTTGCATTAACAGTAAATAAATCAGTTGATGGTTGAAAAAGTTGTTTAATTTGTTCATTAAAGTCAGTCATTTTAGCGTCCTTAAATTAATACTGTTAAAAATAGAGTTTATGATTGTAATAAATTGTGCGCTGCAACATTTCACTGTTAGAATTCTATGCGCTGATGATTTTATAGTCAACAATTATTTTTGTGCAGTGCACAAAAATAGTTAATTAATATTTAAAATACCAGCTAATTATCAGAGTTGATATAAATAAGGCAGATGCAATTAAAATGATGATACGTTAGGTTGAGCAGCTATTTATCGTCTGACTTATTTTGGTCTGATGGTGAGGTGAAGAAAGAACTTTGCATATCACTCCACATCTTGATGTTTTTCTGCGCGATATCCGTAATATTTTGCAGTGGCGCTTGACTGTTATTAGTAAAGACATCCTGTTGTTTCGTAAATGCGGACAGGCTTTCTTCAAGATACTGGCCGAATACCCCTTGCACAGTGCCGCCATAGAATCGAATAAGGTGAAATAAAGAGTTTTCACTAAAAATCGGTTGCCCGTTTGATTCTTCTTCCATAATAATCTGCAATAAAATAGTGCGGGTTAAATCTTCAGATGAATTAGTATCAAGTACTTTAAATTCGACACCTGACATCACCAATTTTTTAACATCAGTGAGGGTGATGTAGCGGCTTTCTTGGGTGTCGTAGAGGCGACGATTTGGATACTTCTTTATTATTCGAGACGATTCCATGCTTTATTCTCTGCTGAATAGGGTTTATAGCAGTTTACCGACAAATGCATAGATTATCTAATCGGTCAGCTTATTTGAGATAAATAAGGAATTAAGCAGAAAATGAAATACCCAAACCTAGGCTGATTTGGGCATTAATTGAGTTGGTTAATACATATGTTGACCACCATTTATCGCAAGATTTGAACCGGTCATATAGCCGGAATTTTCTGCGGTTAAATAGCTGACGGCACTGCCAATTTCTTCCACTCTTCCCATTCGTCCAACAGGAATATTTTCAATAATTTTTTGTTGAATATCTGATGAAATTTTTGCCACCATCGGGGTTAATATATAACCCGGTGAAATGGTATTGACAGTAATGCCTTTATTGGCCACTTCATAGGCAAGTGCCTTAGTGAAACCATGAATACCCGATTTGGCTGCGGAATAGTTGGTTTGACCAAACTGACCTTTTTGGGCATTAACTGAGGAGATATTGACGACGCGACCATAACGATGATCAAGCATATCGTTAATCACTAGCCTAGTCATGTTATAGAGACTGTCTAGGTTCGCTGACATGACTTCATCCCACTGGTTTTTTTCCATCTTCTTAAATTGAGTATCACGAGTTATGCCAGCGTTATTAACTAAAATGCTAATGTGAGATCCGGTTTGTTCTTTGACGTTTTCAATACATTTTTTACAGGATTCAAAATCGGTGACATCGCCATAGGCAACGCCAATATCAAAACCAAGTTCTTTTTGAGCAGCTTGCCATGTTAATGCTTTGTCATGATTACCACCACTATTATAACCGGCGACAACCCGCATACCGCTTTTAAATAGACTTTGACAAATTGCGGTTCCGATACCACCGGTTCCCCCAGTTACAAATGCTACTATTTGATTCATAAACTTTCCCCTTCCATGTCGATTTAAATGTAATCAATAAAATATTCTGATATTAATTATCGATTACACCGAGTATTTTTCATTTCCATTTTCTCTGTTTATTGGTTTTATGCATAAAACCAATACCAACATAACATAACTGAGCATTTAGCATTCGAAAATACTACTTTCGCGCGATAAAAAATGTACGGAAGGTGGTTTATATTTAGTCATGATTATAGTGTTTTTTAATCAATTAGTTAAATTTAAAATTACTTAGGTTTTTTTAATAAATTAATCAAGTTAAATTAAATTTGTTGATATTATCACCTATATAACGGTAAAATTCAGCTATAAATGTTGCACTGCACAAATTCGGCAGCGGTAATTAACGACGGTAAATGAGGTATTAAAATGCTCTATCAGATCCATCAAAAATACATTGAAACTGTTGCACCAGTGAATGCGTGGATGCAACAAGTACAACAGCTCTGTCAGCAACCTTGGTCAATGCTAAATTACACTTTTTCAGGTAAAACGGTTGCTGCAACCGCCGAGCTACTTGAGCGTTATACTGGAGTTTATGAGCGCCCCGAATTTAATTTGCAGTACGCCAATATTGACGGTAATAAAATTGCGATTGAAGAGCTGGTGGTTGTCTCTAAACCATATTGTAATTTATTAAACTTTAAGCGAAATGGTCAATATGATCAGCCTAAAATGTTGATAATCGCTCCGATGTCAGGCCATTACTCAACCTTGCTACGCGGCACGGTGGAACATTTTATTGATGATCATGATGTTTATATTACCGATTGGGTTAACGCGCGTGAAGTACCAGTGAGTGACGGTGCTTTCTCATTCGATGATTATGTTAGTTATATTATGGAATTTTGTGAGTTTTTAGCTGATTATCATATTGTGGCGGTATGTCAGCCAGCGGTTCCTACTATTGTTGCTGTTTCAGTAATGGCCCAGAAAAATGTTGATTATCAACCGAAATCAATGTCGTTATTAGGGGGACCTATCGATACTCGTATTAGCCCGACCGAGGTTAATAAATTTGCAGACTCTAAAGATTTTTCCTGGTTTGAAGATAATGTCATTTGTACGGTGCCAGATAATTATGCGGGTGCAGGGCAACGGGTTTATCCTGGATTTATCCAATTAGGTAGTTTTTTAAGCATGAATTTAGACAATCATGTTAGTAAAAATGTTACGTTTTTTGGTGATTTGGTTAAAGGAGATGGCGATAGCGCTGACAGTCATCGTCAGTTTTATAATGAATATCTTGCGGTAATGGATATGTCTTCGCAGTTTTATCTTGATACTATTCGTCATGTTTTTATCGATCATGACTTGTCTAACGGCACCATGACCTATCGCGATGAAAAGGTCGATTGTACTGCGGTTGAAGAGGTTGCTTTGCTGACTATTGAAGGTGAAAATGACGATATTACCGGTGCTGGACAAACCGAGGTGGCGCATCAAATTTTGTCATCGATCCCTAAAAGCAAAAAGAAACACTACGAGCAAGCTGGTGTTGGCCATTATGGAGTTTTTAACGGTCGACGCTTTAGAAACGAAATTGGCCCGATGATCAGTGAATTTATTCGTGAAAATAACTAAGTTTTAACTTTGATGAGATAGACGAATAACGGAGTTTACAGTTGAAACTCCGTTATTATTTTTTGTGATATTAGACTAAGACATATCATCCAATGTTACTTTGACATAACGACCGGGTGCCGGTTCAATTACCTCATATGATTCGCTACCCAGCGTTGGTGCTGTTATTTTCTTGCCTGCACGTTTGTTTAACCATAGGCGCCAATGTGCCCACCATGAACCCTCTCGTTTAGTTGACGATTCTAGCCAGTGTTCTGGACCTTGATCCAATTCTCCGTTAACCCAATAGTGACGTCTATTTTTGGATACAGGATTAATAACACCCGCCACATGCCCACTAGCACCGAGTACAAATTCGATTTTGCCTGACATTAGCTCTGTGCCTTTAAAAGTACTTTTCCAAGGGGCTATGTGATCGCCGATGGTCGACAGAAAATAACAGGGAATATCTATGGTTGTTAAATCGATTGGGCTGCCACAGATAGTTAATGCATTTTTTTTCGATAAATTATTATTAAGGTACATTTGGGTGATATAAAACTGATACATTTCATAGGGTAAATTAGTTGAATCACCATTCCAATACAAGATATCAAAGGGCGCAGGTTGCTTACCTTTAAGATAATTATTGACCACATATGACCAAATTAAATCCCTTGAGCGCAATAAATTAAACGCTGTGGCTAACTGTCGACCACTTAATACGCCTTCTGTTTTTGCCTTGGATAGTAACTGTTCTACTTGTTGCTCGTCGATAAATACTGAAATTTCACCTGGCTCGGCAAAATCTACTAATGTCGTTAAAAAAGTGGCGGAGCTGACTGATTTTACTTTGCGATGATGTAATATCGCTAAAGTACTGGCAAGTAGCGTGCCGCCAACGCACCATGACACCGCATTAATGCTATTGCTGCTTGTGATTTTTTTAACTATATCAATAGCATTAATCACACCGTTTTCAATGTAATCGTCCCAACTCAAGTGGCCTTGCGCTTTGGTTGGATTTACCCAAGAGATTAAGAAGGTGTTTTGAGCTTGTTCGACACAATAGTTAACAAAGGAGTTATGTGGTTGCAGATCAAGAATATAATATTTGTTGATACAGGGTGGAATAATAAGCGTTGGTTTTGCATAAACCTCTGTGGTTTGAGGCTTATAGTGAATGAGCTGAAATAATTCATTTTCATAAACCACAGCGCCTTCGGTGGTTGCGATATTTTCACCTAAACTAAATGCGCTCTCATCGGTCATGCTAATGCGACCTTTTTCCATGTCCTGCATTAAATTCTTCAAGCCATTAACTAAACTTTGCCCTTTAGTGTCGATTGCTTCTTGAATAACTTCAGGGTTAGTCATAGCAAAATTATCAGGGGACATCGCTTCACTGTATTGCTTGGTATAAAAATTCAGTTTCTCTTGTTCATGTGGTTCCAAACCTGAATTTTTTGCCATCTCAGTTAGGGTGCCAGTGGTGGCGATATAAGATTTTTTGATATATTCGAATATCTGTTCTTTAACCTGTTCTATTTGGTCAGAGTCGATTACCGGGGTAGTTTGAGTACTCGATTGTTCAATGAGCTTGCTCCACAGGGCTAGTTGTTGCTTTTGAATATTAAACATTGAGTCTAGCCAGCTACTGGGATCGCTATAATCTTTCTGATTTAATTGCTGCCATTGCTGATTAAATTGGGCAAATGCTTGTTGTGTTTGATCCGTAGAAAAATTAGCTAACATTTTAACTGTTTCGCTATTAATAAAATCTAAAAATTCTTGATTAACATCTTTATTGTCCATTAATAAAGCTCCGTATATAATTATCTAATACTCTGTTATTGATAGCGCATGCAACTCGCTAAGGCTGTTTAATTATCGGTTTTTTAGTTGCTGCGGACTTTTCTACTGGCTTTGGTTTTGTGATCGTGTTTTTCGTTGTTACTTTTTTGGGAGCAGATTGAGAGACTTTACTCGGTGTCACTGGCTTTGTGACAGACTTGGTCGTAGTGGTTGAAATGATTTTTTTCGCTGCGGATGGCGCTGACTTTGGTTTTGTAACCGTCTTTTTCGTTGTTGCTTTTTTGGGAGCAGCTTTAGCGACTTTTGTCGGCGTCACAGGTTTGGTTACCATGGGCTTAGCCGGCGTTGGTGATCTTTCTGTCGCTGATTTTGCTGCTGGCTTAGCGGCAGGAGCGTCACTATCTAATTGAAAAATCGCTTGGTATTGTTGTTGCGCTTTATTGATGCTTTGGCTTAACTCGTTCGATAAATTAGTCAGCTGAGCCTGCTGCGCAGTAATGGCTTCTTGATGTAAATCTAACGGAGAGCCCGACTGCTCGCCACTTAATAACCGCTGAGTTTGGCTTACCAACTGATTAATTGATTCAGTCATGACTTGATGTTGACTCGTCATTATTTCTGAAAACAAAGTTTGCGTTATGTTTGTTGCTGCAACATATGGGTTGGTTGGTGCTTTATCGCTTTTATTTGACATGTTTAATCCCTAAACCGTTTATTAATAAACATCATTCGCTAA
>SPKZ01014461.1_pt1 | contig 16298 bp, 20 predicted proteins | sample 2456571 | NCBI WGS metagenome assembly SPKZ01 (sample SAMN11192286, study PRJNA482655) | marine metagenome | biome: ENVO:00000447; feature: ENVO:00000244|ENVO:00000211|ENVO:00000569|ENVO:00002023; material: ENVO:00002151; isolation source: ocean water from marine abyssalpelagic zone ...
ATCATCCCTCTTGATGCAATACCTAAGTTTAAACTAAATTTACCTAAACAATCTGGAGTTGTGGGAGTTCTTGCTGATTATGTTACTTGTGATACTGCCTATTCTGCACTCAAAACCTTCCTGTTTGGAAATATTGTGCTTACAAACTCTCGAGAAACTGCCTATAATGTGTCTCAATTAGGTTACAAAGCAGTAACACTTGATGGTGAGTTCTTTGAGGCTAACGGTGGAACTGTAGTAATTGATATTAATTCAAAGATTTCAAAACTCACAAAATTAATTTCTATGAGCAGTGATATCGATGGGTTATTCCAATCTATTGGGATCATCAAAAAATATATGCTAAAGAAAAAATATTCTTTAAAAAAATTAGATGATTCAATCCAATCTTATACTCAACGTCTCTCTATTTCAGAGAAATCTCTTGTTTCAGCAAATGAGAACCAATCTAATCTAAAATCCAGAATTTTATCTGCAACAAATATGAAAGAACAATTAACAAAAAGAATTTCTGAATTAACTTCTAGACATTTGAATATTAAATCTGAAATAACTGTTAATGAATCTCATATTGTATCTCTCAATGAACGTATCCTAATTGTTGAAGAAAATTATGCTAGTGGGGAACAAACCCGTATTGCAACAGAAATATCTAAAATAAATATAAAGAAAACAGAAATTGAAAAATTATACACTACAATTATGAATGAATATCGTGATAAATCTTCCCAATTAACTACACTACAAACACAAGATACTCGAGAACAATCCCAATCCAATAGACTTTGTGATGAAGAATCTTCTTTGAACTTAGAACATCAAGAAATAGAAACAAAGATTCAAGAGTTAGAAAAACAAAAAGAATCAAAAAATCTGATTCTTGTAAATTTGAGAGAAAAAGAACAAGAACTTATTGCAACATCAGGTTCATCTATTGGGGAATTAAAAGAATTTGATGATAAATTAAAGATTTTATCTGAAAAAGATAAAGATTTAACAAAACAAATTAACACATTAGAACGTCAATCTGATTCTTTGAATCGTGATTTAGGTGATTTGATAGAAATTGAATCTAAATTACAGCAAGTTTTGACTGCATTTGGATTTAAGAAAGACATGGAAACATTTAATGTTGAATTTGTTGTTCAGGGGTTGACTAGTGAATTAAATTCCCTTAATGCATTAAATGCAAAGGCACCTGAAATATACCTTGAAGTTTCCTATGGCTATCGTTCAATGTCTACAAGAAAGAATTCTCTTGAGGAAGAACGAAATTCAATTGTAAAATTCATTGAAAGTGTTGAAAAAGACAAACGACAAACATTCTTGGATGCATTTGATACGGTAGATAAAGAAATTCGTTTAATATTCAATAAAATGACTGGAGGAACTGCTTGGTTAGAATTACAAAATGAAGATGATATATTTTCTTCTGGCATTTCTTATTTGATTCAATTCCAAAATAAACCTAAGAGAGAATCAACATCAATTAGTGGTGGCGAAAAAACATTAGCTGCAATTGTATTTGTTCTTGCACTTCAAAAATTAGAACCATCACCATTTTACTTATTTGATGAGGTAGATGCACACCTTGATGCACCTAATGCTGAAAAACTTGCAAATATTTTAGAAGAAAGATCTAAAGAAAGTCAGTTCATAATGGTATCATTGAAAGACTCTGTTGTACAAAAAGCAAAATTGATCTATGGTGTTTTCCCAAAAAATGGTGTTTCTCATGTAGTAATTTACAAAGACAAACGAATGCCTTCTGTTAGAATCTCTTAATCTAATTCAATATGACATGCAGAGAGATGCTTATCTCCAACAGTTTCTAATTTAGGTTCAATTTTGCATTTTTCAATTACATATGGACATTTTGCCCTGAATCTGCATCCTTGATACACATCAACATCTGTTGGTTCATTAATTCTAATTTTTTTAACCTTGTGTAGATTTTCTGGATCTGGTTCTGAAATTGCATCAATTAGTGCCTGTGTGTAAGGATGTTTTGGATTCACCAATACTTGATTTATTGGCCCCATTTCAACAATTTTACCCATATACAAAATCCCTATTCTTTGACCAAAATATCTCGCTGTTGCCAAATCATGAGTAATGTAGATGAATGAAATATTGTATTTTTTCTGTAATTCTGTCATCAATTCAAGCATTTCAGCTCTAATTGATACATCAAGCATTGAAACTGGTTCATCTGCTAGGATTATTTTTGGTTTTAATGTTAGTGCTCTTGCCAACACCACTCTTTGTCTTTGTCCACCTGACAACATGTGAGGATATTTTTTTATAATTTCTTCAGCTGGTTCTAACTTTACTTCATGTAAAACCTCGATTACTCTTTTCAATCGATCTTTTTTATTTCCAATGTTGTGAATTTCAAGAGGCTCTGAAACAATTCCCTCAATTCGCATTCTGGGATTAATCGAATCATATGGATCTTGATGAATCATTTGACAATTCATTCTAATTCTTTCTAAATTTTTTGCTTCATTATTAATTTCATGATTTTCAAAAATAATTTTTCCTGAATCTGCTTCAATTGATTTCAAAATTAATTTTGCAATAGTTGATTTTCCTGAACCTGATTCTCCAGCTAACACAAAAACTTCCCCTTTATCTAGAAAAAATGAAACATCATCTACTGCTTTAACGGTAGTTGATATGGAACCGAATATTCTTTTTTTTGTAAAATATTTTTTTAAATGTTCTACTTTGAGTATTTCATTCACTTATTATTCATGAATAAAGAAGTATATCAAGAAATATGATTTGTGCGTATAAATTGGAAGAAAACATTTATGTCCAATTATGGTGATTTTAATACTTGAGTGACACTATTCAAAAAAATCACGATTATAAAAAATTTGTAATTGATTCGAAACTTCAATATTTTAAACCACACGCTACAAAAATTGAAAAAACATTTGCTGAAGAGATATATTTTAGTCTTGGACAAGATTCAAAATTTATTGATCCTAAATTCTTTTATGATAAAAAAGGCTCAGAATTATTTGAAAAAATATGTTCTTTACCCGAATATTATCCTACACGAACTGAAATTTCAATATTAAAGAAAATGCATGATGAATTATCCTCTTACATTGATGACGATTTTAGATTAGTTGAACTTGGAAGTGGAACATCTGTAAAAACTAGGCTCATTTTTGATATTTTTACAAAACTACAAGATACAATAGAGTATTTCCCTATAGATATCTCTGATATTCTTACTGAAAGTTCGGAACAACTACTTCAAGATTATGATAATTTGTTCATTACTGGAATTGTAGACACATATGATGGAGGTTTGGAATTTCTTAAAACATATGACGACAAAAAAAACCTAATCATTTTTTTAGGTTCTAGTTACGGTAATTTCTTCACAAATGATGGATTTGCTTTTTTAAAGAAAATAAACTCCACAATGAAATCTGGCGATTTATTTTTGATTGGATTAGATCTTGTAAAAGATAAACAAATTTTGGAATCCGCATATAATGATTCACAAGGAATTACTGCAGAATTTAATCTCAATACTCTTTCTAGAATTAATAATGAACTTGATGCAGATTTTGATTTAAAAAATTTTGAACACTTTGCAATTTACAATGAAGACAAACAAAGAATTGAAATGTATCTAAAATCTCTTGTAAAACAATCTGTGATTATCTCAAAATCTAATCTTTTATTAAATTTAGAAAAAGATGAATTAATTCATACTGAACATTCACATAAATTTAGATTAACACAAATTGATGAACTTCTTAATGGTGCTGGGTTTGAAATTAAACATACATGGTTAGATGACAACAAACATTTTTCATTAACTTTGGCATCAAAAAATTAAACATCTTCTGCACATCTAAAACCTGAAAATAACCATCTTTCATCTAGCCTAAAGAAATTTCTATAACTTCCCCTGATAGACATTCTAGGAGTGCCAAATGAACCTCCTCTCAAGACTTTTTGATTTGTAAACCATTTGTCATTATATTCATTAAAATCTGATTTGAATCCTGGATATCCTGTAAATTCTGATGCTGTCCATTCCCAAACATCTCCAATCATTTGTTGACATCCTGATGGACTTACACCCTCTGGAAATGCTCCAATTTCTGAACATCCCCAGTAATATGACTCCAACAAATTACATTTTTCATTTGATGGATTCTCATTCCCCCATGGAAATGTTGTCTTCTCTTGTTTTTCCTCATTCCAACATGAAGCTTTTTCCCATTCAGCTTCTGTTGGTAGTCTTTTTCCAGCCCATTTGCAATATGCATCAGCTTCATAGTAACTAACATGACACACTGGTTCATTTGGATTGATTTTTCTAATTCCTAAAAAGTTTCTTACATTCCATTCCCCTTCATTTTTTTCCCAATACATTGGGGATTTCCATTTATTTTTTTTAACTTTCTCCCAACCATCTGATAACCAGTATTTGTATGTCTCATATCCACCGTCTTCAATAAATTCTAAGTATTGTTGATTTGTTATTGGAAAAATATCTATTTTATAATCATTAAGGTACACTTTATGTTCCGGTAGTTCTATATCATAACAATAGTCTTTTCCATTGTACCCCATTGTATATAATCCTCCTTTAACTTGAGTTGATTTTTTCTCAACATTATTTTGTTTTGGAATTTCATTTTTTTTAACAGGTCTATATTGTTCTGCAAGTAGATGTTGAAAATCATATACAAGAAGTTCTTGGTGTTGGCATTCATGGTGAAACCCAATTGTAATTAGTTTGATTATATTTTCATTCAAAACTTGAGATTCGATAAAATTCTCCATTCTTTGACTAATTGTATTGAAATATTGAAAAATTTGATCAACTGTAGGTCTTGAAACAATTCCACGTAACCCTTTATCATGTGGAATTCCAAATTGTTGATAATAGGAATTAAGATATTCTGAAAATTCTTTTGAATAAAATTCATAATTTTTATCCAATTTACTCATAATTGCTTCGTAAATCCAACTAACATGACCTATGTGCCATTTTGGAGGACTCATAAAAAATGCTGTTTGAACAACAAAATCATCTTTTTCTAAAGTTTTTACAAGTTCGAGTGTTCTTTTTCTGGTTTCTCTAAATTGAGCAAGTAATGGTTTGTTTTGTTTTAACTCTAAATTTGAAGTCAATTATGGAAAATTATATTTTTTTGACTATTATATTTGTGGTTGATTTAGTATCCTCTTGCAAAAATTGGAATTGAGATGCTTTGTTCTTGGCAATACATGCATTTTTTATTTATATTTTCACAACCAAATGGGATGACTCTGATGTCTGCACCTGTTTCTTCCTTGATCTTCTCTTCACATTCTAATTTCCCACACCACGGTGCACAAAAGAATCCACCATCTTCAATTTTTGATTTGAATTCTGAATAATCTGAAATACTTGTGGTGTTGTCTTTGGCCTGATCTTTCGCTTTTTTCAGCATTTCTACCTGAATTTCATCTAAAATTTCTCCAATTTTACCAATTTCAGAAAAACTTAAACTTGATTTTTCACGATTGTGTCTTTTTGCTATAACCATACTTTGTTTTTCTATATCTTTAGGACCTATTTCAATTCGTAAAGGGACCCCTTTTAATTCCCAATCATTGAATTTGTACCCTGGTGATAATTCATTTCTGTCATCTACGTGAACTCTAATTTCTTTTGATTCTAGGTTTTTTCTAATTTCATCTACTTTAGGTAATACTTTGTCTTTACCTTCATCATTTTTGTATATTGGCACAATTACCACTTGCATTGGTGCCACCTTAGGTGGTAATACTAGACCTTTATCATCACCATGAGTCATAATCATTGCTCCGATTAATCTCCAAGAAACCCCCCATGAAGTTTGCCATGCAAAATGTTCTACATTATCTTTATCTGCAAATTTCACCTCAAATGGTTTTGAAAAATTTTGTCCTAGAAAATGTGATGTACCCATTTGCAATGCTTTTCCATCTGGCATGATTGACTCCATTGTAGTTGTATATTCTGCACCCACAAATTTTTCTTTCTCACTTTTCTTTCCTGTTACTATTGGTATTGCTAATTCATCCTCTACAGTTTTTTTATAAATTTCCAATATTATCATCACTTCTTTTTCAGCCTCTTCTTGAGTTGCATGAACTGTGTGACCTTCTTGCCACAAAAATTCAGATGTTCTAAGAAATGGTTTGGTTGCTTTAATTTCTGCTCTTAGTGCCGTATTCCAAAAATTCATTTTTAACGGTAAATCTCTCCAACTTTGAATCCATTTGGAATACATTGTATACGCTAATGTTTCAGACGTTGGCCGCAACGCAAGTTTCTCACCTATTTTATTATCTCCTGAATGTGTTACCCAAAATACTTCTGGATTAAATCCTGCAAAATGCTTCTCTTCTTTTCCTAATAATGATTCTGGAATTAATATGGGTAGAAACCCATTCCTAATCCCATTTTTTGCAAATTTTTTATCAAATGTACTTCTTAATGATTCCCAAATAGAATATCCGTCAGGTCTCAGAACAATTAGACCCTTAACTGGGGCATAATCTGCAAGTTTAGCTTTTAGAACTACTTGGGTATACCATTCACTAAAATCACTGTTTTTTGAAACTGTAATTCCTGATTCTTCTTTTCCCAAACTAGAATTCCAAGAAATAATTTAACTAATGAGCCTTTCGTGAGAAATTTTTATGTTTAAAGTTTGTCTCCTTTACAGAGAACTTTACCCATTACCCTACTTTGAAAATTGGGACATACAAAACACTGTATAAACTGAATGTCTTCTTTTAAAACTGGGCATTCTACAAATTCTTGTTTCATTCTTTTGAGCATTTTTGGACTAACCCCTTTTAATTTCAATTTCCCTTTCTCATCCATCATTCCTGATTTTTTCATTTCGGCTTTGACTTCGTCTGAGAGTTTATGTCTCCCTTCTCTCTCTTTAATTTCTACTTCGAATTTGTGTTCCAATTCACCCATAATTCAATCATAACAATCCTTGATTTATTACTAGCGTTTTTTGATCTCAAAAAAGTTTAAACTTTAATATAATTAGGATTTTTTTTGCAGATTAGAAATCCGTTGTTAGCAATTTTTGATGTTGAAGGTGTTTTGTATGATGAAGAATTCCTTCCATTACTTGCAGAGAAATTAAACAAAGAAGATGAAATTTGGGAAATTACCAAACAAGGAATTCAAGGTAAAATTAACTGGGAAGATGGATTACGAACTAGAGTTAAAGCACTTGCAGGTTTAGATGAAAAAATTTGTCAAGAAGTAGCTAACTCATTACCAATTATGACTGGTGCAAAAGAAGCCTGTAGAGTATTGAAAGCCGCTGGTTGGAAACTCATGGCTGTATCTGGTGGATTTACAATTATGATGGAAAGATTACAAAAAGAACTAGACTTGGATTATGTTTATTGTAATGAATTGATTTTCAAAGATGGAAAATTAGATGGTGTAAAAATTAATGTTGATTCTGATAAATCTAAAAGTGCTAAAATTAAAATTGAGGAATGGGGTGAACCGAAAGAAAATATAATTTGTGTAGTTGATGGTGCAAATGATATAAAATTATTTGATATTTGTGGTTTAGGAATTGCTTATAGAGCACAAGATATAGTCAAGGATTTAGCAACTACTACATTAGAAGAAAAAGATCTTTCAAAGATTTTAGATATTATTAATAAACACTATAAACTAGATTTAGAAACTATACCATCAGCATAAACAATTTTGTAGTCCATTTTTTTAGATATTGTAATTGCAAATCATTCCTATCTACATTGAAAAAGAGATTCAACCCTCTGATGACCTCACTGAATTAATTTTAGCATCTACTGATCTATGTGATGGCGACATACTTGTTGTGGCACAAAAAATTATCTCAAAGCAAGAAGGTCGAATTGTTGATTTATCTACTGTAACACCTTCATTGTTAGCTGAAGGTATTGGTTCTCAATATCGGAAAGATCCTAGAATTGTAGAATTAATTTTATCTGAAACTAAACGAATAGTTAGAATGAAAAATGAAATACTCATTGTTGAAACTCATAGCGGATTCATTTGTGCAAATGCTGGTATAGATGAAAGTAATGTGAAATCTGGACATGCTACTTTACTTCCAATTAATTCAGATATATCTGCACAAACAATCAGATACAAAATCTTGGAACAAACTAACAAAAATGTTGCAGTGATTATTGCTGATACCTTTGGTCGTCCTTTTAGGATGGGACAAACTAACTGTGCAATTGGAATATCTGGATTGAATCCTATTTTAGATTATGCTGGAACTAAGGATTCTTTTGAAAGAATTTTACGCATTACTGAAATTGCAATTGCAGATGAATTCTCTGCAGCCGCAGAATTGGTGATGGGAAAAGCATTGAAATGCCCTGTAGCAATAATTCGAGATTATTCTTTTAATATTGAAGAACATGTAATTGATGAATTAATTCGCCCAGACAATGAAGATCTTTTCAAATAATTTTTAATCATACTTCAAACCCCCTTCGAAAAAAAGTAGGACAAGCTAAACTCAAATAGATTTCTAAGCTTCGTATTATGTAGCTTTAATACTATTCAATTCTAGCCTATCTATGATTCCTAGATCTATACTACTTTTTGAAAATAGCATCAAAACTAAAGCAACCAGAAAATTGTATAATTATGCACTAAAGAAATTCATTGAATATTACAAGTTAAAATCCATTGAATCAATACTGGAAATTCCAGACAAAAAATTACAGGAAATGCTAGAAGATTATTTGTTTTACTTTAAAGCTAAAAATCTCAAAACACCAACAATCAGATCTTATTTTTCTGCTATAGAATTATTGTGCATAGTAAATGACAAGAACGGAATTAATTTTAAGAAAATTCACAAAATGTTTCCTCCTAATGTAAAAAAGGCTGGAAGGGATTCTTACTCTACTAACGATGTTCAAGAAATGCTGAACCATGCTAAAGAACTTAGAACCCTGGTAATTCTTCATATTCTTGCATCTACTGGAATGAGAGTAGGTGCATTACCTGAACTCAAACTAAGAGACCTCTTGGACATGCCAAACGAATGTATGGCATTACACATCTATGAAGATTCTGATGAGGAATATTGGGGATTCCTAACGCCAGAAGCATCTAAAATTGTTAAAGAATACCTAGATAAACGAGTCAAAGATGGAGAAACATCAGATTCATCCAATCCGCTAATTAGAGAAAGATACAGTATTGGAATTGCAAAACCACGTCACATATCTCAACCAAATATCCGAGTGATTATTCATAGATTATTGAAAATCACCCCATTAACCAGAACAAAAGAAGGAAATAGATTTTCTATAATGGAGGCACACGGAATGAGAAAAAGATTCAACACAATTCTAAAACTCAATAAGGATATTTCACCAGCTTCAACTGAGAAATTAATGGGACATAAAATTAATTTAGATAGTGTATATTTCACTCCTACTCGTGAAGAACTCTTTGATGAATTTAAAAAAGCAATACCTGAATTAACTGTTGACAATTCAACGAGAAAACAATTCGAGCTAGACAAAGTAACAAAAGAAAAATCAGATTTAGAAAATGTAAATCTAGTTTTGAAACAAACGATAATCGAAAAAGATGAAATCGCCAAAAAATACCGTGATGTAATGATTCAGCCTATCACTGATGATACAATTAATGAAAAAATTGAGTATTTCCTAAAAAAACGCAAAGAACTCTAACAAATTATTCACTACGTTATTTTAAAAATAATCATCAATCTAATTTCTTTTGTTTAATGTTGTTTAACAAATCTGAAACAATCTTTTTTGCAATCAAACAAATAATGTCTGGGGATATCTCATCAAGAACTAAAACCAAAGAAATGTGAGACAGGAAAAAAGACAAACCCCTTCACAGATTTTGATTTTTCACAATTTAGATTTTGATTATCATCTGACTAAACGTTAATCATACGGTGAATGAAAACCCCTCTTTTTTAGAATCTTTACAACATCTTTTAATTCCCACATGTACTTTACATGCACACAACTCTCAGATTCACAATAATCACAAAATCCCTTTTTGAATTCATCTCTTAGAAATATAGTTACAATATCTCCCATTTTCCCAATCTTATTGTCTAGTATTCTGACTTTATCATCATAGGTATTTTGATGAGAAAATCTTTTACTTTCTAATTTATTTATTAAATCTCGTATTGCAGTATCTACAAATTGATTTGGGTTTGTTAATCCACTTTTTTTACCAACATCTGATTCAATGGTTTTTTTAATTTCTTTCATCAAATTAATTCGTATATTTGCAGTAGTCCAATTCTCTTTTACCATATTGTATTATTACCATATATTTTAATAAAAAACTATGTTTGTTTACTCAATCCTACATGTCAATTTACGGTAATATTACACGAAATATTTAAATAACCTTAATACGGTAAATATACCGTATGGCAACCTATGGGTGGACTTCAACACAAATTCGAGATAGTCTGGCTGAAAAAATTAAACTGTTAATTAAAAACAAAGTTGATGCAAGCATTACCAATTCAACACAATTCATCGATTTAGCTGTAAGAGACTTAATCTCAAAATTAGAGGCTTCTAAAAAATGAGTCTCATTTTCAAAGGATGCTCACATGATGATGCAGTTTTCCTAGTCGTTTACAAATCAAATCAGATTCAAGAACTGGTTTGCAAATCATGTTTTGAGGATCCAAATCTTGTGAATAAGTCACACATTCTTCACGTTTACAATTTCAACACTGGTGAAATAATAAGATGAATCATTTTAACTGTAAGTTTTGTGGAACCGTCTGCAAAAATCTACTAGAACATTTAAAAAAATATCACAAGTCTCATATTGAACCATTTCCAAAAACAGAATCTAAAGCATCAAAATATTTCAGGAGCAGAAAGTAATGTACACTGAACTATCTTTTGAATCCTTGAAAATTATTTCAGATAATCTTACACTAAGAAATGAAGAGAAATTAAAAAATAAACTAGATAATTTCCTTGCAACAAAATATGATGACTACTATGTGTATGGCAGAAAACTATCTGAGGAGCAAACAATAGAGATCACCACACATGAATTAGAATCAATCATTGCATCTACTGACAGAGTGGATATATCATCAGCATTTGATGATTTACACAGCATATACAAAAATGCCATTGCAACCTCTCAAAATTCGATTTTTCTGTATGGGAGGAATAGAATATGACTGGAACATCCACTGGTGCAAGAATCGACAATTGTATCATTAGTTGTCTAAAACTGCATGAGACAACCCCCAAAGATCTCCTAAATCATGCCCAAAATAGCATATCTGATGCAGAAATCACAATTGATGGAATCAATGCTAGACTTGTATTTTTACATGAGGAAGGACAGATATCCCCATCTGAGATTTTAGGAAAATTCACATGGAAAATTGGTGGGGAACCAACAGTCGCAAACAAAGTGTGGAAAATAATTGTATCACTTGCAAAGTTAGAATGTCATATTGAAAAAATCATTTACACCATAAGAAAACAAAATCCAGAAATCACGCCATATCAAATAAGAGATTCTGTTGGAATTTTACAAAAAAGTGGAATAATACATTCAGATGAAAATGAAATTGTAATTGTATCCAATATAGAAAAATCATTCATTCAAAGGAGGATGAACTCATGAATCTAAGATGGATATCAAAAGATAGTGGTACATGTCACATCTACATAGGTGTAGAAAGCTTATGCAAGTCTGAAAATATTGTAAAACCATTTGCAAAAAAATATTCCTGTAGAAACACCCAAGACTGTGATGTATGCAAAGGCATAGTACGTTCAGATCAACATAAAAAAATCAAAATAATAATCGCAAGATACAATGTCAAGACGGAACACTTCCATAAAAAATGGGGTATCTTTCCTGTTGATGCTTTACTAAATTTATTGACATTACAAGATACAATTTTGGAGGACATCCAGGAATTATCTGCAAATGACTTTGGAGGAATTGAACCTGTAGATGTTTTAGCTGATGCAATTACATCAAAAAAAGTATGCTGTGATGATGGTGGAATTATTTGTTCAGTTAGTGGAGGGAAAATTTTATGATCAACTGTGTATTGGAAGTGATTCCTCCTGCAAGATGTATCAGTTCTGATACGCAGTTGGTGTGTGGCGGATTGGTGGGGAGCCATCACCATATTTTAGGTGTAAAAGCCATATTTTCACAAATTTCATCACTTGTATATTTCGCTAATTGTTTCATACAGTGCCGTCAAAGTACTGGTGCCGGGAAACCGATCATCCAGCACTGTATCCTTTTCTATCTGAAACTGGTAGGATTTTTAGAAAACCTACGAACAAGTAACACATGCAGTCAAGGAATCATACATACCGAAAAGAATGTGAGAAATAATCATGAGTATCTGACAAAAATCAATGAAAGTGATGAAAATTTCCAATGTTCAGATCAGTACAGTATGGTAGAATCTGACATGTTCTATAACGCAAATAACTTCAATGACGTAAAAAAACGTAAAACGACTTTAAACTCTCAGGGAGAGAATACATTTTTTAAAAATGATTTTGGGAATTACAAAAGTTCTCTTCCTGCAATGCCCTATTTTTTTTAAATTAATAAAATAAAATGAAACTTTCATACAAAATCCATATTCATCGATACCCTGATGATAAAAAAAGGAAAAACCAAACAATGATAATTACTGGATGGAAAACTGACAAATCAAAATATGCAGAAAATCAATTTGAATTTTGTTGTGATGGAATTAAAAAAGCAGTAGATTATGGATATATAATAATTACAACAAACAAGAATAACTTTCAACATATCAAATATGAAGAAAGAAAAGAAAAATTCAAAGACCTGTAATTTGTCTAAGAACATTTGATGAATCAAGCGGATATGATGGAGATGAATCAATTGATGAATGGAATCTGCCTATCACACATTGTCCATTTTGTGCTACAAAAATAATTGTTGAATGTGTGGAGAAAAAGAAGATTATTCATACTTGTAAAAAAGTCAAAAAAACCTATGAATCCTGTGAAGATCAAATAGAAGAAGAAATCATAATGAGTAAAAACTAAACTAAATTGAGTAAAAAAGAAAATTGCTCACCCAACTGTTGGTGCAAGAAGAAAAAATCAGATGATAAGAGTAATGATTTCAAAAAATGATAAACTGTGAAATTTGTCCAAAAGAATTCATCTATACAGAAAATGGATTGGCAGAAATGATGTTCCATGTAATCGTAATTCATGGTAGTTTGATCAACGACCCAATAATAGAAATAGAATATTGATAATAAAAAAAGACGAAATACTTATCGGTCATGAAGTTGATACTGGATATCCAGTAACTACGACAGTTAATGATATTCGTCAAAACAAAATATTACTTGAGGGAGATTCGGGTTCTGGAAAAAGTCACCTGAATACAGTACTCATTGAAGGTACTGACAAAAAGGCTCAAAGACTAATTATCGATATTGAAGGTGAATACTTCCCATTAAAGAATAATTTTGAATTTTTACTAATTGGTAAATCTACTGACGAGGTTAAAGTCGATATTGAACTCAACATCAATGATGTCTATGTTGAAAAACTTGCAATCAAATTAATTGAAAGTAGTGCAGACACAATTATCGATTTATCGGAATATCCGATTGAAGCCCCTCATTTTGTTTCAATACTTTTCAAAGCACTGCTAAAACATGCCAAAAAAATGAAGATACAGCTATTGATCTGCATAGATGAGGCTCATGTTTTTGCACCTGAAAAGGGAACAGGTAGTGAAGAATCTCTGAAAGCAGTAATTGAGATGGTGAAAAGAGGGCGTAAACGAGGAATCGGAGTAATGTGTGCAACGCAAGCTATGGCTGATTTTAGTAAAAATGTAGTAAGACAACTCCGAACCAGATTCATTGGAAATTGCACATTGGAAAGTGATGTAAAATCTGCAGCAAGGGTTTTAGGATTTGACAAAATCAGAGAAAAAGAATTATCAGAATTAGGTGAAGACCATTACTTTTTTGTCGTAGGAAAGGCAATCAAAGTAAACGGTAAAAAACCAAACCATATGTTAAAAATCAAAGCAATACCCACAAAGACGAAACTGCATGACTTTGAATTCAATAAATCCATTACAAAAATCAAAGAGATTAATCCAAATGCAATCAAACTGATCAAAGAAGAATTTTCAGACATTCCACAGTTAATTGATACCGAACTTACAAAACATGAAATATTGGAAAAAGAAAATATTGATTACAAAAAATTAGTGCAAGAACAAAGAGTTAAAATAATTCAGTTAGAAAAAGTAAAACCAACACATACCACATATGACCCTAAAGAACTCATTAGACAATACCAAAAAGGTTACAGTGAAGCAATCATAGAATTCAAACCAAAATTAGAAAAACAAATCAATGAACTAAAAGCAAAGTTGAGAGCATTCAAACCAATAATTAACAGACTTTGTAATATTGGAAAAGAATTATTAGATTATGATGAAATGATTCCAGAAATTGACAGAATTTTAGAAATTAAAACAGATGAGATCAAACCAATAAAACAAACTCCAATTATTTTCGAACCAAAGGAAATCAAACAAGTAACTAATACAATCCAAACAGAACCAGTAAGTGTTGATGGAGTCGAATTGACTGGTCCTGAAACAAAGATTTTGATTGCAGTTGTTCAAAGACCAGATCATACAGGTTCAAGAAATCAGATATCATTAATGTCAGGTTATTCTATCAAAAGTTCTGGCTTTACAAATCCATTAGGGCATTTGAGAAAACTGGGATTAATCACTTATGGATCAAATACACTGACTGCAACAGATAACGGTATAGCGGTATTAGGTGATTACACCCCATTACCAATTGATTCAGAAACCATCTGTAATTATTGGGTGAGTAAAGTCTCAGGACCAGAAAGCAAAATATTACGACCCATCATAGATGCATATGACAATACAATTTCAAGAGAAGATTGTGCGCAAAAAGCAGGATATTCGGTAACTAGTTCTGGCTTTACAAATCCATTAGGACATTTGAGAAAATTGGGATTAATTGAATATGTGGGAAGAGAACTCAAGGCAACAAAAGAACTATTTCCAGATTATTAGATATGGTAGAATGGATCACATTTAGACTTCCGAAAGAATTGAATCAAGAATTAGAATCATTTGTTGGTACTGAACAAGCTAAGAAAATGCGAGTGATGAATAAAACTCAATTATTAATTAAAATTTCACGAGATTTTCTTGGAAGAAAATCTAAATCAGTAATGGGTAAAAAACAATTTACCATAATTGACTATACTTTAGAACAGTATTTTGAAGAAAAGAAACGTGATGAGAATATCATCAAGACTTTAGAAAAAATGAGTTCTGTTATGAGTAAATTTGAAAAGAAAATAATTCTTGATGATTCAGAAATCAGAACCCTCAAAAGAAAAGTAAAGCAGTTGAAGAGAAAACTATTAAAATAAAAATGATACAACAACAAGATCCAATTATTCTATTTCCAGGAGTAGAAATTTTACCAACACTTACGATGCAGTACACTAAAGAATATCTGAATCGATATTGCACCATTGATGTGTTGGGAGATACACTTTATGTCAAAAAACTAGGAAATGACAAAACAACATATGCAATTGACTTTGTTTCTGGTGAAATTTCAAAGATTAGGAAAATCAAAGATGAGACTGGGCATAATCTTGATGATGGACCTATCTTTGAGAATGATGATAATGATTCCGAATCTGCAGATGATGACGATATTGATTATAATGATCTCTAAATAATTAAAAAGAAAAATAAATTTTGCAAATTCAAACTTTACACAAATCAAAAATCAAGATATCTAAAAAATATCAAAATGCAGTAGCTAGACAAACAAAAGATGAAAGAAAAACAATGCAAGAAAGCATAATCAAACATGGAATCAGGAAAGAACTGGAAATTAGTAAATTAACAGGACTACTAGTTGATGGTCAAGAACGATATGAGGTAGGATTAACTGCAAACATTGAAGAGTTTCCAATAGTTTACAAGGATTTTGATTCAGAACTTGCAGAATTTCAATATGTAATTGACAATTCTAGATGTAGAAGGAATCTCACTACCTGGTGGATTGGAAAATTAAACCGACTCAATTTAGAACTAGAAAAAAAATTGGCAAAGCAAAGACAGCAATTAGGAAAAACACCCACAGATAATCTAAAGCATGAAA
>SPKZ01006349.1_pt1 | contig 16292 bp, 10 predicted proteins | sample 2456571 | NCBI WGS metagenome assembly SPKZ01 (sample SAMN11192286, study PRJNA482655) | marine metagenome | biome: ENVO:00000447; feature: ENVO:00000244|ENVO:00000211|ENVO:00000569|ENVO:00002023; material: ENVO:00002151; isolation source: ocean water from marine abyssalpelagic zone ...
ACAGGCCTTAAAACCCTTACAAAAGTAGTAATGGGTGGTGGTGATGTTCAATTAGGAAGTGCAGGTTTAGGAGTAGTAAAAGAGGGAGATGTTGCAATCTTAGGCGGTTCTTTTTGGCAACAAATTGTAAATATTCCTAAAAACACTCCTCCTCCTTCTTCTATGAATATTAGAGTAAACCCTCATGTAATTTCTTCACTTTCTCAAGCTGAAGGAATTACTTTTTTCTCAGGCCTTGTAATGAAATGGTTCAGAGATGCTTTTTGTGATTTAGAAAAACTTCAAGCCAAAGAAAAAGATGTAGATGTTTATGAGATTTTAGAAGAAAAAGCAAAAGAAGTACCTATTGGTTCATACGGCATAATTCCAATCTTTTCAGATTCAATGAAATACGGCAAGTGGTATCATGCAAGCCCTAGATTTATTAATCTTTCATTAGATGCTAGTACGTGTAATAAAGCGTCAATGTTTAGAAGCTTAGAAGAAAATGCTTGTATTGTTTCAGCTATAAATTTAGAAAAGATAAAAGAATTCTCAAGAATTGAAATTACAGAAATAGTATTTGCAGGAGGCGCTAGTAAAGGCACTTTATGGCCTCAAATTCTAGCAGATGTAACAGGATGCACAATCAAGATTCCAAAAGTAACAGAAGCTACGGCTTTAGGTGCTGCTATGAGTGCTGGAGTTGGAGCTGGAATATTTTCAAGTTTAGAAGACGCCTCCTCTCAATTAGTTCAATGGGATAGAAAATATGAAGCAAACAGAGCAAATACTCAAACCTATAGAATAATAAGAGAAAAATGGATTCAAGTGTATGAAGAGCAATTAAAACTAGTAGATATGAATCTTACTACTTCAATGTGGAAAGCTCCGGGGCTTTAAGCCAATAGATTCATCAAGCTTTCAGTTGTTTTAGGTTATACTTCGTTTTTAACACTCAAACACTACAATCGGGGATGACATGGTATCGATTGGAGCAAAGAGGGTTAGTTGCATGTCGGCCTGAACATGCCGTTAGACGGTTCATTTTTTTTAAACGCAAATAATAATAATTATTCTCCAGCTTACGCAGCAGCGTAAGTTTTAATTTAGACTCCCCTTTATTGGGTCGTAGACTAGGAGGTCCATTCTACTGATGCTATATAGGTAGAACTAAATGGGCTCACCCCCAATAGCTTATTTTAAGAAAGTTGATTTGCTTCTTAGAAAACATTTAGAATCTTAGCTTTTTAAGAGCCTTGCAGGTTGATCTTTTATAAAGTGAAATTAATCAATCTTTTACTAAACATGTAGACGCTAATTTGATTTGTTTTAAGACTGGAGTTCAATCCTCCACATCTCCACCAAAAACACTATCCAACAAAAACACTTCCTTATATTTACCTTTTTATATATGTTTTTTAATAAAACTAAGTCCAAGAATTATCGTTTGAGCAGAAGATAAAATTGATGCATGGTTAAAAATAAATTTGAATCAAAATATATTCCTTTTGAATAAGTATAATTTAATTTGCGAATCATTTATGATGTGCAAAACTTTACTTATCGCATCATTTGTGTTATTATTACGAATCAAAAATGATGTGTAAATATTAAAAATACACATCATTAATAAAATTATGGGAAGAGAAGGATTAAAAGTGCTTATAAAAAGATGGATTTGGGAACAAAAAAACTATCCAAATTTTACCTATGACAGAGATATAATTGAAAAATTATATACACATGCTTCTTATAAACAAGGTAAATTAAGTGGATATTTAAGCATACTTAATAAAGAAAAACTTGATGATTTTAAAGAAGAAGCGATTATAGATGAAACAATGAGTACTTCTGCAATAGAAGGTGATTATCTTAAAAGAGAAAGTGTTAGAGCTTCCATAAGAAAAAAACTTGGGATTGGTGACTATAGATATGAAGATACAGAACATAAAACAGATAATTTAGTCTCTATTCAATTTGACATTAACAAAAACTTTTCACAAGAACTAGAAATTGAAAAGATTTTTGCATGGCATGCGGCTATATTTCCTAGTGGTTATAGTGAAGGTATTAAAATTAATGTTGCAAACTTTAGAGATGAAGGTGAAATGAATATTGTAAGTTCAAGAGGAACAGGCAGTGAAAAACTATTTTACACAGCACCTCCAAGTAATATTCTTTTTGATGAAGTTCATAATTTCCTAACATGGTTTAATAAAACAGAAGATACTGTAATAAAATCAGCAATAGCACATTTATGGTTTTTAGTTATTCATCCTTTTGATGATGGAAATGGAAGAATTTCAAGAGCTATTGGAGATCTAGTATTCTCTAGAATTGAAAAATCATCTAATTCAAAACTATATTCTTTTTCAAAAGAAATAAATAAAAATAAAAAAAACTATTATAAAGCACTAGAAGCAACTACTGGATTTAAAAAGAAAACAGATCCTTTGGACATAACAACTTGGCTTATTTGGTTTTTAGAAACATTTATAGAATCAATAAATGAAATATTAAATAAATTAACATATATTAAAATTAAAACAAATTTTTGGGATATTCATAAAGATGACAATTTAAATGCACGTCAACAAAAAGTTTTAAATAAAATTTTGGATATAGGTGTTAATAATTTTGAAGGTGACTTAACAAAAGCAAAATATATTAGTATGAGTAAAGCTAGTTCGGCAACTGCAACAAGAGATATAAAAGAATTATTAGATAAAAAATGTATTTATCAAAAAGAAAATACAGCAGGAAGAGGAACAAAGTATTTAATATGCACTTAAAATACACTTTTTAAGATACAAAAACTACAAGATAATATTTTTATTAGATAAAAGATCTATTCCTTAAAATAAAAAACTTCATATTTATGGGGTACTTTTAGGGGTATACGGAAAATAAAACCCATGTATAGCCATTTATAAAGCATGGTTCAATCCTCTACAGCTCCACTTAAACACTCTGAAAAAGATCCAACAATCCAATATTTATACTCTCTTTTTAAAACCCTTAAAACTTAAGTCAATTAGTTTAATACTCTTATGAGTAAAAACTATTGTAAAGAAATTAAACACATATCCAATCAAGTTAAAAAATTGATTTATTATTTAATCAAGATATTATTGCTAATTTTACGTGATTCTAGGTAAATAAATAACTATATGACTATTAATAAATGATTAACAGTTTATTAAACACAACTTAACACCCCTTAATATAATATTATCTTAACATTATCAAAAGTTTATTTAGAGAATACTCTAAGTTACATAATAAAAAATACGTCTATTTTCAGTATTTTAAAAATTATAAATAGGAGATATGTCATGAGTTTCAAACTATTTTTACGATCTTTAATGTTAGCTGGAGTTGTAGTAATCGCTACAATATTATTTTTAGTAATTTTGATTAATAATCAGGCAAGTGAAGTTAAAAAAATTCAAGATAGAAAAGTACAGTCGCTATTATTAGCGTATGAAATGAGGCAAAGTTCTGATGATTTAACGAGGTTAGCTCGAACATTTTCTGCTACAAGTGATTCTAAATACGAAAAGATGTACTGGGATATTATTAATATTAGAAATGGAGAGAAAGAAAGACCTCAAAATTACAATAGAATCTACTGGGATTTAGTATTAGAATATGGACAAAAACCTAAACCTGATGGGGAAAAGATATCCTTAAATAAAATGATGAAAGATGCTGGATTTACAAAAGCAGAGTTCGCATATTTAGCCGAAGCACAAAAGAATTCCAATGACCTTATACAATTAGAGACAGTAGCAATGAATGCTGCAAAAGGTTTATTTGAGGATGCAAATGGTAAGTTCACAATTAAAAAGAACCCAGATAATGCGCTGGCAGTTAAACTTACACACTCTAATAAATACCATGCTGAAAAAGCAAAAATTGTAAAACCAATTGATGATTTTATGGCTGCACTTGATGAAAGAACATCAAAAGAAGTGCAAAGTGCCAGTGAAACCAATGCAAACTATTTATTGATCTTATTTATCTTTTCTGGATTTGCGTTTTTATTCTTCGCGTTTTTATTTTATGTTAATAGAAAATTAATTCCTAATATGTATATTTTCAAAGATTCATTAATTAATTTCTTTAAATATTTAAACAATGAAACAGAATATTCTGGAACCATTGATGTGCATACGAATGATGAAATTGGTGAAATGGCACATGCCGTTAATCAAAACATCACAAAAATCAAATCCTTAAAAGACCAAGATGCTGCATTAATTGATGATGTAAAAAGAGTTGTTTCTCTTGTAAAAGATGGCAAGATTAAACAAACGGTTAAAAAATCAACGGAAAACGTAGGACTTGAAGAGTTAAAAACAATTATTAATGAAATGTTAGCAGTAATGGCTAAAAATGTAACAGAAGATTTAAATAAAGTTACTGATGCACTTAAGTCATACCAACAACTTGATTTTACTCATAGAATTCAAGGAGAAACGGGAAAAACAGCAGAAGGGTTAAATGCCCTCGCAGATATTATTAATGAAATGTTAGTAGAGAATAAAGACAATGGTTTAACCCTTGGCAACAGTAGTGAAGTTTTACTGGAAAATGTAAATATCTTAAATAATAATTCAAATGAATCAGCGAGTGCTCTTGAAGAAACATCAGCAGCGCTAGAAGAAATGACGGCCAGTATTATTAGTAATACGCAAAATGTAGTAGAAATGGCAGGTTATGCAAACGCCTTAAATACTTCGGCTAAAGAAGGAGAGTCCTTAGCAGGACAAACAACTACAGCCATGAATGAAATAGATAAACAAGTAAGTGCTATTAATGATGCGATATCCGTCATTGATCAAATCGCCTTTCAAACAAATATTCTTTCTCTTAATGCTGCTGTTGAAGCTGCAACTGCAGGGGAAGCAGGTAAAGGGTTTGCCGTTGTAGCTCAAGAGGTCAGAAATCTGGCATCAAGATCAGCAGAAGCAGCAAATGAAATAAAGGCCCTCGTAGAAAATGCAACTAAAAAAGCAAATGATGGTAAATCAATAGCAGCTAAAATGAGTATTGGGTATTCTGAGCTTAATGGCAATATCTCTAAAACAATTAGTTTAATAAAAGATGTTGAGAGTGCCAGTAAAGAACAACAAACAGGTATTGAACAAATCAATGCTGCAGTGGCGTCACTTGATAAAAAAACGCAAGAGAATGCTGCTATTTCAAGTAAAACTCAAGATATCGCCAATCAAACAGATAACATTGCAAAACTTATTGTCTCCAATGCAAACAAAAAAGAGTTTATAGGAAAAGATACAATGGTAAGTAAAAATATGCTTGAAAAACCATCTGAAAATATTAGCACGATTAAATACGAAGAAAGAAGAGCCCCTCACTCAAGAACAACAATAAAACCAGCCAATAAAGAAATACGTGAAAACAAGAACAATGAAGAATGGGAGAGCTTTTAAGCTCCTCCTATTTATAAAAGAGTTGAAGAATTAATGAACTTCAAGAAAACAGTGTCAAAATAATTTATTAAATAACATAAGAATATAACTTAGTTTTCATGTACTTTTAAGGGCTGTATTAAAACAAGGTTCATATCTTGGCTTTCAGATATCTAACAATCTAGTAAAATCCTTAACATCATTTACTGAGTATTTGTACTATTAGTTAGTTTTAATAGAATAATAAATTCTACTCCCTTATTTTCTTGACTTAAACACTTAATACTACCATTTAATCTGGATACAATAATATTGTATATGATATTTAGTCCTAAACCTGAGCCACCATTATTTCTATTTGTTGTAAAAAATGGATCAAATATTTTACTAAGGTTTTCTTTTTTTATCCCTTTTCCATTGTCTTTATAAATAATTTTTAACTCATTTTGATCTTTTAAAACAGTAATACTTATCTCACCTTCTTCTTTTTCTTTAAAACCATGTATAAGTGAATTCATTATTAAATTTGTAATAATTTGGGAATAAGCACCGGCATAAGAATTTATTTTTATATCATTGGGGCAAGATATATTTATCTTAATATTTGATTTTTTAGTCACTGAATGAATACTTTGTAATATTTCATCTAAGTAATTTTTTTAAATTAAACTCTCTTTTTTCTTCACTACTTTGATCCACAGCAACTTGTTTAAAAGAGCGTACCAGTGCCGCTGCTTTTTCAAGATTTCTATGTATTAAAAAACTCAATTCTTTGCTATTGTCTAAATATTCTTCGAACTCACTTTGCGTCATTTTTTGATTACTATATTCTTTACTAATTTCAGAGGTAAGCTCTTCCAAATGAGATATTCCTGTTAGCCCTATGCCTATTGGGGTATTAATTTCATGTGCCACACCCGCTACCAAACTTCCTAAAGATGCCATTTTTTCTGCATCAATTAATTGTTCTTGTGTCTGTTTTAAATTTTCAATAGTACTTTGTAATTCTTCATTTGAATCTTCAAGTTCATCTTTTATAAGAGATAAGTCTTCTACACTCGCATTTAGTTTAAGATTTATTTTTTCTATGTGATTTTTATTTTTAGATATTTTATTTAAAAAATATAAAATGATTGATAAAATGAGCACAAAAACAAAAATCATTTCATAGATGATTTCATAATCTACGGCTGTATTTATTTTTGTTTTAATCCATTTATGTCTTATCTCATTTTTTTTCTCAAAACTAATAGAGTCAAGGACTTTATTTATAATAGATAAAAGCTCCGTTTTGTTTTTTTGTACTAAAAAACTGTGCTGATATTTATTCTCTAATACACCTGTTATTTTTAAAGAGGGAAAAAAATTTTTAATATAATACGATGCAATTGCAGAGTGTTCTATCGTTGCATACGTTTTATTTTTAGCAACTAAGTCAAAAGCTTCTTTAAGTGTATTGGTCTCAATTATTTTTATAAAAGGATAGTTTTCTTTAATAAAATGATAGGCAGTCAAATCTTTAGGCAACACCAAGGTTTTATTTTTTAAATCGTTTATATTATTAGTAAAATTCTCATCCTCTTTTGTCACAAGAATATAGTTAAAACGTTCATAAATATTTGACAAAACTGCATCATTTATTTTTAATGCTAAATTTGAATAAGAAGGTAAAATATCTAATTCTTTGTTTTCAAAACCTTTTATGACATCGAGTCGTGTATCTTTTTTAACAAACTCAAATTTTAAGGATGTTGTATCTTCTATTATTTTGATATATTCCATTACTAAACCAATTATTTTATCTCCATTGATAAAAACCAAAGGTTCTAAATTAGTTTCAGAAAATCTAATAATGGGATTATTTTTGATAAAAAGTTTCTCTTTTTTTGAAAATTCAATTTTGTTTGATAAATAAGAAAACTCCCTATATATATTTTTTACATATTCATACGAGAGAAGATTTTTAAACTTGTTTATATCAGGAATAAGGGTTGAAGAGGATAATAGTTTTTCATTAAAAGTGAGCTTTAAATAACCTACTTTAGTAGGATGATTATAAAGGAAATAAAAACTATCAAAAATCATTGCCTCTTTCAGTACTTCTTTTGAAGAAGAATATAAAAGTTCATTATTATCATAAACTTCAATGTTTTTGATATAAAACATTGAAGTAAAAATATTTATAATATTTTTAATTTCAAGCGTATTATGATCAAAGATGTATTTTGACAAGAGTTTGGATAAAAGCGTAAGTACTTCAACTTTAGCTTTTTTATCATATAAGATATAAGAATTGATAATTTTTTGATAAGTACCTGATTCTTTGATTTTTTCTAAATTCTTAATAAATATATTTCGTAGATTTTCATTTTTAAAAGCAAGTTTCAAGGTATTATTCGAGCCCTTAAGATAATTAAATTTATACTCAGATAATTGGGTATTACTCATATATTTCAAGTGCCATTTAAAAATATTATTGTCCATTAATATAATATCAACTTTTTTATCTAAAAAAAGTTTTATTGCTTTGTGATCCTCTTCTTCTGTATAGTTATCTTCTCTTGTTTCAGGCTTGAACATAGAATAAAATTCTTTACTAGAAAACATGTGGGCATTGGGAAATGCTACTATTTTTTTGTCTTTTAAATCTTTTACACTGTTAATCGTAATATTATCTTTTACCCTTGTAATAAAAACATTACTTAAAGTAATAAAATCATTTGAATAATAAAATTCATCGTTTCTTTCTTTAATAGAAGAAAGCATATCAAAGGAATCATTATTTTTAAAAGTATTGTAAATATTCTCATAATTTGAACTAGAATAATTGATTTTTGTTTTATAGTCTTTAAAAACTTCTTTAATTAAATCGAATTCAATTCCTTTTAAATACGAATTAGAAAAGATAAAAGGTTCTCTTTTTTTATCAAATATAATATTTAGCTCTTTTTTTATTTTTTCTTTTTTTAACCATTTTGAGATAATTCTATTTTTCTCTTCTGTTGAAATCAGATATAAAGACTTCTGTAAAATACTTTGCAAGATAAAATCATCTTTTTTAGAAAACATATGTATTTGATTTATTTTAATCTCGCTTTGCCGAATTGCTCTTAAGCCTTTAATTAATAATTCATTCAATTTATGCTCAACTACAATTTGAGATTCAAAAATAGCATCTACTTCATTATTAATAAGTTTTAAAATAGACTCTTCCACACTTGATGTTTCTATTATATTTATAGCTGGAAATTTTTCTTTTATAAAACCTACACTTGCATAACCTTTTACAAGAGCAATTTTTTTCCCTTTTAGATCTTTGAAAGAAGAGACATCTTTATTCTCTTCTTTTACATAAATATAATCCTGGATACTAATATACGGATCGCTGTATAATCCAAAAGACTCCCTCTCTTTTACATAATACACCACAGGTAAAATATCAATCTTTTTATCTTTAAAATCGTTTAATAAATTATTCCAGTTATTATTAACTAAGTTGATTTTTAAAGATGATTTTTTAAAAATGAGTTCCAAGATTTCTCCGGCTAAACCTCCCATTTTATTAGCATCAGTAGCATAAAGAACCGGTTTCCACTCTTCAATTCCAATATTAAGAACAGGGGAATTTTTTATATATTTTAATTCTTCATTCGTAAAAACAGAATTTTTTATCTTTTGATTTGCCCACTTATTTTTAATTATTTGCATTTGTTTTTTACTAATAGATCTAAGACCTTTATCAATAATAGAGGTAAAAATTTTATCATTTATTTTTGTTCCAATATGGAATTCACCCTCTTTAAGAAAAAACATTTTTTTAATTTGAAGTTTGTATTTTTCTAAATCATATTCATGTGGATCATCTTGAATAGTAAAATCAGCCGTTTTATCTTTAATCTTATTGAGTATGTCTATTTGATTGTTGGAATATATAATTTTTACATTTTTTTGTTTTTTTTGAAGTATGTCCTCAGCTATTGAGTTATTATGAACAATTGCTATTTTATTATCAAGGTTTTCTATATCTTGAATAGAAGTATCTGACTTTCTGGTCACTAAATACATTGGGGAAAAAAAATATGCAGAAGAATAGGAAAAAAACTCTTCTCTTTCTTTTGTCCAAGATAAACCAAATATTCCATTACTTTGGCCGTTTTTACTGGCTTTATACGCTTTTGACCAGGAATCAAATACCTTATATCCTATTTTGCTATTTAGATTTTCATTTATTTGATTTAATAAATCTACATGAAAACCAGATATTTCCATTTTTTTATTATAAAAACTCATACGCTTCCAGTCTTTTAATAAAGCAAGACTAACATTTGTATTCTTCTTTAAATATATTCTTTCTTCAAGGCTTAAAATATCATTTTCTTTTATCAAAGAAAGGGAATGCTGGTCTTTATTTATAATCCATTTTTTTTCTAATTTTATCAAATCTTTCGTATTAATTTTATTCATACCCTCAAGTACAATTTTTTCTAAGTTTTTATCATTTTTTTTAATAGCAGCATAAAACGACTTATTCAAAGAAAAATCTTCTATTTTTTTAACTTTATTGTAATCAAAATATCTAATGATATTCATCCATGTAATAATATCATCATCAATGAACGCATCTATTTTATTGTTCATTACATCTTCTTTAAAATCTTTATAATCAAGATATGTTTTGGTATGTATTAAAGGATAGTTCTTGGCAAAATATGTTTCAAAATATGTTCCTTTTAAGAAACCAAGGGTTTTTCCATTTAGCTCACTTATTGTATGTATATTTTTGTTTTTTAATACAAAAATACTGGAATTCACATTATAAATTGCATTTAAATATTTCAAATACTCTTTTCTATTTTTCGTTTTAAATAAACCAGAATGAATATCAACTTTTTTATTTTTTATATTATCTAAGGTTTCATTCCAAAAAGAGGGGATAAACTTAATTTTAACACCCGTTTTCTCTGACCACAAACGCCAATAATCAATAAACATTCCCGAAATTTCGTTTTCAGCATTAATAAAAGAATAAGGTGGGATATCAGAAGGAGTTGCAATTTTTAATGTTTTGGCAAATAAAGAAGAAGAGAACAATATAGACATAATTAAAAAATATTTTACAAAATTTTTCACATTATTCCTTCTTAGATATTACATATTATATATTAGTTAAATAAACTTTAAAAATAATAATAAAAATAATATATTTAAAAGATTTATGAAGCTGTAAGTATTTTAGTAATATTTACTTCATCTTGCTCTTTACACATCTATTTCAAGCTACTCTTGATAGAAAATATCCAAATTTTCTATCAGAATAAAATAAAAATAATTTTAGTAACCTTAAATAAAAAAGATTCAATTTGAACAAGCCTTTTCTATTAATTATCATTCTATTTAAAAAAAAGATAATTTTATTCATACTTGAAAGATAAAAGATTATTAGATAAAATTTATGTTCAAAGCAAGCACACTCTGTATCAATATATATATTAACAAGTAAATATATAATGGATAAAAATAATTTTATTCCATTCTGTGTATCATTTAAGGATAAAATTATATAAAAAGCATACTAAAGTTTCATATTTATAATCTAAAGACTATGTACAGCTTATTTACTACCATTTTAAAGAATATTAGTAATTTTATTTTTACCATTATTCTAAATAAATTCCCAATAAGTATAATGAAATTGAACTACCTTATAAATTAATATTGCGCAAGTCTAGCCATGATAAACTTTTAATATCAAATATGTTCTGATAGGAAAAGCCTATGATTTACGATAATGAAAGCAAATTTCTTGAGCTCATTAGTAAAATACCAAATATAGCAGTTCAAGGATATAATAAAAACAGAGAAGTTATCTACTGGAATAAAGCAAGTGAAGATATGTATGGTTTTTTAGAACAAGAAGCTCTTGGAAAAAAACTTGAAGATCTAATTATTCCTAGTTATATGAAAGAGGATTTAATTCTATTTCATGCAAACTGGTGCCAAAAAGGAGTTCCTATTCCTTCAGGTGAATTATTGTTACATAAAAAAGATGGTTCTAGTATCTTTGTATATTCTTCACACATTATGTTGGGTGAAAACAGTGACTCTCCAGAAATGTTTTGTTTGGATATTGACATATCAGAACAAAAAACACAAGAACTGGAATTAAAAAGTACGCACCAAGATCTGGAAAAAAGTTTGAAAATATTGGACATACAAAAAAAAGAATTAGAATATCAAATGAACTATGATTCTTTGACTTCTTTGCCCAATAAAGTTCTTTTTTTAGACAGATTGGAACAAGCAATTAAATTTTCAAGACGACACCGCAATAAACTGGCCATTTTATTCATAGATTTGGATAGTTTTAAAGAAATAAATGATTCTCTAGGCCATCAAGTAGGAGATGAAATACTCGTGCAAGTAGCACAAAGAATAAAAAGTAAAATAAGAGACAGTGACACCCTTTCAAGACTAGGGGGAGATGAATTTACTATTATTTTAAATGATATACAAAGCCTTGAGGATATTTCTTCTTTTATAAACAATATTCTAAAACTTTTTAAAGAACCTTTTCTTGTAGGTGATAATTTGCTTTACACAACCATAAGTATAGGTGCTTCCATCTATCCAAGTGATGGGTATGACTCAAACACACTCTTAAGAAACTCTAGTGCAGCTATGTATGAAGCAAAAAAAGATGATTATAGTAACTACTGTTTTTATGATGAAGAAATGACAATAAAAGCATTGCAAAGAGTACTTTTAAAAACTGCACTACGACAAGCTTTAAAAGAGGATGAACTCATTGTTTATTATCAACCCCAAATAGATGCCAATGATAATACCTTAGTTGGTATGGAAGCGCTGGTTAGATGGAATCACCCAACGCTTGGATTAATATCTCCTGATAAATTCATACCTCTTGCAGAAGCAAGTGGCATGATTATAGAACTGGATAGAATTGTTATGAAAAAAGCATTAGCCCAATTAAAAATCTGGCATGACCAAGGATTTGAAACAGGAAAACTTTCTCTTAATCTGGCAATAAAACAGCTTGAGAAAGATGATTTAATCAGCTTTATTAAAAAATTGTTAAGTGATGAAAAATGCGCTTATGAGTGTATTGAATTTGAAATCACAGAAAGTCAAATTATGCAAAATCCCAGTAAAGCAATCCAACTTTTACAAGATCTTAATAACTTAGGTATTTCAATTGCAATTGATGATTTTGGAACGGGCTATTCGTCCCTTTCTTATCTTAGAAACCTTCCTATTAATAAATTAAAAATTGACAAATCATTTGTTAATAATCTGCCAAAAGATATTCAAGATGCAGCTATTAGTAAAACAATTATTACTTTATGCAAGAGTTTAAACCTAGAAGTCATTGCAGAAGGAATAGAAACAAACGAACAAAAAGAGTTTATGTTAGAAAATGGCTGTAACGTGATTCAAGGTTATTTGTATTCTAAACCTCTTTCAAGCGAGGATATGACAGAATTTTTGCATAAAAAAGCCAGATATTTAAAGCAAGCTTAAGAATGTAATGTTTAATCAAAAACAGTGCAAAATTAAAGTAGACTAAAGCTAAATTTTTGAATAATTTAGGGATATAAATGTTTGGCAAAATACATAAAGAAATGAATACTTTTACATTTAATATAAAAACACTTGAAGGGCATGATGAACTTTTAACGTATATGAGTACTGGCGTTTATGCAAGTATAAAACTTCTGATTTTTTCTTCCAGTACGTTCTCACTTCTTATCAAAATGGTTTTCCCTTTCATTATAAGTCTAAGTATTTTGCTTCTAGCATCAAGTTTAGGCCTCTTTCCTAGTGCTGTAAACGCCCTTCTTCTTATTACTTTTAGCTTATGTGTTTTTACCTTTGTATTTATAAAAAACTGTAAAAGTTTTCTTATTTCAAGTATAAAAACCTCAAAAAACAAGAAAGAAAAATAATGAGAAATATTGTAATAATTATAGTGATTCTATCTTCTTTTGCTTATATGTTTGTACTTATGTCAGATAAGTATGACAGCATAAAAGAAACAAATGCAAAAGTACTAAAACAAAAATAATTTACGTATCATAAGTTATCTTTCATATTTACTCTCGTTATTACTAAAGAGCTCATACAAAGTAACCTTTGCGCTTTTTTTGGTCTGCAAGCAGAATTTAGTCATTACATTCCGGCATCTTCTTTTCTTGAAAAGAAGAAACAAGAAAGCAACTGACGAGTTGATAAAGCCCTTCGGGTGCCTAAATATTTTTATTTGTTAACTAGACTGTGGAACCTACTAAAATGTGCTAAAGAGCACATTTCTTCACGCTCGAACAATCCTCGCCTTTTTCCGTTAAAAAATAAAAAGATCTAGCTTTCTCAAAGTCAGGAGGAAGAGCCTTTTGAAAGATTGTTTTACTTACTAAGTATTCTATATGTTTACATCACTTCTTATAAAAAAACAATTCAATTTTCTAGATTAATATGAAGAGTGGTTCTGCCCTTTTTAATCCTCAAATGTATGTTCAAGATACTAGTGCAATAATTTAATATTGTTTCCCCTGAACTCTTGTCAAATTCTATTACTTTGTAATTGAATTAATTTACTATAATCTCCATTATCTGCTTCTTTTAGTGAATTAATATAATCATCTCTATGAAGATTTACTTTTGCCAAAAGATTTTCATTCCACTTAGTGGGACTTAAACCATTTTGTTTTAAATATATATTAGCAATCATTCTTGACCATCTACCATTACCATTTTTAAATGGATGAATTTGTACTGCTCGATGATGAGTTCTAGCAGCAATTTCTATTACTTCGAAACTTTTATTTTTATGCCAGTATTCTAAGTCATCTACTAGTTTTTTTAATTCAGTAGAAACTAAATAAGCTTTTACACCTATACTTAACTCTACTTGTCTTAATTTACCTGCCCAGTCCCAAACATCTCCAAACATTTCTTTATGCAAGAATACAAACCATTCAAAAGATAATGGTGCCATTTTATTATCAGGTTTTGCTGATAAATATTTTAATGTAGCTTTTGTTATATTTTTAGCTTCATAAACATAAATATCTTGAATCGTATATTGTTTAGATGTATCAAGTAATAAACCAGATATATCATCATTATATGTTGCACCTTTTATTTTTGTTGTATCTTTCATATTGATTTAATTAACTTGCCCATAAGTTTTTCTTGTATTCTCCTACAAGAAACTCTTTTTTTGTATCTGCAATTAAAATTTTAATAGCATCGCTTTCTAAACCTTGCATTTCCAGCGCAGAAGTATCTTGAACTAAAGAAATAATATATATAGCTTTTTTTTCTGCTCTTTTATCTCTTAAATCATCAATACTAACTGTTTCATTTCCTGCAAAATCTAAACCTAATACTTGGGTCACTTTTTCAACAGTACTCAATTTTACATCTGAACCTGCAAAAAATCTTGATAATGTCTTATACCCTAAGTGTGATATTTGAGCAAGATTATCTATTGTAATCCCTAGTTCTTTTCTTCTTGCTTTTACTCTTTCTAATAGTTGTAATCTAGTCATAATAAAACCTTATCAAATAATATAATAGGTCATAAATGACCTTTTAATACTTCTATTATGTCATAAGTGACTGTAAAAGTCAAATATCTTTGCAATAAGGTAAAAAATAAAAAGATTTAGCTTTATCAAAGTCAGGGGAAAGAGCCTTTTGAAAGATTGTTTTACTTACATCACTTCCGATTCAGTTCTCGCAATTATTTATCATTTTGAATAAAAGCTTTTATAACTGCATCATATTCTTTGTCGTTTGATAAATCATTGTGTTCTTTATTTAAAATCATTTTTACTGTAATTTGTTCTTTTGGAAAGTTTTTTATTAAGTTTTGGGAATGTTTAAAAGGTATTGTTTTATCATTTTGTGCCATTATTATAAGTACTTTTCCTTTTATTTTATTAATTCTTTTTATAGAATCGTATTTGTCTTTTAATAAAAGAGCCATAGGATAAAGAGGAAATCTCTTTTGTGCAAGCTTTTGAATACTGTCATAAGGCGTAATTAAAATTAATTTATCAATACTTCTTTTGGAAGCTAAATAGGTGGCAATGCCAGATCCCAGACTTCTTCCCATAATAGAAATAGAAGCGTGTTTTTTGATAAGTTCATCGTAAATATATAAAGCATCCGAAAAAAGTGCTTTTTCCTTGGGCGTTCCAGTACTGCCACCGTATCCACGATAATTAACTAAATACACACTATGATCAGGAAATAACACTTGCAAAGATAAAGCAGAGTATACAACTGCTTCTGCATTACCACCAAAATACACAAGAGCCTTTTTTTTGTTTTCATTCAAAACAATAACATTAATACTCTCCCCTTCATTTAAGAACACTTCATTCTTAAAATCATGAGTTACAAAAGCAGAAGGAAAATAAATAAAAGTTCTTTGAAAAATATAAAGAATAATTGCAGAAAGTAAATAAAAGAATAAAATTAAAAATAGTAAAGTTTTAAGTATTCCAAACATCTAATCTCCTTATAGTATTAAGTAATACTATTCTAACATCTATCCTCTTAGCAAGAATAAATTAAAGACAAAATTTGAAAACTTTTAATTAAGTTTCTAAAGAGCTCTATTTGATAATAAGGATTCAGGTAAAAGAGTAAATATGACTCTTATATTTATTTTACAAAGAGCTCATACAAAGTTACCTTTGCGCTTTTTTTTCTTCTTTTCTTGAAAAGAAGAAACAAGAAAGCAACTGACACATTGATAAAGCCCTTCGGGTCCCTAAATGTTTTTATTTGTTTAACTAGGCTCTGGAACCTACTCTTGTGCTTGCACTCTCTGTGAGAAAATGTGCT
>SPKZ01019237.1_pt1 | contig 16291 bp, 12 predicted proteins | sample 2456571 | NCBI WGS metagenome assembly SPKZ01 (sample SAMN11192286, study PRJNA482655) | marine metagenome | biome: ENVO:00000447; feature: ENVO:00000244|ENVO:00000211|ENVO:00000569|ENVO:00002023; material: ENVO:00002151; isolation source: ocean water from marine abyssalpelagic zone ...
GATCACTTAGGAAAGCCGATGCCAAGCCCATCTGAGGGCAGCAGACGCAATAAGGGCGTCCTGCAGGCCTCTGTGGACGCTGGATTGGATATCCCGGAACTTACCGGGCACTGGAGACACGCGGACCACCTCGGCCCCAACACGGCGATCTCAAAGGAGATCAGGGCCAGCATCCGCAGCAAAGCACGAATGGAACGGTCACAGAACTCATACCTGACCGGGATCCTGCAAACACTCAGCAACTTCATCGTCGGAACCGGCCCACGGCTGCAGATGCAGATTCGAGGGGCAGACGGCAAGCCCGATCGAGAATTGAACGCTGACATTGAACAAGAATTCACACGATGGGCGAAACATGTGCGACTGGCTGAGCACCTCAGGACAGCAGTGGCTGTTAAACGCTTAGACGGCGAAGTCTTCACTTCTGTAGTACGGAACCCTAATAAGCGGGAGTCTACAGGGTACGGCTTAGCCATCCAGTTGTTCGAGGCCGATCAGGTCGAAGTACAAAGCATGTACAGCTCAGGGATGCGGACAGACGGCGGAGATGGGATCAAGTATGATCGCTACGGCAATCCTACGAAATACCCAGTCCTGCGGCAGCACCCCGGTGAACTTAACCGCTACGAAGACACAACCAGCAGCATCCAATGGATCCCTGCTGACTACATGGCTCACATGTACCGAATTGACCGACCTGGTCAGAAACGTGGAGTCAGTGAAATCCTGACAGCCTTGCCACTGTTCGCGATGTTGCGACGGATGACAATGGCCACGATCACCAACGTCGAGAAGTCTTCTAATATCACGGGTGTACTTGAGACCGACGCCGAGTTTGATGAGTACGGCAACCCGCTTTCAGCCATCACTGATGAGGACTGGATGACTACCCTACCCACAGGTCGTAACTCTCTTATGACCTTGCCAAACGGCATGAAACTCAAAGAGTTCGCCGGGGCTACCCCAAACAGCGAATACAGCGAGTTCGCCCGGTCAATCATCCGCGAGATCGCACGCTGCTTGAACGTACCTTACAACATCGCAGCAGGCGACAGCTCATCATATAACTACGCGAGTGGACGACTGGATCACCAGTCATTCTTCTCAGCTAACGACGTCGAGCGGTCATACATCGAATGTACCTGCCTCGACATGATCCTCGGACAATGGCTCAAAGTGTACTACGCACGAGAGTTTGGGGTTAACCCAGCAGAAGTAGACGCTTACAATAAGCCACACAGTTGGTTCTGGGACTCAGTCGGTCACATCGACGAGAACAAATCAGCACTGGCTGCAGAGCGACAACTCAGATACGGTGGGGCGTCCAGAGGGGCTATCTTAGCCAAACAAGGACTGGACGTTGACGCTGTTGACGAGAGAGCCGCTGAAGAGCTTGGTTACGAGTCTGTTCAGGAATATAGGCAAGCGATTGCCCGCTACCTGCACGGAGAAGCCAAGGACGAGATGGACGACTCAACCGAGGATCGCCCAAACAATAAACCCGAAAACAATGAGGAGGACAATTAACAGAGCCGAACTAACCCTTTAACCTAATGGAGTTCATATGGCACATAGCAAACGAAAGCACAAGCGACGTGAAAAGCAACGCCTTGTGGACTCTGGACTCAGCATCGAAGCGGTAAACGCTTTAGGAGCTGACACAGAGTTAGCAGCCAATGAGTCCTCTGTAAGTGTCGGAAAGAAAGACCCATCTTACAGCGGTATCGCCTACACAGGTGGCACCTTGACTCAACCATCATTCCCGCACCCAATGGTCATCGACCTCGCCGGAGTGAAGATCGCAAAAGACCCGCAGGTTTCCCTCTACGGCCATGACGCCAACAAGCCTGTCGGCCACCACAAGCCGGTGGTTTCCGCCACTGACATTCGAGTAGAAGACGGAAAGTTCAGCGTACCAGGCGAGACGACAGACATGGTTGTCGAAGCTGGTAAAGCTAACTTCCCCTGGCAGATGTCTGTCAGAGGACCCATCAAGAAGATGCGGTTCGTCAAAGAGGGAAAAGAAGTTAAGCTGAACGGTCGGACATTCACCGGCCCTTTATATGTAGTTGATAAGTTCCTGTTCCGCGAAACTAGCTGGACCGGATTAGGAGCTGATCAAGGATCGCCCGAAGCTGCAATCGCAGCATCTCTAGCCAAGAAAGGAGTTGTCATGTCTGATGACTCTGTCTCCACACCAGTGGAAGACGCTCCTGAGCAGGCTGCAGACGTGGTAGTAACTGAAGCACCAGTGGTAGAAGTCGAAGCAAGCGAAGGTGAAACGCCAGTTGCTGAAGCTCCAGTGGTCGAAGAAGTTGTTGCTGAAGAAGCACCAGTTGAGGACGTTGTAGAGGCTCCTGAAGCAGAAGAAGCACCTGAAGTCGAAGAGGCTCCAGAAGCTGAAGAAGCTCCAGAAGAACCTACCGAAGAAGTGGAAGAAGCTCCAGAAGCTCCTGTTGCTGAAGAAGCACCAGCTGCTGAAGAAGCTCCAGTTCAGGAAGCCGCAGCAAGCGCTCCTGAAGTAACAGAGGCACCAGCCGAGTTGGCAGCTTCTGAAGATACTCCGGTTGAAGAGGCAGCACCCGTTGCTGACCTTTCTGCCGCTTACGTTGAGCAGCAGAACGCTATCGCAATGGTCGAACGAGTGTTTGGCCAGGATTCAATTTATGCCGAACTTAAGGCATCCGCAATCACAAATGGCTGGGACGAAGATACCTGCCAAAAGGAAAAACTTACGATGACAGTTGAAAACTCTGCCCCCGAAGGCTTCGTGGCTCGCGATATCGAAGCTGGTTTGAACATGAACGACGTTCTGGCTTGCTCTATGGCAATCAGCGCCGGCGTTCCCGCTGACTCTGTTGCTCTGGACAGCTACAGCGACGACGTTCGCGACCTGGCTGCTTCTGCTGAGTACCGTGGCGCTTCATGGCACAGTGCCATCCACCACGCCGCTAACGCTGCTGGCCGTAGCCTGCGGGTTGGCGCTCAGGGTCAGGAACTCCTGGCTGCCGCTCAAGACCTCGACATGGCTGCTAACCTCCGTCGCGCTGGTGGCGAAGTTGCTGCTTCTCAGGGCTGGTCTACGCTGGACCTCGGCGTTCTGACCGTGGATGTGCTGAACAAGGTTCTGTACAGCAAGTTCGCTATGTACCCAAGCATCATGAACGACATCTGCTCTGTCGGATCTGCTCGTGACTTCAGGCCGAACCACAAGTACCGCATCAACGGCGGCGGGTTCATGAACAAAGTCGCCAAGACCGGCGAACTTGAACATAAGCATTTTGAGCAAACGGAATTCAGCAACAGCATCGACACTGTCGGCGTTATGCTGTCAGCCCCTCGCAAGTCAATTGTGAACGACGACCTCGGCGTGTTCGAGCAGCTCGGAACTGAGTTCGGTCGTGGCGCTGCTAAGACTCTGGAGCGGGACATCATCGCTGCACTGTACGACGCACACAGCTGGGACGCTACCTGCCAGATCAACAACGTGTTCGACGCTACCGGCCTCGACGCTGGTTTGGACCTGTACACCGACCTGACCGACACGGACGGAACGCCAATCGACGTTGTTCCTTCTGTTCTGCTTGTTCAGTCCGGCAGCATGTACCGTCAGGCCCTGAGCCTCGTGAACGGTGGAGACATCGCTATTCCTGAGCCTTCTACCAACCACGTCGTTTCTGGTAACACGCTCACCGGAATCGTCAGCAAGGTCATCAGCTCACCATGGCTGAAGAACGCTGCTGTTGCTAACAGCTCAAGCACTGGCTGGTTCCTGTTGGCTTCTCCTAGCGAACTGCCAGTTATTGAAGTTCTGTTCCTGAACGGACAGCAGGCTCCAACCATCGAACGAGCAGAAACCACGTTCAATACATTAGGGGCTCAGTGGAGAGCCTTCTTTGACTATGGTATCGCTAGCGTGAACAACATTGGGATCGTTCGCTCTACCGGCACTGTCTAAGTTAAAGTAACACTCTGATCTACACGGGCGGCCCATGGGGGTCGCCCTTTTTGACACACTATAATTCCTGAAAGGAATATACACTAATGTCTAACTTGACTGTTTTGTTCGTCCACGGCGGTTCTGCACACACGAACCTCGGCGACGCATCTGCCGCTTACAAGAACGGCGAAATCGAAGTTGATATCCAGGGCGACTGCATGATCTCTGACTGCGACGTTGCAGTTGGCGAAGCTCACGCCTGTGCATTGGCTGACGGTGGATCTGTTGTTAAAGTGTTGAACCCTGCGTTCGACGCTGCTGGCGCTACGACTGAAACTCACGCTGTGGGTTCTGACCTGTTCGCTGAGTTGGCTGACACGGACTCTGCTTACGACCGTAGCACGAACCCATACAGCGGTTTGGCTGTTGCTGCTGGCTCTGGCGACGACACGCTGTTCCTGGGTAAAGTTGAGCGATCAGCTAACCTGACCAGCAAGTACATCTTCGTCCGCCCAATGCGAGCTGAGTTCGCTGGCTAAGAAAGATAACCGATGACAAACTTGTTTGAGCTTAGCCGACAACTGATGGACTCCACACTGGAATCCATAGGCTCTGTAAGTGCTGAGTATCGCAAGTGCGGCGAGAACACAGGGGTTGCCATCTTGGTAACCCCTCTCGGCGGTCAGAGACGATCTGAAGAGAGTGACAACTTTGTGATCGAGTACCACTTCACGGACTTCGCAGTTCGTATGGCTACTATGGTCACACCCGGTGACATATCGTTCACCGACTGGCTTGGTCGTATGCCTAAGTACGGCGATGCTCTTATCTACGATGGTAAGAAGTACATCGTAGGCGATGACCGGGGCAACCCCGCTTACGACTGGACGTCGATCTATCAGACGTCTATCCGGCTGCACGCTATCTACCATGGGGAGGATTCTTAATGCCTAATCCATTTAGAGAACTAGCTGCTGCGGCTGTCACGGCTCTTGGGAACGCTACTCCAGACCCGATAGGGGCGGTCAGGACTAGGTCCCACAGATTTTCACCTGAGGTTTTCGGTACGCTGTTCGGAGACAACCCTGCTGTCGTCATTTCCAAAGGATCACTTGAGAGATCTTTGAGTGACCAGAGCAGAGACTCCCGGCGGGCAAACATGACGCTGACGGTGACTATACTGGACGTCGAAGGCAGATGTGACCCAACCGCAACCGATACTCAAGACGCTTTTGATGACTTCGTAAACTCAGTGGAAAAGGTGCTAGGGGCTAACCTTAACACAGCCACCTTCGGGACCGCATGGTTCGTGAGTTCATCGGAGACAGATGACATTGACGCTACTCGTGGTCTCGGAGACTTTGAGACTACGCTCGAATTAACCTACATCCTAGAATCTACAGAGGTATAACATGGCTAGCACTAGCACAGGCCGCGAGTGTACCCTCGCCATCAACACTAGCAACGACTACGACGCACCAACTTGGGTGGCCGTTACCATTGCTAAAGATGTCAGCGTATCTCGCTCTGTTGATAAACTGGAAGACAACTGCCGTGCCGCTGGCGCATACAAGCAGTACCTTCCCGGTTTGATCGATCTCTCAGTTGATCTGGAAGTTTGCCACCGCAACACGGACAGCAACTGGAACTTGGTCGAAGACGCAATTTTGAACGGAACTACTTTGGACGTTGCCATCGTCGATGGCCCTATCGTCGCCGCTGAAATGACTAGCGGAACCAACGCTGTTGGCATGCGAATGGTATGCAACGTGTACGAATGCGAAAACTCACAGCCTCTGGAAGACCCACTTTCAGACAGCTACACTTTCGCTCCTACGGCAGACCTCAACGCCGGTTCTAACACGAACCAGGTTGGGCCTGCTCGGATCACGATCAACGGCACAGCGTAAATAACGCACACGGCTGTCCCGGATACCGGGGCAGCCTTTTCTTCATTCAGACAGAGAGGACCAGTCTTATGTCAGAACTTGAAATCAAAAAGTCAGAGGCCCTTGAGGCCATCAGCACGCTCGTCACTAACACTGCAAGTGGCAAGTTCGTGTCCATACATGAAATCAACATTCTCGCACTGGGTATCGGCGATCTTCTGCTCGATAACGGTGCCACCATTGCTCAGCACGTCATGAACCGCGGCAAAGGCAAACCTGCTATCCGCCAGCGGTTCTACGAGGTCAAAGCGGACTTACTGGGAGAACTTATGTCTGACATGCTTTCGGACATCGTACATCCAGAGGACACCACGGTTGATCAGGAACTTCCTTCCTACCTCTTTACTGAAGGAGACGATGAGTAATGCAATTCACAGACAGCAAAGGCCGCGAGTGGGACATGAGTTTCACCGTTGGCACAGTAACAAGATTGGCAAAGTACTACCGGGTGGACCCGGACAAAGTCCTGCAGGACAAGGTTTCAGAAGTAATGATCAGCGGGTCCTATGTTGACCTGTGTGTTCTGTTCTGGGGTCTCCTGAAGGACCAGGCTAAAGCGCAGGGCGTGACTGAGGCAGACTTCCAGGAGTTCTCGGCAGGAGACTGGGAGGATGCAGCAGAGTGTCTTGAGCAGGCCATCATCAATTTTACCCGCCCCGGACAGAGGCAAGTGATGCAAGCGACACTGACCAAAGTTCGGGACCTGGAACAGAAAGCTCAGGATCAGGCGATAACGTCTCTGGACGATCCGACACTGGAGAAGAAACTTCTGGACAAAGTTCAGGAGCAGTTCATGAGGACGGTATCCCCAGAGGAATAATCGATTGGTGCTTTTGGGCAGGGGGTCTCTGTGGAGTTGACCCCCGTCCGTTTACCATGCGTGAGTTAGCCACCATGTGTAAAGGGGCGACTTACATCTGGCAACAGTTCTCAAGATCATCAGGTGCGACGGGTGCCAACAAAGCAGCCCCGTCTATCGCTGATCGTCTTAGTAAAGCAGGAATGTAAATGAAGTTCAATAGCGGTTCTATAAGAAGTGCACTCTTCCGAGTCCAGAACTCCTTAGCTAGGGGTCCTGGACTTAAGGGTGCCATGAGTGCGTCCGTCACTAGGGCGAGGATATACGAAGGGAAACTCAAGAGGAAGGAAAATGCGGCCAGGCGGCGGGCACTAATACGACAAGCAGCGTACACGAAAGGCGTTGCTCGCAAGATGTTGGTACAAGGTGGGAAGAAGCCCAACAAGCCAGGCGGACCGCCAAGACTACGAGGTGGGAGCAAGCTGTTCCGTAACTCGGTCCACTGGGGTTGGAATAAAAACGGAGCAGGCGTAGGCGGCTCTAGAGGCTATTCTGTCGCAGGCCCGGTACAGTTAACAGGCCGTAACGTACCTGGGGCATTGGGTAGCGGTGGCATATCGGGTGCCGTAGTACAGCGTAAGACCTCCAACACATCATACCGGAAGTCTAAACTAGCAAGAACGGCACAGAAATCCCGAAGGCGGGGATCAGGGGAGTTTCTGAAGTTCTCGGACAAGATCCAAAAGGGTCCTAAGTTCGTCATCCGTCAGAAGACCCGTAAGCACCCGTTTATGCAGAAAGCTATGAAGATCACAAACAGAGGTTTCGCGGCTCAGTTCCGTGGAGCATTTAGATAAAGGACAAACCAATGGCTGGGTTCGCAGGTGGAATTGAAGCAGGTAAGGCATACGTCACCTTCGGGGCAGACTCAAGGCCTTTCCAGCAAAACATGAAGAAGATGAGGCGCAGCTTGACTAACCTCGGGACAACACTGCAATCCACAGGGTTTCAGTTGTTTGCGGGCGGACTCATCGCAGCAGGTCCACTGGCAGAAGCCTTCCGGGCGTTCGCTAAGATCGACGGAGAACTCAGTTTCCTGGCTGGTGTTGTCGGCAAGACGCGGAAAGAGATTGAAGGCCTGGAAAGCACCATCATGCAGTTAGGTGAATCCACGGTGTTCACGATCACCCAGGTGACAGAAGCAGCCACGGCTCTCGGTCGTGCAGGCTTCAGTGACGCCGCTATCGTAAGCTCCCTGGACTCGGTACTGCAGTTCGCTCAGGCCACCCGGTTGGAGCTGGGCGAAGCAGCGGAAGTCGTGACGGACACCATGCGAGCCTTCGGACTGTCCATCAAAGACACAGACCGTATCGTAAACACCCTGACTAAGACATCCAACAGTTCATCGCAGACTATGCAAGAACTCAAAGAGTCTCTGTCCTTTGTATCAGCTCAGGCAGCAGCGACAGGTTTATCTCTGGAAGAGACGACCACGTTCCTTGGCATCATGGCCAACAACGCACAGAAGGCATCCATCGCTGGTACGGGTTTGCAGAGGACTTTGATTAACTTCCAGAGCGCAGACAAGCAGAGAGTATTCAAGAGACTAGGCATCGACATACGTAACTCCGAAGGTGGCCTGAAGAAGCTGCCTTTACTGTTCGTGGAACTAGAAAGCGCACTGTTCCAGTACGACGAGACTGCCCGGAACGCAGTGTTCGTGGATCTGTTCGGAAGGGGAGCCCGTGCGGCTAACATCCTGTCCCGGTCATTCCAGGCAGGGTCAGACGTAACAGGTGAGTTCACCACGGAGCTTGAAAGATTCAAGGATTCCATGGAGAACGCCATGTCGGCCCAAGAGATTCAGCAACAGATTAGTGAATCGGCGGAAGGGACCCTAAAAAGGCTCACCTCTGCTTTCGAGGCTATGAAAGTGGCTGTCGGTAAGGGCGTAGCCCTGTCCGGCCTCGCAGAGCAATTCACCGCGATGTTCAAGGGCATACGAGGTCTGGTTACGGAGAACCCCCAATTCATTGCACAGCTCGCAAAGGCCGTGGTAGCCATCACAGCACTAGGAGTGGGGCTGTTAGCCGCAGGAAAACTAATAGCCATCCTTGCTACGGCGGTAGGTGCGGCATCAGCCGTATTCGGTGCATTGAGTACCGTGGTAGGTGCGATAGCAGGGCTCCCCGTTGCTGCCATAGCAGCCCTGACTGCAGGAGTCATAGGCTTAGTATCCGCGTTCGACTTAGACGCTATCAAAGCATTCTTCGGCGAACTATCCGACGGGTTCGCTTTCGTTGCGGACCTGCTATTGGGCGGGGACCTTGACCTAGCATGGAAAGCCTTCACTGTCAACATGAAGTACCTGTGGGACAGGACAGTCCAGGGTATGATTAACACCTTCACTGACGCTTTCGCCAACATATATGACTTCGTTGATATAGGAGGCTCGCAGGTCAGCGATTTCCTGTTCGGCACGGATTACGTGGGGATGACTGACGAGATACGAGCCGGTGCCAAGGCCATGACTCGTGACCTGCAGGAGACTCACGACAAGCAGATGCAAGCCCTTGCGGATGAGCGCCGCGCGCGAAGACAGGCAGCTGCCGACGCTAAAGCGGAAGCTGAAGCTCTGAAGGAAATTAGTGACGCGGAAGCCGAAATCGAGGATGCTAAGAGCAAGCGTATCCGGGGCGATAAGACCGGGTTTGAAGAAGCAGAAGCTAAGGCAGCCAAGAAGTTGGCGGACGAAGAGAACAGGCTCCTCCGCACAAGGGCGGACCAAAAGCAGAGGTTTCTTGAGTTAGACTTAGCCCGGCAGAAGAACGACCTGGCGATCGAGAAGAGAAAAGAGAAGAACATAGCGAGCTTCAAGCGATCCCTGCAGTCACCAAGCGGGGCAGATGTCCGTAGTGCAGCCGGGTTCAGCCCGCTATTGCAGCAGCACCAGGCCACACTGGTCGGCTCTGTTAAGGCAGTGGAACTGGCTATCCGCGAAGAGGCCCTCAAGGACAGAGAGCTTCAGGTCGAGCGAAAAGGTATCCAGCACAAGACCCACAGGCTGTTGCAGGAGAGCGCGGAGGTAAACACTAGACTCGGGAACCACTTTTAAGATAAGGACCTACCACAATGGCTATAGATAATTCACAAGCAATCAAGTCGTATGCTACGGGGGTAGTCTTTGAGAAGAGGCTGCCCGTCGAGGAGAACTTCTCCCTGGATGGTAGCGGCACGCGCACCATCGACTGGACGTTCACACTGATCACTACGCAGGAAGCCGAGAAGTTCGATGTGACGGCTCACGAAGCATATACTGAGATCTTGGAGCCGTTTGAGATCGAAGGATTCCCGTTCTACGTGGACTCCATCACACTCAGTCGAGTGGACCACCAGTACGGCGTACGACAGAGCCGAGCGGGCAACGCTATGGTTCCTGTAGCCAGGTGGACGGTCAACGCTTCTTACAGGACTCGACAGAACGCTAGTCGCGAAGGTCTTACGGACAGTCTGAAGCCGAGCGAGGTGAATCCTGTCATCACATGGAACACCCAGACGTTCGACATGGCAACAGCCGCTGACGTGTTCAACAGACCATACCAGAACACCGCTGGCGATTACTTTGAGGGCGTAAGCAGACCTGCGGAAGAGCGGGTGTATAGCGTGACCCTTAACGAAGCAGTCCCTGGCGTCACTGTGAACAGCGGTGGAAAACCTAAATCATACCGGACGATCGCCAATGAGGTTGCTGCACTGGAAGCATCAGGGACCAATTACGAACCTCTGTACACGAACCTGATGAACTTCACTAACTCACTTCCGGTGACCATACGCGGCCTGCTGTGGGGCGTTAATACCCTGCGTGTCACGAGCATGAGCTTGGGCGAGATCAAGATAGACAAGAGTGAAGTCTACTACGAAGTTAACTTTCAGCTAGCGGGCAGATACTGGGGTTGGCAGCGAGAAGTGGCCAACAGAGGTAGTAACGAGTTGAGGTACTACTTCCCCAGAGGGAGCCTGTTAGCCGATGCTTTCCCTGCACCAGTATTTCCTAAAAAGGACAGATATTTCACGCCGTACGGCCCCTTTGCTGGTGACGTCCTGAACGACCTCAACGAGCATGTTCACGTTAAAGGATTCGCTCCCTCTCCCCATTCAGGACTGGCCGGCGTTCCCGGAGACGGTCCTGGCGGATACTACTCCATGGAACAGCTCATGACCTGTGGCGCAGTAGCCGTGGAAAAGGTCCCCATAACCGACCTGAAGGGCAGACCTTTGGCGAACCCAGTGTTCCTCGACGGCTACGGTGAAGCCCAATTCAGCAACTCGGCACTGCCGGGGTTTGTTGGGAGCCTTACGGTGCAGAGGGGCTCTCGTACTGCTACGGCAAACTTCAACCTGTATGAATATCTGGGACAGAGAGTTACTACGGCCAATGGCTATACGTTCTACATCCCAGAAACAGCGGAGCAACTGCTGGCAGTGCAGCTGAGTCGGGAAGTAAACTATAGCAACGCAAAACAAGACTATGCGGCCAAGTTCACCACGGTTATGCCTCTTATTATGTGTAAAGGGCCACATGACTCCACGCTTGTCCCGCAGGTCAACGAACACGATGAGTTGAGCGGCGTATACTTCATACCCAGCGAGAACAGTCAGGTGTTGGTAGTTCTGACACCAGGTATCAAGTTATCATTCCAAGACTACAGGCTTGCTGACTTGTCTGCCTTGCCAGGCGTATACCTCGCCAGCTAAGAGAAAGGCTCCCTACCATGATGTTATCTAACAATGTGGCTCGTCGGATAGGTCGGGCCGTGAAGCAGATAGAAGCTAATCCGGTACAGTATGGCCAAGGCCATACACAGATGGTCAACACGTCTCCGGAAGTATTCTGCCAGGCTTTAGTTGTAGACCCTACAGGACCGGTTGTCCTGTCTGGGTCACAGTATGACCTCACGAACCCCGTGGTATGTCGTCGTCTGGTTGAGGACAACAGCAAAGGCCTGGTCATAAGGATCGACGCCACGCAATACGATGCCGTGGAAGTGCAGGTTACCTTTGACGGAACAACCGCAGGCACCTTCATAGCGGGGTCGGACGACGAGGCTGCTATCCTTGGGGTACTCGCTGCGGCAGGTGCCACGGACGTCTCCGTGGAGGTCATAGGGAAATACATCTACATCTCTGAGTCTAAGATCGGGGAAGTGGATGTCATAACGTCAGGACCTGTCGTAGCCCGCTGCACAGAATGGCCCCTAGGCGAAGAAGAGAACTTCTTCCTCTCGCAGATACCCAGCACAGACCTGACTATTGGTGACCTGGTCAACGTACACTTCTCTGAGTCCCTCGGGGGTCTTATCGTACCTAGGGACGCGGTAACAGAGTCAGACCCGTGTTGCACAAACACAGTGGTCAACTCTACGGACCTGCAGATAGACATACCGGAGTACAACAACGGAGTGGCCACCGGTGGAACCAGAACACTCAACACCACAAAGACCTGGGTAGCCGAGATCAAAAGGGATATCACTTTCTCCGTTGACGGAGGTTTCGCACGATTGCTGTCCGGGAGCTATCCGCTAATATGGTCAGCAGTCACAGAGACCTGGTCCAGAGACGCATCTGGCGACCTCATCTTCCTTGATGAATTCGGTAGAGTGGTCGAGGTCGGTGTGGCCTCAGCGACCTTGGTGATGGTGCCAGACGACGGGGCGGGCAACGTAGCCCTGGCAGTGAACGTGGATGCAGACTTCAGCTAAGAGAGGATCACCCCGTGACAGTATCATCATTGACCATAGCCAGCACACCTGCTGACAAGCTATCAGGCGTCACAGGGCACAACTTCAGTGAGCAGTGTAAGATATCTGTCAGGCCTACGAATCTGCACTCAGGAGAGTGGACAGAGGAGTTCCCGATGACGGCCTGCGACTACACGATAGCCAGTAGGGAAGTCGGAGAGACCACCGCACCAATGGTAGACGATACCGGTGACAAAGGGTTCTTCCTGTACTCCCCGGACCAGACGGAGGTGCTGCAGGCGTTAGCCAGAGCGTACCACAACGTGGACATCCTGACCGGCGTGCAAGTGACGCTACCGTTTACCCTGGCCGATCCTGCGGCCGGGGTTGTTGCAGTTGAGACGTTCACCCAGTCTGACATGGACTTGTTGATGGACAGCCTAATCAGTCCGCATGAGGTGGAGACAGGGTTCATCTTGCCGGAGGACGTCTGTGTCGAGCACATAGAGGACAACGAAGTCGAGGGTGACGTAACCTTGGCTGAAGATAGTATTCAACTAGACATCAAGAGTATCATAGTTGCAGCAGAGGAAGAAGAGGATCCTGTTCTAGCCTTATGCCTGTGTCTCAAGGTGCAGACTTTGGAGACGGCTGAAGTTACTTTGAGCCTCCCTGCCTCTATCAAGTTCACATACAGCGAAGAGCCTAAGCTGATGACTTTGGCCGTAGCTGACGCACAGGACTACGACGCATACTACCCGGTCGACGACTATCTGACCCTAGCATCAGAACGCACTGGGGCACGTATTGTGTTAAACTCGACCACCGGTGAAGTCGAGGCCAAGCCGTCTCTGCAGAACGACCACCTCAGCTTTGATCTGAGGGCGGCGTCTGATGAAAGGCACATCATGCTAGGTGGTAGGTCGATTGAGATGGTTTTGTCAGCCGAGTACTTAACTACACGAACTATGGTTAAGACCGTAACACTGGTTTCAGCAGTTGTAGACGGACAGAACGTAGGAGTCGCGGATAATAAGTTCATAATACCCGGGTATGATGCAGCGGGGAGCCACACCGGCGAACCGACTCAACCAGAGGCACACAAGACCTTGGGGGGAGCACATCTGGTCGCAGTGGACCTGTCCCCCGACGACTATGACCCCGCAACAGACGAGTACAAATATGAAACAACAGGGCACTTCCGAGTAGTCTATAGCGACACTGGGAGGCCCATGGCCGCGAAGGCCAACGCGACCAACTCAGCTACCGTGAATACGACCACCGTCTACGTCGTAGACGACTCACAGTACACTGACGAGTATGGGACACACACCGTGTCTATCCAGTTTTCTTAGGAGTTAATCACATGTCTACCACCAATGTGAAATTCAACCACACACTGTCCGGCATCGGGTTCGACGGGAGAGCTTCCAGCGTAGTGCAGTTAGGTGCAGTCGGAGACTATTCGCTGCACAATAGTACGCTGGATAGTCAGGTATGTTTGCACCCTGACGGTGGGGGCTCCACGAAGCTCCCCTTTGGCGCGACGTTGCCTAGCAGCGTACCGCACAGCCCGAGCCTGATGTCGGACCTCCGGAACAAAGCCGCCGGTAAGCAGATCCGCGTCATGTCCAAAGGTACAGGAACCTCCGCATTCGCGTGGTCCGAAGCCACGGTCGATATCGAAGGCGGGGCACTGTGCGCGTCTGATCTGCAACTCCCTAGCGACGTCCTGCAAAACATGGCGAACAGAGGGATAGATGTGGGTGAGAAGAAACTCATCGTCCCGGAGAGTACCGAGGAATTGAGGATAACTCAAGGAGAACTCGGCAGCAGGACTGTGCCTTGTAATATTCCCGGCGTTACTATCGAGATGCGTAGTTCGTACACAACATGGGTGGGACTCAACTACAGGATCCTGAACTTCGGTGACTTCTGGACAGAACAGGGTGCGATTGAACTAGAGAGTCAGGACTTTGCGCGAATACCACGTGACCAGCTTCAGCCACCATTGACGCCTGAAGAGCTGGCTATTCTTCAACAGTATTATTATACTTTCCCCCGAGAGCATACCAGCGTGGTCACTCGGTTCAAGTACTACGTGTTCACGGCAAACTGGGCGCGTCAGTTGCCCGGTCTGTCCCCACGGGTGATCGGCAGTCCAACACGCCTCGTGTCCCGCTTTGAGCCCGACGTGACCCCAATACCTGCTTCGGCCAGAACACCTCCACTCCAGCCAATGCACGGCGGCAACCAATTCATGCCTGCATATCGAGGTCACGTGGCCCCGACGTCTGGTGAGTGGTGGAGGGGGCACGGCTACGCCTACACCGGCTCCAGGAATGCCTTATTGATAAAAGAGGACGACATTGGTCTGGAGCCATGGAAGAACAATCTGGGGAAGGGCTCCGCAGTAATGCAGCCCGATGGCGTGGATTACCAGGCTGCAGTCACCGCTATTGGGTCACATACGAGGACCGTCACTGCTATGAAGCAGGAGTTCCCGCTAGGCGGTCACTGGACGTACCGACAGACCAGATACGGTGGCTCCTACTATTCAGAGGAGCCCGTGTACACTGAATACAGCTACGATTACACCAGCATAGGGAGTCACGACCAGCAGCAGGAAGGATTGAATGCTGCTCTAAGCGCCTTAGCCGGTGTAGGGGACATCATAAAGACGGGATCCGACAAATTCCTGAATGTAGGGGACGTGTTCATCCCGGAAGACAACACGCTAGGCATAGAAGAACTCAAAAGTCGAGGGCTCGTGTCAGACACTGCGGCTCAGCTTGACGCGGAATTCTTAGACCCCCGCCCCCCTTGGCTCTTTATCGGCAGAGACAGACGAGAAACGATAGCGATGTATGCTGATACGGGGTCTTACGGAGTAAGTATATATGAGGAGCATCATCCTCGATTCTCCGAAATAGAAGCAGCTCTTCGAGGAGGGGGTAACCACCCTAGTCTCGGAACCGCAGGCGCCAGGAGCACCGCAAAGCAAGTTGCCGAAGAAGCACTCCGGTACGGCTGGGGCGCTATGGTGCCGCATGACCTGACTCTAGATGTAACAGAGAGGCACGAAGTCACCTTGGAATACGGCCACACCCCTCCTACGATGTTCATAGACGCATTGCCTAAGAACACCGCCAAGACCCTATGGGTTCCTCCCGGCTCCCCTGTGTCTGAAGTCGCCTCCTGGCCCCGGCACTATGTCAGTAACTATCCGCAATCGAGTGCCGAAGCACACCCACTGAGCACACAGCTATTGGCGGGAGCCAGTTCTACCGGTTCAACTCTCACCCCGGGGCTTGACCCTAAAGTGGAAGACGGCATTCGGTTTAAGGATTGGGAAGTATACGCCGACGGCCGAGCACTATTCCTTATGCCGAGAGGCTATAATGAAACTTTCTCTTTGAACTTCGAGGGGACTAAGACTGTTCGTACCAAAGAGAGTAGACATAGGGAAAACAACCTGGTCATAGAGTCTGTAGAGCAGACGACAGAACCTCTCGGCGTTTCGTACGGTGGTTATCCATTCGTACCTTCCTGGTCAAACTACATTACCAAAATCGGGCTGTTCCACGCATACTCCGCCCTGCCCTTCTCGGGAACCATTGGGAACTCGCACTATAGACTCGTAGCCGACGACATCGACTACGTGATGCGGGCCCATATCGACGGGATACACGACCCAGTTTGGAATCCCCAGGGGAGGAACATGAAGATACTCTATGGGGATGCGGCTGCCATAGTCGGATTACCTGATGACCGGAGGGGTTACATCACAGGACATTTCAAAGAGAAAATCCACTGTGAGGTGTTACAGAGCGAAGTGACCCGAAGTTTCGTACCTCTGGGTTGC
>SPKZ01010727.1_pt1 | contig 16287 bp, 16 predicted proteins | sample 2456571 | NCBI WGS metagenome assembly SPKZ01 (sample SAMN11192286, study PRJNA482655) | marine metagenome | biome: ENVO:00000447; feature: ENVO:00000244|ENVO:00000211|ENVO:00000569|ENVO:00002023; material: ENVO:00002151; isolation source: ocean water from marine abyssalpelagic zone ...
GTATTAATAACAAAAGGATGACGTTTAATTCCTGATTGAAATTGTTCAAATCTGTTATTAGATAAAGAAATAGCATTTTTAGAATATAATAAACTTAATAAACCAAAGTATGGAAAAGGAGTATGGTCTTTTCCTCCGTATCCTCCACCAATGTAGGGAGAGTGAATGACTAAATCTTTAACTTCTTTACCCTTAGGTGAAGCAGCTAACATTTCTCCTGCTTGTTTATAAAAATCCCCAGGAGATTGTGTACAAATTACCATATGAATGGTTTTGTTTTTTCTATCATACCAGCCATTAAATGCTTCAGCTTCCATCATCACAGGATCAATAGAAGGAGTAGTAAATGTTTTGTTAACTACATGCCAGTCTTCATTTTTGATATCGTTATGCAGCTCATTTGCATAATGCATAGCTTGATGGATACTATCGCCTTTTACATTACCTTTAGGCCAAACTGCTTTGTTATTTTTAATATTTGGAAAAATAAGACCATTTTGTAAAGGACTGTATTTGTCTTTTAAAAGTCCTTCTTCTCGTATAATTCTCCATGTTGAATAAGGTGCTTGTTTAGCACTTACTAAAGGATGAATAGCGTTAGAGTACTTGATTATTTTATCACTGTTTTGTAAGCTATTTTTTGCATTCTTAAAACTTATAAAATCATCATAAACTAAAACAGCAACTTCTTGACCTTCATAAGCTGGTACTTTTCCTGCGGGTAATAACATATCATTACCAAAAAAACTAGGAAAACCAATTTTATCTTTTGCAAGTGTTTGGGCTGTAATAAGTACAGCTGGTTTCATTTCATTACTTAATGAAGAAAAATCTAAACCTTCAAATACTCTGTTTGCTTTATTGACTCTTAGTATAAAAGCATAAGATTGTTTCTTTGGCCATCCTTTTATATCTTGTGATCTATAGTCTCTTCCATAAATCTTCTCACCAGTAACTTTAGCAATAGCATCGAATCTGAATTTAGGTTTTCCTAAATCTCCTTTCCAATCATTTTGTAGGAGTGTTGTATTTGTATATTCTTTAAATTTATCTGAACTAAATAGCATTGGAGCACTATAAATAGTGATACCACCAATGACACATTGTTTCAAAAATCCTCTACGTGACAAATTATTAGGAGTTTGCATTTTTTTCCTTTTCTAATACATAGAATTATTATTTTTATTATTTTGTGATTAAATAAAGTTAATCATTTTGTTTTTTTCATAGCCAACAATGCTTTACAAAAATAATCACTTATAATATATATATTACTGATGTAACATTTATGTCATTTTTTGCCTTATCTATAAGAAATAAATAGATAAAATGTGAATGTATTACTTAAATGTAACATTGATTATTACCTGATCTAGCAAGAGTTTGTTATTTGAAATTCACAGATAGATAGATTAAATAAATTTTATAAAGAATATAAATGAAAGTCTTACTTGTTGAAGATGACATACAATTAAATACTACTATTGCCTCTTATTTAGAAAGTTTATCTTTTGAAGTCATTAGTGTTGAAGATGGAGAAAAAGCGCTTGATCTTATTGATGAAAATAGTTTTGATTTATACCTACTTGATATTAACATCCCAAGTATAAATGGTTTAGACTTACTAAAATACATAAGGCAAACTAATATTCATGTAGCTATTATCATTATTACGGCTTCTTTGGAAATAAATAATCTAACTGCTGCTTATGATAATGGCTGTAATGAATACTTGAAAAAACCTTTTCACCTTAAAGAATTAGAAGTAAGAATAAATAAACTTATCAATGTACAACTAAATTCAATTCAATTCAGTAAAGATTTTTATTATTGTCAAAAAAGCAGAAACTTTATTGTGCAAGAAAAAACGCTAGACTTAAGGAAAAAAGAAAAACGATTTTTAAGTATTTTAGTAGAAAACATTGGTCAAATAGTAAGCTCACAAGAAATTATAGATTATGTTTGGGAAAATGAGATTAAAGAAACATACCCAATAAGACAGCTGGTAAATGGTATACGAAATAAACTACCTCTTAATATCATAAAAACACATATAGGTATAGGTTATAAGATTGAAAATTAGTTTTAAATTAAATCAATATCTTTATCTGATCTCTGCGCTAATACTTTTAATACTTTTTGTAGGATTATCAACACAATACTATTTTACAAAAAAAATTATTATTCAAGCTTTTTATGACAAAGCGTATAAAGAGTCTATAGATATTAAAGAAGATTTTAGATTAGCTTTTGATAAAATACAATACGAATTTAAATTACAAGAAGCTAATAATATTCAAAAATTAAATTTTGCTGTTTCTTATATCCATGATAATAAAAATGCAAAACTAGATATTTTAGAAAATGAATTAAACAAAGATGTCTTTTTAGGAAAATATGAAATATTCATTATAAATAAAAATTATATTGTCGAAAATGCTTCTTATAAACCAGATATTGGGCTTAATCTTAGCTCGTATAAAGCCAATAAAACTCTTTTTGATTTGGTCTTTGATAAGAAAATTATGATAGATATCACCCCACCTAAAATTGATTCTGCTTCTATGAATTTAAAACGATATATGATGAAACTATCACATGATGAAAATAAAATCATTCAATTATCTTATGTACTAAATTCTTATGAGCCTATTAAAAAACTCTATGAGAATCGTAAAAATAGCGTAAATACTCTTGATGTTTATGTCTTAACAAAACATATGAACCAAAAAATAGACTTTGCATCTGAAAATTTTAAAAAAAATAAATTTTATTCAAAACTGGAAAAAATCAAAAGAATTTTTAAATGAATTGGCTTCTGTATTGCCACAGTTTAAAAAAGAAATATCACATATTACAACTACAAATATAAATCAAAAAAAATAATACTTAATAAAGAGTTGTCTAAAATATTTACAAAACAAAATAAACTTTTGAGCAGCCAAAATTATAGAAGCAGAATGTCCTATTTTTACTCTTTAAGTAATGGTCTTTTTAGTGATAATGATGAAACTAAATTAATTATAAAAACAACATTTGATAATTATATTTTACAAAATGAACTTAATAAAAGTTTTTATACTTTTATTGGTATTTTCTTTTTATCATTTATTTTATTATGGTTTTTATATCGATTTGTAGTGAAAAATGTTTCTTTTAAATTGATCCGCATTATTGAATCTATACATAATAATAAAGACTCAAATGAAAAAAATATTATAGTAAAAGAGATAAATCAATTACAAAGTAATTACAATGAATTACACAAACTATTAAATGATGAAGTACAAAAGAATCAACTTCTTTTAGAAGAAAATAAACAATTTATTGCAGATATGGTACATCAAATTAGAACGCCATTAACAGTTATCATGGCCAATGCTTCAAGAATTGAGATGAAATCTTATTCTGATATTATACCTTTTGTAACTCAAATAAATTCTTCAATTAGCATGCTGTCAAATTCTTATGAAGATTTGTCTTATATTATTTCTAACGATACTATAGAATACAAAGCCCGAACTATTAATTTGTCAATTTTTTTAATGGAAAGAATTGAATTTTTTAAACATATTCTTTCTGCAAATATGAAAAACTTAAGTGAAAATATACAAAAAGATATCAGTGTTTTTATTAATGATATTGAACTAGAAAGATTACTTGATAATAATATCTCTAATGCTATAAAACATAGCATTAGAGATGCAAAATTAAGTATTTCTTTAGAACAAAAATCAAAATACGATCCGATCATACTTGTTTTTAAAAGCGAAGGGAAAATAATAAAAAACCCTACTTTACTTTTTGATAAGAATTACAGAGAGAATGATGCTAAACGAAGTTTAGGTTTGGGACTTCATATGGTAAAAACTATTTGTGATAAAAATAATATTTCGTATGAAGTAAATTCTTCAAATACACATAACAATATTAATACCTTCATATATACATTTGTTAAATAAAGTATTTTCTTCAAAGAAAACTGTGTTTTTCTATTGATTTTTTAGGTCTGTAATAAGTAAAAATAAATTATAAAATATCTTTCTTGAAACATTTTTGGATATAATGCGCATAATTAATAAATGCAGTTAAAAATTAAGAATAATATTGACTGTTATCACAAGGAATAATATGGGATTAGGTGTAGGAATTGTAGGGCTACCAAATATAGGAAAATCAACAACGTTTAATGCGTTAACAAAAGCACAAAATGCAGAAGCTCAAAATTATCCATTTTGTACTATTGAACCAAATAAAGCAATTGTACCTGTTCCAGATAAAAGACTTGATGCATTAGCAAAAATTGTAAAGCCAGATAAAATTCAGCATTCAACTATTGATTTTGTTGATATTGCTGGTTTGGTAAAAGGTGCTTCAAAAGGTGAGGGTTTAGGAAATAAATTTTTATCTAATATTAGAGAAGTAGAAGTTATTTTACATATGGTTAGATGTTTTGAAGATGAAAATGTAGTTCATGTTGAAGGTGGAATTGATCCTCTTAGAGATATTGAAATTATTGAAACAGAATTAATTTATGCAGATATCACGCAGCTTGATAAAAAATGTGAGAGATTAAAAAAAGACTCTAAGTTTGATAAAAAAGCGGCAGCTAAATTAGAAGTAGCAGCAGCTGTTTTAGCTCACTTAGAAGAATTAAAACCGGTATCTTCTTACGAAGAACAAGACAATGAAGAATTTGAAGAACTTGATGTTGAATTAAGATTTTTATCAAATAAAGATGTAATTTATGGTGCGAATGTAGATGAAGACTCATTAGCTGATGCTGGAAATAAATACGTTGATGTGGTAAAAGAACATGCTACTTCTGTAAATGCAGATGTAATTGTCTTATGTGCAAAAATTGAAGAAGAATTAATTGGTTTAGAAGATGATGAAGTACAAGAGTTTTTAACAGACTTAGGTGTAAAAGAATCAGGACTAGAGCAAATTATTCATAAAGCTTTTGATAAACTAGGACTTCAATCATACTTTACAGCTGGTAAAGTAGAAGTTCGTGCTTGGACTATTAAAAAAGAAACTAAAGCTCCACAAGCAGCTGCTGTTATTCATAATGACTTTGAAAAAGGTTTCATAAAAGCAGAAGTAATTGCATACGATGACTTCATCGAATTAGGTGGAGAAGCTAAATGTAAAGAAGCTGGAAAACTTAAATTAGAAGGTAAAGATTACGTTGTTCAAGATGGCGATGTAATGCATTTTAGGTTTAATGTTTAATTCTGTAGAAAACGTGACTAACGTCACGTTTTCCAGAATTAAAGGGAAGCGTATATGCCTTAAGGCATAGCTTCACCGCGGGATAACTCATAATAAACTTTTAAAAATCACTATCATATCTTACTAAAAACTATATATCAGAAACACTAGATTAAAATCATCTAAATAATATTTATTATTTGTTATACTTCTTTATAATTATAAGGAAGAATTTTGAAAAAAATTAAAAATATTCTATATCTTTTACTTCTAATAATATTATCACTAAATTTTTTATTTTTTGGAATTGATTCTTTTATCGGCTTAATCTTTTCAAGTTTTATGATACTGATACTATTGCCCTTATTTATATTTATGCAATCTTTTCCAAGAGTAGTTTCTTTAAAAAAGGAACTCCCTTTAGGTCTTGTATATGAAACAATATTTAAAAAGAAGATGAAGGTTAATACTAATTTACTTTATTTGATTATTATTGTCTTTCTAGTTATTGATTATTTAAGTAATGGGTTAAAAGGAATATTCGAATCTTTATTAACTTATTGGTTTGCTGCTGCAACTTTGTGGCTAATTTTACTCTTATCCTATTCTTATCACTTGTATATTAATGAGGATTAAGAAATTAAACCTTCTAAATCCCCTGAACCAATATCTTCCAAAGATAATCCACTTCTTCATCACTAAATGATATCAAAGACTTATCTTCAAACAATTCTTGAATCTTATAAAAATCAAACTTTTTAGAAAAAGTACAGTTGGGATGCACAGGCATAAAACTTCGCACCAGTGATACTTCATGTTCAATGGGGACTTCACACAAGAGACAGATATAATCATTATGCAAACGCCCTTCAAATTCAAGCAGTTTTATATAAGCTTGACAGATGGCTCTTTTGGCATTTTGTTTGGAGATTGAACTTATTAGTTCATTTAATAAAGTGCAGTAGAAAGGATCCACTTCTTCTACATCTTTAAGGTGGGGATAAAAGAGTTTGAGGAAACGCTGCCATAAATAAAGCTTGTCTTTATCAAAAATCCAAGGGAAACCAAGATGCATTACATCTTTTAATCTTGGAATGGTAGATTTGTAATTGCTTTCTAATTCAAAATCAATTTTATAACCAATATTAATAGTAGAGTGTCTGGCACCATAAAATCTATAAGTAGAGTACAAATGATTGTCACTCAATATTAGTACTATTAAATCATCATCTCTACATGGTTTAATATCGATTATAAAACCCTGCATTAATCTTCTTCTAAATCCTCGTCTTCTTGTTTCATTTCTTCTAGTTCTTCTATGATTTCAGCAGCTTCTTCTTCATCCATCTCACCTTTTTCAATATCTTTCAACATCTCACGAAAATCAGTTTGCAACTCTTGCATGTTTTTTAACTCTTCTTTTGTATCAATTGTGTCATTCTTTTTAGCAACAAGCTCAAATAACTCATCAATATAATCTTCTAAGTCAACGATAATATCTTGTGTTAATAATTCTTTTAATTCTTCAACTTTTGTCATGCTTAATCCTAATTTTTTAATCTCATAATTATAACAAAATAAACCAGCAATTTGCTTGTATTTATCTCTTTTGTGTTAATATATAAGTATAAATATAAGGAGATATTCACAAATGAAATTTGAAAATGTAACAATAGAAAAAGAAGCAAATATATTATTTGAAGGCAATATTACTAGTAGAAGTATACTTTTTGAAGATGGTTCAAGAAAAACACTGGGGATTATGTTACCAGGTGAATATGAACTAAACTCTATTCATGAAGAAATTATGGAAATAAAACGGGGTGAATTAGAAGTTATGCTTCCTGCACAAGAATGGAAAAAAGTAGTTGGTCCATCAACTTTTAATGTTCCTGCTAATTCAAAATTTAAATTAAGAGTACATACCTTAACTGATTACTGTGCTTCGTTTATTAAATACTAATTTAAAAAGTATATAAAAAAAGGCTGAGTTTAACTCAGCCTTTTTTTTATAATATTCTTATGAAACTAAAACAGTTTTAGCTGTTGATTCCCAAATACCATGTTTTGTACAGTATCCTTGTGCTACAAGATTAAGTTTTTTCCCTTTAGCTCTGATATTAAAAGTAACTTCTGCATGCGATTTTTCATTCCCTAATGTTCCAGGAACAAATTCTGTTTTTGCTAATAATGTTTCAGCATTAAACAATGAAATACTTGCAATATAATGATCAAAATCATCTGGGTGACTGTATTCGTTTCCCATTTTTACAGTAACTTTAAACATTTCACCCTCTTGTGCTTTTTCTTCACAGTGAATGAAAGGGGAGTGTCTATCTATTAAATCTTTTTTAGTTTCTCTCTCAATTGTATCTATATCGACATATTTATTAATTTTTGGCATTTATATTTCTCCTAAATTGAAATTTTGGGATTATACAATAATAATTTTAAAAAGTTTGGATAGCTTCGTTATTTTCTAAAGCAATCTTGTTTAATAGTTCAGCTTCAATTGTATTAAATACTAAAGCTGAACTATTTTATTAAAATAGAATAGTTGAATGTTTAGTTTAATTTTTAAATCTAATAAAATATTTTATTTAAAACTTTGAATTTTGGGAGTATTATTAAGAGTAAACATAAAAAAGGAACAAAAATGAAAGTGATATGTTGTTTTTTCTTTTTTTTCTCTTTTCTTTTATCCCAAACTACAATAACTCATATTAAAATTCATAATGCTATTTCACCTGGAACTGCCCAATACCTAAAAGATGCCTTTCTTCAGAGTAAAGAAGATAAAACATCTTTAATGTTAATTGAACTTGATACTCCAGGTGGTTTAGCTACTTCCATGAGAGAAATGATTCAGAATATCTTAAATTCAGATATTCCCGTAATAATGTTTGTTTCACCTAAAGGCTCACGAGCAGCAAGTGCAGGTACTTATTTAATGTATGCTTCTCATATTGCAGCAATGACACCAGGAAGTAATATAGGAGCAGCCACCCCTGTTAATTTAATGCAAGCCCCCAAAGCTCCCAAAATCATAAATAAAGAAGATGATAAAAATGATTCTCTTAATAAAAAAATAAGCAATAACAAAACAGCCATGGAAAAAAAAGTCATTAATGATGCAATTGCATATATAAAAAGTATTGCAGAATTTAAAAATAGAAATATTTCTTGGGCTATAGAAGCCGTAAAAGAAGGAAAAAGTATTTCTGCACAAGAAGCTTTAAAATTAAACGTAATTGATTTTGTTGCTTTGGATGTGGATGATTTATTAAAACAAATAAACAATAAAGAAGTTTTTCTTAATGGAGAAAAAGTGCGTATTAATACAAAAAATCGAACACTTAAATTCTTTGAGGCTTCTTTTAAAACAGAAGTATTAATGATTATTTCAAATCCAAGTTTTGCTTATGCTTTTTTAATACTTGCAATGTATGGAATATTCTTTGAAATGATGAATCCTGGCTCTATTTTTCCAGGCGTGATTGGTGCATTTTTTGCTCTGCTTTCAATGTATGCTTTAAACATCTTACCTTTTTCTTATGTGGGCTTATTATTAATCTTACTGGGAATCGCTTTTATGTTAAGTGAAGTTTTTATTTCAGGTTTTGGTATTTTAGGTTTAGTAGGACTTATTTCTTTTACTTTGGGTTCTTTTATGTTATTTGATGAACAAACCTTAGGGCAAGATATATCTTCTTCTTTAATAATATCTTTCTCTCTTGTTTCTTTGGCTTTTTTTGTTTTTTTGATGGCATTTTTATTAAAGATAAGAAAAAAAGATCCGATTAGTGGAATACATACCCTTATTGGAGTAGAAGTTGAAATACTCTCGACAGATGAAAATAATTATAAAGTTTCATGTAATGGTGAGATTTGGAATGCTATAAGTGTAGAAAAATTAAAAATAAATGAAAAAGCAATCATTACAAATATAAAATCTTTAATACTAGAAATAAGGAGAATAAAATGACTTCATTTATAATCTTATATATATTAATCTTTGTTCTTGCTCTTTTAGTTTTGTCTATTCGTATTTTAAGAGAATATGAAAGAGCAGTTGTTTTTACATTAGGAAGATTTTCAGGAGTAAAAGGACCTGGTTTGATAATTATTATTCCTTTGGTTCAACAAACAGTAAGAGTTGATTTAAGAACCATTGTTTTAGATGTTCCTACCCAAGATGTAATTTCTCATGATAATGTTTCTGTACATGTAAATGCTGTTTTATATTTTAGAGTTACTGATCCAGAAAAAGCAATTATTCAAGTAGAGAATTTTCATATGGCTACAAGCCAATTAGCGCAAACAACCCTTAGGTCTGTTCTAGGAGGACATGAGTTAGATGAAATGTTAAGTGAGAGGGATAAGTTAAATACAGATATTCAAGATATTTTAGACAAACAAACAGATATTTGGGGAATAAAAATCTCTAATGTTGAAATTAAACATATTGATTTAGATGAAAGTATGATTAGAGCAATTGCAAAACAAGCTGAAGCTGAAAGAGAAAGAAGAGCGAAAGTAATTAATTCTAAAGGAGAGTTAGAAGCCAGCGAAAATATATTAAAAGCTGCAAATGTAATGGGTCAAAATCCACTTGCAATTCAGTTACGATATTTGCAAACCTTAAGTGATATCTCAAGTGATAGAACAAATACTGTGGTATTTCCTTTCCCCAGTGATTTTGCTTCTTTATTAAAAAGCAAATAAATACAGAGGAAAAGATAAGGATTTATTGTTTTTTTGCTAAGTCTTTACTTGCATCTGTATCAATAATATCCATATTAAAATATTTTGTCATTTTTAGTCCTTTGTTAAAAGAGTATACAAAAATAAAGATTAAAACTTTATGATAACTATTATCATAAAGTGCATAAGTTGCTTCATTAAGTACTTATGCTAATATTCATTTTATGAACAAAGAAGATTTTTTTATTAAACAATTTATACCATCAAAGCGTGAGAATAACTTCATTGGCGACGATGCAGCCGTAATTGGTGAAGATGTTTATTCCATGGATGCATTTTTTGAAAATGTACATTTTAAAAGAAAATGGTTTACATTAAAACAAATCGCAAAAAAAGCAATGTTGGTTAATATTTCAGATGCAATAGTAATGAACGCAGTTCCTAAATATGCTCTTTTATCTGTAGCAATCCCTAAAACGTACAGTAAAAAAGATTTAAAAGAATTGGCAAGCGGTTTTAAAGCAGTTGCCAAACAATATGGTATTACTATTATTGGTGGAGATACAATTGTAAATGAAAAACTTGATATTTCAATTACTATTATTTCAAAAACAAAAAAAGCCATTTACAGAACAGGTACTAAAAAAAATGATCTCTTGTGTTACACTGGAAGTTTGGGTGAGTGTAAAAGAGATTTAGAAATACTTTTAAATGAGGGAAGTATTGCTTCCAAATCTAAATTTATAAAACCAAAATTAAAAGCTGAATTTTTTTATGAGATTGTACCTTTTATTCATTCTGCATTAGATATATCAGATGGTTTGGTTTTTGAGTTAGAGCGTTTAAGCAAAGCCAATAAGCTAGGTTTTGAGTTTTTTAATGATTTAAGTGAAGAAATCATTACTTCAGGAGAAGAGTATGAAATACTTTTTTCTTTTAAAGAAAAGAATAGAAAAATTATAGAAAAAATTGCAAAAAAACATAAAGTAGAATTAAACATTTTTGCTAAAGCAGTTAAGGGGTCTTATAAAAGCCCTTTTGCTAATCACCATTTTTAAGGACAATACTTGAACAAACAATATTATTTAAACCATTCGAAAATTGACGTTTTATTTAAACAAAATAAAGATGATTTCTGTGTAACAGAAATTCCTTTATATGAATTTAGCGGAACGGGTGAACATTTAGTTATCAAAATAAGAAAAAAAGATTTAGCTACTTGGGATGCTGTTGAAATTATAGCAAAACACTTAGGGTGCAGACCTAGAGATATTGGATATGCTGGATTAAAAGATAAAAATGCTTTAACCATTCAAAGTATTTCTGTACATAAACAATATGAAGAAAAATTAAATTCTTTTTCTCATAAAAATATTAAAATTTTAAGTACTACTTATCATGATAATAAAATTAAAGTAGGACATTTAAAAGGGAATAGTTTTTTTATAAGACTTAAAAGAGTAACAGTAATAGAAGCTAATAAAATACAACAAGTATTAAAAACAATTACACAGCACGGAATTCCAAATTATTTTGGTTTTCAGAGATTTGGAATTGATGGAGATAATTACAAAAAAGGTAAAGATATAATTGATGGGAAACTAAAAGAGAAAAGAAGAAACTTATCTCAAATGTATGTTAATGCCTATCAAAGTCATTTATTTAATTCATGGTTAAGTTCACGTATTGAAGTATCAAAACTCGTAGCTGCTTTTGAGCCTAAAGTAATATGCGAAAAACTTGATTTACCTTTAGATATTGTAAAATCTATGAAAAAACAAGCCCACCCTTTTAAATTATTACCTGGAGATTTAATGTCTCATTACCCTTATGGAAAAATTTTCCATGTAGAAGCATTGGAAGAAGAAGCAGGTAAGTTTAATTTAAGAGACAGAGTTGCAACGGGTTTATTAGCGGGTAAAAAAGTTAAAAAATCAATAGATTTAGCATACAAATATGAAGAAGAATTTGATCTTGAAACAAAAGAAGATGGTACACGAAGATTTGCATGGATTTTCCCAAGTGAAATTCAAAGCAATTATAAAGAAGATAAAAATTGGTTTGAATTACAGTTTGATTTACCAAAAGGTTCTTATGCGACAGAAGTTATTTCAGAGCTGATTCACTAAGAAAATAAATTATTTTCATATTTTTTAAGTAAAATATAGATAAACTTTTCTACTAAATAAAAAGGGTTATTATGAAATATGAAAATTTAATTACTCAACTGTGTGAAGTAATCAAAGAATCAGAGGTAAATGGGGTTGAAATTTACGATAAATTAGAGCAAATTACCTCTCTTTTAGATGACTGTAAAATACCAATGCACATACAAGAGAAGTTTACAAGTTTAATTTCTGACTCTATGGGATTAATTCAACATCAAGATCTTCATCGTCAAAAAATTGAGAGAGTTGTGAATACTGTTTGTGAGTTAAATGATATAGATTCAAGTCAATATAATTTAGCATCTTCTGCTAAACACTTAAGTGGTGATGATACGGAAGACTTAGTATCTGATGCTGATATAGAAGAATTGATTAAACAAATGGCAAAATAAACGTCAAAAATATTTGTTTTGTACAAGAAATATTTAGCTCTCTTGTACAAAGAATCTGCATGTGCTTTAAGTTGCATTATTATATACTTAAAAAAATTTATTAATGGATAAATATTAGATATGATAGTTGGAATAGAAGGTACAATTGAAAAAAAAGAACCAACTCTGGTTCATATAAATACCTCAGGTTTAATTTATGAAGTAAGTGTTTCTCTTAACTGCAGCTCCAAAATAACGGATAAGAGAGTAAAACTACTTACTACTCATATTATTAGAGAAGATGCTCAGTTATTGTTTGGTTTTTTGGACTACAATGAAAAAAAACTATTTGATACAGTAATTAAAATAAATGGAGTAGGACCTAAGGTAGCTCTAGCTATTTGTTCAACCTTTACCCCTTCGTCTTTTTCTCAAATTGTTTCAAGCAATGATGTTTCTATGTTAAAAAGAGTTCCAGGGATTGGACCTAAGGGTGCGAGTAGGTTATTGGTTGAATTAACTGGTTTTGTTATTGATGGAAATGCCAATGACAGTGATTTAGGTAATCATATGTTAGAAGCATCTATGGCCTTAGAATCTTTGGGGTTCAAAAAAGATGTTGTTTCTAAAATATTAAATACTTGTAAATCTACAAATACGAGTGAATTGGTGCGAGAAGCACTTAAAAAATTACAAAAATAAGGTTGAGTGTGAATAGAGAAATTGTTATAGTATTTGGTGGTGTTAGTTTTGAACATGAGATTTCTATAGTATCTGCTATTGCTATGAAAGAAGTTTTACAAGCTGAATTACATTATGTTTTTTTAGATGGGGCGCGAAATTTTTATTATATTCCCAATGAGCGTTTAAATGCAAAACTTTTCTCAAGTGGAAAATACAAAAAATGTGACAAACTGACTTTAGGAAAAGAAGGTTTTATCAAAAAATCTGTTTTTTCAACATCTGTTATTCCTTGTGATGTTATCTTAAATTTAATACACAGTGGAGATGGAGAAGATGGTACTTTAAGTGCTATGTTTGATTTTTATTCTCTGCCTTATATAGGTCCACGAAAAGAAGCTTGTGCAATTAGTATTAACAAATTTTTAACAAAAGGGTATGCTTCTTCTCTAAATATTAAAACAATGAATTATCAATACTATAACAAAGGCGAAATTGTAAGAGTAAAAGAATATCCAGTAATAGTTAAACCAGTACGTTTAGGTTCTTCTATCGGCGTTAGTATTGTAAAAGAAGAAGCAGATTTACTTTATGCGCTGGATGTTGCTTATGAATATGACAATGCAATTATTATAGAACCTTTTGTTTCTAATATTGAAGAGTATAATGTGGCTGGTTGTAAAATTGAAGGTGAGTTTGTTTTGTCTTTAGTAGAAGAACCACAGAAATCTGAATTCTTAGATTTTGAAAAAAAGTACCTTGATTTTTCAAGAACATCAACAGTACAAGAAGCTAATATATCGAGTGAATTAAAAAATGCTTTAAAAGATGCATTTAAAAAAATATACAATACTCTTTTTGATGGATCAATGATACGTTGTGATTTTTTTGTTATTAATAATGTGGTTTATTTAAATGAAATCAATCCTATTCCTGGTTCTATGTCTAATTATTTGTATGAAGATTTTTCAAGTACATTAGTATCTTTATCATATGACTTACCAAAAATACAAAACATTACTATTTCTTACGATTATGTGAATAAAATACAAAGTGCTAAAGGAAAATAGTGGCACAAAAAAACATTGAAGTTGATAACAAACATTTTGATATCTCATATGAAATTCTTAATCCTAGAGAAAAAAAGAATTTAATTATACTTCATGGTTGGGCTTCATCAAAAGATTTGATGAAAAATGTTTTTTCCCCTTATTTGAAAAACTATAAACATATATATATTGATTTACCAGGTTTTGGTAAATCTCCTACAAAAGAAGTTTTGGACGTTTATTTGTATACTAAAATTATTGATGCTTTTTTAAACAGTATTGATGCTTCAAAAGATATTATTATGGGACATTCTTATGGTGGGAAAGTAGCAACTTTATTAAATCCCAAAAATTTAGTACTTTTAAGTTCTGCTGGAATTATTGAAGAAAAATCTGCACAAGTAAAATTAAAAATTAAATTGAGTAAAATATTAAATACAATGGGTTTATCTAAAATCACTAAGTTATTTCGTTCAAAAGATGTAGATAATATGAGCGAGAATATGTATGCTACTTTTAAAAATGCTTTAAAAGAAGACTTAAGGGAAGAGTTTAAAAACTTTTCTAATAAAGCCTTTATATTTTGGGGAGAAGAAGATACGGCCGCTAGTTTTACTGCTGGCAAACAAATTCATGTACTGATAAAAAACTCTGAAATGATATCTTATAAAGATGATCACTTTTTTTTCATGAAACATGCAAAAGACATCACACAAAGAATAGAACATGGAATATCTTAATATATTTACGCACATTATTTTAATAATGACTTTAGGTTGGTATTTAATTACAAACTTACAATGGTATAACTACAAGTTAGAGAGAGTTATTTTAAAACATCATAAACAGCACTGGCATATTTTATATTTCATAACGCCTATTGTTATGTACTATTTATTAGAACCTTTATATTTTAATGTTTATTTTTATGTTCTGTATTTAAGTTCATTTATTTTATGGAATAGAAAACTGGACAGAAATTTGGTTTTAACGTCGAGGGTTAAACGCTTTTTATCTCTTCTTTTATTAATTACGTTCTTTTTAAATGTACTTTGTTTATTGGGGAATTGTAATGAAATAGCTGTATTTATTCCTTTAATTGCTGCTTATGTAGTGTCTACTTTATTGGAAAAAATGTTTGCGACTTCTTTTAAACATCAAGCGAAAAAGCGTTTATCCAAGATGAATAATTTAAAAATTGTAGCTATTACTGCATCCTACGGTAAAACATCTATCAAAAATTATTTGCATCAAGTATTAAAAAGAAAATATATTACGTATAAAACACCACGATCGGTAAATACTATTGCTGGTATTGTTTTGGATGTAAATAAAGATTTGCCTGGAAATACTGATATTTATATAGCAGAAGCAGGTGCAAGAGTTAAGGGTGATATCGCAGAAATCACGAACTTTTTAGAACCGCAGTATTGTATTATTGGCTCAGTAGGGGAACAACATTTAGAATATTTTAAAACACTTGATAATATTATTCATACAAAAATGGAGCTATTAAGTTCTCCTAGAATGATAAAAGCTTTTGTTCATGATACTGTGCCTGTATTAAAATACGACAAAATTACTAAGTTTCCTAATAATTTAAATATTACTATGAGTAATTTAGATGGTATTTGGTTTGATGTTATTATTAATGATAAAGTAGAACATTTTCATGCGCCAATCTTAGGATCTTTTAATGCTATTAATTTAACTGCTGTTATTTTAATGTCTTTAGAACTAGGAATGAGTATTGATGAAATTAAAATTGCTTTGGATGAAATAGATGCCGTTCCTCACAGACTTCAAAAAATTGTTGCTGGTGGTAAAATTATAGTAGATGATTCTTTTAATGGAAACCTAGAGGGTATGTTAGAAGCAGTAAAAATCTCCACAACACATGATGGAAGAAAAGTTATTGTAACACCTGGGTTAGTTGAATCAACGCAAGAAGCCAATATCACTTTTGCAAAAGCAGTGAATGAAGTATTTGATTTTGTAATCATTACGGGTGCTTTAAATGAAAAAGTACTAAGAGAACATATTGATATTAATAAAACACTGTATTTAGTTGATAAATCTCAAATGGAAACTATTTTGGCA
>SPKZ01004437.1_pt1 | contig 16284 bp, 11 predicted proteins | sample 2456571 | NCBI WGS metagenome assembly SPKZ01 (sample SAMN11192286, study PRJNA482655) | marine metagenome | biome: ENVO:00000447; feature: ENVO:00000244|ENVO:00000211|ENVO:00000569|ENVO:00002023; material: ENVO:00002151; isolation source: ocean water from marine abyssalpelagic zone ...
TCACTGCCCACGATGGATATCAGCATCCCCAGTGTGAACGACCCCTCACTGGCACCCGATGGCCAGCATGTGTTGTCTGCCATTGTGCAGCACGTTAGCCACAGCCCCGCCGGGGGCTGGTCGACGCAGCGTGAGCGGGCGTTGTCTGACTGGATCGATTGCCTGGCGCAGTATGCCCCTGACATACGCGAGCACATTGTGGCCGCAGAGATATTGACGCCGGCCGATCTGGAGCAGCAGTACCGCGTTCAGGGTGGGCACTGGGATCATGCTGAGATCAGTCTGGATCAGGTGCTCATGATGCGACCCTTCCCGGCCGCCGCTCGCTATGACGCATCGGTGCCCGGTTTGTACCTGTGCGGCGCGGGCAGTCACCCGGGCGGTAATCTCAGTGGTTTGCCCGGCCGCAACGCCGCCGATACGATCCTGAAGATGGAGAAGCAATCATGAACCCGCATCAGGACGAACCCATATACCTGCCCACCGCGTTTCACAGTCGCCAGCAACAGCACAATCTGTTGCATGCCTGGGGAGGCTGGAACGGTTACCTGAAACCCGAGGCTTATACCGATATTGAGCTGGAGTACTTTGCGATTCGCAGTACAACGGCCGTCTTCGATCTGAGCCCCATGAATAAGTACCGCGTTACTGGGCCGGATGCCGAAGCCTTTTTGAACCGTGTACTCACGCGTGACGTGGCCAAGATCAAGAACGGCAGGGTGGGGTACTGCATCTGGTGTGACGATGCCGGCCAGGTGATGGACGACGGCACACTGTTTCATCTTGGCGACAACGATTATCGGCTGTGCAGCTATACCCGCGCCTACGAATGGCTGTACTGGTCCAGTCTGGGCTTTGATGTTGCCATCGAAGATGAAACGGGCACTGTGGCTGCACTGGCGGTACAGGGGCCAACCTCATGCACCGTGCTCACGGCCATGGGTGTGACCGGACTGGAGTCGCTCAAACCCTTTGGCATTCTTGAGGTGAGCTTCCAGGGCCAGACTCTCACCGTCAGCAGAACGGGCTTCACCGGTGACTTGGGCTATGAGCTCTGGATAGACACGTCCGCCGGTGAGGCCTTATGGGATGCCTTGTTTGCAGCAGGGGAACCCTACCTGATTAAAGCCATTGGCACAGAGGCGCTGGAGATTGCCCGTATTGAAGCAGGCTTTCTGCAAGCAGGTGTCGATTTTGTGCCGGCGGAAACCGCCGTCCGGCGCGGCTGTACCCGTTCGCCTTTCGAGCTTGGACTGGGCAGGCTGGTGGACTTTGACAAACCGCGGTTCAACGGCCGCAAGGCATTGCTGGCGGAGCGTGACGCGGGTTCCCGCTATCGCTACGTGATGCTGGATGTGGACGGGAACAAGCCCGCGCATCACAGCTTCATCCTGCAGCACGGGAAGGTGGTCGGCACGGTCACATCGGCGGCCTGGTGTCCCACGGCGAAAACCAATCTTGCGTTTGCCCAGTTGGAGTTGCCGGCGGATGCCTCCCTGACTGGCCTGGTCGCAGAGATCTACTATGAGCGCGAGCTGCGATGGAACAAAGTGCTTGCCCCCTGTGTGGCCATAGATCGCGCGCCCTTTGATCCGCCGCGGCGCCGCCAAACACCCGCGCCGGCGCTGTAGTCACCGTGCTGCCGCTGCCCGACGATACTGCCGAGCGACTGGGCGATGCCCTGCGAGAGCAGGGCTCTGCACCGGGGCGTGCGCTGTCGGGGTATTTCTACCGCTCCCCTCTGGCCTACGAGCGGGAGTTGGATGCGCTACTGCTGAAAAGCTGGATCTATGCCGCGCATGTGTCGCAGGTAGCAACGCCCGGTGATTATGTGTCGATCGAGCTGGGTGAGGATTCCATCCTGGTTGTGCGTGGCGATGATGGGGAACTGCGTGCATTCAGTAATAGCTGTCGCCACCGCGGCGCACGCGTATGCGAAGAGGCGGCGGGTAATACCACGCGCTTTGTCTGTCCCTATCACGGCTGGGTTTATGCCAATGATGGACGTTTGCGCGGCGCTCGTGAGATGCAGGGCAATGCCGCCTTCAATGCGGACGACTTAGGCCTACTCGAGCTGCGGCTGGCAACCGTGGAGGGTCTGGTGTTTGTCAACGCTGATCCGGCGGCCAGTGATCTGACACAGGCGGTGGCGCCGGTGCTGCCGGCGCTGGCTGCCTACGATTTACCATCAGCGCGCATTGCGCACTCCCACAGTTACCGAGTTCAGGCGAATTGGAAGCTTTGCCTCGAAAACTATCTGGAGTGCTATCACTGCGCACCTTCCCATCGGGCCTATGCGCGCCTTCATACATTGAAGGATCCGCAAGCAAAGGTGCAGGCGCAACTGGATGCATTGTGGGAGCGTGCAGAGGCCGTCACCGGGGTGCCGGGTATCGCCGATGAACATTACCGGATCTACGATGAGGCAACGGGTTTTGGTAACTGCGTGTCCCATCAACGCTATGGGCTGTTTGAGGGGAACGTCACCGGCAGTGAAGACGGCCAGCCGCTGGCGCCGCTGATGGGCAAGATACATGACTATGACGGCGGTGCGGGCGACTTTCAGTTCGGCCCTGTCAGCTTCATGCTGAATTACCCCGATCACTGCGTGTTGTATCGCTTCATGCCCCTCGGTCCAGATCTCACCGATATGACGGTAGTGTGGTTTGTGAGTGGTGAAGCCGAGGCAGGCAGGGACTACGACTTGGAGAAGCTGACGTGGTTGTGGCACCACACAACCCTGGAGGACGAGTACATCATCTCCCGAAATCGTGCTGGCGTTCTCTCGCGGTTGTACCGGCCAGGGCCTCTGCAATTGGAGTTCGAAGCCACGCTGATGTCCTTTCATCGCTGGTATATTCGCGCCATGACGGCGGCTAACGCTCAGTAACGGCGATATTGAACGTCTCGGTTGCGGGTGCAAACGCTGGTCCCGAGCACAGTATGGTTGGAGGCCATCGCGCATGAACCTGAATCTGAACACTCATTGTCAAGGTTTGCCCGCAAAAATTGCTTGGGTCTGGGGTTTGTGGTGGCTGCTCGCGGGCGCTGTCTGGTCCCTGGACAGTACCGAAAAGTCCATTGCCGATGCGGTTGTGGCGGGACAAGCGAAAGCGCTCGAGCTGTTGGAAACCAGCGTAAATATCAACAGTGGCACGATGAACTTTGCCGGCGTGAAGGCGACCGGTGAACTGTTCCAGCAACAGTTCGCAGACTTGGGTTTTGATACACAGTGGATCGATGGCACGCCATTTGAGCGCGCCGGCCACCTTGTCGCCTCCCACGGCACCAAAGGTCCCAAAATATTGCTCATCGGCCACCTCGATACGGTTTTCCCCATCGACAGTCCCTTCCAGCAGTACGAACTGCTGCCTGATAACCGTGCCCGCGGTCCGGGCATTACCGATATGAAAGGTGGAAATGTCGTCATGCTTCTGGCGCTGCAGTCACTGCTGCAAAATGGAGTGCTGGATCAATTGCAGGTACGTGTGGTGCTTGCCGGTGATGAGGAACGTCGCGGTAAACCCTACAGCCTCGCCAATGCTGCATTGATTGAAGCGGCCCAATGGGCTGACGTGGCACTGGGTTTTGAAGACGGTGATAGCGACCCAAGAACCGCGGTCATAGCCAGGCGCAGCGCGGGTAGCTGGACACTCACTATCGCCGCAGGCAGCGGACACAGTTCCCAGATCTTTCGAGAGGATGTTGGCAATGGTGCGATTTTCGAGGCGGCCAGAATCTTGGACGGATGGCGCGAAGCACTTTCCGATGAGCCCAATCTGACCTTTAACCCGGGACTGATATTGGGTGGTACTGCGGTGGAGCGTGACGGAGTAAGGGCCATGGGCAGTGCCGCTGGCAAAGACAATGTGATTGCCGGACACGCAACCGTGAGCGGTGGGATTCGCGCCCTGAGCCAGTTGCAGCTGGATGCGGCGATAGCCACTATGCAAGAAATTGCATCTGAAAGCGGGCCAAACGCTCAAGCCAGTTTCGAGTTTTTCCCCGCATACCCCCCTATGGCGCCCACGGACGGCAACCGTCGCCTGCTGGCAATGTTTGATAACGCCAGCCGCGATTTGGGACACGGCAGTGTCACTGCCGTTGATCCGCGCCGGGCGGGAGCAGCCGATATTTCATTTGCCGCTGAGTATGTTGATATGGCATTGGATGGCTTGGGTTTGATGGGAGAGGGTGGACACACCGTGGACGAGATAGCAGACCTCTCCACACTGGTATCGCAAACGCAGCGAGCAGCAGTGGTGCTGTATCGCTTATCCCAGCAGCAGTGAATGCGTCGCGATAGCTAACGCAGTTGGGCTTGAATAGTACGGGAATAAAACATGGCAGAGCAGTTTGAAGATCAGGGTGGCGCCGCCACAATGAACCCACCGGCGCTTGCGCGCTGGATGCAGTCACGAGTGATGAGCGCGATGGTGCGCGAAGGTGCTGAAGAACGTCGCCACAGCGATGCTGAGAAGGCGCGGGTAAAGCAGGGCAAGGCGCATTGCATCGAGTACTTCCACCAGGTGGACGATCCCTACAGTGTGATGGCAGCGCAATGCCTACCCGCGCTGATGGCCAGGTATCCCGTCGAATGGAAGATTCATTTGGTGAGTGGCGCTGACGGACGCAACAACCCCGAACCCGACATGTTGCTGCCTCTGGCGCGTTACGATGCAGCACTGGTAGCCCCTTATTACGCATTACATTTTCCTTCGACGCCGGTGGTGCCCACCACCGATCAGGTGGAACTGGCTCGTCGTGCACTCTGTGATTTGCCGGTGGAACAGTTTGCTGCGGCAGCCGAGCGAGTGGGCTTGGCGTTGTTCACGCCGGGCTCTGACCTTGCGGGTGTGCTGGATACCCTGAAGCTGGCCAGTGTGGACGAGGCTCGTGCTGCACTGCAGGCGGGGGATGCGCATCAGTCCGCACTCAAACACTATTCCGGTGGCATGTTCTATTACGGAGGTGACTGGTACTGGGGCGTGGATCGGCTCTACCTGCTGGAGTCGCGATTGCAGTCGCTGGGGATTGGCGCACAGGGCGAAGGTGTGCTTTACCCCAGGCCTGCCATAGACCCTGGAACGTATAAGGCCAATGGCAGCCTGACACTCGAAGCTTATGTGTCTCTGCGTAGCCCCTACACGGCGATTTCGTTCGACGAAGCCGTGGCCCTGTGCGACCGCGCAGGTGTACGTCTAGAGGTGAAGCCGGTGCTGCCTATGGTTATGCGCGGCGTCTCGCTGACGCGGACAAAGGGCATGTACATCTTCAGAGACACAGCCCGTGAAGCGCGCGCCCGCGGTGGCCGCTTTGGACCGTTCTATGATCCCATTGGTAACCCTGTTCGCCAGGCTTACTCTCTGTTTCCATGGGCCAGAGAGCAGGGCAAGTCAGTGGCCTATATCAGCGCTTTCCTCAGTGCCGCGTTCATGGAGGGGACTAACACCAACAATGATCGCGGTTTGCGCAAGGTCGTTGAAGCGGCCGGTTTGGACTGGTCTGAGGCGCAACGTTATCTGGGGTCTCGTGGGTGGGAAGAGGAACTGGAAGCAAACCGTCTGCAAATGTTGGAAACGGGTAGCTGGGGCGTGCCCAGCTTCCGCCTGCTAGACAGCGAAGGTGAGGAAGTGTGCTGGGCCTGGGGCCAGGACCGACTGTGGGTTATGGCGCGCGAGATACAGCGGCTGCTGGTGCAAGCCTGAGTCTGATCAGGCTAAGGTTTTATTCCACTGGCAAGATTTGCAGAAATCCGCTGCTGCAAGTCGTTCTCTTGTGCGAATGAGGGTGTATAACAGAGCCTCATTCCGTTTAGCACAGGACAACAATAATGCAGGACATTTCGGGAAAAGTGGCGGCCGTAACGGGCGGCGCCAGTGGTATCGGCCGTTCTCTGGTAAAAGAACTACTCAAGGCCGGTGCCAAGGTCGTTATCGGTGATGTAGAGCAAAGCGCGCTGGATAAAGTGCTGGCCGAGTTTGCCGATCTTGGCGAGGTGAGTGGAACGACTGCTGATGTTTCCAGCCTCGATTCAGTGACAGCCTTTGCCGACTTCGTCTACGACCAGCACGGCGCTTGTCACCTGTTGTTCAACAATGCCGGTGTCGCTGCGCCCTCGGCTAATGTATGGGAGACCACGCCGAACGATTGGGCTTGGGTTCACGGAGTGAACGTGATGGGTGTTGTGTATGGCATTCAGGTGTTCGTACCGCGCATGATTGCCAGTGGAGAGCCCGGGCATGTGATCAACACCTCATCCGGTGATGGTGGCATCTCGCCACTGCCTTACCAGTCGGTATACGCCTCCAGTAAAGCGGCGGTGTCCTGTATCACTGAGTGCCTGAGTGCGCAGTTGCAGAGTGAGGGCACCCAGTTGGGCGCGTCGATTTTCTACCCCTCGGGCGGTCTGTTGGATACCGGGATCTGGACAACGGACCGTAACCGGCCTGAAGACCTTGCCAGGGAAAAACCCTATGACCCTGTACCCACGGTGCAGGATTTTCAGGTCGCGGCTGAGGCCGCAGGCATGACCCTGGAAGTGCAGGATCTGGACGAGTTGGCGCGCTACTGTCTCGACGGTGTGCGCGAAGGGCGGTTCGTGATCATGATTGGGGTAGAGGATGCCGAGGCCACGCTGCAACAACGTGCGCAGCGCATTGGCCGTGCTGAACTACCCATCGATCAGGCTGAGATTCCGCAGCTCTAATATTCTCGTTTCATTGTGATGTCGCCGCACTCGTCGGCGGCATCACACCATGGCTTAATGCCAATCTACATCTCTACTGGTCCGCAATGTCGCTCTGCTCGCCAGCTACCATCATTGCATTCGAGTTGTACCATACCGAGCCGCGCCCTCGATTTTTGTGGGTCTCGGGAGGTAGCACAACGTCAATACGCCCGCCACTTTGAAGGAACGCCTCCACCTGGTCACTGATTTGCTGGCGCAGCCTTTCCTTCGCCACATCCACAACAGAATCGATATGATTAGGCATCTCAATTAGCTCCGTACCAAGAGATTGGCGGCAGCATGCGTGCTGCTGATTGCAGAGAGACGACACTACGGTGAAAGATTTATGACCAAAGCCAGCGTGCTACGCGTGCTTATCTGTGCGGGATTGCTTTCGCTGGTGGTTCTGGCGGTGTCAGGTCAACTGTCCCTGCCCTGGGGGCAGACTTCTGTGACATCAACGCCCAGCCCCTTTGCGGGGCCCGCACATGAGTTGCCGCGATTGTCTGATACACAGAGGCAACAATTGTTGGCGCTCGCGCGGGCATCTCTACTGGACGCAATGACTGGGACCGGCCAAAGCGATGCGGCGATTCAGCCGGTGCTCGCCGATGCGGAGCATCGTGTCTATGTGGTGGCCTGGCATCAGAGGCAGCGAATTGCGTCAGCCTGGGCGCATGGGAAAAGCCTTACCCAAAACGTTTTGAGCGCCGCAGAAAAAGCCGCCAGGCTTGCGGATACGACGCAGTTGAGTAGGGCGGCGACAGCGGATGAGCTTGATATCCATTTGCACGTGATGGGTAGAGACAGGCCTATGACCGACGGTGGCTATATCCACGGCCTGCATGGGCTCAGTGTGATGGCCGAGGCCACGGCTAACTACTACGGTGCTTATGCGGTGGAGGCCAACCTCAGCGAGGAGAAACTACTGCAAGTGATCGACGGACCGCTGATCAGTGCCGGTAGCACGGGATCGGCTATCAGCCGTTACTACTACCGGGTCGACCACTTTTCGGGGGCGGGCTCTGAGGTGGTCAAGTACGCCATGGGCAACACTTTCTCTGCCGATGCGGTCGTCAATCATGACGACTACAGGGCGTTAGGCAACCGGGCACAGCAGTGGCTGCTCGCGTCGCAAAAGCCATCGGGCGACTTCAGGTATCTCTACTTGCCTGCACGCGATCGATGGCCTGCATCCCGCGACAATGTGCTCAGGCAGTTGATGGCCTCACGAACGCTGGCGGAGCTCGCGAGTGAGCAACCGGCGCTGCTCGCGGCCCACCGCGACAATCTGAACTACATGTTCACCCACTGGTACTGGGAGTCGAACGGCGAGGGCTACATCGTCTTTCGGGACAAGTCCAAGTTGGGGGCGATGGCCATGGCGCTGCGCACGTTGGTGTACAGCCCCTTCTATGAAGAGTATGCCGAGCAGGCGCGCGCATTAGTGAACGGTATTCTTTCTCTGGATGCGGGCAGACAAGGGTTTCGGGCCTGGTATATAGAACCGGACTACGCTTTCGACGAGCAGCGCTTACTCACGTTTTACAGTGGTGAGGCGCTGCTGGCGCTGGCGGAGTACGCACAGCGAGCGGATGATGCGCCAGTACTGGCCAGGACGGTGGCTTTGCAGGATGTGTATCTGCAGCGCTATGTGGATGACCTGGAAGAAAACTATTACCCGGCCTATGTGCCCTGGCATGTGCAATCGCTGCGTGCGCTTTATGCATTGACTGGTGATGAACGGTATCCGGCGGCTGTTTTCACGCTCACCGATAAGTTGCTGGAGCTACTGGACTCGGGTGCATCTCATCCGCAGTATCGGGGCCGCTTTTACAATCCGGAAACGCCCCAGTATGGCAGCCCGCACGCAAGCTCCGACGCGGTGTACATGGAGGGGGTGGCGCACGCGTTGCACACAGCCCACCAGCAGGGCGACGACCTGCGTGTTAGCTTGTATTCGGATGCACTGCGTATGGCGTTATCCAATCTCGACAACTTGCAGTATCGCGGCGAGCGTATGTACTTCGTGCCTTGCCGAGACTGTGTGGAGGGTGCGTTGCGGGTGAGCGCCGCAAACAATCGTGTGCGTGTCGATTCCACCCAGCACGCGGTGGATGCCTTTCTCAAAATTGATGCGCTATTGAACGATGGCGTATTTTCGCTCCAGTAACGTTCCTAGAGTGCAAAGCGACCGCGCAGTGACAACACGTGTGAGCTGTCCTCATCCGCATTGAGCGCCGGGTCCTGTAGGTACTGGTAATCCAGCGTCAGGGCAAATTTGCGTGTGAGTTGCCAGCGGTAGAAAGCCTCGAAGGTGTACTGATCATCAAGACCAGGGCCGAATGCGTTCTCGTTGACTTCGCCCCAATTGATAGCGGCGCCCATGAGGTTGCCTGGTGTGTCTGTGCCACCGCCGGGCTGGTAGGCAAATCCCACACTGAGCGTCTTTTCCAGCAGTGAACCGCCGTCATCCGTATAACCCGCGCGGAGAAAGGGCATCCATTGATCATTGATGTAGCTGGACCAGGAGAGGTTCGCTCCCCAACTGGAGGGTGCGCCGGCATCCTCGCGCGCATCGGCATGCCACATCGTCAGGTGCACGTTATCCAATGCAATGCGGGAGTGCGAGCTGGTGTGTCCGATCTCTATGCTGCTGAAATACTCGTTGTCGCCGAAGAACGTATCGAAGCCGTCCTGAATTTCAGTGGGGTCGCCATTGCGATCAACCACGCTGCCAATAACGTACACATTGTTATCGAAGATGTGACCGCCGGCGATGCCCAGACTGGCGTCATTGGGCAGATCAATGCTGCCTGAGCCTGTGGAGAATGCCAGATTCATGAAGTGCAGCCAGGGGCTTGCGAGCCCGTAAACATCCACGAAATCGGTGACATCTAGAAAGCCCCCCAACAGCACCGTCTTTCCACTGTTGATGCTTTGACGCCAATACAGGTTGGTCCAGCGTGTGCCCTGATCGCTGAAGGGTGGGGCAGTCAGGCCAACGTATCCCACATTCCCCAGGTAAAAATCGCTGGGCGCAGAATCGCCATAGCTGTGGCGATGTTCCAGCTTGTAAACCAGCGCGCCAGAACTCTCCGCGCCGCTGCCAGTGAGATTCCAACGGCCGAAGACACGTAGCATGCCACTGCTGGCGGTGTCGTCTGCGTCATCGATAACGTCGCTGGCCCCCAGTGTGACGAAGGAGTAGTCCGCGCCGATACTGAAGCCGTGGTTGTCCTCAAGGCGCTGTTGCCAGTCTTCCAGCGGTTTGAATATTTCCGCCTCAATGAAACTGTCTTTCTCAGCGCGGTCTGTCTGCAGTGTCTGCTCGACCGCATCCGGTCCCCCAAAGCCGGGGGAGGGCTGCTCGACCGCAAGCGTGGACGTCGACGAGAGAAGAGCGCAAGCCCACGCACTGTTTCTCCAGTGCCTCATAGCGTGTTCTTATAGATTTTTCCGTCCTTCATGATGACACGCAGCGTCTCCGGGCTATCGGGCCTGGGATCGGCACCAAACCATTGTGTGCCGGTGCCTACGACGCTGAAGTCCTCTAGCGGGTTGCCGTCGACGATCAGGATGTCGGCATAGGCGCCTTCTTCAATCACGCCAAGCTTCCCATCGGGGTAGGGGTTCATGAAGTCCCCCGAGAGTGCAACCAGTTCTCCTCCTGTTGAGGTCATGGTTACCAACGAGGTGTAGGGGCCGAAGAACTCGTTATTCAGATGCTTCTCATACGCGATCTGAATGTTGCAGGCGGTGACTGAGCCCACACAGTCCGTTTGGAACGCACGCTTGACCGGGCACCTCTTCATATTGTCGATATAGCCAGCAAAGGTTGCGGATGCTGACTTTGCTTTGGCCAGACTGGAGGGGACATTGGCTACCGCTGGAATATCCAACAGGCCAGGGTCAAAGGCGGTTAGATTGGTTGTGATGAAGGCGCCTTTCTGTTTCATGACCTTGGCGACTTCGCAGTCAAAGGAGAAGCCATGCTCGATGGATTTAACCCCGGCTTCCAGTGCGCTCATCATGGCCTCTTTGCGGTAAGAGTGCGCCATCACGTAGCTACCGTATTCATTCGCAACCTGAACGGCGGCTTTGATCTCTGCCTGTGAACCGGCCAGCAGTTGCCAGGGGTCAAACGCAGAGACAACCCCGCCAGACTGCATGTACTTCAATTGCGTGGCGCCCATGCGGAAATTGTTGCGACCATATTTTTGTACGTCTGCAACGTTGTCGACTTCCTGGGCCATGTTAAGGCGGCTAAAGTTGGTGGACTCGCCCACGGGGGAGGTAAAATTGGCGAAATCGGCATGCCCGCCGCGTGTGCCCAGGAACGCTGCCGAGGTGTAAAAGCGCGGACCGACAATAGCCCCGGAGTCGATGGCCCTGCGTAGGCCGCCATTGGCCCCGCCCGCATCGCGCACGGTGGTAAAGCCCTGCATCAGGTACATCTCGGCCATGCGAGTGCCGTGGATGCCAAAGTCTTCCCAGGTCGTGTTCGCTTCCATAGCAGGCAGGCTAGGGCCCATCAGCATCAGGTGGGCGTGTGCCTCGATAAAACCGGGCAGCAGGGTGCGGCCGCCACCATCAACGACCTGTGCTCCGGGCGCCTCGATGGTCCCCTTGCTCACAGTCTTGATCTTGTTGCCTTCCACAAGCACGCTGGCGTTTTCTATCCGGCGCTCGTTAACACCATCGAAAACATGAACATTCGTGAACAGCACCTGCGGTGTGGCCGTTTCCTGCGCGCTGATAGCCGGTGTAAACAGTGCGACCAGAGTAATAACTAGCCATTTCATGATGTTATGCCCCTACATCCGAGTGAATTATCAGGGATCACTATAGCTCTACGTCAGCCCATTCGTGTTGGCGATTAGCGCCATTAAGCCGTCCGATTGGCTCGAATTGTCTGAAAATGGTTTAGACTGCCGGGACAACCCCGTTACAGGAACCACGGCTTATGGCGTCTCAGGCGCGGGACAAGCTGCAACTGCCCATGGTGCGTCTTGCTCTGGCGCAGCCCTTTCTTGATGCGGCGCTTCGCAGTGGTCAGCAGGTTCAGGCAAGCCTCGAATCCTTTTGCCTGTCAGAGGCCAGCTTTGGAGACCAGGAGCAGTTCGTTACTGCCGCCGTGATGTATGACCTTGTTGAGACTCTGGCCGAGCTCACAGGGGACCCGCACTGCGGTGTGAACCTGGGTACTTCATTGAACCCCTTTGAGTGGCCGCCACTCGCCGATGCAGCTCGGCAGGCACAATCGGTGGGTGATCTGCTGCTGCGCTTTTCCATCGACGCCTACCGCGATGCAAATTCAGTGGAATTCAAGCTGGAAACCCGGGGCAGCAGAACCACCTTTACCGAACGGCGCGTCACTGACGGCGGCAGGCTGCCGCGTCACAACGACGGTTTCGGCGCTGCGTACATTTTGTCTATTCTGCGGCAGGCAATGGGTGGCAATTGGGCCGGGCACAACGTGCTCGTGCAGGTGTGTGACCCTGAGGTGTTTCCCCCAGGGCATTGGGACACCAAGGTGGCTGGCGCGGATACCAGCGGCTTCAGCGTATCGTTCCCCAGCACATGGCTGCTGCTGGCGCCGCAGCTCAAGTCCAGCGCGGCAGACGACTCACGGATTTTCGCCCGCAATCGGGCGCCGTCCGACACCTTGGCAGCCCTGCGTTATGTGTTGGAAAAACACCTGCACGAACCGGGCCTCGATGCGGAGCATGTCGCGGAGCTGTGCGGCATTAGCAAGCGAACCTTGGTGCGGCGCCTCAGCGATATGGGTACCTCGCTAAAGAGCGAGCTGGATCAGCTGCGGCAAGTGCGCGCCGAGGCCCTGCTGCGGGAGGGCAAGCACTCCGTGGCTGACATCAGCGAGAGCCTTGGCTATCGCGACCCCACGGTGTTCACACGTGCTTTCAGGCGCTGGGCTGGCAGTACTCCCACCGACTATCGCAATCGCTTTGCGAGTGACAGCGCCACGGCCTAGCTGACATTCCTCATGAATCAGGGGGCGCCGTATCAAGGCTCACCCTCAAGGTTTCTAAGAAATTCTTCGGCCTATCAGTCATTTACCGAGTGCGTCTCGCCTCGGATCTGTGGTTTTTTCACACAACTGACACATTTCAATAACATTTCTGTCACTTCCCCCACCTACGATGCGCCCAAATCTGGTCTGCACGTGTGCACCTTTTGCCAAGGGCTAGCGCTTCACGACTGACCTGGAACCACAGTTCACGAAAAGGGCTCTTCCTGACATGAAGAACATTGCAGTTTTTATTGGATTACTGCTAACACTGATCGCATCACGGACGCTGGCCGCTGATGTGCATATGATGGTGTTTCTCGACGATGCGCCCCTGCGCGGTGTTGAGGTTTCGCTGGACGATGAGCCGGTTGGTTTCACAGACAGCAGTGGGCGGGTGTCGACACCGCTGGAAGCTGGCGATCATGTGATGACGCTGTCTGACGACGACCTGGACTTCCCGGTGTCGTTTACCTCTAGCACTGACGAAGACGTCGAAATTGTTGTGACCTTCACCGCGAGCACTGGCGATGAACCGGTGGTCAGCGTCAAGCGCTTTGCAGCGGGGCAGCCCGGTGAACCCGGCTTCGTGACCGGCACGGTAAAGAACACCCTCGGCACGCCGATTGCCGGTGCCAACGTCGTTGTTGAGGGCGCTGAACATAGCGCCCTCACTGATGATCAGGGCATTTACGTGCTCGAGCTTCCCCGCGGCGCTTATGATCTGCGGGTGGTTGCGCCGGACTACCGCACTATCGAACGCGACAACATTCGCGTGATGGCTGAGACAGGTGTGACGCTGAGCGTGACTATGTATGCAGCAGACACAGACGCTGTTGCGATAGCACTGCGGTCAACCCAGATTGAGGAAGTGGTGGTGCTGGGCGTCTTCAAGCCCATGGAAAGTGCGGAAGGCATTGAACGCTTTGCCACCTCGATTACCAATGCCATCGACATCGGACAGCTGGAGCGTTTTGGTGATGGCGACGTGGCCTCCGCGCTGGTGCGTGTGGCCGGCGTCTCGGTGACCGACAGCAAGTACGCCTCGGTGCGGGGTCTTGATGGGCGTTATATCTCGTCGACGCTGAATGGTCTGCTGATGCCCAGTACTGATCCCCAGCGCCGCGACGTGCAGCTGGATCTGTTCCCCACCAATATCCTGGGCGGCATCGAAATCCAGAAGTCCTACACGCCCGATCAGCTGGCAACGACCACAGGCGGCTCCATCAAGATCAACACCAAGGGCCTGTCGGACGAAAAGATCAACAAGGTATCGGGTAACCTAGCCTACAACTTTGATTTCACTGGCGATGACGTGTTGGCGCATCGCTCCAGCGAAACCGAGTGGCTGGGCTTTGACAATGGATTGCGCGACCTCTCTAGCAGCGTGTTGGACGGGACCAACAATGGTCAGTCCCTGACCATCTGCGACCCAGCGATTGACCCGGTGCGCTGTACTTCACAGCTGGACGCCGCAGCACTGGCCGTTCAGTTTCAGGATGACTACAACGTGCGCGACAAAGAGGCGCTGCCGGATGTGTCCTTTGGCTGGGCCTACGGTGATCGCCTGCCGGCGGGCGATAACGAATGGGGCTACTATGGCGCGCTTAACTACGGTCGCGAAACTGATGACCGTGGTACTGCGGAGCTGAGCAATCCGCTCGAGACGGAAGGTGAGTATCGTCGTACTCGTGAAACGGTCAATCTGAACGGTTACTTCGTTACAGGTCTGGAATATGGACTCAACGACGAAATCCTGAGCAAGACCAGCATCCTGCGTGCCACGGACGATGTCACGCGCCTCGAGTCAGGGGTAGACGGGCGGGAAGGCAATGCGATCACGGCGGCTATCCTTGAATACGTAGAGCGCCAGTTCTTCTCCCAGGCGTTCACCGGTCACAATGAGTTTGAAGCTGACTACGCGACACACATTCTCGACTGGCGTGTCGCCTACTCGCGCACCGATCGCGAAGAGCCGGACCGCCGTCAGTACAGCTACTTCAACAATAATTTGTCGACGTCGGCCTTCGAACGCCGCTGGTCTGACCTTGTCGAAGACAGCATTGATTTCGGGTTCGACTACAAGCTGCCGCAGGATTGGGGTGATTACAACACCACCGAGCTGCAGGCAGGTGTGCTTTGGTCCGACAAGGACCGTACGGTAGAGCAATACCGCTTCGGTATTCGTCAGGGAGATGTTCGCGATATCTCATTGAGCATCGAGGAAGATCTCGAGGACATCTTGTCTTACGAGAACTTTGTGTTGGATCGGTTCCGTCTGGCGGCCAACACCACCCAGACCGACTCCTACGATTCGACGGAAGAGATTCAGGCGTATTACTTCAATGCCAACACCGATCTGGGCGATGCCTGGACCTTTGGTATTGGTGCACGTTATGAAGACTTCAGCCAGACGCTGGACTACCCCAACGAGCCCGACTCGTCGAACAGTCTGGACTTTGACGACTGGTACCCGGCGCTGAGCGCAACCTGGCGCCCGCTGGACGACTGGCAGTTCCGTGTCGGCTACAGCGAGACCGCGTCCTACCCCGGATTGATCGAACGTTCAGAATCCATCTCTTTTGATCCGTTCACCGATGACCCCATCTTCGGTAACCCGGACCTGCAGGTTTCAACGATCGAAAACCTCGATGCCCGTGTTGAATACTATTTTTCAGATTCAGAAAGCATCTCGCTGGCGATATTTGCCAAGGAAATTGATCAGCCGATCGAGCGTGCGATCCCGGATGCGTCGGGTTCAGCGGCGCGCGGCATTACCTTTCGCAACCAGGATTCCGCGGACTTGTTTGGCGTTGAACTGGACGCCACCAAAGACCTGATCGATGAAGATGAATACCTGTTGTTCCTGGGCGGCAACCTGTCGTACATCGACTCGGAAGTCGAACTGTCTGAAGACTCTATCCGACTTGAGGGTGAGTCAGCCAACGGACGTGTGCTGCAGGGCCAGTCAGAGTGGTTGGCAAATATCCAGCTGGGCTTCGACCACTACCCCACCGAGCAGAAAGTGACTTTGCTGGTGAACTACTTCGACGATCGCATCTTCCGGGTGGCGCGTGGCACCCAGAACGGACCGGAAATTGAGTCTGGTCGCGTCATTGTCGACATCACTTACTCCAAGATGTTTGGCGAGTCACTGACGCTGGATGCGCAGATTAATAATTTGCTCAACGATAAGTTCGAGTTTGTGCAGAACGGCAACACCATCGAGAGCTTCGAGACCGGTACCTCTATTCAGGTCGGTCTGACGTACCAGTTTTTCTAGGGGCAGACGCCGGGTGTTGGCGTCTTAATGAATCAATCAAAGAGACTGCGATTTCGCATAAGTCAGGAAAGGTAAGGGAAACATCATGTTGAAGAAAGAGCTGCTGATAGCGTTCCTCCTTGTCTTCACCACCCTGGTGGGTTGTTCAGGGGATGAAGGCGACGATGTGACCATCATTGTGCCGCCACCTGAGGGTGACGGCGACGGCGATGGCGATGGTGACGGCGACGGCGACGGCGA
>SPKZ01004027.1_pt1 | contig 16283 bp, 13 predicted proteins | sample 2456571 | NCBI WGS metagenome assembly SPKZ01 (sample SAMN11192286, study PRJNA482655) | marine metagenome | biome: ENVO:00000447; feature: ENVO:00000244|ENVO:00000211|ENVO:00000569|ENVO:00002023; material: ENVO:00002151; isolation source: ocean water from marine abyssalpelagic zone ...
TAAACAACAATAGTTTATTTCGTTTGTTTGTTGAAACTTGTTTTCATTACACGATAAACAAGTAAGTTTTTTTGAATTTTGGATATAGTTTTTAATCTGGACATACTCGCGAGCCGTCCGGAGATACTCGTCGACGAGAATGTCGGCTGTGTTCTTCTTGTGAATTAAGGAGGTGTTTTTCCGGGGTCCTAAAAAAGATGTTTTGGTTAACTCGGAAGCGATTTTAGTATATTCCTCCAGAATACCATAAATCTTCACCAAATAGAGCGCGTATTCGAACGACCCTTCGAGGTCCCGGATTTGTCTTCGAAGGGTTACGATTTTTTTTTGCGCAGTTTTTTGGTCAGTTTCGTGGACGCCGTTTTTCGCTATCCATAAGGCTCGGTCAAACTCCTTTCGAATGCTCTCCAACATTATTTTTTTTCTTTAAACAGTACGCCGATTTGTTGGTGGACATGGGAAATAGTGTACTCGTTTAAATCTATTTGAAGTTTTACCGATTCAGACTTAAAATAGGCGGTCGGGTTGCGGCTTTTAGGTAAAGGAGGTATTTCTCTTTTCAAATTACGTGCAAACGAAATACTCATTTATCCTCAACAACTCTACTTTATTACATTAATGTTTGAGTCGGAAAAACGGCTGTTTTGAAAACCCCTTCGAAGCGACACGCACGCGGCGAGGATACACCCAGCCCCGACCCCCCCCACTATAAAAATTAGCCGGTCATCGCCATCTCCAACCAGCGGTTGCCGCTCCGTTTCGCCAGCCGATGCCACAACGAACACCCGACTGGATGCGCCAACCGTGCCGTGCACGACGCGCTTCCTCTTGAAAGTAGTGTACGAGAGTTGGATTGTGGTGGTCAAGAGAACATCGCTACCACCCCCCCCGGGTGGCATCTCAAAACAATCGCCGTCGCCCGTGAGAATATTTAGACTGAAAGAAGCCTCATTTGCCTCTACACTGACACACGTTTCGACGATATCTCCACCCGCCACGAGTATTTTGGAGGGGTGCGAGTCCATATCCAACACCAACTCCATAACATGGACGCCTGTCAGTATCACATCCGCGACGTCTACGTGGATTTTGAAGTACGCCACGTCGCCACTGAAGAATCCAGTCGTCGGGGTGGTGAACAATGGATCCTCCCACGAAGTGAGCGAGGCGCGGACGTCCCCCCACAGGCCGACATCCGCGCACAGGTTTTCAGGGGACACGTCCACCGAAATAGTAAAAAACTCGGTCGCGCTAGTGAGACTACACGCCTCTTCAGAGATGCCAATGCACACAAAATGAACGTCGACCTCGAAATGTCCGTCCATCGTGCATCCTTCTTGGCCAGCGTCGAACTCAGAGGATACAAACGTAAGGTCCTGGCGACATAACGATCCGCTTTCCCCGCAGTTGACATCGACAATGGAGTCAAGACGGAAAGAAACCGGCCGGGACCCCGTAATGATCCCAGCGTCGACTTTAAAAGGCCGGTCGAGTGTGATTACGACGGTAGTCGCGATGCTGACCGACGGATAGTTGTCCATCGAAGCGAGCACCGTTTTGTGCGACGTCAACACATGCGGCACATACGCCGCGACCGTTTCGTGAGAGGTTTCCAACTGAGTATTCAGGGTGATCTGGAAAAAAAACACATCGGTTCGGCTTACAGTGATCGAGTCGCCGTAAAAATGGCCCACAATGTCTCGGGTTCCAGTCCATGCGACCGAACCAAGCAACGTCACCGGATTTGGAAAGATTGCCCCCACATCCAATGAACCTGACAACTGAGGAACAAGATTCTCCCAGGCTACGCTCACCCGCAAAACCGCCAGACACTCGTCTGCAGAAATACTTCTGTGGACACTCTCTTGGATTGCTCCAGTCGTGAGAGCAAAATCGCCACTATAAAACTTTGAATATTCGACGTAGGCGGTGAATACCCCACCCGCAAGTTCAAGATCGGCAAGCCGTGCCGGATACGAAGAATGTTCGGGCTTTGGGGACGACGATTCATCATAAGGGCAAAGGACTGACTCTTCTGCGTCGGACCTTGGAATGCCCACCAGTAAACCAAGAATTATCATCTGTAATGTATACATCATTTTTCTCTAATCTTGGGTATCCTCCGGAATGTATAGTTCAATTTTTCCCCTTCCAACGATTCGGACTAATATGTTCAACCAAATTGAAATGTGTTTAAGATTTACTAATTTTTAGAGTAAAAATGGCATTTGCAAGATTTTCGATAATAGTGGCGATAGACAGTAACAATGGAATTGCCTTGAAGGGAAAAATGCCGTGGCATAGTCCCTCGGATATGAAATTTTTCCGAGAAACAACGACGGGAAGAGGTAAAAATATTGTGGTAATGGGACGTCAAACGTACGAAACTATCCCTCACCGAAAGCGCCCCCTCTCTAACCGGCGGTGCTGTATTCTTTCGAAGAGTTGGGCCCAAGAAAACCATCTAGATGTTTCTATTTACGCGTCAATCCCTGAACTTTTGTCGGATCTTGCTATTGCCCGGAACCGGTACGATCATGTTTTTGTGATTGGAGGAGAAAGTATATACACCCAATTTCTTTCCAAATACCTCTACCTTTGTGATAAAATATACGTAACCAAGTTTCGGGAAAATTACCAATGCGACAAATTTTTCCCCTGGGACCGCGTTAAAAGTTTTCGACCGATTCGCGCTCCCTCGGTTTTCCATAGTTTTACCAGGTTTTGTGTATCTCCCGATAGAGTCCACGGAGAAAAAGTGTATATTAACCTGCTTCGCGAAATTATCGAAACGGGGGAAGTATGTGCGGACCGCACGGGGGTAGGAACCCAAGTTCTTTTTGGGCGCCAACTCCGCTTTGATATTCGTTCGAGTATTCCGATTCTGACGACGAAAAAAGTCCGCTATAATGATGTTCTTAAAGAACTGCTTTTTTTTATAGCCGGCCAAACCGACACAACTCTTCTTGACGAACAAAACGTCCACATTTGGAACGCTAACACCTCTTCGGAGTTTCTTAAAACGCGGGACCTTGACTACAAACAAGGCGACATGGGTCCGATGTACGGACATCAATGGAGGCGAAGCGGAGTTGCGTATAAAGGGTGTAAAAGTCGACACGACTATAACACGTCTGAAGGGGTCGACCAACTCCAAGCCGTCATCAATTCTCTCAAGACTGACCCCCATAGCCGGAGACACTTGATCTGTTCTTGGTCGGCTTCGGAAATCAGCCAAATGGTTTTGGCGCCGTGCCATTTCGCTTGCCAGTTTCACGTGAGCGGAGACGGTCAATATCTGGACTGTCTTGTCAGCCAGCGAAGCGCGGATTGTTTTTTGGGCCTTCCCTATAATATCGCCTCTTATAGCATCCTGACCTATATGATTGCGCACCTGTGCGAACTCCAACCCCGCGAATTGATTTTTTCGCTCGGGGATGCCCACCTTTATACAACTCACTTTCCGGCGGTCGCCCAACAAATGGTCCGCGACCCTAAACCCTTTCCGCAACTCGTTTTTAAAGATTCGAAAAAAATTCATAAGATTGAAGATTTTAATGCCACCAATGTCCAAATTAAAGATTATGAGTCATGGCCCACAATTAAAGCGAAAATGGCCATTTAATATATTCGAAAAAATTGAAACTTAAAGAATCCGAAGATATATATATTTAATATACATAGTAGAATGAAATGGACTCGAATATTCCTTTTATTATTAAAAACGTTCCTTATTTATGGTTAGATAAAAACCCTTCTCTCGGGGGGGTGAAAGGGTGGAACCGGAAACGATTTACTCGAATCTATTTAGTCCCTCCCGACCAAATTCTTTACCACGGATATTTATTCCCCCCGAAATATTGTGGAGAAATTTCCGAATATTTTAGAGGTCAGTCCAACAATATTAAACCTATAAATTATCATAATATCCGATTAAACGGCAATCGGATTCATGTATCTCATTTTGAAGGGGATTTCCCCATTTCAGTATTATACAAAACATTAAACCTACCGTTCCATACTATTACTCTCAATAATTTGCAAACCATTACCTCCTCGAAAACTCCTGTTCTGGTGGATCCTAAAGTGTCCCAATTGAAATTCATATTTCCTCCCGCAAGAATTGACCACAGGTTACTTAAAATAACAGATGTAGGACTCTATTCAGTAACTCGTTGGCGTGAAACACTCAACATCATCTACGAGATGAAACAAATTATAAAAACGGAGGATATTAAGAAGTTAACCATAACTGACGCGACAGCCGGTGTTGGGGGAGACACCTTATGTTTCGCCCTCCACTTCAAAAAGGTCAACGCCGTCGAACTCGTCCCTCTCCATTGCATTACGATTTCCCATAATCTTTCCGTCTATAAAATCCGGAAAAAAGTCAATTTGATTTGTGCCAACTACGTCGATGTTATCGGGCTCTATAAACCCTGGTCTGGGCCCCCTGTAATGCAAAATGTTATATACTTCGACCCTCCCTGGGGTGGACCGCAATACAAAGGGCGCCATACTATCGTTCTCAAGTTGGATAATGTCCCCCTCTCGGAAATTATTTTGTACATTTTAATTCACAACCTAGCCGACTATATCTTCGTAAAAGCCCCTAAGAATGTCAATCTGGATTATTTTCCTCGGTGTACGTGGGTAAAGATACGCAATTTCAAACTTATTTGTATTAGAATAAAACTTAAAGATACCCCACTCAGAGAGAAATATGACTTCACCCCATATCAGTCCACCCGACTTCCACATAGTTATTAAAAAACTCCGGGAATTCTTTACCACCAAAGGATGGATCGAAGTCCATACTCAAAGCCGACTAAGTATTCTTGCCGCGTGCGAAGACCCTACGACCATTTCTACTTTTAACTATGCGGGTCAAGTATGGCCCTTACCGCAAACGGGACAAATGTGGTTGGAATATGAACTCCTTCAGAACCCCGAAACTCCGGGTTTTTTTTGTCTTAGTACGAGTTTTCGAAACGAACCCAACCCCATTCCGGGCCGCCATGATAAAATTTTTCCGATGTTCGAGTTTGAGTGTGCCGGCGGAATAGATAACTTGCTTAGCGTTGAAAAAGACTTACTAGAATACCTCGGGTTCGGCAGTAAAGAATCCTTTCCCGAAGATACGTACGCAAACGTAGCCCGGAATTATCACGTGTCCGAACTCCAGCACGAGCACGAACAGAAACTTCGAAAAGATTACGGGCCCGTTTTTTTCCTAACCCGTTTCCCTAATTATACCTCTCCGTTTTGGAACATGCGGCAAAACGAAGATGGGACAACAGCCAACAAAGTCGATGTTATTCTCCACGGCATGGAAACCATCGGCTCGGCCGAACGATCGTGCAACGCCAAAGAAATGCGGAACCAGTTTTATACAATAAGCCGGGGCCAGTATGCCAATATTTTGTTCAGCAATTTTACGAAAGAACGCGTCGAAGCCGAACTCGACTCTTTTTTGAAATTTAATTTTTTCCCGCGATGTGGAGGGGGTATCGGGTTAACCCGGCTCATCCGGGCGATGAAACTTAGCGGGCTTCTCCCTTCCTCCTCTTAACACTGTCGCGTCTTTTTTCGATTTCTTGAAATCGAAAAATTTCCTCGCCCTTCATTTCCCAACGATAATAAATTTTTCTTCTTTGATTTCATTCGCTTTTTTGTAGCCTTCAAAAAAAAGATCTTGCCTTTTTCTCCCATGCATCATAAATTCCCACGGCGCAATCGAAGTAACCGAGAGTTCTAAAATAGTGCAATTGCTTCCTAAATTAAGAATAGTTTGATTAGTAAGAGCGTTGATCGGAAGAGCCACAATGCCCCCCATATAGGTAATAAAGTTATTAGGATCAGAATCATTGACGGTCACATTGTTTCCCGAAACAACTATTCCTAAAAGAGGGCTCGATCCATCGTCGATAGGGCGGGTAGGCAAATTATCAAGAATTGACCCGTCGATATACACGGAGCCGTCACGCCAGATCGGTTTAAATAACCCCGGGATACTGCACGAAGCCCGGACAGCATCGAGACAAGAAAGTCCGGGTGTAGAAATATAGGAACAGTATTCAACGTGTTGTTCAGTTAAGTTGGTTACGCTAATAACGAGAGTTTTCTGCGTTGTCTGATAAAGTTCGAGCATAGTTGGTAATCGGCCGTATCGGGCTTCAACGAGGTCCCGGACTTTCCCGATAACGCCGTCGACCGACATCAGACCATAGGAACTAAAAAAAGACGATGGAGAACTCGGAAGTTGGAGAGAAAAAATCGAATCGACGCTGTAAACATGGGTCCATATTTCGAAAGGGGTATACCCGCAGACTAAAAGGAGACTAATAAGACTCCCGACCGACGCCCCCGCATAGTGAGTGAGAGTAGAGTAGTTCAACTGACCATTCTCCCAAAAGTAGTGCAGCGCCCCAAGTTGAGCGAGACCTTTAGTTTCTCCTCCACTTAACACGAGACGGGTGTAAACTTTAGGCATCTGTGCTTTGCACACTAAGACATTTAACTAGATAAAGATTCTCCCCCCTCCCTTCAAACGCAGCATGACACTCGACTTAGTCGAAAAAGAAATTAATCTCCTTTTCGACGATCTTCTTAAAGCCACAAAGGAGAGTAACGCCCCCTCGGGGACGTACGAAAAAATCGTCACGGAAGTCGCCGAAGAGTTTTCCGGCGGAAGCGCCAAAGTCCAATCGCGCAATAAAGAGAAGGACGAAATAAAAGTTAAAATCGCCCACCTCAAACGAAAGTTGAAAAAGAACCGTAATATCCGCAACTATCGACTACGATCCGCAAATAAAACCCGCGCCGCCAAACGCGCGTCTCTCAATGCCCGAATAACCGATCTCGAACAGAACCTCAAAGATCTGGATTTGGAAGATTCTTCTCAGTCTTAGCGCTTATTATTGGAACGAATAAAAAGGATCCACAACAACCCGATTAAAAGGGCGAGACACAAAAGCCCAATCGGGAAACCAGGCGACGAAGAAACCAGTGAGGGGATCGGCGTCTCCCCGTAAAAAACTGTCTTGGTTTGGGGGTTAATTTTAATGGGAGTTGAATTAGAAGAGATGGGAACAGGCCCTTTCCAAATAAAGTTCTTTTTGAGAGTTTGGACCGACAAGAGAACAGCACCTGGATTCAGACCTTTACTCTTGTCCTTTAAGTCTTTGATAGGAATCCTCGACGATTGCTGAGGTTGAAGGGTCGTCGTATATAGGGGAGAGCCATTAAACAATCGGGAAATAGATATTTTAAGGGACGACGATCGAGATTCATTTTTTATTAGGACCGACATATATAAAGGAGTATCAGTTTTTTTTTTAAATTTTAATTGCTTATAAGTATATATATATGACACGGTTAGAAAACATAAAGACTCTCCAAAAATATGCCCAACATCTTACGTCTAACAAATACTCCAGTTTTTTGCCTGACATTACAGGAGAAATTTATTGGTCCGACATCAAAAATAAGATTTCGCCGCCGTTTCACTTGGAAAAATTGGAATTTGAATTAATTTTTGACGGAAAAAGTTCGGATTTGAAAGACGTGTTCAACCAGGTTGAGCCTGATGAACACATCCCTTATGGGGTTTACACCCAAGGAGACGAATTCTTTGCTAAAATTTACGAGAAGGCTGTTTTTTTTGAAGAATGGCTTAAAATAAAGGAAAAGTCCCCTCCAAATAAAGAAGAAATTTTTTTCAGAATCCAGTCCAATGAGAAAAGTTTTATCTGCTGGACCTGCAAAAAAATAACATTTAGTTTTGTACTGTCGGAAGCCATAACTCTCGACAATATTACTTCTCTTATGAACCAATTTAAAACAATGTTCATAAAGTGTGTAAAAAATAATAAAGTAGCAGCAAAAATAAGTGATTCTAACCCTAAAATCGTCTCTCTTGCAGGACGATTTTCCGTACTGGATTTTATATTGGAACCCGAGATTTTTTCCGCGTACGTAACCAATGACGTCTTGGCCCAAAAGTATCTTTTTTTTGATGAATACCCGTTAAAAGACCCATTTGATCTAATATTAAAAAAGATACATACTATTCACACTAAAAAAAATATTACAGTTTTTTTTGACATTTTAACTCCCAAAGGAACCCTTATTTCGCAGGAATCAATAAGGCGATCTTATACTGCCAGTATGGCGAATCCATTGACCTCGGTAAGATTAACGATCACTTCGGATAGAACAAGTAAACAAATAAACGTCCGGGTGTTCAAAGTATCTTCGATTGACAATATCAACACAATTTCACGATGTTTCACCAGGTTGATAGAACGCTTAAAAACCCAACGAGAAGATATTATTACTCGCTACAAAAAATCGGTCTGGTTCTTCCTGTCTTGAAGGAAGAAAAAATGCTTCTACCCTTAAAACATAAACCCTTATGGAAGTTGCAACGTATGGATAAATTATTATTTATAAATAATTACTCCCGGATCTGCCAACAGTCTAAACAGCCGACAGGGATCGAAGGTGAGGACAAGACAAATAAATATTTAACCGACCACCATAAATTTATCCACAACAAAGAGCCGCCTTTCAAGTTGAAGTACTCGTATGGAGCCGAAACTAAAAACGAGGTAACGGGAGATAATTGGTATGTGTGCGTTCCGCCGAATAAAGACAATTATATTTACCCCTATTTAATTAAGACACAGGACTCCGATAGGCCTTATGTGCCCTGCTGCGGCATGGATAATAAAAAACTTAAGAACTGGTTACAAAGCGACAAAACAAAGGAGAAAGTGTCATCGTCTATTATGCAACCGGATAAAATATTGAAGAAAGACGTACGAGGGGAACTCCCTTTAGGTATTAAAGCCGCGTGGGACGAAAACATCCCCGATCTTCTCCGATTGGGGGTCGAAAAGAATCCGAAGAGTTTTATGAGTTGTTTGAGTCGTGCTCTCAGTACAAACCTCTCCACCATCCAAAATAAACTCGTAAAAGAAACAAAGAATTTTCGTACCCAGGAAACCTTTGGTTATACTTCTTCTCAACTTGAAAAAATTATTCAGAATAAAGATGAATATGTCGACCCGTGTCTTTTTTTAGGGCTCGCTCAAAATGCGATGGACGTCCAAATATTTTTATATTCAGTAACCAAAAAATTCCCTAAAGGAGACATCGCGCGCCCCAGAACGGCTTTTGCGTACTTGCCTTCGCTGGAAACTTTCCAATTCTCGCTGGTGATTGTTATTCACCAGGATACCAACCCTCCCCAATGCGAACTAATTATTCGCCGCGACGACTCGAAGTTGTTGTTCGAACAGGACGACCCTCTTGTTAAAAGATGTAAGACTATTTTATTGCGTTCTTCTCGAGTTTTCACAGTGGCGCCGGAAAAGAGAAAGAAGGGAACAAGTCTGATTCCCGCAGTGGCGCCGGAATAGAAAACCGAAATTTGTAACAAATTTGTTCGGGAACAAAAAAAAAAGCGGATTGTTTCGTTTCTTCAAGAGACGAAACACACCTCCAATTTAAGTTTTAATTATAAAATTTATGAAGCGAATACACATTCAGTTCCACGACGACTTTCCGAAACACTCGGCGAGCCTGGAGAATGTCGCCTACCACATTCGAATCTCTCGGGTACTCGGTAGCCCCTCGTGCAAGACCTTTCCTCCGTGTCCGGCTCTTTGGAAGCCCGCTCTGTTTTTGGAGCCGCGCGACAACATCCCACGAGCGGAATTGTTGGCACAGCGCCACAATCTGCGGATGTTTCACCCGGTTGACATCATTGCGCCCCCCCCCGCTGTACCGGCTAACACATCCGCAGGGGTCGCCCGACCCGAGTCTCACCCCCGTCGGACACTGCGTCTTTCCGAGAAAGTCGAACCGATTTGCACTTTCGAGAACGTGGAAAACTTTTGCGCGAGTATTCCCTTTCTGCTTTAAGATGCAGAGTTGGTATTCCCCCAACTCTTCAAAACTGTTTCCCTCAAAGCGATCTTTAATCGGAACAGCAGAGACCATTTCGTGAGGAAAAGCGACGTTAAGGAGTTCGGTAACGGGTTTGAGAATTTGTTTTTCAATATAATGGTCAATATCCAAGGCGAGACCTTTGGGCCCTTTGCGATTCTCCCGGTAAAAGTCGTAGTCTTCAAGCCGGTCTCCTTCGAAAAGAGCCTGGGGTCTTATGACGAAGACAAACTCTAACCGAGTCCCCGCCGGGATAGAGTCGCCGCGTTTAAGCATCCGAAGAGCCAACATAACTTGCCGGAGATGGGGATACACAAGACGCGAGTCGAGAGGGTCGTCGACGCCGACAATAAGGGACCCGTCGGTCCGTATAAACCGCCCTTGACCATCAGTCTGAGCATAGGATAAAACATTGTTGACGCCCAGATAAATAATAAACTGAGGATCGGGTATCTGACGAGTGTAAACCTTTTCGATTTCGCCGTAAAGAATCTCCAAAACCGCGTCTTCCGGTAAACTTTCCAAAACCGCGTCGAGAAGGCGCCCGTAAATAGTCTTGAGCATCGCACAGTTGTCCCGCCGAGCCAAAACAATTCCTTTCTTAACATCTTTAATTTTGTCTCCTTCAATATTGATAACATGTCCGGCATACCGTTTTTGCGTCAAAAGGAGGTATTTCCCAAACATATCTTCGAATTCAAGGTCGATCGGGATAGAGTCGTATTCGAGTTTCTTGAGAGTGTCCGCGTCTCCCAATTTGACTTCCGCGAGGTCGAAGTCGCCGAGACGTTTCCCGCCAACCCTGTAGTCTTCGGGCACCCCTAAAATGGACGACTTGATATAGTGGGTCGCGCTCCGACTGGCTACACGGGCCAATCGAAACGACTCTTCGACGTCAGCGCCTTCGAACCGAATCATACAACTATCCGTATTCTTGGCCACAATCTCTCCTACACCGCAGTGAAACTTGCCTTCGTCAGTTTCGATGTCGTAAACGAATGTATCCTCTGTTACGGGAGGGAGTGCGATAATCTTTTCGACCGCGCCGGGCGGTCGGAGCGAAGCCTCGAAGAGGCCCGGATGCGAACTGTTCACCCGGTAGCCCCGCTGTCGCTCCGGGCGAACGCTACAAGAGTAGCCGAGTGATTTACACATATAATACAACCCCTGCGAGCCGATCTTCCCCTGGTGAAAGAAGCAGTGTTCGTCCTTCGAAGGCTTGAGCGCCGTGTATCCAGACATAAACGCCTTTCGGATATTAACAGCCCCGTTGAGCATACATCGAGGGACTTTCTTTAGGCTATCCTTGTCGTAAAATTGAGATCGGTACTCAAGTACATATTTCTTGATATCTCCTCCACAGGGAACTATCTCGTACACCCCAGAAAAATCGTCGAGGTACACATCTTCTAAATATCCCAACAGGTGATGAACCGCGTCCGAAGGACGATCTCGGGTGTTCAAAACCCATGACCACTTGGACACGGACTTTCCACAAGAACCGTCGCCATAGAAGCATCCGTAAATAAACGCTTTCTTCTCCCCGACAGTTGTCGGGACAAATAATTCGTTTGTTTTGGAATCGTAGAACGAATCGTCCCCCCCCGTATTGAACACAGGAAAGGAATGAAGCAACGGTTCTCCCACCTTGAGTTCAGCAGGTTTGATCTTATCTCCATTGGGACGGAGGAGGCTGTGATCCTCAGTCACATCCACACACCCCGTATGCGTATTCACCCGATACATCTTTTTATTGGTTTTGTGGCGAATGACTTTAGTGATGGTTGCCCATTTTCCCCCCGCGGCGAGCCGTTCGGCCCTTCGCTCCGCGGCGGGGAGTTCCCCCCATGACCACACTTGGAATTTCTCTTCTCCATCAAACTCGGTTTTCTCCTTGTGAATTCTTTCTCCGTCGGGGTCGAAAGGTTTGAACTGGTCGTAAGGTTTTTGCGTACCATGTGTATTCTCAAATAGAGTTTCGATTGTAGTAATGTCGACAAGACCGTCTACGTATTTGATCAGGAGAGGAGTATCGGAAGTAACCGAATCGCCGTAAACTAGACGCGAAGTTTCGTAGTGAGACTTGATGTGGTCGATGGCCATCGTAATAAGTTTCCGCCCCATCGCCGTGACGCTCGCCGCACCTATAAGGAGGGGCATAAATCCGGTACGGGCCCCCATGGCACCGTAAGCCGAATTGGCCGACACTTTCAATGCTTTCTGGTTGGCGTCGAGGATGTTGCGAGAAATTTCAAGGTCTTGTTTTTCGGTTTCGCTCAACGATGCTGCGAGTCGGACGTTTACGCGGGCGAGGTCTTTTTTGATTTTCCCGCGTTCGGTAAGAAGACGGCGTTCGAGGGCAGGAAGAACGCCTTCGTCGAGGCGAGACCCGTCAGAGGCGATCTTGACTCGCCGGAATCGGTACCGTTTCGCTTGACACAAGACGTCGGCCGCTTTTTTTTTCCGTTTTTTCGAATCGTGGACGCATCCGACATGGTCTTCCCATTGTAAGACGTGGCATTCCTCGTCAGGGGTCGGGTCTGTGTCGGGGACGATCGTCGTATAGCAAATGTTGAACGCTATAATAAGAGTGGGATACAAGGATAAAAAATCGAGCAGCGCGACGCGGTCGTAAAACCCTTCACGGGCATCAATCACGACGGCCCCCTGGAACCGCTCGGGATCAGTCTCGTTCTTCGGGAAAAAAGGGATCACCATATTGAGAGGAAGAATTTCGCGGTACACTTGGGCCAACACCTTTATTTGCTGACCTCGGGAGTGGAGATACGCTAGGGGGACGCTCATGCAATTCGACAGCGCTTCCATCGTTTCCCACAGGTTGAGACGTTCGCATAAAAGAATGGGGAGAAGCGTGTCTTGTATACAGTACAAGCCAACCAACTTGAGGAGTTGGCGTATAAGCGACAGACGCATCTTTGGGGTTCGGGCTTTAAGGAGAGCCGTCCGGAGATTCTTTACCTCTCCGTGGACGAACCGTTTAATCAAAACCCGTCGTACTGCACTTGGAAAGGTGGCGTCCGCGACTGCTCCTTTCAACTCGACGCTCCCCTTATAGAGCATGAAAAGTTGCCGAGGAGTAATATCGTCTTTCCGGCGGCCGAGAAAATGGTCGGAGACGGCGTTGAGAGAGTAGGACGAGAGCCGGTATTCTCGCTGGACCTCTTTCATGACATCAATATGGATTCGCCCCTGGGCGTCAGGGTAGTCGTAGTTCTGTTCACCGTAGGCCCCGCTGGTCCATTTGACTTGTTTTATTAGGGCTGGAATGTGGGACAGCCGCCCGATCATTTTGAACGCCGCCAGCACTCCGCAGACTGTCGCTCGTGCGAGCAGGTACGGCCAGTCGAACCCCAAAATGTTGTAGCCAATAAAAATGTCGGGGTCCACGGTGCGGATAAATGCGGCAAACTCGAGGAGGAGGTCGCGTTCGCTTCGGAAGCGGCGAATTTCAACTTCCGGGATGTCTGCCGGATCCTGGAGCGAAAATAAAACCTTCTTCCACGGCAATCTTTTAAACTTTCCCACTATACATCCTATTTGGAACACTACGTTGGATTCCAGTGAAGCGTCGGGGAGTTTGGCATTCGGGTTGGCCGAATAACATTCAATGTCAAAACTCAAAAAAGTAGGCAGCGGGCGTTTGAGAGGAACCGCCGGTGCTGCGGCGGGCTCAACATCTTGCCAGTCGCAGTACATGTCAATGTCGGCCGTCGAGAATTTCCGCGTGTCGGGCGTGGCGCTCTCCTCGCCTTCGGGGATAGTTTCGACGACAGTCAACCAGTCAGACAGTTTTAATTTTTGGTTGGCCGTGAACTTGATAATCGGGTCAATGTTGTGCTCGTGGACTTGAAAGTCCCCCGGGCTGAAGTACCCGAGACCGGGAATCGCGAAAGATTTAGAACCGCACAAACGCCACTTGAGGCGGGTCCCGCCTTTATGCGTCGGCACAAGAATTCGGAGAAACCGCGCGTCTTTTTTATAGTGGAGTTTCTGCTTCTGGCATAACTCGGCGTGGTCTTCGTACTTGCCGAGGAGTGCGGGTCGCATGATGTTCCCCAAATAGGCGTACAGGAGGCGGCACTTTCCCTGCGTCCACGCGAGTTTCTCGGGCAGTTCAATATAGATATAAGGCTTAAAATTCCAAACAATGAGGTGGACGGTTTGTTCATCCGCCGTCTGCCCTCCAATGTGAATGTCTAATTCGTTTTCTTCGATATGGTCTTCGTAAGACCAATATGCAGGTTTGAAAACAATACTTCTAGACATCATTTCCTGTATCTCTTTCTAAAACTTATTTCTTAACTTAGGGTTTTTTTTTTCAATTTTTAAATAGAGTTTTTATAAAACAATTGATTTTCTTGAACCTTATTAAATGAAAAGGGTGTCAATACTTGTTTGCAGTTTGGGAATTCTAAGTATTTTATGTGCAGTCGGGTCGTTAGGACTCGGAGTTCAGACACGCACTACTCAGTTCACTGTTGGGACCCTTGTGTTATTTTGTGTAGGGGTTGTGTTAATAAGTGTAGGGTGGCCCCGCGAGGACGATACGAGCCGAGAACCGATTCTTCGACAGGTTCGAAATAATTTCAAAAAAATTAACCCGGAGTTCGGAGATATTCCTCTGTATTCGGGGAAAGGGGCTTATACTGACAACAAGAGTGAAATCACTCTCTGCGTTACTGACCCAGACACCCGCACCCAATACGACTCTAATACTATCATGTACGTCGCTTTACATGAATTGGCTCATGTTGTGTCTAAGGGGATCGGACACGGAGAAGAGTTCCGCCAAAACTTTTCGAAACTTCTTTTAGAAGGAGAACGGTTAGGGTTTTACGACCCGGCGAAACCGATGACTACTACTTATTGCGGGATGAAAGCGTAATAAAGAACCCAAGTATACATTGAAATGTCGGAATGTCCGGTGTGTATCAACACAATGGATGGATATGGATCGAGGGTGGTGTGTCCTTTTTGTGGATACACGGCTTGCAAGAGTTGTACCCAGTGTTATATTTTTTCCCGGGAGAACACTGTCGTTCATTGCATGGAGACGGAGTGTAAAAGTCTCTGGCCTTTAGAATTTATGGGGCGCCACTTTGGCATTCAGAAGGTTTATAACGGATTCTATGCTCAGCGCTTGCCAATAGCCCACGTTAGGGTGCGCCTGGAAGAGTTGGACGCCGAGGCAAAACTGGTCCGTGCTGTTTTACACCAAAAGAAAACGCAAAAAAAGGGCGGTCTATTGTGTCCGTGTCCAGAGGTTGAGTGTAAAGGGCTTGTGGAAATAAAGACCCATCAATGTACCCTATGCCGGACTGAGTTGTGCAAAAAATGCCGCGCCCCTCTTACTTCTCGAAGCCGCCACGACTGCTGCGGCGACGATTTGCTTACAATTGATCTTTTGCGCCAAGACACCAAGTCGTGCCCTGTCTGTGCCGTCCCTATCCACAAAATAAGGGGAGGGTGCGACCAGATGTGTTGTGTACAATGCCAGACGGCTTTTAGTTGGACGAGTGGGAAATTAGATAAAGGATTCATCCACAACCCCCATAGTTTACGTCCGTCTCGGTCGAAACAGGTTTTTTTATTATTCCTGTTATACTGGTGCCTGGCGTTTGGTTAAAATTGAAAGTGAAATGGGAATTAAACCGACGAATGTATTGATACAATTATGAAGTCGTGCTCTATTTGTATGTGTACCGTCCCGACATCTCGAAGTATCACGACGCCTTGTTCCCATACCTTTTGCAACCTGTGTCTTACTCAGTGGCTATTAAATAATACTTCGTGTCCGTTGTGCCGGTCTTCTTTGGGCGAAGATAAAAACCGAGTCGAAAAACAACCTTCCGATATCTTACTAAGAATAGATGCAAATCTTAAAGGTTTAGATTTAGCCCGATGTCTGGTTCGGGTCGAATCAGTGATTAATACTTCCCGCTATGGCGACCCCCCTCTCTATACGTGGCGAGTAAGCGAAAACCGAGATTTTTTTTTGACAACACTTCGCGACAAAAATTACCGATACACCCTCTCCATAGAATTCAATTTTGACGCTATCATCGGCCGCGAATTCGACGGGTTTTCAACTCCCCGAGTGACTCCGGTGTATGTTTGGGTAGATAGATATTATCTCCGCAAACCCCACCCCCCGCAGAATAAAAACAATTGGCGCGTTAAAAATATAAAGAAAGGGAGGCGAGTAAACCGTAAGGACAAGAGGTGTCGCGGATAAACTAGACCTTTGGTTGTTTCTTCTCGGGAGAGAAGAAACACAATTGACCTTCAGTATCAAAAATTTCGGTCGA
>SPKZ01007770.1_pt1 | contig 16252 bp, 14 predicted proteins | sample 2456571 | NCBI WGS metagenome assembly SPKZ01 (sample SAMN11192286, study PRJNA482655) | marine metagenome | biome: ENVO:00000447; feature: ENVO:00000244|ENVO:00000211|ENVO:00000569|ENVO:00002023; material: ENVO:00002151; isolation source: ocean water from marine abyssalpelagic zone ...
CAGCTACCCAGCAGCGCAAGACCGCCCAACAGTTTAGCGGACCCAAGCCCGAGTACATTTTGTCGCATAAGCATGGTTCCCAGTCTGAATCCGCTATTCCGTTTTGACAAGGTGCCTAGAAGTAATAAAGGGCAGCGACGTTGCTCGTGAATATATTCCAGGGGTTAGTCCCGGAATTGGTACCCAAGTTCCATGCACTGCTGGTGATCTCGTCACCGCCGTCGGCCTCCCACGTGGTCGTGTCGTAGTTCATGGCCATACCCACACCGGCTTGGAGAGACAGGCGCTCAAGGCCTTCGATGAATCCGAAGTGGACTTCTGCACCGACCCGGGCACCCACGTCGAAATGCATTCCGCTGCCATCACCGGCGCCGTCAGCGTCATAGCTCGCAAAACCTACGTTGAGCTCGGGCACGAGCTGAAAGTTAAAGTGCTCGTACTCCGACAGGTTGAGGGGAACGCCACCGTGGAGGAGGAATCCCGACCTTGCGGGCTGCTCCGCATCAGGGATCGAGACGCCAGCAGTCGTTTGCTCAGTAGTGCCACCACTCATCAAGATACCGATACCAACATCGATTCCCATCCCGTCATCCATCCAGTACCTGACACCGATGACAGGCGCTTGCAGGGCCTCAACCGGGACGTCTCCAGCCGGAGTGAGCAAGCCAGTGCCGGTGCCGACCGTACGGCGGCCGAGGTAACCGACACCAAAACTTCCGACTACCTGGGAGTGGTCCGAATCGCCGGAGGGGGCATCGCCGCCTCCGCCGCCGCCGCCGCCGCCGCTGGGTAGGGACATGCCGACCGCCGCTGCCGGGGGCTCGGCTACTTCTTCTTCCACGTCGGCTTCAGCTTCGGTATCACCACCGAATTCTGCGGAGGCTGAGCCTTCGGCCTCCATGCCGTCTTCGTCCTGAGCGTTAGCAACGCCGACAAAAACAAATAGGGAAATGGCACTCGCCAGAGCTGCTGATACGCGGGGGAAATTTAACTTCATTATTCTATTCTCCTGAAAGGCGCATTCCGGTGGAAACCACACGCGCCGGCAATCTCGAAACCAATGCTGCCGCACCTAATACGAGATCCGCAAGTATCTGGACAACGCGGCGCAGCAAGCGCGAAGTTTGCGGGAATTGTCGGTTGTTCGCTAAGCGCGGTGACGCCATTAGCGCCCCGCCTCTGAACATGCTGCGATGCGGTCGTGAAGATTCGCGCTGACCAACTGCTCGTCGATCAAGGCCTGGCTCCCTCGCGCGCCAAAGCCCAAGCAATGATTATGGCGGGGCAGGCCTACGCCGGGGATCAACGCTTGGAGAAAGCCGGACAGTCTTTGCCCAGCGATATGAAACTGCGGCTGATAGGCGTGCAGCGCTTTGTCTCCCGCGGCGGCGACAAGTTGCTGAGCGCTATCGAAACCATGGGGCTCGACCCCAGCGGCAAGATCTGCGTGGACGTAGGGGCTTCTACTGGGGGCTTTACGGACTGTTTGCTGCAACACGGCGCCAGCAAAGTTTACGCCGTCGATGTCGGGCGCGGTCAGTTGAACCCGAAGATTTCCCAAGATGAGCGCGTCGTGGTGATGGACGGAACGAACGCCCGGTTGTTGGAGGCCGATCATTTCGACTACCCCATCGACTGGGTGGTGGTGGACGCGTCATTCATCAGTCTCGACAAATTGCTGGGGCCCATCGCGAGTTTCATCGAGCCCGATGGGCAGCTGCTCGCCATGGTGAAACCCCAGTTCGAAGCCGGCCGCGAGATCGCGAGCCGATACAAAGGGGTGATTCCCGTAGGTCCCGTACGGGACGAAATCCTGGCGAACACGCGTGAATTGTTCAGCAAAGCCGGTTTCGAGATCATCGCCGAGGCGGACTCAAAGATTGCCGGCCCCAAGGGCAACGTCGAACGTTTCATGCACTGCCGACGTTAGCAATCGCCTGCTTATTCGCTATTTCGTGAAAAACTGTCCCCAGCTTGTTCACTATCTGGGGATAGACGCAATTTCCCCCGATCCCCGGGTTACGCGAAGAGTGGAACAATGGGTATTGACGAGAGCGAATAACGATTCGGAGATCGGCCCGCCGGATGCGAGCGGCTACCCGCGGCCCCTAGAATCGATGCTAAAAACCCGCACCGGGTTCTGTTAGCCAGCCTGCTCAGTCGGTGGCTCGGCAGGCACGTCCGCAGCCATCAAGTCATCGACCCGACGCTGCAAACTCGGGCTCTGCAGGCGACCAGGTAGTGTTTGCCGATACGCCTCCGCTTCGTCCTTTTGGCCGAGGTGCTGGCAGGTCATCGCCAAGAAGGCCAGGCAGCGACCCTCCACTTCCGTGTCGCCCAGGTGCCCCAGAGCCCCCTGCAGAGCGCGCAGAGCCTGAGGATAACGTTCGCTCTCGAAGAGCACACGACCGTAGGTCAACGCCAGGAAGCGATCCTCGGGCATGAGAGCAACCGCCTGGCTGGCAGCATCGCAGGCATCGGGCAACAACTCATCGGCATCCGCCGCCAGTACTAGCAAGGCTGCGGCCTCTAACAACACCGCCTGGGTTGCCGGCGGATGAGCCTCCGGCGGACCGATCGCTTCAAGCTGAACCATACCCTCCGTCAGCTGGCCCGCTGCGCCCAGAGCGATGCCGTACTCCAGCTCCACCGCGAATTGGTCGGGGAAGGCGAGGCGTGTCTCTTCGGCGAGCTGGAGGGCTTGGTCGCCGTGGTCTTCGTCCATCAGTCGCGCGATTTCGACGAGACGCGGGCGCAGACGCATTTGCTCGAGGGCCTCGGTGGAGATACGCCAGCTCAGCAACATACCGAGGCCGTCGCTCACTCCGCCACCGGGGGCGCCGCGGGGGAACAGATTCGAGATCAGGCTGATGGCGATGGCCACCGCCAAACTCTGCGCCGCGAGAACCGCGATATCAGCCGAAGAGCTGAGTAGTACAGACGAGCCGTAGATCCCGAACAGGACCGCCAGGACTCCCGCTTCCGCAGCCGGGCCGGCACCGAATATCAGTGCCATCTTGAGGCGACCCCAGGCCAATTCCGTGGGCACGGGTCGTACGTAGCCTTCCATCAAGACCCACTTGATGCGCACTTGAGTATTGCCGATGCGGAAGCGCCAGAGATCACGACCGAATCCAATGACGATATCGCTCACGCTCCAGCCCAACAGCTTGGCCATGCCGGCGTGACCGAGCTCATGCACAAAGAGCAGCGGTACCCACCAGAGCAGAATGAACAACACCGTGAGCTTCGCCGGCTCGTAGCCGCTCAGTAGCTCCCCCAAACAACACAGCCCGAAGAACGCTGCGAACCAGTAGGTAACGCGGCGTTCGCTCGGGCTGAGCGGTTTGCTGGGTGCGGGATCTCCCTCAATGAGCGGCATGAAGGGAGTCCGTCTAACGCCGCTTAATCGCGGCTACTGATGAAGATGCGCAACACGTAGTAGAACATCATCGCCACACTCGCGAAGAGAGCGAGAGCCGCCGCCACATGAGCGTTCTCTGGGTAATGGCGCAGGACGTTGGACGTGTCGTAGAGGATCGCAGCGCCTGCCAAACCCACCATGGCTACGGAAAAGAACGTTCCTAGGTGAAAGCCGAAGATCATCGAAGCGACAATGGCGACCATGGCCATGATGAACCCCCAGAACATGATGCCCTTGAGGAAGGAAAAGTCCTTGCGCGTTACAAAGGCCACCGCCGTTAGGCCCGCAAAGCCTAGGGTCGTGACCATGGCGGCGCTCTCGATAGCTCCCGGCGCAGAGGCGTTGGCTATGTAGAGCAGCGGCACAAAGATGATGACTTGCATCAGGACGTACATGCCAAGTCCGAAGTACTGGGCCACGACGCTCTTGGCGCTCTGGGCGAAATGAGTTGCCCCCCATCCAGTCAGCATCATCGCGCCAAACACCAGCATCCAGTTGCCGGATAGGGCCTGGGCGATCGGCAGAGCCAGACCGCTCTGGAAGATGGCGACCTCAAGGGCAGCGAACGCAAAAATCGCACCGATCAGATGCGTGTAGGTGCGCATGATGAAGCGCGCGCGCGCGTCGACGGCGAGAGTTGCCGCGGGTCGGGCAAAAGCCCCTTGCTGATACGGATTGTTCATAAAGTCCTCAATCTCACGGCTGGGCTTCGGGTGCCCCATTTTTGGGGCCCGGCAAGGCCACCCCTGGCAGCCACCGCGGAAGAGAAATATAGGACGTCTTTTGATTCGTGCAAAAGCCGCCGGCGGTCTGCCGTTTATTCAAGTAATATCGGAGGCTTATGAGCAGGCGGCCGGTTGTGCCCCCCGACGGTTCCGGCCCCGCGCCCTAGGACAGCCCGGGACAGCCTAGAGAACCAGCACCCAAATATCGTAGAGCGTGTGCGTCCAGACGGCGGGCGCAAATCCGCGGAAGGTGTAGATCGCCGTAAAGACCAAGCCGCACACGGCGCGAAATAGGAATGAGCGAGCGTCGAAGGGATCCCCCATCGCCCCGATGTAGTGCCAGCCGCTAAACACACTGGCTGCCACCACCGCCCAAGCGAACTTGAACAAACCACGACGCACCGTTCCCGCCGAAGAGAAGAACGGTGCCAGCAGTTTCGCTCCCAGGCCGTACAGGATCACGCGGAAGGCGATCTCTTCATAGAAACCCGCACCCAGACTCATCACGAAGCCGGTGTAGGCATCCATATCGATGGCGCCGAGGAAGACGCGACCCACCACGTAGCCAGCGAGCAGTCGCATGGCCACGGCGTACAAGACGCCCTCGGCAGCACACGCCACAAACCGCGACGCACGGAAGGCATGCCCCTTACCAGCGAGAACGAAGAAACCAACGTAGCCGAGGCCGATAGCGATAGTCAGCGCGCTGTAGTTGAGCAGATTGCGATCGGCGAGGGCGACTAACTCGCGGGTGACAACGTCGGCCGCGTTGCGTACGGGAAGGCCTACGACGCCTAGGTGGTAGCCAACAAACACAGGGAAGGTCAGACCGAGATCCGTCCAGGGTCCGCTCTGACCGCGCTTGGCGATTTTCTCGAATTGCCCGGTCTCGGGCTCTTCCGCGACGACAGCCGTTTTCACGTCCTAGGCGCCAGGTTGTAGACGATCCACATCACGACCACGATCCAGCCGAGCATGATCGCGACGAAGGCGCCGTCACCCACCATCTCCTGGGTGGGGCTTTCCGCCTTCGGGCGGCTCTGCACCAGATACAGAAAGCGCCAAACGCCCAGGCCGACGAAGGCTGTGGTCAACCACAAGCGGTCGGACTGAAAGAACGCGATCGTGTTCGAATCCAACGTGTAAGCCAAATACACCGCGATGGTCAGAAACGCCGTGACGCGCAGAGAAACATCGAGACCCCGCTCGGAGTACTTCTTGAGCGACGCTCGCGTTTTTCCGCTGGCGCTAGCGACGGCGAGCTCGTGACGGCGTTTGCCAAATCCGAGAAATAATGCCAACAGCGCCGTACACACGAACAAGTAATTGGAAACGACAATGCCCGTCGCGAAACCTCCGGCCAATACACGCAACACAAAGCCGGCCGAGATGATGCTGACGTCCAGGTAAGCGATGTCCTTCAGCTTGAAGCTGTAGGCGAGGTTCATCACGAAATACCCCGCCACCGTCAAAACGAAGGACAGCGGGCCCAGACAGGCCAGACCGAGACCCGTCACCACCAGCCCCACCAGCAATGCCTTCGCAGCGCTCTCGGAGACTCGGCCCGCCGCGATCGGACGATATCGCTTCACGGGGTGCCGACGGTCGTCCTCTACGTCTGCCAGATCGTTGATGGTGTAAACCGCCGCGGCCAGTAGGCAAAAGCTGACGAAAGCGAGGGTCGCGCCCACCCACACAGCAGGATCGAAGACTGATTTAGCGAACACCACCGGGGCGAGAACAAATACGTTTTTTACCCATTGATGGGGACGAGCTGTCCGCAACAAGCCGCCGAGTCGCCACCTGGGGCCAGATCCTGTTGGTGGCGGCGGTGAGCTCGTCACCAATGCCCGAGAACCGGAACTGGGGGGCGGATCGGTCGCTACGGATTCGGACATGGGGAACGCGCATCTGACCTATCCCAACTTCTAAAAGCAGGCCAGTATCACGTCCGCTCCGCAACAAATACGCGATCCGAGGCTACGGAATAGGGGGCGGCGCCCGGGGCGGCCGTCCTGACGCCACTCCGGTATCCCTATCGTCTCCAAACGACACGACCCCGTCCCAGCGACCCATGTGACCATGACTGCCCATCCCCTACTCGTTCCCGCCCTGCAAATCGCTCGGGAGGCCGCCGCCAGCTTGCTGCACGGCTTTCGTACCCGCCCCGAATCCTCCGAAAAGGGCCGCAACGACTTGGTGACCGAATTCGATTTGGCAAGCGAGACCCTGCTCAGGGAACGCCTCGGGCAACTCACCCCTGACATTCCCATCCTGGCCGAGGAAGAGGGCGGAGAACTCGGGCCCGAGTTGAGTTGGTGCTGCGACCCCTTGGACGGCACGATGAACTTCGTACACGGTCATCCGTTTTTTTGCGTCAGCGTCGGGCTGTTGAACGCGGGAGTGCCGGAGCTTGGCATCGTCGTCGCTCCCGCCTTGGCGTTAGAATACGCCGGCGGCGCCGGATCGCCGACGACACGAAACGGCGAAGCCTGCTCAGTGAGCCAAATATCCAGCGTGAAGGAGTCGCTGCTCGCCACTGGATTTCCTGCCGATCGCAGTGTCGCCCCCTCCAACAACTTGGCGACCTTCGAATATATGCTCAAACGCTGTCATGGGGTCCGGCGGTGTGGTTCCGCCGCCCTCGATCTGTGCTTGGTTTCCGACGGGACCTACGATGCCTATTGGGAGCGAAAACTGGCAGCCTGGGACGTGGCGGGCGGAATCGCTCTGGTGGAAGCCGCGGGCGGCAAGGTGAGTCACCGCAGCGGAGGACCGCTAGACATAAGCCAGGGTCACATTCTGGCCAGCAATGGCTTGGTGCACGAAGAAATGGTGCAGCTGTTGGAGCAATCCCTCGAATCCGACTCACCGTCGTCCTCATGAGTCAGCCCGTCGTCATGAGGCAGCCCCTCAAATGAGTCAGGATCGCCGGTACAGTATTGCACTGGGTGCGTTGGGCGTGCTGGCGGTACTGGCGTTGATGTATGCGAGCATGAACCGCAGACTTGCACTGGCGCAGATCTGCCCCACCGGCCTGGTTCCCAGCTCGCACGCTTGCTGTCCCCCCGGGCAACGCTGGGCCGGCGGTGGTTGCGTCGGGCAACCTACAAGCTGTCCCGTTCCCCTTCAGCTGGTGAGCAAACCCGTGCCCGCCTGCGTGCTCAGCAATCGTCCCGTCAGCATTAGCGGAGGGAGCTTAGAGTTGAGCTCCCAGGACTGGGACGGACAGCAGGTGTTGCCGCGGAAGCTGCAGCTAAAAGACTTTCGGATTGATTCGGCGGAAGTCACTTCGCTTCGTTGGGGTCGTTGCGTAACCGATGGCCAGTGCCAGCCTCTGACTGCTCCTGCCCTCGGGCATGTGCCCCCCGGGCAAAGCGTGCGCGGCGTCTCCCCGGAAGCGGCTGCCCAGTTCTGCCGATTTGCTGGCGGCCGTCTGCCCAGCGACGACGAATGGATCTTCGCTGCTGCGGGATCCGAAGGGCGAAAATTCCCGTGGGGACCCAGCGGGCTGGTCTGCCGCCGCAGCGCATTCGGTCTCGAGCAAGGGCCATGTCGTCACCACCAAGACGCTCCCGATCTGGCCGGCACCCATGCCAGCGGCAATACTCCCGAAGGTGTGTTCGATTTATCCGGCAATGTCGCGGAGTGGACAACGCGGGCTGAGGGAGGATATTCGGCACGCGGGGGTTCCTTCCGATCTCGAGTCGCCTCTCAGCTGAAGTCTTGGTCGGGACACAGCGCGCGCGAAAAGGCCGACGATATTGGGTTTCGCTGTGTTTACTGAGCGCTCCCGCGCGGTGTCTATTAGGCGCCTCCCTCGCCGCGATTGGTGAGCGCCTCTCACGTGGTGTCGAATAGATCCGTGGTGACGCCGGAAAGATCCAAATTGCAGAGAGTGCATTGGCTCTCTCGCCTCCGGCACGACAACGGTTATGGTGAAGGCATGATCGCAGCAGTGCTCAGTATCGGAACCGAACTCACCCGCGGCGAGATCGTCAACACCAATGCCTCGTGGTTGGGAGAACAGCTGACGCAGCTGGGCCTCGAAGTGCTCGCCGCCGACACCGTGGATGACAACGAAGGCAGAATCATCGCGGCACTGAAACGCCTGGCCAACCACAGCGACGTGATCGTCTGCACCGGCGGGCTCGGACCCACCACGGACGACATCACCAGCAACACCGTGGCCAAGCTATTGGGTGTGAAGACTGTCCGAGACGACGCCAGCATCGAGGCGATGAACCAACGCTTCGTGATCCGAGGCAGGGAACTCAACGAGTCCAACTCGAAACAAGCTGACTTTCCCGAGGGGGCAAGCGTGATGAGCAACGACCACGGCACAGCTCCCGGATTTAGCGTGAGCATCGGAACAGCCCGCGCCTATTTCATGCCTGGGGTGCCGATGGAAATGCGCCCGATGTTTCACGAACACGTCGCCCCGAAGATCAAGAACAGCGACGCCGGCATCGCCCAAGTGCGTCTGCGTAGCTTTGGCTTACCGGAGTCCCGAGTGAACGAAAAACTCCGAGGTCTGGAGGAAGAGTACGATGTCACAGTGGGCTATCGGGCTCATTTTCCGGAAATTGAAGTCAAGTTGCTCGCCCGCCGCAGCAACCAGGGCGAGGCGCTCAAAGCCGCCGAGACTGCTGCTACTGAAACCCGCCACAGGCTAAAGAACATCATCTTTGGCGAGGGCGACATCGAGCTGGCCGAAGCTGTCGGTGTATTGCTCAGCTCCCGAAAACTCACGCTGGGTGTCGCCGAGTCTTGCACCGGAGGTCTGCTGGGGGAGCTGTGCACAGAGCGCTCCGCCACCCAGTTCTTCAGCGGCGGCGTGATCGCCTACACCAATCAGCTCAAGACCGAGCTACTGGGTGTGCCCGCCGAGACTCTCGAGCAACACGGTGCGGTGAGTGCACCCGTGGTCAAGGCGATGGCCCTCGGCGCGATGAGCCAACTGGGGGTAAGCGTTGGGGTGAGCATTTCCGGTATTGCCGGACCGAGCGGCGGCACCGAGGAAAAACCCGTCGGTACAATTCACTATGCTGTCGCCACCGATGACGGCGTGACAGTCGCGAAGATGCGCTTCCCCGGCACCCGCACTCAGAATCGACGCCTGGCCGCGTACAATGCGCTCAACCTATTGCGTCAAATCTTGATCAGCGGGCACCCACGGGAAGATTTCGATCCCCGGACCTGGAGCGCGTAGTTCGTACATTGCCCAGACCTCCTCTTTTAGGTAGGCCTGATCGCCTTGGACCTTAGCGAGAGCCGCACGAAGCTCCTCGATGGCGAGTTCCGCCGCTGGAATGGTGCCGTACTGCACCTCAGCGGCGCGACCGAGATTTCCGTCGCGCCGCGCCTGCTCCTCATCGGCCCGCAGCTCCTCGATGGTCTTTTGCTTGGCGCGGATCTGAAAGATGACATCTTTCTCCTTTAGCCAACGGGAACGGCCCACCGCTAACAGCTCGGCCAGTTCGTCTACTTCTTCGCGCAGGGTTCCGAGGCGCTTCTTGGACGCCGGATCCCGCTCTCGCTTGAGCGCTTGTTCTTCGATCTTCAGCTCTTGGATATTCCGCTGGAGCTGATTGATCTCGAACGGCACGCTGTCGATCTCCATCTTGATCTTCGCCGCGACTTCGTCCACCAAGTCCAAGGCCTTGTCCGGCAGAAAGCGGTCGGAAATGTAGCGGAGACTGAGTGCCGCAGCGCCAACCAAGGCGCTGTCTTGTTTCTCTACTGGTAAAACGTGTTCAGCCAGCGTCCGCGGCGTCGGCTCCTGAATCGCCACTGTCGCCACCACTGTCACTGGGGGCGCTGTCGCTGGGGGCGCTGTCGCTCGCGCCGGTATCAGCGGCTCCGCTATCGCTTCCCGTCTCGGGAGCTCCCGAGTCCACTACCGGGGGCACGTACACGCAGCTCTCGATGGGGGTGCCAAGTGCGGTTACGGGGCCCTTGTCTATGCAGCCTAGGCCGATAGTCACGCTGAGGGTGCCGCCGAGATCGATAGTGCCCAGCACGGCGCCACAGGTGTTGTCTGGGCGACAGCAACCGAGCATATCCGGTAGCGGCACCGTCTGGGGATCCAAAATCACGTCAGGACAGCCACTGCCCTCCACAATGCCGGGCTGCTCCGTAGGCTGACAGCCCGCACCCAGCGGCATCATGGAGTTGATGGAGGTGGTGTCTACCCCGCAAGACGAGGCGCTCGCGTTCTCGGGACAACAGCCGGGCAGCCATGGCATGCCAAAGCCGATATCCACCGCCGGGCAACTCAGATCTCCGCAGGGAGCTGGATCGGGCTCCACGATTGCAGCCACCGCATCTGTGCCACCAGCAGAATCATTGGTGGCCGAGCTATCAGTGCCTGCGTCTGTGCCGCCGCCGGGCTTGGTGTCATCGCTACAACCGCTAATGATTAGCGCCACCAGCGCCAAGCTTCCGAATCCTAAGGAGAAAGTTTTCAAAGCCATATCTAGTTAACCTCTGAGTGGATAAGTCCGTGTCGATAAGTCGGAACCGGGCCTAAACCCCCCGGTTGCAAGCGCTTCGCTGATCTGCAGCTAGAGCAAAACATGACGGCAGCCCGGAGAGCAAAGATTATTCCCACTGCAAGGCCCGCCGAGCGGACAACCCTTGACCGGCTGATACCCCCGACGAGGCGGCTAGCCACCAGTGACCACCCACTCATGCCGCCATGGGCGGACTCTCTGTTCGCAGCCTCTCTCAGGACGCCTGGCTACGAATCCAGCTGCTACGCTCCTGCTAGCGCTAGATATGCGGCGATCCCTCTAGATGTCGAGGTTCTTCACGTTCAGCGCGTTGGTCTCGATGAATTTTCGTCGAGGCTCCACCTGATCGCCCATCAAAATACTAAATAGCTCATCGGCGCGAACTGGATCTTCGATCCTTACCTGAAGCAAGGTTCGGGCATCCGGGTTCATGGTCGTGTCCCACAGCTCGTTGGCGTTCATTTCGCCAAGACCCTTGTAGCGAGAGATCAGGATCCCTTTGCGTCCGCGCTCTTCGATAAATTGGTCGACCGCCTGGGGATCGCGGAGAGCGATTACCTCACCCTCTTTGACCTGGGCCTCGTAAGGAGCCGGTCCAATCGACCGGATGTCTTGATCCAATTCCATCAGTTCGCCGTACTCGCCGCTCTCGGCCAAGGCTCCGTTCAACACTGAGGGGCGAGACGCCGCGCCCGGCCGGAATCCTACTGAAATGCTGCAGTCAGAGCTTTCCTCGTCCCAATGTACCTCAACCGTAAGGGGGCAAAGCTCCACATGACGCGCTTCAAGATACTTCCGAAGCGCATCGGCTGTGGCTGTGACCTTGGCCTTGTCCTGGTAGTCCTCACGGCTCAGTACGCCGATTTCGAAGAGCGACCGCACGACGCGGGCGTCGCAGCGACGCTGAAGCTGACGCAATAGCGTGCGAAAGCCGCGAAGACGGGTCGCTAGCTCCAACAGCACCTTGCCCTCTACCCGAGGTCCACGCTGGGACTGGAGGCTCATGCCTTCGATGCCGTTTTGGGCGAGGTGTATATCGAGAGCCGCTTGATCTTTCAGGTACAGGTCCCTCTTGCCCTTGCGAGCGCGGAAGAGCGGCGGCTGGGCGATGTACAGATAGCCGCTTTCGATCAGCTCACGCATCTGCCGATAAAAGAAAGTGAGCAGTAGCGTACGAATATGCGAGCCGTCGACGTCGGCATCCGTCATCAGGATGATGCGATGATACCGCAGTTTGGAGAGATCGAAGCCACCGGTATCCCCGATGCCGCAACCGAGCGCGGAGATGAGCGTCGCCACTTCGGTGGAGGCCAGCATGCGATCGAGTCGGGCTCGCTCCACATTGAGGATTTTACCCTTGGGCGGCAGGATTGCCTGAAAGTGGCGATCGCGGCCTTGTTTGGCACTACCGCCGGCGCTCTCGCCTTCCACGATGTAGATTTCGCTGATCGCCGGGTCCTTGCTCTGGCAGTCCGCTAGCTTGCCGCTCAAGGTAGTCAGATCCATTACGCCCTTGCGCACTACCTCTCGCGCCTTGCGAGCCGCCTCTCGCGCTTTGGCTGCGACCATGGCTTTTTCGAGAATCTTCTTTGCGGGTACAGGGTTCTCTTCGAAGAAGCGCCCCAGATTTTCACCGACCGCGGTTTCGACAATGCCTTTAACTTCGCTCGAGACCAGCTTGCTCTTGGTCTGCGAATCAAAGGAGGGATCGGGATGTTTTATGTGAATGACGCAGATCACGCCCTCACGGCAATCATCACCAGTGAGGCCATTTTTTACGTCCTTGAACAGGTTCGCGGACTGGCCATAGCTGTTCAGTGAGCGAGTGAGCGCCGAACGCAATCCGGTCAGATGGGTGCCGCCCTCCTTGTTGTGAACGTTGTTGGTGTAGCAGAAAATCTGTTCGCTAAAACTACCGGTCCACTGCAGAGCAATGTCCAGCATCACGTCGGTCCCGCTCTCGTGAGGCACGCCCGCTTGGAATGCCACCACGTTCTCGTGAACCGGTTCCTTGCTTTGGCCCAGCAGCGAGACGAACTCTTGAATGCCGCCGTTGTACTGATACGTCTCCTCGACCGGCTCTTCTTCTCGCTCGTCGACAAGCTTGATGCAAAGCCCGGAGTTCAAGAACGCGAGTTCTCGAATACGATTCGAGAGGATGCCGAAGTGGTAATCAGTGTCGGTAAAAATTTCGCTATCCGGGCGAAACTGAATGCTGGTGCCCGTCTTGTCGGTCTTTCCGGTGGCACTCATCGGGCCCGACGGGACGCCGCGCACGTACTCCTGATACCAAATCTGTCCTTCGCGATGGATCTTCAGCTTGAGCAGCTCGGCGACAGCATTGACCGCGCTGACGCCCACGCCGTGAAGACCGGCGCTCACTTTGTAGCTGGACTGGTCGAACTTGCCCCCGGCGTGAAGCACCGTCATCACCACTTCAGCAGCGCTCACTCCGCGGTCGTGCATGCCCACAGGAATTCCGCGGCCATCGTCCTCGACCCGAACGGAGCCGTCTCGGCACACGGTCACGGTGATCACATCGCAGTGTCCCGCTAGGTGTTCGTCCACCGCGTTGTCCACACACTCCCAAACAAGATGGTGCAAAGCCGAGCCATCATGCACGTCGCCGATGTACATGCCGGGTCGCTTGCGAACCGCCTCCAGGCCTTCGAGAACTTGGATGTTCCGTTCGCCGTATTCTGCGTCCTGGACGGCAGCGGCCTTCTGATCTTCGAGTGAAGTTATTTGTGTGGTCAAAGGAACTCGGTTCAGTATCGCAGGATCAGCGCTGCTCGTTTTCAGCACAGCGCGCGGGTGCGATTCCTAGCAACGGGATGATGAATTTAGCGCCAACCAGGGGTGGCGTGACGCGGCTATTCAGTGGGAGACAAGTCGGATTGTGGGTCGCCTATGGGGAAGTCGCCTGAAGTGAACAGCGTGTGCATTTTCGGCGAAGAAGCCAGCCGTAAATCAGCTTCAGCTTGGTGTAGTTTTATAACCTCGGTCGACCCGCCGAGCAAGTATCTGAGGCTTGTTTCCCGGGATCTTTCGACGCTTTACGCCACTAGATTTCGCCTGCTGCCTGACCGCTTGGGGTCGCCCATTCGGTCACTCCGTGACGGCGGATCTTCTGTCTCAGAAGCCGCTCTGAATCCAAGTAAACGGGGGCTCCGAATAGCGAGGGCCATCGCCGGAGTGGTCGTTCAATCAGCGTCGACTAGGGCACCGCAATCCAGTCGGAAATCCCTGCGTAAAGACGAGTCAATTCCTGGTGTCTGAAACAGGTTCGGCCGGGTGGTGGTGACAAACACCTGACCAGGGGTGTCCCGCAAAAAGTCGTACACAGCGCCGATGCGGGTGGGATCGAGCTCGCTGGAAACATCATCCAGCAACAACACGGGATGAGTGCCCCGTGCTTCCCGCACACAATGCAGCTCAGCGGTCTTAATCGCCAATGCGAGGATTCGTTGTTGACCCTGGGATGCATGACGCCGGGCCGAGCGGCCGTCGATGGAAAGAGCCAACTCGTCTTTCTGAGGCCCAAAGCCGGCACCCCGGCGTTGCTGATCGGAAACCCTTCGTTCAGCCAACGTCTTGAGAAATAGTTCGGGATCCTCGGTGCCACCGGGCTCGTATTCGACCCTAAGCTTGAGATTGGGGGCTGCCATGCGGCAAAAGGCCCGAGACAGCGCTTCTGAAAGTCGCTCAGCCGCTCGGGCCCGGGCCCGGGACAGTGCCGACCCGTGTTTGGCCATCAACTCCTCGTAGGCGAATAACTCGGATGCCCGGACTCCCCGCTCCTCAAGTACGCGTTGTCGCTCACGTACCGCCTTTTGGTACGCCCGGCGATGAGCCGCGCTCGGGGGCTCAATAAACAGCGCTACGCGGTCCAGCAGGGTACGGCGTAAGGACGCCGGACCGCTAGCGAGCAGCAGATCTCCCGGGTGAAACACGACCACTGGCGTCTTGGTCGCAAATTCCGCAATTTTTGTGGTCTTCGCTCCGTCGATTTGAAGCTTGCGCGAACGGGGACCCAGGGCTGCCTGTTGCTCCCGCACATAGCCACCCTCAGAGATGTGCGCCCGGACATGGCAGTGTTCGGATCCTTCGGCGACCAAATCCCGGAGCTTTTCAGCTCGAAAACTTCGGCTGGTAGAAACGAAATAGATCGCTTCGAGCGCACTGGTTTTGCCGTGTCCGTTGTTGCCGGAAATGACGTTGATGCGGCCGAGCTCTGTCAGGGACAGTTCGTTGATATTGCGGAAGCTGCGGATCTGTAGATCCACGAAGCTCAGCTTGGTGGTCACCAGCGTCTCAGATGCGCATGGGCATGATCACCGCAAGGTAGTTTTCCGCGTCGGTGTTGTTGCCAGGAGTGATGGTCGCGGGATCTAGCTCACCGCTTACACCGAGGACCAAGTGTTCGTCCGTGAAGGCACTGAGAACGTCCAGAAAGTATCGAGCATTGAAGCCAATGGTCAGCTCTTCCTCGTCGTACTCGACCGGAACTTCGTCGAAGCCGTCCCCGCTCTCCGGGCTCTCGCTGCTAAAACGCATGGTGTTGTTGCTCAGCGTGAGTTTCACGCCACCGGTTCGGTCACTGGCTGCGATGGACACAGCGCGTAGTGCATCGGCGACAGCAGCCCTGGGAGCACGAATGGATCGAGCCGTGGTGCTCGGGATCACCTGGTCGTAAGGCGGAAACTGAGCATCGACGAGTTTGACGCTGAACTGAAAGCCGCTCATCGCGAAGAAGGCGTTGGGACCGCTCTGTTGAATCGTAACCAAAGCATCGTCGCCGTCAGCCCGGGCTTCGTCACAGAGCCTTCGCAGTTCGAGAACACCTTTGAGCGGAATCAGCATCTTCGCGTTGCCATCGCCCGACACCGACGTCTCGCGCTTGCTGAGGCGATGACCATCGGTCGTGACCATGCGAACGTGGGAACCTTCCCACTCGAAGAGAGCGCTATTGAGATGCAGGCGCGTCTCGTCTGTCGATATCGAAAAGTGGGTCGAGTTGATTAAGTCGCGCAGCGCCGATATCTCGAGAGACATCTTGGGCGCCCCTTCGTCAGCTTTGGGAAGGGCAGGAAACTCTTCGCCGAACAAACCGTTGAGCGTATAGCGACGAGCCGAGCCCTGAGCTCTGATGGTCGTCTGGGCGCCATCAGTCGAAATGGACAGCATCGCGTCCGGCATCATCTTGACTCGATCGAAGAGATCCTTGGCGCCCACCGCAACAGATCCGGATTCCTCCACCTTGGCGGGAACATCCCCCAATACGGCAAGATAGAGATCGGTGGCGGACAGCTTGAGACTGTCCTTTCCAGCCGTGAGCAGGACATTTCCCAGCACCGGCATGGTGCTCTTCTTGTCTGCGACTCCCTGACAATGGGCTAGGATTTTCAGCAGTTCCTTCTTGCTGACAACAACGTGCATGGTGTTTCTCTAACCCTGAGTTGCCCTCTCCGCTAGTCACCCAAGCACGGGAGTTGGCGCGCTTTCTTAAGAACGATCTTGAAGAGATTTTTAATTAAAAGGGTAGTCTTAGTAGGGGGTGTGGATACTGGGGAAAACTCCGCAAGCGA
>SPKZ01014659.1_pt1 | contig 16250 bp, 12 predicted proteins | sample 2456571 | NCBI WGS metagenome assembly SPKZ01 (sample SAMN11192286, study PRJNA482655) | marine metagenome | biome: ENVO:00000447; feature: ENVO:00000244|ENVO:00000211|ENVO:00000569|ENVO:00002023; material: ENVO:00002151; isolation source: ocean water from marine abyssalpelagic zone ...
CAGATAGAAGGGCTCCAGTGGATATATTGGATCCCGACAATAGGCACTTGGGCTCAGGTACTCTTGGGCTACTGCGCCATGGCACGCTTCGTTTCACTGTTGCCCTGGAACAGCAGTGAGCGTTTTTCATTTGCTAGGGTCGCCCGAACATTTCTCGCCCGCCCCGTAAAAGGAAGTATCAAGCAAAACGTTTCTACTGAAAATTAAACGAGGAAGCAGTAATGAACAAAGCACAGCAATGGGATTAACAATGGTCGTCCTGCCAGACTCGAACTGTTAGCTCGATTTACTGCAAAGAGGTGATGACGATTATGGGTTGTCTTCTAAATTACAGACACAAAAAAGCCTGCACTAGGTGCAGGCTTTCTCGTTCTAAATTGGTGGCCCCTCACAGACTTGAACTGTGGACCTGACGATTATGAGTCATAATAAAAAATGTCTGGTTAAATTTTATTTCGTCTCCTTAAGTCTATTATCCTTATGACTTTATGTGTTTTTGCCTCGTCCATTAGGTTTTTCTTATCTTGATTTGTCCCATTGAGTTGTACTATAACTGCAGTAATAACTGCAGTAATTACTACGCTAACTGCAGTAATTACTACGCTGTTGGGGACTGTCATGAAATTTACCGCAAGTTTTGTTCAGGGGCTCAAATCCAAAGCCAAACCTTACGAGGTTTTTGATGACTCCGGTGAACGGGGTACTGGGCGTTTGGGTGTCAGGGTCAATGTTAGCGGTATGAAGACTTTTATCTTCCGTTATTTTCGTGGCAAAGAGCGGGTCTATCTGCAAATCGGAATTCTGAGCAATGCATTGGGTTTGTCGGAGGCAAGAGAGCAGGCTCGCCAGTTTGGAGCCCAATTAAAAAAGGATATCGATCCTAAGCAACATCTCGAAAAGTTACAGCGCTTGGCGGCTGAGCGGGAGACTGAAGCACTTAAGGTGCAACAGGAAGCGGCGAGACAGGGCTCAATACGGCAGCTGTTTCATGGCTACACGGCGCAGATGAAGAAGGATGGTAAGCGTACTTATGAGGCCACACTCAAATCACTAGAAAAGGAGGTCTACCCCTTTATTCTCGAGGACACCAAAGCCAAAGAGGTGACTGTAGAGCAAATCATAAATGTCCTGGCCAGCATCATTGAGCGCGGCGCAGAGACACAAAGCAATCGTGTGCGCTCTTATCTGATGGCCGCATTCAACTATGGAATGAAACATGACCATGACCCTGCCCATAGGGCTGTCAATGTACAGTATGGCTTGAAGTTCAACCCTGTGACCCCTGTGCCTAAGCAACGCTCTGCTGAGCGAGTAGGAGAGAACTGGCTGACCATACACGAAGTGCGCCTGCTGCTACAAACCTTCGCCGACTCCATCGGTGTGGGCTTTGATTTAGCTCGTCTTCTTGACCTGTGTTTTTATACCGGTGGCCAGCGTCCCTATGAGCTAGCGGCAAGTAAGTGGTCGGCGGTGAACTGGGAGTCGGCAACGCTGGAGATTATCCCCGCGGTCAGTAAGAATAAACGCCATCATATGATCCCTTTAAACGATAAAGCATTGGCCACGCTCAGAGCCATGCATGAAGTGGATGAAGGTAGCGATTATATTTTTCCACATCGCTTGGATCCACAACGTCATATACGTCTCGACAGCTTCAGCCAATGTATCAATCGCTTTGTTACAAAGAGCGGCTTTCGCCACTTTGTGCCGCGCGATATCCGTCGTACCTGCAAGACGCTGATGGGGGAGATGGGAATAAGTAAACATCTGCGAGATCGGATCCATAACCATGCTCTGCAAGATGTTTCCAGTAAGCATTACGATCGCTATGAATACCTTGAAGAAAAACGTGTCGCCCTTAATAACTGGGTGGCTTGGCTTGAAGACAAACAAGAATCAAATGTGAGGTCATTCCGTGTCAGTTGAGTTATCTATCACAGTATCCTTAAGTGAGAAGGAAATAGTGGGTGGTGCAAAAGGTCTAGGCTTAATGCAAAGTCCGTTTAAACATTTACAGACGCCAGGTGAGATTGCACGGCACCTGTTGGAACAGGTAAAACCCTTTGCTAAGTATGCTCTGGGGATGCGGCGCAAGAAATGTAGTCCCTACATAGCCGAAATAAGATATTGGCGCAGCATGCGTGCCGTCGCTCTGGCAGAATTTACCGAACTGGGCTTGTCGAGCGAGGGGAGTATTGTGGATTATTATGCTGAGCAAGAAGCATATTGGCTACAGGAGTTAAAGATTAACAGGTTTACAGGGTTAGTGGATATTCGCAATTTAAGGCGTCAATGTTGTGATTTTCTGCTGGCCGAGGCGAGTGACACTTCGGTAAGTCCTGCCGTTTATATCAAGCTTGGCATGCTATGCGAGCGGATAAATAAGACTCGATACGTTGACTCTTACTACGGGCAGAAAAAGCGTACTCACCGTTTAGTCAGAGCAGCCAAGAAATCTCAGGGGAGTTGGCATGAGGAATTGGGTTTGCGTGTCTATTTTGATTTCTGGGTCCACGGTCGACATCTGAGCTGGAAGGAGGCGGAGGTAAGATACCCTGAGATTATCCCAACTATTACTGACTTCAAGCAGGGTCGTACTCTGACTAACGCGTTGTTAAAGCAACGCAAGTTTTATCGCCAGTACGATGCCAGAGTGCCTGATTGAACTAGCATCGGGTAAACCTCTTATTTATACGCCTTGATACCCAATAAAGATGGCTGCAACCTTGTGGTCATCTATCTGGTGAATCTGGCTGGCATCATGGGCTTCCCAGAATTCCACCAGCAAGAACAGGTTAGCAGAGATTTTAGTGCCGTGATGAGTTCAGCTGGCAATGTACATTGTCCTAAGTTGGGTGAATGTACTACTGGAATCTGAACATGTTTTACTATGATGCTCATCTAGGTATCACAGATGTTTTAGTTCCATCCCAAGTTGGGATGTATTTCAGATGTCTCAGTTCTGCTTGCTGGTGGCTATTCCTCTGGATGAAAGAACTTCCACCAGCAAAGATAATATCGAATCTAACTCTCCAACCTGAAGTGCAGTTATATTGCTTGATATGGGCTTTCAGTTGGGAGGGCGTAATCAGTTCCTGCAGTTGGCACTAGCTTGGTATCGTAAGCTACATATTGATACAGGCATGCATATTTACTATACAGATCAAACTATCAGTATATCAGGGGGTTATTCATAGTCATTAGTACTGTGATTTAGACTTATCTATGGCAAACTCATCATCAATTATTGTCTGTTATCTTCCTAGAGGGACCTGGATTAGTTATGAGCATCAATAAAGCAAAGCTAACTGAAACGGATATCATCACTAAGTTCATAATGCCGGCCATTGCCGATGCAGGTTGGGATGACATGACGCAAATTCGCCAAGAGGTGAAACTGCGTGATGGTAAGGTGATTGTGCGTGGCCAGTTAGGCGTGCGTAAAGCCGTAAAGTCTGCCGATATTGTGCTCTATCATAAACCGAGTATGCCGCTGGCGGTTATTGAAGCAAAAGCCAATAAGCATGAAGTTGGTAAAGGTATGCAGCAAGGGTTGGACTATGCCCGTTTGCTCGAAGTACCTTTCATCTTTGCCTCAAATGGTGATGGTTTTATCTTTCACGATAAAACCAAACTAGGCACCGCAGAAGCACACAACCTAGAATCAGAGATCCGTTTAGAAGACTTTCCATCGCCACAAGAGCTTTGGGCTAAGTACTGCATCTGGAAAGGTTATACCGAGTCACAGCTGCCGATTATTAACCAAGAATACCATGATGATGGCAGTGGTAAGCATCCTCGTTACTATCAACTACAAGCCATCAATAAAACCATTGAAGCAATATCATCAGGCAAAGATCGTGTATTGCTCGTTATGGCAACAGGTACAGGCAAAACCTACACCGCATTCCAAATCATCTGGCGTTTATGGAAGTCTCGCGCTAAAAAGCGAATTTTGTTCTTAGCCGATCGTAATATTCTGGTAGACCAAACCCGTATTAATGATTTTCAGCCATTTGGCCAATCAATGACCAAAATCACTGGTAGAACAGTAGACCCGTCATACGAAATCCATCTGGCGCTATACCAAGCATTAACAGGTCCAGAAGAAAGCCAGAAAGCCTTTAAACAAGTCGATCCAGACTTCTTTGACTTAATCATCATCGACGAGTGCCACAGAGGTAGCGCCGCAGATGACAGTGCATGGCGTGAAATTCTTGAATACTTCGGCAGTGCAGCGCAAGTCGGCTTAACCGCCACACCTAAAGAAACGGATGAAGTATCAAACTCAGATTACTTTGGTGAACCTGCCTATACCTATTCACTTAAAGAAGGTATTGAAGATGGTTTCTTAGCACCATACAAAGTGGTGCGGGTTGATATCGATATCGATTTACAAGGTTGGCGACCCACTAAAGGTCAAATCGATGATCAAGGCGAAATCATTGAAGACCGTATCTACAACCAAAAGGACTTTGACCGCACCATGGTCATTGATGAACGTACCCAGTTAGTTGCCGAAACCATTACCAACTACCTCAAACGCATCGATCCAATGTCAAAGACCATCGTGTTCTGTAATGATATTGACCACGCCGATCGTATGCGCCGAGCTATTGCTAATCTTAACCCTGAGCAAATGGCTAAGAACGAAAAGTACGTGATGAAAATTACCGGTGATGATGAACTAGGTAAAGCTCAGCTCGATAACTTCATCAATCCCAAAAAGGCCTATCCCGTTATTGCCACCACCTCAGAGTTAATGAGCACTGGTGTTGATGCTAAAACCTGTAAGCTGGTGGTGCTGGACCAAAACATACAATCCATGACGAAGTTTAAACAGATCATTGGTCGTGGTACCCGTATCGATGATAGGTACGGCAAGCTATGGTTCACCATTCTCGACTTCAAAAAAGCCACCGAGCTGTTTGCCGATGAACGCTTTGACGGTACACCTGAAAAAGTCATTAAGGCGACGCCAGACGATATTGAAGATGAAGAGATTGATATCGACTCAATTGGCGATGATTTCACTGACGAAAATGGTATTGCTGACAATCAAGATGAGCATCAAGACGGTAATCTCGATGATGGGCAAGGTGACACCGTAAACGACTCTCGTGGTGATGGTAGCTTCGACGATGGCGAATGGACTGATGATGAGTCTCGTAAAGTAAACAAGTACCGTGTATCTGGCGTCACGGTCAGCAAGGTAGCCGAGCGAGTACAGTATTACGACAGCGACGGTAAATTAGTCACCGAATCATTTAAAGATTACACCCGCAAAACCATGGCTAAACAATTTGGTTCACTCGATGAGTTTGTAAAGCGTTGGAATGAGTCTGACCGTAAACAAGCGGTCATTGATGAACTCGCAAACGAAGGGATTATCTGGCAAGCATTAGAGGAAGAAGTGGGTAAAGAGATGGACCCCTTTGATATGATCTGTCATGTGGTATACGACCAACCGCCATTAACGCGCAAAGAGCGTGCAAACAATGTCAAGAAACGTAACTACTTCACTAAATACTCAGATACCGCGCAAGCAGTATTAGACCATCTTCTGGTAAAGTACGCCGACGTTGGCGTGCACGAAATTGAATCCATGCAAGTGCTTAAAGTACAGCCATTTAACCAAATTGGTAGCTTAAGCGAGATCGTTAAAAAAGGCTTCGGTGGTAAAAAACAATACGAGCAAGCCATTACCGAATTAGAAGCTGAGATTTATCAAATCCACCAGCAGTCAGCTTAATAGAACTTACAAAGGGGTGCTCTACCCAGCCCTTTCATTATCGAGTTCATCTGAAAGCTCTGTGAGGCTAATCGTAAGCGCATCATTTAAGCAGTTATGACTAACGTATTGGCTGCGGACTTTATCAAGGTTGAGGCTTTGATAACTAGGCTGTTCTACTAGTATATCAAGGTATGAATCTAACACTTTCTCGCTGGTTGTTTTCCGTTGTAATTGCTTCTTTATTTTCTCGGCAAACTTTTGCTCACCCATCTCATCAAAGTCACCATAAAGAGCCTCATAAACTAACCCAGCAAAGTTGTTGATACTGAGGTTTAGTTTTTGCAGTAACTCTTTTATTTGTTTTTGTTTTACTTCTGTCCCCATTGGTCCCCAACCTCTATGTCATTCTGTGCCTGTCTTAGCGAAGACACCTTATTAAATTAACCGGTAAAAAGGAATTGAACATGACTCAAAATAAAACCCCAATGACACCAGAAGCCGCTGCTCGCATTCAATCAGGTACAGCCAAGCAAAATGGCGGCAAGGTAGAAAAAGGCAGTTTTGTCGGTCGTGCACAACGTGCGGCTGAAACTAACAAAAAGTCAGGAAAATAAGGAGAATACCTTGAGTAAATCAACACCCAAATCAAGCCCGAAAACACCAGCAGCACCTCGCCCAAGTAACAATCCCAATTACCCAAGCTCGACGGGTAAACCGTCTGGCAATGGGCGAGGTAACGTTCCAAAGAGTAAATAAAACGATGTAACGTTAAACTCGGCTAAAGCGGTCCCTAAGGTGACCGCTTTTTACGTATGAAATTATCGACAGCTGTTAGCATACTGACGAAAAATAGAAACAAAGCCTTTCGCATCGTCTTTATAGTCAGCGTAGGGATAATCTTCCTGAGTGTCTTTAAGAGCGCATAGGCAAACATCACGCTTGCTGAGATAGTTGTTTTGAGAAATATAATTTTTACTACCATTAATACAGCTGTCCAACAGCGCGTATTCAACCGCTATCGGGTAACGCTCTCCATAGCCTTTGATCTCGTCACGAAGGGTATGAACGCCAATATAAGTTAAAAGGGCGAGCGCTGTCCCTGTTATGATTTTTCGTTTAGAAAATTCAAAACCCTTGTAGTCTTTCTCACATTTCTTACAGCGTATGTTTTCAGCGTATTCGATTTTATTATCTTCGCTGCAATGGGGGCATTCAATAATCATGGGGCACCACTAACTTTCATCCTTGTTAATCAGTTGTTTGGCAATTATTTAATCATAGTTAATTAATTTCTGCATATGTTTATATCTCATTTTTAACAATGGTTGCAATAAGTACCTTACTGCTATTCAAGTAACTTGCCAGACAAGTGAGCTATATCATCTTTATGAGATTTTTCAGGCCTATTATTCAGTGTATTAGCGTAGTGGTTTTGCTACTATCTCAAGCAGTTTTTTGTATTCAGGAAAGTTTTATGTCTATCAGTTCTGCAGTTAAATCCATCCAAGATATTATGCGTAAAGATGCCGGAGTCGACGGCGACGCCCAGCGCCTTGGGCAGATGTCATGGTTACTCTTCCTAAAGGTGTTCGACGCCCAAGAGGAAGAGTTAGAGCTGGAACTGGACGATTACCGTGAGCCAATCCCTGAAGCGTTCCTATGGCGTAACTGGGCGGCGGACAACCAAGGTATCACAGGTGAAGAGTTACTCGATTTTGTAAATGACGAGTTATTCCCACAGCTTAAAAACTTCACCGCACCGATAGATAAAAATCCCCGTGGCTATGTGGTAAAAGCTGCATTTTCTGATGCTTTTAACTACATGAAAAACGGCACGCTATTACGGCAAGTGATCAACAAGCTTAACGAGATTGATTTTACCGACTCTAAAGAGCGTCACCTGTTTGGCGACCTGTATGAGCAAATATTAAAAGACCTGCAAAGCGCCGGTAATGCTGGTGAGTTCTATACCCCACGCGCTATCACCAAGTTTATTGTTGCAATGATTAACCCACAGTTGGGCGAGTCGATCATGGATCCAGCGTGTGGTACTGGTGGCTTTTTAGCATGTGCCTTTGACCATGTTAAAGCCAACTACGTTAAAATCGCAGAAGACCACCAGCAGCTGCAAAAACAGATCCATGGCGTAGAGAAAAAACAACTGCCGCACCTGTTGTGTACCACCAACATGATGCTCCACGACATCGAAGTACCGGTGCAAATTAAACACGGCAATACGCTACAAAAGCCACTATCGAGTTGGGATGAGCAATATGATGTCATCATCACCAACCCACCATTTGGTGGCACCGAAGAAGACGGTATCGAAAAAAACTTCCCTAGTGAGTACCAAACCCGTGAAACCGCCGATCTATTCCTGCAACTGATTATCGAAGTGTTAAATGACAAAGGTCGCGCCGCAGTAGTATTGCCCGACGGCACCTTATTCGGTGAAGGCGTTAAAACCAAAATCAAAAAACTGTTAATGGATGAGTGTAATCTGCACACCATAGTACGTTTACCTAACGGCGTGTTTAACCCGTACACCGGCATCAAAACCAACATTCTGTTCTTCACCAAAGGCACCCCAACCAAAGATGTGTGGTTCTATGAGCATCCGTATCCAGCAGGGGTAAAAAATTACAACAAAACCAAGCCAATGAAGTTTGAAGAATTTGAAACTGAAATGAGCTGGTGGGGCAATGAGGCCGACGGTTTTGCATCGCGGGTAGAAAACGAGCAAGCCTGGAAAGTGTCAATTGATGACATCATAAAGCGTAACTACAACCTCGATATTAAAAACCCCCATGTGGGCGAAGTCATCAGCCATGATCCACAAGAATTACTAACGGATTACGCCAAGCAACAAGCCGATATTCAAGCCTTGCGTGACCAACTCAAAGGCATCTTAGCTGCAGCACTTTCTCCAGCAGACTCTGTGACTGGCGGAGAAGACAAGTAATGGCAAGCTCTTCAAAAACAGATTTAAACATCATTACCGACCATATCGATATTTGGACATCAGCCATTAAGCAAAAGTCGTCATCAGGTCGTGGCTCATCGAAGAAAATCAGTCTGTATGGCATAAAAAAACTACGTGAACTGATTTTAGAACTCGCTGTACGCGGTAAGTTAGTTCCGCAAGATGCTAGTGATGAACCTGCATCAATACTACTAGAACGCATTGCCGCTGAAAAAGCGCAGTTGGTTAAAGATAAGAAGATTAAGAAGCCAAAATTCTTACCTGAGATTAGTGATGATGAAAAGCCGTTTGGGCTGCCGAGTAGTTGGAGCGCATGTCGGTTAGCCGAGTTATTGCCACAATTTCAAAATGGGGCCTCAAGTAGAGGTGATAGCAATGGCCGAGAAGTTGTTGTTTTAAGACTTGCAGATATTAAAAATTGGGAAGTTTCCTTACATTATACCCGTAGTATAAAAATTGAGGAAAAATCAATTACTCGATATCAACTAGATAAAGGGGATGTATTGATTATTCGGGTAAATGGTAGTGCTGATATTGTTGGCAGGTTCATAACTTGCCGAGAAGATATTGATGCCATTTACTGTGACCACTTTATAAGAATGCGGCTTCCAATCGAGATATTTATCCCTGAGTTTATTTCATTATTAGGCTCATCTAATTTGGTTCGTAAAAAGATTAGCGAATTATTTGTGAGTACTGCTGGCCAAAAGACTGTGAACCAAACACACATTAATTCTTTAGTGGTAACAGTCCCTCCTCTCGAAGAGCAACACCGCATCGTCGTTAAAGTCGATGAGCTGATGAGCTTGTGTGATGCCCTTGAAGCGCAAACCGAAGCCAGCATTGGTGCACATCAAACCTTAGTCGAAACCCTGCTCAATGCCTTGCTGCTTCCTACTAATTCAGGGAACACAGCTAATTCAATTAAACCAAGAGCGGACAGTCTTGAGCCAACTCTTGATAAAGAGAGCAGCCCTGAGCGCATAGAAAGTCCTGAGCAGACCTTTTCAGAAAGCTGGCAACGTGTCGCCGAACACTTCGACACGCTGTTCACCACCAACGCCAGCATCGACACCCTAAAGCAAACCATCCTCCAACTCGCCGTCATGGGCAAGCTTGTACCCCAGGCCAGCTTTGATGAGAGAAATCGTCCAAACTATGAACCTGCCGCCAAGCTGCTAGAGCGCATCGCCGTAGAAAAAGCCCAGTTAATAGCAGACAAGAAGATCAAAAAGCAGAAACCCCTGGCTGCTATCACCGACGAAGAAAAGCCATTTGAGCTACCGCAAAGTTGGGCGTGGAGTCAATTACAGGAAATTACATCTAAGATTACGGATGGTGATCATAAGACTCCTCCTAGAATCGACTCGGGTTATAGGTTGCTTTCAGCAAAAAATGTACGTGATGGTTATGTGGATTACGACAATACAGATTACATTGCAGAGTTCGATTATTTAAAATCTAGGGGGCGCTGCCATCCAGAAACTGGAGACCTAATGATAGTTTCAGTTGGTGGAACTATTGGCCGAAATTCGTTAGTCCCTAATGATTCAGACTTTGCTTTAGTAAGGAGCGTAGCACTAATAAAGCCATTGATATTTAGTTCGGAATACCTTAAATATTCAATGGATTCAAAATTATTACAAGGTTCTATACATGAAAATAAGCGTGGTGGGGCGCAGCCATGTTTGTATTTATCAGAAATAAATAAATTTATATTGCCAATGCCTCCACTCGAAGAACAACATCGCATCGTCGCTAAAGTCGATGAGCTAATGGTGCTGTGCGACCAACTCAAAGCCCGTTTAACAGATGCCCAAACTACCCAACTCCATCTCACCGACGCCATCGTCGAACAGGCGCTGTAGAAAATGTATATAGCAAAAAACGTTGGTGAAAATAGCTTGAAGGCAACGCTATGAAATTCATTTTTAATGTATTTCGTAACTCAACGGAAGAAATGCAAAACGCCCTTATCTGCATTTTTATAGTATTAGTGTTTACTTTAAAGCTGACATTAGAGTTTTATGGTACGGGTCATGAATTAGCTCAATATTTTAAAGGCAACCTTCTACCTGAGCTCACGGGAATGATTATTGAACTGATTATTATTCTTTTGTTTATTGATTCTATCAGAAAGCGTGAAGATATCAGAAAAGAGCAGGCGACAAAATTAGTAGAGTTAAACGGAAGGATTGATATTGAACGTAGATTAAGATCTCAGCTTAGGCTCTTAACCCGACGCCTTTTTTCTGAAATAGAGTTAGATCGTGGTTACTTACTTAAAGACTTTCTTTTTCATGCAGATGAACACCAATTTAATCAGCAAATTCTGACAGAGATTGAAAGTGGCATAGCAGAGGAGATTGATGCTTCGGCAATTAATGAAAACTTAATCAGTGCAGCTAAGTTTGAGCTGCCTATTTTGTTGTCGCTAGCATCTACTAGCTCACTTTTGAGTGATAAACATATGAAGGACTGGATGACTATTATTTATTATTTGAAGTTAATAGCTGAAAGTTCTGTCGATGCAACAAAGGTGCCAAAGCATGCAATTAATGTTGTCCGCTGGATAAAGGTGTTTGACAAGCACACCTTTAGTCAAAGTTTATTTAAGAGTGAATGGTGAAAACAATAGGCCTTATGAAGTTAACTGACAGTGGAAATTCGATAGTTCAATGATGACATTCAAACTCACAAAGATACGATAAACGAAGCGATTAAAGAGTGGAACCGCTACGTTAATTTTGAGTTAGCCCCTACATTTTACTGTGAAAATGGCGTTGTTGATAGCAACGTCTAGATAACTATCTATATGTTTTTGTATAATTATCTTATATTTGAATTGCATCCCATTTTGTAAAGTGGCTGATATGCTACGGTGCTCATACTCTTAGTGGGGCTATCATTGCTCTTCGTTTAATTTTTAAAGTTGAGTTAATGAATCGTTATGGCACGTTTTGTATCCCCTCCTAAATCTGCATTCCATCTTCTTCGCCAACCTTTAATGAGTGGTGAGCGTATTGTTTTTGACTTTTTTGACACCAATTTACCCGAAGAGTGGGAAATTTATATTCAGCCACACCTTAATGGTTTAAGACCCGACTTTGTTTTACTCAATCCTAAAGTCGGTATTGCAGTGTTTGAGGTAAAAGATTGGAATTTCGATGCGATGTCATATCGGATTGAAAGAGAGAGCCAGGCGATGCCAAAACTGATTGCCACCAAAGATGGTAAGAGTTTCTCTAAGCAACGAGAAAACCCGATAGAGCAGGTTTACCAATACAAGCAAGAGTTGTTTAATCTTTACTGCCCAAGATTACAACAAGGGGCTGGCTTCGCTGTCATCACGGCAGGAACCATATTTCCGTTCGCCGACAATGCCTATGTGAAAAATCTATTTGCGCCGTGCCTAAGATACCGAAAAATGGATGCTTATCCACGATACAGTCCAATATCTGGTGAACAAGCACTTAAAAATGGCGATTTATTTGCTGTATTTCCTGAAGCAGAACGTACGTATTCAAGCAAAATGAGTCCCGAATTATACAAAGATATTCGAAATTGGCTAATAGAGCCGGACTTTTCTGAAGCTCAAAGAAAACCCATCCAGTTAGATAAAACCCAACGTTCATTTGTCACAAGCCGAACTAATTCGGGTTATCGTCGTATCCGTGGCGCGGCTGGTTCGGGTAAGTCATTAGTATTGGCTGCACGAGCCGCTGAATTATTGGGCCAAGGCAAGCAAGTATTGGTGGTGACATTTAATATCACCTTACTCCATTATTTGATGGATATAGCTGTGCGCTGGCCTCAAGGTGGAGGTAAAACACGCTCAGATATTACTTGGCTCAACTTTCATTCTTGGTGCAAACGAGTCTGTATTGAAAACGGTTATACCGATGAGTACGACAATGTTTGGAAAATGGGTAGTCCACAGCAAGTAATGGAAAGTCTGTTACCCGCCTTAGTCGAGAAAGTTATAGATGTCTCCGGTGATGATCTCGTATCGAAATACGATGCGATATTGGTCGATGAGGGGCAGGATCTCCTTCCTAATTGGTGGTCTGTACTACGCAAAGTATGTAAACCCGATGGGGAAATGTTACTTGTAGCTGATGCCACTCAGGATATTTATGATACCGCCAGTTCTTGGACGGATGACGCGATGAAAGGTGCGGGTTTTAGCGGTAGCTGGGCTGAGCTTGATGTCAGTTATCGCCTTCCAAAACTGGCGATGGAAAAAGCGGCGGAGTTTGCCAATCGTTTCTTACCTCAAGAAATGGTCAACCTGCCTAAAAGTGGCCAGTTAGATATGGGGTTAGAACACTGCAACCTTAGGTGGATTCATGTAAATAGCGATAATGCAGAAGAAATTTGTTGCTCAGAACTATTAAGGCTATCAACAACAGGATCACCTGAGACACTTTCAATTTCTGATACAACATTTCTTTGTGACAGTAAAAAATTTGGTATCGAAATTGTGAGAAGGCTTGGTAACAAAGGTATCCGCGTTATTCATACTTATCACCCAGATGAGCAAGAATCAAGACGCCAGAAAGTCGGATTTTATATGGGGGATGCTCGAATTAAAGCAACAACACTCCATAGCTTTAAAGGGTGGGAATCTCGGGCTTTAGTCTTATATGTTGGTCGTACTTTAGATCAAAAGGCCCTTGCACTCCTATATACGGGGTTAACACGGCTTAAGCGTCACCCTGATGGAAGCTGCCTAACGGTGGTCTCCCGCTCAACAGAGCTACTTGAGTATGGGAAGTCATGGCCTTCATTTGAACAAATGTAGAGGCTGCTTACAACGAGAGACACTATCTGGGCTAAATAAGTAGTAAAGCACTGGTGTTTTATTGAGCCTTTAGGCTTTATAGAGTATTAATCTGCTTGAAGCTGCATGTCGTACCTTATTGGATCGAAATTGACAGTTGTCCATAGAGAATACTAGTCAGTTCGTAGCCTTCAAAGCGAGACGTTGCATATTAAGGTGCACTATAAAGTTGAAATCAATTACAAAATAGCGTTATCAATGGATAAACCTGACGGCACTAACCGTTACTCCATTTTCTGCCCTAAGTTTGTTATCCCAGACGCCTCAAGTAAGCTGGTTTCAGCTTCTATGCCTAGATGCTTATTGTTGGGCTCCCACCAGCAAAGAACGTAGCAGGCATGACTTGCAAGGTTCAACTCTGATAAACGTATAAAATGGAGGAAGGCTTTTTCATTCTAGTTATATCTAGTGCTTGATATAAGCAATATAAGTCTACATTTAGCTAGCGCTATCTAGCGCGGTTTTGCGCAGTCCTGAAAATATCAGCTCAGTTGAACCAGCGTCCTTCCTCCCCCGAGTGTTGAATATCATCGATCCCTTGCTTATCAATTCAGGAAAATCTAAGTCGGTTCAATGTAACGCATTTTGAGCTGGTTTCTCTATTCAGAGCCGCAGTTACTCCTCTGGCTACATTTATTGGTTTATATCGCCGTTCGGGTGCATCACCGAGTGTTCATGAAAGGCCCTCAAGGTAAAACTCAGAGGCATCGTGATTTTTTAGCATTCATATTAAAAGTTGACCTTCAGTGTCCCACCCTAGACTTAACTCGCTATAAATTAGACATATTCCGCTAAATATACCCCTGGTAAAAGTACTCTTGGCAATTTCAACCTTCTAGTTTTAATGATCAGTTAGCTAGCTAACTGATCATCAAGTGGTCGAAATTCGTCCGGTCTCTTCTTATATTGTGAGTGTCAAAACAAGAACGAGGAAAGAGATATGTATAAGCAAACTCCACGCCTACTCACTATCAAGCAGGTATGTGAATTGGTGAATCGTGATCGTCGTACGATTTGGAAATGGGTCAAGGATGGGCTCTTTATTGAGCCGATAAAGATGCAGGGAAGAACGATAGGATTTCGGGAAAAAGATCTTATCGAATGGATTGAAAACAACGGCGGGTAGGACCCGTGTATCAGTCAGGAATAGATAAGTTGAGATTGGATTTTACCTATCAGGACTAACTATCACGTTAGTTACGCCTTTTATAGAGGAGAATAAATTATAAATTTGAGCTGCATCCCTTGTGGCATCAGGTGTTGCAGACATATGGATGGGTAAATAAGTTTGGGTAATTAGTAATAGGAACCCGCTTATAGCCTTTAAATCAACAGATACCACAGGAGTCATTGGAGTTAGCGCCACGGCAGTCACAGCAAATGTATTCTGAGAAATAAGATTGACGGACAGAATAGTATTCTTTGTTGAGACTGTCGGGAGCCATTTCTAAATTATCAATACAGAGCCTCTCAAGAGGCTAATCATCAATACCTCATTGGAGCATCAAATGGATGATGTAAAGTATCGAAAACATAAATATGTGACCAAAAGTTCTTACTTCAAATATCGAGGTCAAATTTGGTCGATCAATGCCGGGCATGGTGGCATATATACCAAGGACCTGAAGGCAATAATTGATCAGGTGATGGCAATGTTTAGCTATGACGCTAAGGTTTTTTTGTGCCGTTTTGACTTGCACCAAACACATGCCACAGATAATAGTAGTCACCTAAGTACATTCATAGAAGCACTGAAAGCCAGGCTGACGAGAAAGTTTGCTTTTCATCATATTGGATATGCTTGGTGTAGAGAGAAAGTCAGTGCTCAGGCTCAGCATTATCACCTGGCAATGATGTTGGAAGGGCATCAGATTCAGGATACTTATGTGATGGAGAAGTTTGTAAAAGAAGAATGGATTAAGGCTGGCGGTAGTTCTATCCATAGATGCAACTACCATAATGTCACTCTACAATCTGAGAACCTAATGGATGCAGTAGAGCATTTTAGTTATTTGGCTAAGGTTGAAGGTAAGACGGGTTTACCTTCCAGATTCAAATCTTTCTGCCCCAGTCATTTGAAACCTCGCGCCAAACGCAAAGGCTGTGAGTGACTGTAAGCTGAGACTAGGGGCAAAGGTTATCTGTGGGTTTTTGTTCCCGCAGTTATGGGTCTGAAAGGCGTACACTTCTTCTGGTAGTGGTATACAGGTGAAGGTGAATAGGTCGAGTTGTATCTAGGAAAGTTTACTATTAGAAGGTTCCCGACTTTGTAGATGGCTTTAGTTTCACTCATGCTCGCTTCCAATGTCGTCGACGTTGATCATTACAGAAATACTATAACTCATTATTAACGAGATCTCGGGATATGCCACATTTGCTGGTGGTTGGCTGTTATAAAGCGAAGCTATCAGGTTATTTGAACGGTGTGAACGAGTGAATGATGTAGCGGTTTGGACCTAGGCGGTTTTAGCTAACTGCAGTAATAACTACAGTAATTCTTTCAGATGAGGTGGAGAGTAATTATTGGTATACGGTGATAAGCAAATTTCAGACACAAAAAAGCCCGTTGAATCAACGGGCTTTCTCGTTCTAAATTGGTGGCCCCTCACAGACTTGAACTGTGGACCTGACGATTATGAGTCGTATGCTCTAACCAGCTGAGCTAAGGGGCCTACTAAAGGAAGTCGTCA
>SPKZ01013624.1_pt1 | contig 16213 bp, 18 predicted proteins | sample 2456571 | NCBI WGS metagenome assembly SPKZ01 (sample SAMN11192286, study PRJNA482655) | marine metagenome | biome: ENVO:00000447; feature: ENVO:00000244|ENVO:00000211|ENVO:00000569|ENVO:00002023; material: ENVO:00002151; isolation source: ocean water from marine abyssalpelagic zone ...
CCCCGGCCACGGCCGGTGATGAAGTCGCCCCTGGACCCGCCCCGTCGGCGCACGTGGAGGAAGCGGACGTGCCAGCGGAGCCGGAGGAACCCGCGGGCGATCCACCGGGAGCCGTCGCGGAACTCACGAGCCGAGAAGTACAAAATATAGCCCCGTCATGCGAAACGTTGGTGGGGGCGGCATGGGAACTTCTGCTGCGCGGAAATCGGGAGGGCCAATCGATTATCGAATTGCGCCTGGGCAGAAAAGCCATGGTCCGCGGAGACATTGGAGCCGCTCAGACAGCGTTCTGTCGAGCCTCTGCGATGGATCCCGCCAACCTCCCGGCGGTCAGCTCGCTCGTACGGCTTTTCATGCTGCAAGGAGATCTCGATCAGTCCCAGGACTGGGCGAAGATCGCGGCCAAACATCACCCAAGCTCCGTAGATACGCAGGTCTTGCTCGGTGATACACTCGCGCGGGTCGGCAAGCTCGATGAAGCGCGCGCGCTGTGGATGACGGCCGCTAAATTGGAGGCCGACAACAGCAAAGGCATCGAGCGCCTCGCTAACCGCTACCACCACGCGGGCACGCGCGCCTTGAAAGGCTCAGATTGGGCGCAGGCGGACCGTTTTTTTCGGCGTTGTGTGATCCTCCGTCCGGAATGGCCGGACGCCGCCACCGGGCTCGCCGAAGCACTGTTTCGTGCCCAGCAAAACGCATCGGCCTTGGGTTGGATGCGGAGGGCGTTGGGCCTGGGGGCGCTGGACGCCAACACACAGGTTCTCTACGGAGATATTCTAATCAAAAATGCTGAAAACGATGAGGCAGTCAAGGCTTGGCAAATCGCACTCTCACTTGACCCAACCCATAAGAAAGCAAGACGCCGGCTCGCTCAATCGCGCTAAGGCTCCGAATCATCAAGCCGCTTAGGCGGCTTCGGTTAGCTTGGCCACCGTCTTTATCAGAAACTCCGGTAAGAATGGCTTCACGAGCCACCCCTGGGCGCCAAGTCTGCGCGCCTTTCTCACCCGTTCCGGATCTCCGACGGTGCTGAGCACAACAATCGGCAGCGACGCAATCCGCTCATCGGCATTGCCTCGGACCTTTTCGATTAGCCCCAGCCCATCCATCCGAGGCATATTGATATCGCAGATCACCAGATCGATATTTTTCTCGGAACCGATCTGCGCCACACCGTCAAAGCCATCTACAGCTTCAATGACTGAGTAGCCACAGTCCTCAAGTGTGACGCGAATCTGAGCCCGCACCACGGCGGAATCATCGACTACCAGCACATTCTTCATTCCATTTCTCCGTCATCAGCGTCAAACAACAGAGCCCCGCCGGGAGACAAGCTAAAACGCTTATCTGTTTGCATAGGGCCCCCCACAAAGTTTTCTAATACTCGGATGTCTACGCTCACGTATACATCCCCAACATCAGCCCGCACCCGCTTCCACCGCGGGCGTTCCACCGGCCGAAAATGCAAGTCCGTACCAACGACAACAGTCGGACTCGTCAAACACAGCGGGTAGCCGTTGATCGCGAGCCGCGTGATCGCATATCCCAATACGCGATTGCAAAACTCAGCCCACCATTCTCGGGGCGAGGCGTCGACTTGCACTAAGGCTCCGGGCCGAGTGGCGCGCACCACCTCCAGATCCGCACACACCGTCAGGGAGCCGCGGGTCGCATCTCCGACGAAGCCAATGAACCCCGCGCAGCTGCTGTCATCAAGCGCTGGAGTCGTCTCATTCGCGCTAATAGCGCTGTCGTCGCACCCGAGGATGATACATGTGCCCCAGGCCACCGCGTCGAGAGACGCCTGAACAAATGCCTCCGCCTCGCCCGCAGGATCTTTCGGTTCGCTCACCATCCCGTCGAGCATGTGCTGATGGGACCAGAAAGACTCGCACCCACCCGAATGTTCTCCACTCCCCATACTCTCCTTAACGGCCTCAGACGACACCACATTAGGGGCGCAATTTAAAAACGTGCCAGCCCCGCGTCGTGCCGTTTTAGGCGATCATTTTGTGAACCCACTTACCTACCGAGGAAGCCAACACCTCCCGCTTGAAAGGCTTAGTCATATCGTCATCCATACCCGCTTCGAGACAGATCTCCGGATCTCCCTGCATGGCGTTTGCAATCAACGCAACAATCAAAATGCTACGACGAAGAACCGGACGCAATCGACACCGAATCGGAATCAGACGTCGCTGCCTCAGCCGACAGCATTCAGGCGACGCCTCCCGACTCTTCCCCCCCGGCGGCTCTGCGGGATGCGGTTTCAGTTCTCCTTGAAGATCTCGCACCGGCGGTGCTGGAGCGCATTCAGCGGGTGAACGAAATGACCGAGTGCGAGGTGCTAGCCGCTAGTAACGCTCTGCAAGCCGTAGCGAACGAGGCTCGCGCCCATATCGACGATACCAAGCAGTGTCTGGGACAAATAGTCGGCGGCGCTGATGTGACCGCGCTCATCAGCGAACAAACGAGGCGACGTCGCCATATCTGAGCGCAATGGAGAACGTAGTCGACGAGCAGAAATCGTCAGTTGATCACGCCTTGGGTCTGTCGAGCCGAATCGAAGAATTGAGGAAACAGATCGGCAATATTCAATTTCAGTCCCGGCTGCTGGCGCTCAACGCGAACGTCGAGGCGGCGCATCTAAAGAAGGGCGGAGCCGCCTTCCATGCCATCGCCAACGAAATGCGCCGACTGACGTCATCTATCGAGATCGCGAATTCGAATGTTGCCGAACTGACCATGTCGCTGCCTGCCATCGCTGCAAATCGCTGCAAATCGCTGCAAGCTGAAGGCAAACTCCGCCAGTTTTCGCTCCAACATCGAGACTAGCTTCACCGCCGTCGACGCCGCCACTCAATCGATGACGGAATCCGTCACCGCCTCCATGACCGCTGCCGACCGACGATTGGCCGCAGTGGTGGACGCCAGCCACGACGCGCCTGCGTGACCTAGGCGACACCGATTCGTTCGCCCGCTGTGCCTTGGACGCCACGAAGGAAGAACCGAGCAATCTCGGGCGCATGTTGCCCTAGGGGCACACAACCTTTGTCTCTCAACCAGCGACGGAAATACGCATGGACGAGACCATGCAGAAGCAATGCGCTGGTCTCCGCCTCGACGCCGCCCAAATCAGCGGGTGTGGCGTTGTTTCCGAACCACATCTCGATCGCCGCGATGTATCCATCGTGTCCGCGTTTGGGCTTTCGACCGGCATCGCGGGGAGCGGCTTCTTCGCCAGAGGCCAGGCTCATCAGGAAAACGAAGGCATCTTTGCGGGAGTCCGCGACGCTGAGCGTGTTGGTCAGCAACGTCGTGAGTTTCTCTTCGAAAGTCCCCGAGTGATGTGAGTCAAAGTGGGAGAATGTCTCCTCGACGATCACGGTTCGCAGAGCTTGGTAGATCGCCACCTTACTCTCGAAGTAAGTGTACAGCGACGCGGCGGTGAAACCGGCCTCCTTCGCGATCTCCTGCATAGTCGCCGCGCGGTATCCTGACCGCGCGAAAGCAGCAGCAGCAGCGTTCAATATGTCTTCCCGGGCGGCTTCCACCTGACGGGCTTTTCGTCGTTGAGCTACGGTTTGTTGATCGGGCATCGTATTCTCTCGCTCTGTATTTCGGGGCGCCGAACGCTCGTTTACCATAACTTACACGAAGTCGCGAACAATAAAAATCGAGCTTAGCCAACTCACGAACCGGCACTCCACAAGCGGCCGGGAGACCGGCCTTGCCCGAATTCACCGCGTCGGTTGGGGCCATGGCGATCCCCAGCGCGTCAGTTACCCGATTCCACCGACAACGGGCGCAGGGGGCGCAGCCGATTGCGTCGGCATCTCGACCAGGCCCGACCGCCTTACGTAAATCTGCGACAAAACCCGGCATTTAATCGCTGTATCGCCAGATCGGCGGCAACGACTCCCCGGCTCGGCAATCGGGGTAAGCTGAACGGTCCCGTCCGGCCTCTAAATATCACGCGTGAACGATCTACTCCTGCTCTCTGTCTTGGCCTTGGCGTTCGTGAATGGCGCCAACGACAACATGAAGGGCGTGGCCACTTTGATTGGCTCCCGCTCGCTGAGTTATCAAAGCGGAGTCTTGTTAGCCACCCTCAGCACGGTGCTTGGCTGCCTGGCATCCGGCATTCTCGCGACTTCTCTCCTTCATGCATTTTCTGGCAAGGGCTTGGTGCCCAGCGACTTTGTCACCACCAGTTTTCTCGCCGCCGTCGCGATTGCGGCGACCATCACCCTCGCCGCCGCCACCGTGATTGGCATGCCAGTCTCGACCACTCACGCCATCGTGGGCTCCCTGGTGGGCGCCGGCTGGCTCACCGCCGGTTCATCCCTCAACCTAACCGCTCTGGGCTGGGTATTCCTGTTCCCCTTGCTTCTCGGACCGGTGGCAGCATTGGTGATGGCGTGGGGCCTCAGCTCTTGGGGCAGACGTCTCTCCGTGCGCTACCAAATCAAGATGTCGGACTGTCTGTGCCTCAACCGACAGCAATTGACGCCGGCGCCTGAGTCAGGCGCCACCACCGCAGAACGCCACTCCAGAGTGAGCGTCGTGCATCGCGACAGCTGTGCGCCAGGCTACGAAGGTTACGTCTGGGGCATCGAAGTCGAAAAATGCATCAAGAGCGCCCATTGTGTCGCCGGTGGCCTGGTCGGCTTCGCCCACGGACTCAACGATACGCCGAAACTGCTCGGATTGGTCGTCGGGGTATCCGCCCTCTCGCCGACCGCCGGGGTCTTCGGTGTCACCACCGCCATGGCCCTGGGCGGCCTCTTCGGCGCACGAAAGGTCGCGGAGACTCTCTCCAAAAAACTGACCGATATGACCCCAGGCCAGGGTGTGGCCGGAGGTTTTTCCACGGCGCTGTTGATGCTGGTCGCCTCTCCGCTGGGCCTCCCCATGTCGACCACCCACGTCAGCACCGGGTCCATCGTCGGCATCGGCATGTTCCGACAAAGCGTTCGTTGGCCCAAAACCTTCGCCGTACTCGGTGCGTGGATCGTGACCTTGCCTTTGGCGGCAGGTCTCGGCGCCCTTTTGGTCAAGTTGTTACCCTAAAGATCCCCCAGCAACTCGCGGCGACAGTCGCTTCAGTCCCGGAGCCCTCGCAAGAAGTTTCCGACTGCCGGCACGCCGCCCTCTCGCAATCGATTGAGACTCTCGCTACCGATCACTGCCACGTCCACTTTTCCCTTAAGAAAATCGACGTCTGCTTTCTCTTTTACGCCAAAGCCAACGGCCAGCGGAATTCCGGCGTGTTGGCTACAGCTAGCCAAATACGACTCCAGCTCCCCGGAGAAGCTCGTCTTACTCCCCGTTACGCCCTTACGGGCAACACAATAAATGAATCCGTTGCTGTGTTTGGCGATGTAGTCCATGCGCGCTTCGGTAGTGTTCGGCGAATAGATAAAGATGGGCGACAGCTCACTCGAGTCCATCGCCGCCAGGTACTCCCCCGCTTCCTCCGGCGGCAAATCAGGGACGATGGCCCCCCGCAGCGGGATCCTGGCCATGCGCTCCACAAAGCGCGCCGTGCCGTATTTGAACAGCAGATTGTAATAACTCATGAACAGAAACGGGATGTCAAAACGGGTCGCGACGGTCTCCGCGAACTCGAAACATTGCTCGAGCGTCACACCGGACGCCAGCGCCTCAGAGTTGGCCTTCAGTATCACCGGGCCGTCTGCGATAGGCTCCGAGAACGGGATCTGGAGTTCCATCAAGTCCACTCCGGCAGTCACCATCTCGTCTACCAGCTTCAGACACGCATCGAAATTCGGATAACCCATCACGATGTGCGTCATCAGCAGGATATCTTTCTTCTGCCGCTGCTGCTCGATGTACTGCTGAATCATGAGGATCTCCTGGCCGCCGCGCGCGCTTGATATTGAGCCGCCTTGTCGATGATGAACTGCTCCCACTTCGGGTCATCGAAGGCGTCTGCCACGGTGAAGATGTCCTTGTCCCCTCGCCCGGACTGGTTGATCAACAGCACATCGTCAGAACTCAGCTGCGGCGCTTCTTTGAACGCAGTCGCAAAGGCATGAGAGGATTCCAAAGCCGGAATGAGACCTTCGCTCTTGATGGTCAGCGCCAAGGCCTCGATCACTTCTTTGTCGGTAGCAGCTTCAAAACGAACTCGACCGCTATCCCGTAGATGGGCCAAAATCGGCGACACGCCTACGTAGTCAAGACCTGCCGACACGCTATGGGTTTCCTTCATCTGCCCGTCACCGTCTTGGAGAAAATACGTCTTGTAACCCTGGGCGACACCAATGCTCGCGTCCTTGGACGCTAGTCGAGCTGCATGTTGTCCGGTTTCGATACCGTGACCGCCGGCCTCGACCCCAATGAGCTCGACGCGTTTGTCTCCGTCGTCGTCAGCCAAAAAGCCCGAAAAAATCCCCATGGCGTTCGATCCCCCGCCCACACAGGCGTAGACACGCTTCGGTAGCTTGCCCGTGATCTCCAGGATCTGTTTGCGCGCCTCGGTGCCAATAATCGACTGAAAATACGTGACCATCTCGGGAAAGGGATGGGGTCCGCAGGCCGTCCCCAACACGTAGTGGGTGTTGTCCATGTTGCTCACCCAATCGCGGAAAGCTTCGTTAATGGCATCCTTAAGGGTCCGCGAGCCATCGGTCACGGGCACCACGGTCGCCCCCAAACGCTCCATCCAGAACACGTTTGGACGTTGACGCTCCACATCCACCTCGCCCATGTAGATGGTACATTCAAAGCCCAGACGGGCCGCCATGGTCGCCGTGGCGACACCGTGTTGCCCCGCGCCGGTCTCTGCGATCACTCGGGTCTTGCCCATTCGTTTGACGAGCAACCCCTGCCCCATCACGTTGTTCGCCTTATGAGCGCCTGTGTGGTTCAGATCCTCGCGCTTGATGTAAATACGCGCGCCCCCGAAACGATTGGTCAGATTTTCCGCATAGCTGATTGGCGTCGGCCGACATGAATAGCTGCCCATGAGCTGGACAAACTCTTCCCAAAACGCGGGGTCCTGCTTGGCCGTTTCGAAAGCGAGCTGCAATTCGTCAAAGGTCGCCGTCAGGATTTCCGGAACAAAAGCCCCGCCAAATTCCCCGTAATATCCGCGTTCACTCATCTTGGGTCCTGCCCGATTGCTGGGACCGACGGCCCCCGTTGAGGTGATGGTCGGGGCTTCCGCCGGCGTTGTTAGTGATCTTTTGGGAAAACACCATGTGGTCCGTTCGACAATAAAGCTCACAAAATATGGCGCTATCTCGAGCGGCAAAGTGCAGCGCGCGCTGCACATACAGCAATGGCTCCCCGACCTTCATGCCCAGATGACGAGCAACCGCACCTTCCGCGTGGCACACCCGAAAATTCTGTGACGCGCTCCGGGGGGACATAAAAAAACGGTCCTGCACGATGCTCGACAGAGACTGCTGCTCCAGCTCGAGATCCCCCAAGCCCGCAAACAGCTCGGGATCAAAAAACATCCGTTCAAACAGAACCGACCGTCGTTTCACTCGGCTCAGTCTTTCGATTCGGATCCCCCGCTCTGACTCCAATGCGGCGGACGCGGACTCCGACAACTTGACTGATTTGGGAGCGCCCAAGAATCGCGCGCAAACCTCGATGCCCTGCTCTTGAAACGAAGCGATGGTGCCACCAAGGGAAAACAAGTCGACTTGCTGCGGCGTGGGACGAACAAATGTGCCAGCCCCACGCCGACGCACCAGTACCCCGCGGGACACCAAGTGATCTGTCGCCTGTCTAACCGTGGGACGACCGATGAGAAAGGTCGCGGCAAGCTCGTGTTCCGATGGGATGCGCGCGCCCTCCGCATAGGTGCCCCGGGAAATACGCCGAGCCAACAACTGGGACAGTTGATGATAGAGGGGCACGGGGGATTCCGGATTTAGCGCAGCCACCCCCGGACGTTGGCCTGCCCGCCCCAACTTGTCAAGACAACCATACAAGTGCGGGAGGGCGCCACTATCTCGCTCTGCGATCCATGGGTCCTAATCGGCCTCCCGAAGTGATTCGATTGTTCGGGGCTGAGCCATTAGACGTTCACGCTGGGCCACGGCCCCGAGCACCAACGCCCTCTGGCGAATCGGTAGCCGAACCACATTGAACCCAGGGTGATCTCAGCCACCAACCCGATCCAACCGCCGAGCGCACCGTAGCCCAAGTAGACCAAAAAAAACGCAGTCAACGGCGGGGTACATAGCCACGCCAGAGCCACCGTACCCGACGCAACAGCACGCACGTCGCCCACCCCGTACAGGGTAGCCCGAAAGATCTTGTAGCCAGGGTCCATGACGAGCACCAACGCCACCGCCGGCAGCAGCCCCCGCCCAGCCGATTGAACCGCCGGATCAGACGTAAACAATCCCATCAGGCTGTGGCGAAAACCCCACAAGATCATCGCGATGGTCACCGCCACAACCTGAGCCAACGAAAACCCCACGGAAGTCAGTCGAGTCACCAAACGCAACTCTCCCGTACCGACGGCTCGCCCGACCAAGATCCCCGTACTCTCGCCGATGGCTAACATCGGCAAAAAGCCAACGAGACACAGCTGCATAACAATTTGAGGTGCTGCCAGATCGGCATCGCCCATACGGGCAAATATCAAGACCATTACCGAGAAGGAACTGCCGTCCAGAAAACGCTCCAAACCCAATGGCAGACCTAAGCGCAATGGCTCGCGCACATCGTTGACATTCCAGAACCCACGGCCCAAACCCCAGCGTCGCTGGCCGCGCAGCAACCAGGCTAACGCCACGAGGTTCGCGCCGACGGTGGCCAGAGCGGCTCCGGCGACTCCCCATTATAGATAGAAGACGAGAAACGCGTTGAGCCCCAGATTCGCGACATTCGCCACGAGAGCCCCGTTCATGGACGACCGGGTATCGCCCACCGCGCAGCGGAACTCCCGCAGAGCACATGCGAGCAACAACAGCGGAGCAGCCGTCAAACGCAGGCCGAGGTAGTCCGCCGCCAGTGCTCCGGGCTGCCCCGGAGCACTGGTCGACGGTATCGCCAACACGACAAGGGGGCTGATGATGTCGACGATCGCGACAGGACGCCGACAATCACGCACGAGGCGCCGAGATAGGGGCGCTGACGGTCCTCACGATCCGCTCCGACCGACTGGGACACCAGCACCTTAACGGCCCGCAGGGTGCGAAGCCGAAACACATGACGGTAAACGCCACCACCCCTCCGATGCCGACCGCCACCAGAGAGGCGGCCCCCAATCGCCCGACGAATAATGTGTCGATGAGCGCCATCAAGCTGTTGGACAACATGGAGATGGTGAGCGGCCACGCCAGCTGTACGAGGGCGGCACTGGGATTTTCGCGCCAGGATGAGGCTACGAACTGGGATGACATGACAATTATCTTAATTTTCTGAAAGGACAGTGGTAATCGGTGATGGCTGGATGAAGGCCCCCCGAACACAAAACAAACGGCAACAAAACGCAGAAAGCCGCAGGGCCCGATAGGCGCGGCGGCTTCAATGAGTCCGTAATACTAGTGTTTTGTTACCGGTTGCGCCGCACCGCCTGCATACAGTTGGTGCTACGTCGCTTGGTGCTACGTCGCTTGGTGCTAACGTGCTTCGTGGCTACACGCCGATTGCTGAGCGTGCTGCCGGACTGCCACGAATCCTGCGACCACGCAGCGCTCAGCAACACGGGACCACCGAGGGGGAGCCGATAGTCGGTTTGGCGCTGCACGCATCCAGGCGAGGAGAAAGATCCGGACGTCATGACGTAAACTCGTTGTGGTCGCTCTCTGTGACACGAGATATCTTGATCGTCAACTGGCTTGTGCCGCGAACGGCCCCGCGAGGAAGATCTCTGAGCGGAGCTAGAACGGACGGGTACCGGCTATCTGCACCCGATACATCACTCGGCGTTCCTTGTTGTCGAAGGCTTCGCGCTTGTGGTTGGTACAGCGATTGTCCCAAAACACGACGTCTCCGGGACGCCATTGGTGGGTGTAGTAATACTTGTCCTGACTGACGTGCTCTTGCAAGACATTGAGTATCCGCGCCGATTCGGCCGCGCTCAGTCCGTCAATTTCGAAGTTCGTGATCCCTATGTAGAGGCTTTTCTTGCCTGTGGGCGGGTGCGTACGGGCGATGGGGTGAGCGAATTTCGAAGCGTCCGCCGCTAGGGTCTTCTGGCTTTCCCCCGCCACGCCTAACTCCCCCGCTTTGCCGGCGAAGGGATTGATGGCGTAGCTGTTGAGCCCGTCTATCCGCTGCTTCATATCTGCCTCGAGCTCGTCGTAGGCGGTGATCAAGTTCGACCAAGACGTCGCGCCGCCGCTTTTCGGGACTTCGACGGCTCGCAGCATAGCGCCGAGCACCGGTACAGCCACAAAATTGATGTCCGAGTGACCGGGGATCATGCCGTTGCCCAGCAATCCTCCCTCCACCACATTCGACACTGCAATTACCGGCGGCTGATCGATGCCGCCAAGCATGGGCAAGTCGGGCGGAGCCACATATCGTGGGCCAAACCACTCGGAGACTTCGAGTTGCCGGTCGTTATCCAGCTCCTGATCGCGGAACACCAATACGTGATGCTCGTCGAAAGCCCGAAGGATCTGAACGATGTGTTCTCCGCGGACGTGCTGACCGAGTTGAATACCCCGGATCTCTGCGCCTAGAGGGGCGTCGAATACATGAACATCGCAGTGGAAATTGTCTGTCATTCGCCGAGTAAGGCATGCCCTTAATTTACTATCAAGAAATTCTAAGATATACTCTATTCCCTCTTCTCTCCAAGACTGCAAGAAGCACATGTATGGGCAGGGGATACCTTAATTATGCCGTACAATTCCAGTCTCGCTACCCGAGCGAAGTTGCTCGCTGTTGCAGAAGCGCAATTCGCGGCCCGGGGCTTAGAGTCAGTGACGCTGAGCGAAATCACCAAGGCCGCAGGGCAACGCAACAAGTCCGCGCTGAATTATCACTTCGGCGGGAAGGCGGGCCTACTGCAGGCCATCATCGACAAACACCAGCCCGATGTGGTGCGCCGTCGACACGAAATGCTTGACCACCTCGAGACTCACGGGGATGTGACGGTGGAGACTCTTATGGGCGCGGTGGTATTGCCACTGGCCGAAAAGTTCGACGACCCCGACGGAGGCCCCCACTACTTGTCCATAAGCGCTCAATTGATGAGCAGCCCGAGCTATTCCGAGCTCGCCATCGCTCATCACGCAGGGCATAGCCACCATACCCGGCTGGCCCGACTGCTGCTGGGCGTGGTGCCCGTGCAACACACGGACAGCTACCTGCCCCGCACTCTGATCCTTGCGGGCATGCTGTTGCACAGTCTGGCCGACTACATCAACCTGCGTAAGAACGCTCCCCCGAGCCTGCATGATCCCGACACCCGCCTATTTGTCGATACGGTGGTCCAGTCCATGGCCACGATCGTGACCCTACCGGCATCCCATTCTGTACGCCATCGGCTGCTCTGTAACGAGCCGACGTAACGAGCCGACAGGCTCTGTATCAGAGCGTCTTCTGCCAATTCCAGGCGTCTCGCATGGCGGTTTCGGTGTCGAGCTCGGCTGTCCACTTCAACTCGCGCTCGGCCTTGTCGGCGTTGGCGTAGATCTCGACCACGTCTCCCTCCCGGCGCGGACCGATGACGAAGTTGAGCTTAGTACCGTTGGCTGCCTCAAAGGCTGCGATAGCCTGAAGAACCGACACCCCACGTCCCGTCCCTAGATTGAATGGCTCGTTGAATGTCCCCTCGGGAGCGGCCAACAGGTAATCGAGCGCCTTTACATGAGCGCGTGCGAGATCCACCACGTGAATGTAGTCCCGCACGCAGGATCCATCCACGGTGTCATAGTCGTCTCCGTATACGGTCAACTTCTCGCGGATTCCGGCGGCGGTTTGAGTAATGTACGGCACCAGATTGTCCGGCACTCCCTCCGGAAGCTCGCCAATCAAGCCGCTCGGGTGGGCACCAATGGGGTTGAAGTAGCGAAGAGTAGCGACCTTCAGGCTCATACCCGAGCGCACCGCGTCTTCGATCAGCGCCTCCCCGATCTGTTTGGTGCGACCGTAGGGAGACTCCGCCGGCTTTTGCGGAAAGTCTTCGGTCACCGGCAGTGAATCGGGTTCGCCATAAACCGTACAAGACGACGAAAAGACAAAATGGGCGATCTTAGCTTCCCGAATAGCCGCCAGAACCGTCGCGAGGGATCCGATATTGTTTTGGTAATACTTGAAGGGCTCGCGCAACGACTCGTTCACCGACTTGAAGGCGGCAAAATGGATCACGCCGCAGACATTGGCCTCGCTGGAAAGCACAGCCCCAAAAGCTGCGCCATCGTTGCAGTCCACCTCGTGCAATTTCACCGGACCTTCGAGAATGCGCTCAATACGCTCGGCTATGAAGCGCTCCGAGTTCGAGAAATTATCGACGATGACCGGTCGGTAACCAGCACGCGATAGCTCCACCACCGTGTGCGAGCCGATAAATCCAGCGCCGCCGGTAACGATCACTGTGCCTTTGGCGTCCCTCATGGCCGGGGTATAGCGCCATGTGCAGCTGGGGGGCTACCGATTGCGGCTCTGCGGGACTCACCCCGGCAGCCACAACCGTCCAAGAGCGCCAGGGCCGGCTACTTTTCCCCACTAGATCGCGGCCGGATCTCAGCCATTGCGGCCGGGTCCCGAATGACGAAGACCCCCGGGGTTATGATACGGAACCTAGTCGCGATGTTGACGGGACAATTGGGCGGCGCCTTGGCGATCGGCCTCGTCCAGTCCGTGAGTGTATCCATGTACCCGCCGGCCCCCGGGGCAGATCTCCAAGATCCGGCTCAGCTCGCCCAGTTTGTGGCCTCGATGCCCCTGGGGGCCTTCGCCATGTTGGAGCTCTCGTATATTTGCGGGAGTTTCATCGGTGGCTTTGTTACCGCCTCCATCGCCACCGAGCGGCACATCGCCTATGCAACAGTAGTGGGGCTGGCCTTCACCGTCGCCGGCTGCGTCAACCTGTTCACCATCCCGCACCCCATCTGGGTGGCACTGATGACGACGCTCACCTACGTGCCCTTGTGTTACCTGGGCGCCCGGCTCGCTCTTAAAGTCTCGGGCAAGCCGAAAACCGCCGCGGAAGACGAGGCCACTGTCGCGATAGCGGAATAACCCACGAGGAGCGACGCCGGATCTGGCCGCGCGCCTGTTGTTGCGGAACGATTGGCTGAGTTCTAGCACCACACAGAGGCGAACACGTTCTCGCGATAGCCCACAGTGGTCTGGCTTCCGTCAGTCACCATCGGGCGTTTGCACAACTTGCCGTTGCCGGCGAGCAATGCCACGGCTTTGGCCTCGCTCAAGCCCGGCAGCTGATCCTTGATCTTCAGCTCGCGGTATTGAACGCCACTCGTATTGAACAGCTGCTTGAGCGTGTACTCGCCAGCTTTCAAGATGTCGCTCAACAGCTTCTTGGTGGGCGGCTTCGTTGTGATGTCGATGTACTGGTACTCGACACCGGCCGTCACCAGAGCCTTTTCGGCTTTACGACAGCTACTGCAATTTTTGTATCCGTAGAACTTGAGCATGGCCGCGGCATAGAGCAGGCAGCCGGCGCCGCCAAGGGGCCCGCCGCTCGCGGAGTATTTACGGCTTTTGAGGCGCCGAAGTGTTCTCGGCACTCCGGAACTTTTTCGACTGGTTACCCACGATACGCCTAGCAATAGCTGCCGGGAGATAACGCGCGAGCAATTCCATCCCATGGTTTACCGGACCATTGATAAACACTGGCTCTCCCTGGAGCACGGCATCGACGCCCTGCTTGGCCACCAGTTCCGAGCTCATCCACATGAACTTGGGCAGCTGGTTCACCTCGTTGCGCGTCCCGGTAACGTCGTGAAACTCCGAATGGGTCAGCCCGGGACATACGGCGCAGATCTTGACGCCCCTGTCCGCCATTTCCACCGATAGGGACTCAGAAAACTTGATCACGAAGGCTTTGGCCGCCGAGTACAAAGTACTGCCGCCGGTTCCGGGCAACATGCCGGCGATGGAGGCCACGTTGATGACGTGCCCCTCACCTCGCTCGACCATGGGCGGAAGCAGACGGTGACACAGCTCGAGCAAAGCCCCCATCAGCACCCGCATAAAATCTGTGTGGGTCGAGAAATCGTTGTTCAGAAAGTGCCCGGGCACGCCATAGCCGGCGTTGTTCACTAGAAAGCCGATATCAATCGATCGCTCGGTCAGCTCCGCGCACAATTTCTCGACGGCGTCCGGCTCGGCTAAGTCTGCTGCGAGGACCTGGCAACTGACGTCGTGTTCGCCACTGAGGCGGTCCGCCAGCGCTTGCAGGCGCTCCTCCCGCCGAGCTGTTAACACCAGATCGTAACCCCGACGGGCCAGCTCTTCTGCGAATGCCTCGCCAATGCCGGCAGAGGCGCCTGTAATCAATGCGGTGACTCGACTCATGACGTTTTCTTTCGGCTGTCCGCGGCGTCCCATGGCTGGTTGTTGAGACCCGCCTTGAGGGCGTCACAGATCTCGTTGATGGCTTGATCCGAACCGGGAATCATCTGGCTCAGGGAGAGGAAACCGTGAACGTAGTGGGCGCACCTTTGTTCGCTCACCTCCACTCCCGCTTGCCTCAACTGCTCGGCATAAGCTTGCCCCTCGTCGCGCAACGGGTCGAAACCGGCTGTCACCACATGGGCCCTGGGCAAGCCACTGAAGTCTTCTGCCAGTAGCGGCGAGACACGAGGATCCGCCCAGTGCTCCGGCGATCGCGTGTAGCGGTCTCGGAACCAATGCATATCCGCTCGACTCAACAGGAAACCTTCAGAAAACTTCTCGTAGGACTCGCTGTCCTTCGAAATATCGCAGACAGGGTAAACAAGCAGCTGAAAACACGGCACGCAATCGTCGTCCCGCAATTCGTGGGTCGCCACCGCCGCAAGGTTGCCCCCTGCACTGTCGCCGCCGACGGCGATGCGCTCGGGATCAATGTCCAACTCGTCCGCGTTGGTTGCCGCCCAACGGAACGCATCGACACAATCGTTCATGCCGGCGGGCCAGGCGTGCTCCGGCGCTAAACGGTAGTCCACACTGAGCACCACGGCCTCAGCTGAGACAGCCAACTTCTCTGCCGTGCCGCCGTGAGTCTCCAGGCTGCCGTACACCCAGCCACCACCATGAAAAAACACAAGAAGCGGTGCCCGCTTGGCCAGCGCCTTAGGTCGATACAATCGAGCCGCAATCGATTGGCCATCTCGCCCCTCGATGTTAATTTCGTCGATGGATATTTTATCCCCCGACGAAGCTCCCAACAACCCGGCGAACTGACTCTCATCTCGTCGGCCGCGGACGATGTCTTCGAGCACCTCGGCCTTTAGATCGTTGAAACCGATCACGAAACTGAGCCAGCGACAGTTGGCGTCTAGCTCGGCGTCGTCTCGCACAATGGGCCAGTGATTCACCAGTTCGACAAATGCCGGCGGGGGCTTCATCACACTTCGGATCACGTCGATTATTGATGGGACTGAACTCGAATTCGGCATGTTTCCGGGGCACCTTAGTCGATCCTCGGCGGCCGACACAGGATTCGAGCCTTGCCGTGGCCGACAAAATGACCGGGCTTTGCCTCTGGAGCGTTGCTCACGCTAGGGTAGCCGCTCTCGCCGATCCCTATGGCCTCCAGCTTCCCATCCGATGAAACTCTCGACCGTTTGGTTCGACCCAGCGATTGGACGAACCCGACACCTCTCGGTCGATACAACCTGGTGGTCATTGGCGGCGGTCCTGCCGGCCTGGTAGCAGCGGCAGGTGCGGCTGGCCTTGGAGCCAAGGTGGCACTCATCGAGAAACACCGATTGGGCGGCGATTGCCTGAATACCGGCTGCGTACCGAGCAAAGCGCTGCTCCGTGCTGCAAGCGCCGCCTACCACGCGTCCCATGGCTCAGAGTTCGGCATCATCGGAGCTGCCCCCAAAGTCGACTTTCATACGGCCATGAACCGAGTCCACGAGCTGCGGGCGCAGATTGCCGAAAACGACGCAGCGACGCGATTCGCCGAACTTGGCGTTCATGTCTTCTTCGGCGAGGGGAAATTCATCGGCTCGGATCGAATCGCGGTGGACGAAGATGTGCTGCGTTTCCGTCGTGCAGTGATCGCCACCGGTGCCCGCCCCAAGACTCC
>SPKZ01005464.1_pt1 | contig 16202 bp, 12 predicted proteins | sample 2456571 | NCBI WGS metagenome assembly SPKZ01 (sample SAMN11192286, study PRJNA482655) | marine metagenome | biome: ENVO:00000447; feature: ENVO:00000244|ENVO:00000211|ENVO:00000569|ENVO:00002023; material: ENVO:00002151; isolation source: ocean water from marine abyssalpelagic zone ...
GAGTTGAACTGATCATGGCCGCTGTATTCGCATCGCTGCCCCCGCCTGAGCTGCCGCATCCGATTATTAGGATCATTGCGCCAAAGGGTATCGAGTGAAAGTAGTGGGTAGACATGCATGCGGCCTCTTAAGTGATGGCCACAGTCTAGAAATGGGGGTGTCGGGCTCTACATCGACTCTGTAGGGAAGGGTTAAGAAATGTAATGCACGAAGAGTTGCTCCGCCCGAAGGCGGAGCCATTCGCTGGATGGCGTTTGATCAATCAAACTCGATCCAGGTGGTCTTGAGCTCAGTGTAATCATCAAAGGCATGCATGGACTTATCGCGCCCGTTACCGCTTTCCTTGAATCCACCAAATGGCACCGTGATGTCACCACCGAAGTAATTGTTGATTCCCATGGTGCCCACGCGCACGCGCTCTGCGACCTTGTGGGCGGTGTTGATGTTCTGACTCCAGACCGCGCCAGCCAATCCGTAGATGGAATCATTGGCTATCGCCACGGCATCGTCAGCGTCCTTGAAAGGAATCACAGATAGCACCGGGCCAAATACTTCCTCCTGAGCAATCCTCATCTGGTTATTCACGCCGCTGAAAATGGTCGGCTCATGGTAGTGACCACCGGTGTCTGCCATCACGGTATTGCCACCATAGGCCAGGTTTGCACCTTCATTTTTGGCAATCTCTACATAGTCCATCACTGTTTGGCACTGCGATTGATCAACCATGGGGCCCATGGCTGTGTCGGGATCCAGCGGGTTGCCCGGTGCCCAACCTTTGGCGGCTTCAATCACCTGCTCAACAAAGGCATCGTGAATCGATTCCTGAACAATCAGGCGCGTACCCGCGGTGCAGGTTTGTCCGCCGTTGTAGTACACCGCTAGGGCAGCGGCGCTGGCCGCTTTTTCGAGATCCGCATCGGGGAAGACGATATTCGGACTTTTGCCGCCCAACTCCAGAAAGATGCGCTTCAAATTGGATTGACCGGAATACACCATCAACTGCTTACCCACAGGTGTTGACCCCGTGAATGTCAGCCCGTCGATGTCCGTGTGCATGGCGATGTGTTCGCCTAGGCTGCCACCGGGTCCGGGCAATACGTGCAGAGCCCCTTTGGGGAGGCCCGCTTCGATTGCGAGGTCGGCTATACGCAGCGCTGTAAGTGGTGTGTTTGATGCCGGCTTCAGGATCACGGAGTTGCCGGTGGCCAACGCCGGTGCCAGTTTCCAGGCGGTGGTGGATAGTGGGAAGTTCCAGGGCACGATGGCGGCGACTACGCCCAGCGGCATGCGCGTGATCAGGCCCAGGCTACTGCCGCGTGTAGGAGATATCTGCTCGTAAACCTTATCGATGGCCTCGCCTGTCCATCGGGTTGTGCGCACGGCCGACGGCACATCCACATCCACGGTGTCGGCAATGGGCTTGCCCACATCCAGCGTTTCCAACAGCGCAAGCTCGTCGGCGTGTTTTTCGATGAGTTCTGCCCAGCGCACTAGCACCATCTTGCGATCAGACGCCGCCATGCCAGACCACTCGCCACTCTCAAACGTGGCTCGTGCGATCGCAACGGCGCGATCCGCATCGGAGGCATCGCAATTGGCGACTTCTGCCAGGGCTTGTCCATTCGCCGGGTTGTAGGTAGTTCGTGTGGCACCCGAAGCTGCACTGACACGTTCGCCGTTGATAAACGCGCGACCATCAATCTGAATTGCCTGGGCCGCTTGCTGCCAGTCAGCCAGTGTTTTAGTGGACATGAGTCTTCCCTTCGCGGTGTTGCCGAGTTAGCCGGCAACGCTACCCAGTGTCGATGAGCAATGTCCAGCGTCCCGATAGGCAAGGAATTAGGCCGGTCGGCTACGGTGTGCTCTGTGCCGTTACGCGATTCGGGTCATTTAACGGGTCGAACTGCGCATCGGCATCTATGAAGAATAGGGGGTATCCGTGTGCTAACGCTTGATTCCGTTCTGCCCTGGCAGCATCGAAGTTGGCTGCTCGCAAATAGGTAAGGGCGGCGAGGCGATGAACCTCGGGGGCTTCTCGCCCTTGGTCCAGCGCTGCGGTCAGTGGTTCTTGCCAATCGTCCCGTTCTAATGCGGCAATGAAGCTGGCGGCACTGGCCAGTGATTAATACCTGTTTCGTCTTCATGCCGGATTCTTCCCTGATTATCAGTGGGTTGGATCCTTGTTCATTGATGAGCTTAGTCAAGGCTGGCGTGGGGCGCCAATCCAAGCGCTGTTAACCCGGTGTGCCTATCAGCAGGGGTGCATTGGAGAGGAAAATACTGCTGGATACTGCCTGAGGTGACTGAGCGATCACGCTCAGGGCTTGGGGTCCGGGTAGATGACCTTCCAGTCACGCTTCATATCAATCACTGTCCAGCCTCTGGCGCGTGCCTCGTCCAATCCTTTGTCGAACCGCCCAACAGCCGAGTCACGATCATAAGCCCACTCGCGTGCCTCATCCGTGTGATGCACATAGACCATTAATCGAGGCCCTTCGCCCGCAGCGGTGTACTGCATCATCTCAAGATCACCGTCCGAATTACCCACGGCCATCAGGGGTCGGCGACCGATATGTGTATGGATGCCCACGGGCTTGCCAGCTTTGTCATCCACGAAGGCGATTTCCGGCAATCTCACCAGTACGGGCTTACCCTCACGCACCTCGTAAACCGTTTTTATGCTGCTGCCCACCACCTGCTCAGGTGGAATGCCGTATACCTTTTCGACCCAGGGGCGCATGAAGTCCAACCCACCGCCTGAGACAATGAATGTCTTAAAGCCGTTACTACGCAAGTAATCCAGTAGCTCCAGCATCGGCTGATACACCATCTCGGTATAGGCGCGGCCGGTGGTGGGATGGCGCGCGCTGGCCAGCCAGTCACTCACCAGAGCTTCAAACTCCGTTGCCGTCATTCCCGTATGCGTGGTTTTCAGCAGTTCGCCAATGGCGCGCATGCCGCCGGCTGCGAAAGTCTTGGTATCTCCTTTTAGCAAGGACGCATAAGGCTCTTGGGTCTCCCAGTCGGGATGTTGAGGTGCCAGCATCTTCACTCGGTCAATGGCAAACATCAGTTGAAAGTAGAGGGGCTTTTCCGACCAGAGCGTGCCGTCGTTATCGAAAGTGGCAATTCGCTCCGCGGGGGCTACGTAGTCCGCCGATGTTTTATCCGTGACTTGGTCAACAAAGGCCAGAATAGCTTCACGCGATGGGGTGTCCTTCCAGGACGGCAGTGGGTCGGGCGACTGCGCAAGGCCCATAGCGGGGAGCAAAAGAAGAGTTGCGATAATCGATAGATACTGAGTAGCTTTAGCCACAGAGCGAATCCAATGCATGACGAGACACATCTATAGAATAGGTGATCGGCTGGTGTATGCCATTGCGAAAAACCGTCACTAGCAGATGGTGCTACGCTTGTTGGGCGCTAACCATACGTTGAAAATACTCATTAGTCGTTGGCACAGGGGACTACGATGCTGCAACACGAGAGGACCGGCTTCATTCACGCATTCGTCTATTCGGTGTCGTTCGTGGCCTTGGTGGGGTGTGCCCAGTTGCCGGAGAGCACCTCAGCAGTCGAAAGCTCTGCATTCGCTGACTATCGGTCGACGACCTTGGGCGCGAGTTTTGCGGAGGGTGAGGACGCGCACCCTGGCGAGTCGGCCTTTGCACTTATAAAGAACGGTGATCAAGCGTTGGCCGCGCGCCTGGCGCTGATTGATTCTGCCGAGCAAGCCGTGGACGTGCAGGTGTACATCTGGGAACCCGATGAAACTGGTCTGCTAATGGCAGAGAGGTTGGTGCGCGCGGCAAACCGCGGTGTGCGCGTGCGGGTTCTGGTCGATGATTTGGGTTTTGGCGGAGACGATGCCGGCATCGCGGCCTTTGATGCACACCCGAATATTGAGGCAAGGCTTTTTAATCCCTTCGCTAACCGTGGTTTTAGCATGGCGGATTTCTTGTTCGACCTGAACAGGGTAAACCACCGCATGCACAACAAGATGTTGATTGCCGACAACAGTATCGCGGTGGTGGGCGGACGCAATATCGGCAACCACTATTTTGACAGTGATCCTTCTTCGAACTTCCGGGATCTGGACATTGGCGCTATAGGGCCCGTGGTGCGGGAGGCCTCACAGGTGTTCGACCACTTCTGGAATGGCGATGATGCGATCCCGGTCGTAGACATCGTGGAGCAAGCTGCAGACATCAATGATGCGACAACTATGATCGCCAACGTACGTGAACAATTAGCTCAGGCAGAGACCACGGGCATTGCGGAAGACAACGTGATCGCGTTGAGCAAAGTTATCCATGAAGATTGGCAGCGATGGCCTTGGGCGCGTGGGCGCATTGTCTGGAATCGGCCCGACACAGTCGCCGAGTCTGGCGCTACAGGCGAAATCCTCATAGCACTGCGGCAGCGGTTAGATAGTGTGCAGCACACCTTGAACATAGAGTCTGCGTATTTTGTCGTGCGCGACGGAGGCGTGGAAAGGCTGGGCAGCCTGACGGCGCGCGGAGTCAAAGTGAGAGTGCTTACCAACTCGCTGCTATCTAACGATGTTCTGGCTGCGCACGCCGGTCACGCCAAGTACCGCGAAAAGCTGCTGGCAGCTGGTGTTGAGGTCTATGAACTGCGCGCAGATTCCAACGTTATCAAGAGCAAGCTGGGCGGCGAGTCGCGAGCCGGGCTGCACACCAAAGCAATAACTTTTGATAACGAGGCATCCTTTGTCGGCAGTTTTAACCTCGATCCTCGATCCGCGAATATCAACACGGAAGCGGGTATTTATGTGGAGAGTGAAACGATCGCGGCGGATCTGAATGCGTATATGGTGGAGGGCGCGAGTCTGAAAAACAGCTATCGCCTGTCATTGGATGAAGACGGCGATCTTCTCTGGACGACTGAGATTGACGGCGAGACCGTGACCTACGATGAAGACCCTCTTTCTACCTTTGGCCAACGCTTCACCACCGGATTCATTAAGCTGCTGCCTATCGACTCACAGCTCTAGTGCAGCAGGCACGACTAGAAGCCCTCAGGTTGATCGACAGTATTTATTTCTTAACTCGCACACTCCCGGCGTTGTCCGCTTGGTTCATATGCAAAGTTGCTTCTACTGACCTGTTTTACTGAGGGCAGCCATCACTCATAGAGCCCCTCTTGGCGGGTTGTGTCATCTCGAAGTTTCCTTTCAGATCCTGATAGACACGAGTATTCCAGATTTCACCGTTGTCCAGCTGAAAATCGATGGCATAGTTCAGGCCCGCAACGACCTGCGTCTTTACAGCCAGTATCTCCTGAACGTTGGCGGCACTGTTCATACGTTCTACGACAAAGTCCAGGGCAATTTTAGCCTCTTCAGACACCTCTGCGCTGCGCCAGCCACCCGGCATCGCCTTACCGTCACTGCAAAATGGACTCACCGCCGCAGTATCCTCCTGTATGGGTGTCTCTGAGCCACTGCATGCGGATAAAAGAAGGCATGTAGTGGCAATCGTTAACGCAAGTCTCGTCATAGTTTCCGTCTCCACGCTGAGTGAAAGATTAGTCTTTAACGGGAAACAGCTCTCCGCCAAAAACGGTGCCCCATACCTTGATGTCCTTAATGTCATCAGGGTCGACGGCGTAAGGGTCCTGCTCTAGCACAGCAAAGTCGGCGCGCTTGCCCGCACGAATCGAGCCTATCTCGCCCTCTTTACGCATTAGCCAGGCGGCATCGATGGTAATGGCGCGCATCGCATCATCCACCGACACTGCCTGCGCCTGATTATTACTGTTGCCGTTGATCGTTGAGCGATTCACTGCAGCCCAGGCAAGTGTCAGCGGGCTCAAAGGCGCCATGGGGCAGTCGGAGTGTAGCCCGAAACGCATGCCCTGACGCACCACTGCGCCCAGCGGCACCATGTTGCGTGCGCGGTCTGGTCCCAACCACTGCATGGCATACACATCTGCGAGTATGTATTGGTAGTAAGGGTTGGCAGATACATTCATTCCCAACGCATGCATCCTGTGCACCTGGTCCTCTGTGGCGTAGGCAAAGTGCTCGAGCGTCAGGCGGTGGTCCACACGGGGTTTCTTTGACTGCAATTTTCGCACCATCTCGATTAACGCTTCGGTGCTGGCATCGCCGTTTGTGTGTGCATGCAGCTGATAGCCGGCATTCCAGAACGTTTCCGCGTAGGCGTAGGTTGTTTCTAGCGGTGCCATCCATTGGCCGGCATGGCACGCCCTCGTCGCGCGGGTTGTCGTCCGAATAGTAGGCTTCAACACGTGCCTTGAGCTGCGTTTCATAGGCCTTGGGAGACTTGGCTCCCGGGAATTCGCCGGTAGGCAGCGACCAATCCTCGGGTGCCAGAAAATCAAATTGAGTGAGCACTGCGGGTAGTGAGGGATGAACGTGAGGGTCGATCATCCCCGGCATAATGATTTTCCCTTCCAGCGTGCGATCTACCTTGCCGCCGCGCTGCTCGATCCAAACGTTGAGCTCCTGTTCAGATCCCACGCCCACAATACGTCCCTCAGCGACGGCAACGGCGGTGGCACCCGTGAGCCCGGGCTCCATGGTGATCACTTTTTTGGCGGTGAAGATGGTGACGGGTTCTGTCTTTACTGCCGGTGCTGCGTCTGCAGCAAACACAGGATTGAGAAGGACGCTTGTCGCAAAAGCCCCAAGGTTAACCATCGAGCGATCATAAAATTCCCCACTGCTTTATGTTCTTCTCGTTGGGTTATAGGTAATTCAGGTTAGTTTGGATTCAAGATCTGCGGCGGCCCATACATATATCTTCACCCGTTCAGTAGTAAAGCTGTGAAGCCTGGTTGAGCTCACGCAAGCCTTTCATCGGTTCTCGCGCTGCAATAGCGAGCAGGACACGGGGGTGAGCAGCAGACCAAACACGGTAACCCCGATCATTCCCGCAAATACCGCGATCCCCATCGCTTGGCGCAACTCTGCACCTGAGCCCGCACGGTCCGCATAACCAACAGATCCTCTCGCTAAGTTCCCCCGCCGGGTCAGTAGCCACCGGTTACTCAGCAGAAAATTAGTTCAAAACCTTTACATGAAACAAAAGTTTCATCTAGTATGAACAGATGAAAGAAAAGCAGTCAAATATAATCAATAGGGAAACGGGCACCGAAACCGTGCGCGATCGGTTGATGGCCAATGCCGCCCAGCTGTCCAAGCAGCAGCAGGTCATCGCTGACTTCCTGATGGATAACCTGCAGGAAGCGCCGTTTCTGTCGGTGATGGAAGTGGCCGAGCGCACGGGTACCTCAGAAGCAACGGTGGTGCGCCTGAGCCAGCGTATTGGGTACGAAGGTTACGCGGGACTGAAAATGGCTCTGGTTGCCATGCTCCGCGGGGCAGGGGCCAACACTGATACTGCCAATGACGGGCCTGACATCAGTAAGGACGTGTTGGCTGCCATGGCGCGGCTCGAGGTCCAAAATATTGAGCGCACCCTGAAAAGCATTGACCGCAAAGCGTTTGAAGAGGCCGCTCGGGTGCTACGTGAGGCTGACCACGTCTTCACCTTTGGCCTGGGTATCTCAGCACACCTTGCCGACCTGGCCACCTATATTTTTACCGAGCACGGCGTTCGCTGCTCGTCGCTGGACTCGCGGTTTACTTCGCCGCGTGAGCAGTTGGTGGTGCTGCGACCGGGTGATGTGGTTCTCGGCCTATCCTTTCCCCCTTATTCGGGTGAAACCATCGATGTGTTGAAAGAGGCGCATGAGCGCCAGCTCACGACCGTGGCGATCACCGATCGTCCTAGCGCCCCGGCAACGGCGTACTCAAATCATGCATTGCTGGTCTCCTGTCAGGGCATGACCTTTACCAATACCACTGCTTCCGTGGATGTACTCCTCAACGCGCTGGCGGTCAAAGTTGCCTCTGAAGACCGCAGCCAGAGTATGGAAGTGCTGGCCCGCATCAACGATATCCTCGCGGAAAAATCGAGCCTGGTGGGTGATGACTGAGTCCCAGCACGCGCTGCCCGCATCAAAGATGCCCGATAGTCTGTTGATTATCGGCGCGGTAGCTCTGTTGGTTTTTGTAGCTGCGCAGTTCATCACGCCGGGATACTTCGATGTAGTCATACCGGAAGGTGCCGGTTCAGATCGCGCGATTATCGACCCTGACAGTTTCCGTTACGCAGAGGCATCGTCACCGTCACTATTTAGTAGCGACGGCACACCGGCACTCTTCAATGCCATGTTTGAGGGCCTCGTGTCGGGCGACCGCACCGGCGGCGCTGTGGGAATTATGGCCTTCATCCTGCTCACTGGCGGGGCTTTTGGTGTGGTGCTGGGCACGGGGGCGGTCGATCGTGGCGTCATCACGCTGCTCTCACATGCCGGAGGCGGTGGCCCGGTATTCCTCGCAATGCTGTTTGCCCTTTTTTCATTGGGCGGCGCGGTGTTCGGCATGGGTGAAGAGGCCATTCCCTTTGTGCTGATGCTGTTACCGGTGCTGGGCAGGCTCGGCTACGACAATGTTGTTGTGGTGATGATCACCTATGTGGCAACCCAGATCGGCTTTGCATCATCGTGGATGAACCCCTTCAGCGTGGCGATTGCCCAGGGCATTGCTGACTTACCGCTGCTGAGCGGTATGCCCCTGCGCATTGGCCTTTGGCTGCTGTGTACCCTGGTGGGCATCGTATTTTGTCTGCGCTACGCGGCCAGCGCGCGCAACCCCAATCACTCCGCAACGAGCGAGCCACTTTCGGGCGAAAAGCTGGGGCCCGGCGACTGGCTGGTGCTGTTGAGCCTGCTCGCTACGGTCGCTTGGCTGTGCTGGGGTGTTATCGCCGCCGGCTATTACCTGTCGGAGATTGCCACGCAGTTCATGATCCTGGGGATCGTATGCGGTGTTATCGGCACGGTGTTCAATCTGAACAACATGAACGCCAATAGCGCCGTGGCTGCCTTCCGTTCGGGGGCGGCTGATCTGCTCCCCGCGGCGCTGGTAGTCGGACTCGCAAAAGGCATTGTGTACCTGATGGGTGGGGACGATCCCACGCAGCCCAGTCTGTTGAACACCTTTTTACATGTGAGCGGCAATGCGCTGGAAGGGTTGCCCGCGGCGGCGGCCGCGTGGCTAATGCTGGTTGGCCAGAGCGTATTCAATCTCTTTGTGACATCAGGTTCCGGTCAGGCGGCACTGACCATGCCGCTGATGGCGCCGCTCTCTGATCTGTTGGGTGTTACCCGGCAAGTGGCCGTGCTGGCGTTTCAGCTGGGTGACGGCTTCACCAATATTCTCGTTCCCACCTCTGCCGCCCTGATGGGCTGCCTGGGTGCTGCCGGGCTGGATTGGTTCGCCTGGGTGCGCGCTGTCATCGGCCTCTACGGCTTACTTTTTTTGATCGGCAGTGCCTTTGTGATTGGCGCCGCCCTGTTTGGATATCAATAGCCAACCATGATCACTTTGATTCGTAATGCAGCAGTGCTGGCGCCAAAAGACATCGGCCGCAACGATGTGCTGATCGCAGGCGACTCAGTTGTCGAGGTCGGACGCGACATTGAGATCACCGGCGCCAACGTCAATGAGATTGACGCCGATGGCCTGACGCTGGTGCCCGGCATTGTCGATGCACTTACGCACCCTGCAGGCGGTGGCGGCGAAGGTGGTTTCGGTCAGCGCACCGCTGAACTCACTGCGGCAGACTTTATCGCAGCGGGTGTCACCACACCGGTGGGGGCACTGGGCACCGATGCCATTACCCGCTCTCTGGATGTTCTCTACGGTCATGTGATGGCGCTGCGTGCGGCGGGCCTGGCGGCGTATATGTACAGCGGTTCCTACCAGGTGCCTGCGCCCACGCTTACTGGTGATGCGGCTCGCGACCTGGTGATGATCGCTCCTGTGATCGGCTTTGGTGAAATCGCTATTGCCGACCATCGCAGTTCTCAGCCTACAGCCCTTGAGTTACGCAAGCTGGCTGCCCAATCACAGCTGGGCGGCACGCTCAGCGGCAAGGGCGGTACCGTGATGTTGCATGTGGGCGATGGCGCTGAGCGCCTGTCCCTTATGCGCGATGCACTCGCCGATACCGAGCTGCCGGCCGCGTGCTTCTATCCCACGCACGCCAATCGCAGTGAGTCCTTGTTACTGGAGGCCTTTGAGCATGCAAGGGCAGGCGGCTGGATTGATTTCACTGCATCGACAACGCCTGAGTTTCTCGCTGACGGCGAGATTGCAGTGCTGGACGCGCTGGCCATGGCTGAGCGCAACCGTGTTCCACCGCAGCAGTTGACCCTGTCGTCAGATGCCGGCGGCTCTCTCCCGGAGTACCGGGATCAGCAATTCCTCCGGTCGCGAGCTGCAAGCCCGGATGTATTGCTATCCGCGCTTTTAGACGTGGCTGACGACGCGGCGATGCGAGATCTCGTACTGCCAGCAATAACAACAAACCCCGCAAGGGCTCTCAAGCTCTACCGCCGTGGAGAAATTACAGAGAACGCGTTTGCAGATCTTCTACTGATCGATGTGTCACAGCGACAGTTGAAGGCCGTGATGTGCAACGGCGCCTGGCTGCAGGCACCTGAACTATAGAGCGCGACAAGACTTTTTATTTGGGGGACCAAAACCATGAAAACAACCTTTAAACGCAGACCGTTATCGCTGGCATGTGCCAGCGCACTGACACTGCTTTCCGCAACAGCCTTGGCGCAGGACGAGACCGCAAACCTGGAAGAGGTTTTGGTTACTGGCTCGCACATTAAGGGCCTGGACCTGAAAGGCGGAACGCAGGCGATACAGCTTAACCGGCAGGACATTCTCGAATCGGGGGCTCTGCGTATCGGTGAGTTGATGCAGGACCTCACCGTGACGGGTGGTGGTTCCGGTACCTTCACCACAGCAACCGCGGGAGCCCTGTCGGGTGATACTCCGGTGGGTGCGTCCTCAGTCTCCCTGCGCGGACTTGGCACGGGCTCCACGCTGACACTGATCAACGGCAGGCGCTCCACGGTCAGCTCCTTCGCCAATGGGCAGGCTTCGTTTATCGACGTGAACTCCATACCGGCTGCAGCCATCGAGCGCATTGAGATTCTGCCCAGTGGTGCGTCGGCCACCTACGGCGCCGATGCAGTCGCCGGTGTGATCAACTACGAGCTGCGCAAAGACTACGAAGGCTTTGAAATCACAGGCTCCTACGGTGATTCCACCGAGAGCACCGATGAAGGTCGATACAATCTGAACCTGGCGGCGGGCGTTGGCAACGAGCGACACCATGTGATGGCGATCGTCGATTACTACAAGCGCAACGCGATGTTTAACCGCGATCGCGATGTGAGTGCGGTCTCCAAACGCCCCAGCCAGCAAGGCTTTTTCCCCTCGTTCAATGACCTGTTCTTCGCCGACTCACAGGATCAGGTTGAGAAACCCGAGAACGGTGGCTGTGCGGCTGAAGATTTCGGCATTGGCAACTTTGGTGAGTTCTGTGAAGTGAACACCAACGCGTTTACCTCCGTGCTCGACGAGTTCGAAAGCATCGGTGGCGTGTTCACCTACAACTTCCAGGTCAATGAAAACACGACCTGGTTCAACGAGGTGCTGTATCAAAGCACCGAGTCTGATGGCACCAGCTCGCCTGCGAACTTTTCGCGCGCACCCTTTGATCCCGAGAGCCCGCTGTGGCCCCAGGAGCTGATCGACGACCTGATTGCTGTGGGCGACAACGGCGGGGCTGACGACTGGAGCGACTTCTTTGGCTTCCCCGTGTATGCCTGGGGCAAAATTCCCGAGCCGCGCGCGGTATCTGTAGAGTCGGAAACCTACCGCTTGGTGTCCGGTCTCGAAATCGATTTCGACAACGGCTGGAACCTCGAGACGGCGTTTACCTACGGCTCCAACGAGTCTGAGCAGCGCGGCATTAGCGGTCTGGTAGTTGCAGAAGCGTTCTATGACGCCGCGCTTGGCAACCTGTGCACGGACGGCAGCCGCGTTGAGCGCTGGGACGTAGATCCCGCTCGCCCGGATGCCGACTTTATCGGCAACACCTGCGAGGACGATGGTCGTAGTACCCTGTGGTACAACCCGTTCAATGGTCAGGCGTCACAGGCTGACGGTATCGATGAAGCCCTGCGCACCACCGCAAGACGCAACGGCGACTCCGAAATGTACTCGCTGGACTTCGTCACCTCGGGAACACTGTTTGAGTTCAATAACCGGGAAATACAGGCCGCATTCGGTGGCGAATGGCGACACGAAGAGGTGAAAGATGTGCCTTCGGGTATCGCGGTGGCAACCACCACCAACCCGGAACCGATCCTGGGCTTCAGCTCCACATCAGCGGATGCAGAGCGCGACCAGTGGGCGCTGTTCGCCGAGTTCTATATCCCGCTGACTGATAACCTGGACCTCACGCTGGCCGGGCGCTACGACGATTACGATACCTTTGGCGGCGACTTTAATCCCAAGGTCGCCCTGCGCTGGCAGCCACTGGAAAGCCTGATTCTGCGTACTAACTACTCCACCAGCTATCGCGCGCCTTCACTAGCGCAAGTCGGCGCAGGCACATTGCTGAGCTCTTACACAGTGAACTGTGCAGAGACTCCGGGAGCCTGTGATGGGATTGATGAAGGTGATGGCGAATCGCTGTTCTCCGAAGATGTGGCCAATGACAACCTTGAGCCCGAGACCGCCGATACTTGGGGTGCAGGCTTCGTGTGGTCACCCACGCAGGATATTGATCTCACCGTGGATTACTGGAGCATCAGCTACGACGATGTGATCGGTATCGATGAGGACGACTTTATTCGTCGTGCGCTCGCTGGTCAGTACCCGGTAGTAGGCGAGGGTGAACTGCCCACTGGTGAAGCCGGGCTTGAAGTTGAAGACGGCTTTGTTGTCGACGCGCACTTCGAGCTGTCCAACCTGGGCTTTGAAGATGTGAGTGGTATCGACCTGGCCTACACACAGAGCATCGATGTGGGCGCCGCAACAATCACCCTGCTGGCAGATATGACTTACCTGATCGAGTACGAGCGCCAGTCTTCAGACGCGTCACCGGTGATAGATGAGGCGGGAGAGTTTTTGTACCCCGAGCTTCTGGCTAATGCCAAAGTGCGGTACGACCGTGATACGTGGGGCGGTTCACTGGGTCTTCGGTACACCGACGGTTATCGAGATGACCCCAGCCCCCGCACTCTGGAGGCCGTGGGCCTTCCCAGTGATGCGCGCGTCGATGTCGATTCATGGACTGTCCTGGATCTCAACCTCTACTGGGATATGAACCAGAACAACACGCTGGCGCTCACCGTCCGTAACCTCACAGACGAAGAGCCACCCGAGGTATTGGGTCTGTCATCGAATGTGGATTATCTGAATCACGACTCGATGGGCCGTTACATTACGCTGCGTTACACCTATGGGTTCTGATGAAGCTACGAATGGATAAACGCAGCGCAGTACTCAGCTGGTGCCGAGCAGCCGTGGCAATGGCCGCAATCTTTAGCCAATCCGCTGTGCATGCCACCGGTCAGTTGGTTATCGCCGGTGGCGCTGTGCGTGCAGATAACGCTGAGGTATTCGGTGAGTTTGTCACGCATCTCTCTGGCGACGGCCCGGTTGTGGTGATTCCCGCAGCCAGTGGGCGCCCCGCGCGTTCGGGCCAGTCTGCTGCCGAGTCGCTGGCGATGTTTGGGGTAGACGCTGCCCGTCTGGAAGTATTCCCGCTGGCCTTGCTGGATGATCGCGGCACAGAGGATGTGGACGAGTCGTCCTGGAAGGAGAATGCCTGGGACAGCGCGCTGGTGAGGCGCATCGAAACTGCCGCAGGGTTCTGGTTTACCGGTGGCGACCAGTCACGAATCACACAGCTCACCCGTAGCGCCTCCGGTGAGGAGTCTCCGTTCCTGCAGCTGCTGCGCAAGCGACTGCAGGACGGCGCGGTGATTGGCGGCACTTCCGCAGGTGCCGCCATCATGAGCACATTGATGATTACCGGCGGTGACAGTTTTACGGCACTCACGCAGCCTGAGCCCGGTGAGTACAACGCCATGGCCGAGCAGGAGCAGGGTCACCTCAGTCTGTCCGCAGGTTTGGGCTTTTTGCCGAGGGGGCTGGTCGACCAGCACTTTGATCGCAAGGCCCGGCTGGGCCGTTTGATCAGGGCATTGCCGCTCACTGGCGAGCAGGTTGGTCTGGGTGTAGATGAAGATACTGCGCTATCGGTAGACCTCGGCACGGGAGAGGCGCGGGTTGTGGGGAGTGGCAGTGTAGTCAGGCTGGATACATCGGATGCCAGCTTCGCCTGGGACGGCGAAACTCTGGCTAGTGGCATACGGCTAAGCGTCTATCCGAGGCTTACCCGTTTTCGACTGAGCGATGGCGTACTGCTAGAGACTCAGGGCGAGCCCACGATGGGCAATGAGTATTACGATCATTCGGTGCGCTTGGGGGGTGGGATGGCATTTCCCAATCAAACCCTGGAGCAGATGCTGGGCAATGACCTGCTGGATAATGCTGGAACCAGTCGCCTTGTGCGTGTCAGTGTGGATAGCGCGGGTACGGCAATCAGCTACCGGTTTATCCAGCGGGGCAGCAGCAAAGGTTTTTGGGACAGAGCGCAGGGCGCAAATCGTTACACCATTATTGGTGTCGGTATGGACGTGACGCGCACAACGGCCAATCGCCCCTGACCTGTGCCAGTGTCGGACCGGCCGGTCCACAATCATTGCGCTCCCGATCTTTCAGATTGCACACTTGACGCTTGCCTGTGTGGCAAGCGTACACGCCCCTACACCTGTTCTCTCAGTGAGCCGCTTCGCATCCTGAATCGACGGCTGCTCTTCATCGAAAGCATTCCCACAAAGGCACAGTGATCCTCTGAAAGCCGGTGTCTATACTGGGGCAAGGATTTCTAGGGCCCTTAAAGAGAGCAAACTGATGTCACTTCCCGATGTTGATGATTACATCGCGCGCGCCGAGATGATGGCCGCGGAAATTGAAGGCCCCGCAGCGGGTACCCCAACACGGGAGATTAAGTCCGTTGGCATCATCGGCGCCGGTACCATGGGCGGTGGCATCTCCATGAATTTCGCTAATGCTGGTATACCGGTAACTATTGTAGAAACTCAGCAGGAAGCACTGGATCGTGGCTTTGGTGTGATTCGTAAAAACTATGAACGCAGTGCTAGCCGGGGTCGCTTTCCGGTGGAAGAAGTGGATGTGCGAATGGGCAGGCTCAGCCAGTCGTTGGATATGGCTGACCTGGCCGATTGCGATCTGATCATTGAAGCCGTTTTTGAAGATATGGAGATCAAGAAGAGCATATTTTCTCGGCTGGATAAGATCGCTAAGCCCGGCGCCATCTTGGCGACAAACACCTCGGCACTGAACATCGATGAGATAGCGGCTCAGACCTCGCGGCCTGAGGACGTTATCGGACTGCATTTTTTCTCGCCGGCCAATGTGATGAAGCTGCTGGAGGTGGTGCGCGCAGACCACACCGCCAATGACGTGATTGCGACCTCGATGACGCTCGCCAAAACCATTAACAAGATCGCCGCGCTGGTGGGCGTCTGCCCGGGTTTCGTGGGCAATCGCATCTTGGCGTACCGGGGCATTGCCGCAAATGCCCTTGTGGATCGGGGAGTGATGCCCTGGGATGTGGACGATGCGTTTAACCGTTTCGGCTTTCGCATGGGGCCGTTCCAGATGTCTGACCTCGCTGGCCTGGATATCGGCTGGAAGAAGGGGGCCACAACTGCCAACCCCATTCGTGATGCCCTCTGTGAACTGGATCGCCGCGGTCAGAAAACAGGTGCGGGGTATTACGACTATGACGCTGAGCGAAACCGCGTACCTTCTGAGGTGACCGCCGGGATTATTCGTGAGATTACCGGGAATACCGAGCCGGTGAGTCTCGAGGCTGACGAGATTATCGAAATCTGTGTTTTCCCCATGATCAATGAGGGACTGAAGATCCTGGAGGAGGGCAAAGCCCAGCGTCCAAGCGATATCGATGTGATCTGGCTCAATGGTTACGGCTGGCCGCGCGACAAAGGCGGTCCCATGTACTACGGCGATGTGGTGGGTGCAGAGAACGTATTGGCCAGAATGGAGCAATTGGCTGCTGAAGACGATCGCCTGGCGCCCGCTGATACACTGCGTAGGTTAGCGAGTGAAGGCGGGAGATTCATCGATTTGTGACTGCTGTCTCGTAGTGAGGTCTACCGCC